>Ga0210015_1002844_pt1 | contig 15694 bp, 12 predicted proteins | sample CryGeymeta201522_FD_185471 | JGI IMG/M metagenome (GOLD analysis project Ga0210015, IMG submission 185471) | Groundwater microbial communities from Crystal Geyser aquifers in Utah, USA - Crystal Geyser metaG 2015-22 (SPAdes) (version 2) | ecosystem: Environmental > Aquatic > Deep subsurface >... | reverse complement strand
AAAAGTCTGCAGCAGGTTCCCAAGGGTTAAAAGAAGAAGAGGGAAAAGAAGGAGAAAAAAAAGTTCATTTTAATCCGGAGAGACATATGATGCTGGACGAGGCTAAAAAAATAAAACCTAATATTAAACCCGGAGAAGAACTGGAGATTGAGCTTGAAACGCAGAAAGACTATGGACGAATTGCCGCTCAAACGGCAAAGCAGGTAATTTTACAAAGGATAAAAGAGATTGAAAGAGAAACGATTTTTGGGGAATATAAATCAAAAGAAGGAGAAATTATTTCTGGAATAGTTCAAAGGATAGAAGGAAAAAATATATATTTTGATATTGGAAAGACATTAGGTGTTTTGCCACGAGAAGAACAGGTTCCGGGTGAATTTTACAGACCAGGCCAGAGATTAAAAGTTTATATTCTAAAGGTAGAAGAATCTTCCAAGGGTCCAGTAATTTTTCTGTCACGAGCTTACCCTAAAATTATTTCAAAACTTTTTGAATTGGAAGTGCCGGAGATTTCTCAAGGTACAGTGGTGATAAAATCAATAGCAAGGGAAGCTGGTTCTCGTTCAAAAATTGCTGTTGTTTCAACTGCTGAAGGAATAGACCCTATCGGATCCTGCGTGGGCCAGAGAGGGACCCGCGTTTCTGCGGTTATTTCTGAGCTTGGTGGCGAGAAAATTGATATTATTGAGTACTCAGATGATCCAGAAAGATTTATTGCCAATTCTTTATCTCCTGCTAAAGTCTTGGAGGCTAAAATTCTACCCAAAAATAAAGCATTAGCTTTAGTGCCCGAGGATCAACTTTCTTTGGCAATAGGTAAGGACGGTCAAAATGTAAGGTTGGCAGCAAAATTAACCGGCTGGAAAATAGATGTTAGGAGTCCGGGGCAGCCTGAAAAAGTGGAAGTGGAAGAAGAAACTAACACAAAGCCAGAAAAAGCCGAGGAAGTTGAAAAGTCTAAGGTAGAAAAAAAGAATAGTTCCGAATAATCAAAAATAAAAAAGACACCTAAAAAGTTAAATTAATAAGTTAGCGTTTAGACAAATTTGGCATTTAAAGCGCTATGTTTAGATGTTAAATTGTTTAAACATTTTCATTAACTTATGATGTATTTTCCTATTATCGTTTCTATTTTTTCCTTAGTATTCGTTTTATTCCTGATTAAAAAAATAAAAAGAGCGCCTTCTGGTTCTGGTAAAATGCTTGAAATTTCAAAGTATATTAGAGAGGGCGCAATCGCTTATCTGAAAAGACAATATATGACTTGCGGGCTGGTTGCGGTTATTGTTTTTGTGGTTCTTTGGATATTTTTAGATTTTAAAGCAGGTATTGGTTTTTTAATTGGAGCTATCTCTTCGGGTTTAGCCGGGTTTATCGGGATGATGGTTTCCACTGAGACCAATGTAAAGGTTGCAGAAGCCGGTAAAAAGGGTTTATCCCCTGCTTTAAATTTAGCGTTCCAAGGGGGTTCTGTTACCGGCCTTTTAGTAGTTGGTTTAGGATTATTAGCTGTTTCTGGATTCTATTTTTTAACTAAAGATTTAAAAGCGTTAGTAGCTTTGGGTTTTGGCGGAAGCCTGATTTCAGTTTTTGCTAGGCTTGGAGGAGGAATTTATACAAAAGGCGCCGATGTGGGCGCCGATATTGTTGGTAAGATTGAAAAGGGTATTCCGGAAGATGATCCAAGAAACCCAGCTGTTATTGCCGATCTGGTTGGCGATAATGTTGGCGATTGTGCCGGAATGGCAGCGGATCTTTTTGAAACCTATGCTGTAACCGCAATAGCAGCTATGATTTTGGGAGCTTTGTTCTCTATAGACGATGTTCAGTTTATAATGTTGCCCCTGGTCTTGGGCAGTATTTCTATTTTGTCTTCAATTATCGGAACTTTTTTTGTGAAGCTTGGCAAAGATCAGGACATTATGAAGGCCTTTTATAATGGATTGGCAGTGGCTGCAATTTTGTCGGCAGTGGGCTTTTATCCAGTTATTAAAAAACTCTCAGTAGCTGGGTTATCTTTGTCTACTACCAAATTATATTTTTCTTCTTTAGTTGGGTTATTCATCACTGCCGGAATTTTTATTATTACTGAATATTATACTTCAAAAAAATATGCGCCGGTGAAATCAATTGCTGCTGCTTCTCAAACAGGGCATGCAACAAACATTATTACGGGATTATCTGTTGGGATGAAGTCTACAGCCTTGCCAATTATTTTAATTTCCCTTGGTATTTTAATTAGTTTTTCCTTGGCTGGCATTTATGGCGTAGCTTTAGCGACAATGGCAATGCTTTCAATTTCAGGAATTGTCGTGGCAGTCGATTCTTACGGCCCTATTACCGATAACGCCGGCGGTATCGCTGAAATGGCTGGCCTTCCCGATGAGGTAAGAGAAGTTACTGATGCCCTTGATGCTGTCGGCAATACTACAAAAGCAGTAACAAAAGGCTATGCTATTACTTCAGCAGGGCTGGCGGCTTTGGTTCTTTTTTCTTCTTATACCCAAGATCTTAAAAATCTTGGTGGGAATTTTCAATTTCTCTTAGGGGATCCTAAAGTTATAGTAGGTTTATTTATCGGTGGTTTATTGCCTTATTTGTTTGCCGCTTTCGCTTTAGAAGCGGTGGGTAAAGCTGGTTCTAAAGTTGTTGAAGAAGTAAGAAGACAATTTAAAGAAATTCCAGGTTTAATGGAAGGTACAACTTTGCCAGAATACGGAAGATGCGTTGACATTGTAACTAAAGCCGCAATTAAAGAAATGATAACGCCGGCACTCTTGCCGGTAATTTCTGTGATTTTAGTTGGTTTTATTTTAGGCCCTGCCGCATTGGGTGGTCTTTTGCTAGGATCTATAGTAACCGGTCTTTTTGTAGCTATTTCAATGACCTCTGGGGGAGCGGCTTGGGATAACGCTAAAAAATATATCGAAGCAGGAAATTTGGGCGGTAAAGGTTCTTTTGCCCATCAGGCAGCCGTTACCGGCGATACGGTTGGAGATCCCTATAAAGACACTGCGGGTCCTGCTATTAATCCTATGATAAAGGTACTAAATATTGTTGCTTTGCTTATCGTAAGTTTTTTGATATAAATTCACCCCCAGCACCTTCAAAGACAGGGACGAGCGAAAATCTTTCTGGGCTTTCGGTGCGGGGTTTCAGCTCAATAAAAAAGAGAGGCTCCGGCCTTTAGACCGGAGAGGCTTCACTTTTTTGCGATTCTTTTCGAGTATTTACAGATTGCAAGGTTATTTTAGTGATGCCCATTTCTTATTTCGAGCGAAGCGAGAAACAAGGTTCTCGCTACAAGCAAGGTTCTTATTCCGAACGTAGTGAAGAACAAGGTTCTGCCCGAAGGGCAGGTTCTTATTCCGAACGTAGTGAAGAACAAGGTTCTGCCCGAAGGGCAGGTTCTTATTCCGAACGTAGTGAAGAACAAGGTTCTGCCCGAAGGGCAGGTTCTTATTAAAAAAAGCGCCAAGAACTCTGTTACTTGGCGCCTAGGCATTAAGACCGAAGAGCTTAACTCTTTTTTCGAATTCTTCTGGACTTTCGTTTTCCCAAGGAAGGCAAATAACATTTTCGGGGTTTCTAATATTATAGAGGAGAATATTAATTATTTCCTTTGAGCTGTTCCCGATTCTAATAACTGCTTCCTTTCTTGCTGTAAAAACTTGACTGGTAATAATTGTCGGGACATTCGGGTAATAAATGTGGATTAAGAGAGGTCCTTTTTCTCCGTTAGCCAGAGAAACTTCCTGTTCGCTTAGCAACCATCCATAAGAGAGGCAAGTTGGTGAAAGCTGGAAAAGACAAGGAGTTAAGTTAAGAAGTCTCTTTACTTGAAGGAAAAATCAAATTATGAAAACTCTAATCAAAAATTTATCGGAATCCCAAATTGAAATTTTATTTGAAGTTTCAGTCGAAGAGTTTGAGGAGCATTACCAAAAGGCAATTTCAAACCTGGCCCAGAATTTAAAAATAAATGGTTTCCGGCCAGGTAAAGTACCGCCAGAAATTGCCGAGAAAGAAATCGCATCTGCAAAAATTCTGGAGGAGGCAGCAGGATTAGCTGCCAAGGAGGAGTATGTAAAATTCATTGTGGAAAAAAAGTTAGAGGTCCTAGGAAAGCCAGAAATTCAAGTTTTGAAATTGGCAAAAGGTAATCCTTTTGAGTTTAAAGCTAAAACCTGGATTTTGCCAGAAGTAGTTCTTCCAGATTATAGATTAATTGCATCTAGAATAAAGAAACGAGAAATAAAAATTGAAGAAAGAGAGATTGAAGACGCGTTGGGTTGGCTGAGAAAGTCTCGGGCCAGCTTTACCCCAAAAAGTGGACCCTGTGAGGAAGATGATTTTGTAGAAATTCTCTATTCTTCTCCCCAGATAGAAGGTAAACGAGAATTCCAGGATAGTTTTATTTTGGGACAAGGTGGTTTTATCCCTGGATTTGAAGATAACTTAAGGAGAATGTCTGCTGGCGAAGAAAAAGAATTTATCTTGGACTTTCCAGAGAGTTCGACAAAACCAGAGTTTTCGGGCAAAAAAATTAATTTTAAGGTTAGGCTAAAATCGGTTCAAATCGTGGTCCTGCCAGAGATAACCGACGATTGGGCAAAAAGTGTGGGTAAATTTGAGAATATATCGGATCTGAAAAAAAGCATAAAAGTAAGCCTTTTACAAGAGAAGGAAATGATAGAGGCTCAAAGGGTACGTAGCGAAATCCTTGAAAAGATCTCTCAAAATGTAAAAATAGATTTACCCGAAGTTTTAATTAATTTGGAAAAAGAAAAAATGTTAGCCGAATTTAAAGAAAAGATCAACAGTGATTTTAAAATCTCCTTTCAAGACTACCTTAGCAAGATTAATAAGACCGAAAAAGACATATCGGATTCTATAGCTTTGGAAGCCAAAAAAAGAGTTAAGAACTTTTTAATAATCAGGGAAATCGGCAAAAAAGAAAATATCCAAATTTCTGAGACAGAAGTTACTGAAGAAATTAATAGAACCTTAAGTCGTTATTCTGATGTTAAAAAAGCGGGGAAAGAACTTGACCTCGAGAAATTAAAAATATATACTGAAGGTGAAATAAGGAACGAGAAAGTATTGCAATTATTAGAAAGTTTGTCTAATAAGGTATAAGATGCCAGATGTAGGATGTAGGGTAACTATCTAATACCTAATATCTAGTATCTGATACCTAATTTCTAACTATGAACCTAATTCCTACTGTTATTGAAAAATCCCAATATGGAGAAAGGGCATACGATATATATTCCCGTTTATTAAAAGAGAGAATTATATTTTTGGCAGGTCCGATTAATGACGTGGTGGCTAATTCAATCGTTGCCCAGATGCTATTTTTAGCTTCGAAAGACCCGAATAAAGATATTCAACTATATATAAACTCGCCGGGTGGTTCGGTAACTGCCGGTATGGCGATATACGATACGATGGAGTATGTTAAACCCGATATCTCGACGGTCTGTATCGGGCTTGCCGCCTCAATGGCAGTCACTATTTTGGCCGCTGGAAAGAAGGGGAAGAGATTTGCTTTGCCTAATGTCGAAGTTATGCTTCATCAAGTGGCAGGAGGTGTCACCGGCGAGGCAGTAGAAATAGAAATTACAGCGAAACAGATTATTAAGATAAAAGAAAAGCTTAATAAGATTTTAGCAAGGCATACCGGACAACCCTTAGAAAAAATTGAAAGAGATACAGACCGGGATTTTTATCTTTCAGCCGAGGAATCAAAGGAATACGGAATAATAGACGAAGTAATTAAAGGAAAAAATAAATAAGGAAAAAGAAAAGTTTAAATCAAAAACAACACTCCGCACTTTTTAAAGTGCGGAGTGTTGTTTTTGACGCAACGCATTTTCTTTGCTATGATAGCATTATAAAAATTAATACTAGATTTTGGTATTCGCTTGCATGCACTTCTCGAGGCTTATTTCGGCGGTGGAATACCCCGACGCTCCGCCGTCGGGGATGTAACCGCCGAAAGAACTTGCCCTGAAAGGGATGCCTTGGCCTTCAGAACGGGGTAGTTCATAATCCTCGGTAATCGTAAAATTATTTCATTCAGCATGATGAATTGCCAACTTCTCAATTTAAATTATGAGTCAATTTATTCCACTTATCGTGGGCCTAGTTGCTTTGGTGATTGGATCAACCTTAGGGTACTACGCCCGTCAGTCAATTGCCAGAAAACAAGTTGGAACTTTAGAAGAAAGGATTCAAAAGAGAATTACCCAGGTTAAAGCTGAAACTGAGGTTTTAGTTTCACAATCAAAAGAAAAAGCGAGAAAAATCATTGAATTAGCCGAGAGAGAAGAAAGAGAAAGAAGAGACGAACTTCTAAAAACCGAAAGACTTTTACTAAGAAGAGAAAATATTCTTGATGAGAAAATTTCAAATTTTGAGCATAAAGAAAGAGATTTTCAGGAAAAATTAACCAGACTGAAAGAGATTAAAGAAAACCTAGAAAGTTTAAAGAAAGAAGCTTTGGAAAACTTGGAAAGAATATCAAAACTTTCCAAGGAAGAAGCCAAAAAAGAAGTACTCGAAAGCGTTGAAAAAGAATATCAGAAAGAAATTATTGAGAAAATAAAGAAAATGGAACAGGAGGGTATTGAAGCTTTCGAAAGAAGAGCGAAAGAAATATTAACTCAGGCTATTCAAAAATATGGTCTCTCTCAGGCGCAGGAAATTACCACGACAACAGTAAGTTTGCCTTCGGAAGAGATTAAGGGAAGAATTATTGGCAAAGAAGGCAGAAATATTAGAACCTTAGAAAGATTGACTGGGGTTGAGATAGTCGTTGATGAAACGCCGGAGACAGTAGTCATTTCTGCCTTCGATCCGATACGCCGGCAGATCGCCAAAAATGCGCTTGAGAAACTTATTCACGACGGGAGAATCCAGCCGGCTAGGATAGAAGAACAGGTTCAAAAAGCAGAATCAGAAATTGTTACCCAAATTAAGGTAGCCGGCGAACAAGCTGTTTATGATACCGGCGTTGTTGGCCTGGATCCTAAAATCGTTCAGTTATTAGGAAGGCTACGTTTTCGGACTAGTTACGGTCAGAACGTATTAATACATTCTATTGAAGTGAGCCATTTAGCGGGAGCCCTGGCCGCCGAGGTGGGAGCAAATGTAAGCGTTGCCAAGAAGGCAGGACTTTTGCATGATATTGGCAAGGCAGTTGATCATCAAGTAGAAGGCTCTCATACTGATATTGGAGTGAAAATTTTGGAAAAATTCGGGATTGAGCCTAAGGTTGTTTCAGCAATGAAGTCACATCACGAAGAGTATCCCTATGAGTCGCTTGAAGCAATTATAATTCAGACAGCAGATCAAATTTCTGGTGCGCGGCCTGGCGCTAGAAAAGATACACTAGAAAATTACTTGAAGAGATTAGGAGACCTTGAGGTTTTGGCCAGTTCTTTCCAGGGAGTTGAAAAAGCCTGGGCGCTTCAAGCAGGGAGAGAAATTAGAGTATTTGTAAAGCCTGAAGAGATCGATGACTTACAAGCCCACAGACTTGCCAAAGATATAGCTAATAGAGTTCAGGAAGAGTTAAGATATCCGGGTGAAATTAAAGTTACCGTTATTAGAGAAACGAGAGTAATTGAATACGCAAAGTAAACTAAAGGAGTAACAAAACTAACTAAAAATCAGGGGCTAATCCCCCTGATTTTTAGTTATTGAATTAATGCCGTATTACTAAAGATTCACAATATTTATAAGGATCTAATGAAAGATTAAGAGACCCAAATTCTTCATCATAACCAAGGATAAGTTTTCCTTCATCAGGGATTCTGCAATCATAGAAAATCATATATTCGGTTCTAAATTCTAACAAACAATAATTATCTTCTTTTCCTTTAACGGTTATGCTTTTTGGTCCTATTGACCAGGCCTCTTTAATCCCAGTTCCTCCAGATCCAATTTCTGGATTTGGCTTGCAGGCGCCAAGATCTACTTCTATTCTGTCGCTAGTGATAATTACATCCGGAAAGATTTCTTTTTGATATTGCAACGTTTTATAGGCTCTAGCGTAAGCCTCAGCTTTTCCTGGGCTAAACTCTATATTTTCTCCATAATAATACCGATGATATTTGTCAAAAGCTGCGCCATAGTCTCCAACGGTATCTATTACTGTAAAGGTAGATAAATCAGCTTGGGCCAATAATTTATCTTCATAAAAAACATTTTTATTGTCACTTGCATATGTTCCGCTTCGGCAGTAATTTTCTTTTTTATTAATGTATGGTTCGAAAGATGCTGCGTCAGCGCCTTCCACCAGTTTACTTTGCCAGTAAACTTTGCCATCAATTAGTTTAAAACCGCATCCAAGTTCTTTATAAGCGTCAGACATTGCATTGCCGCTTTCTATAATAATTAATCCTTTAGATTCTGACGCCCTTTGATAACTAAAATTTTTGTCCTTGAAAAAACAAATATTATTACTTATTCTATCTAGTTGAAACGTATCGGGATCTGCGAAATTTGCTTTCAAAAATATTTCTTCCTCCGGCATATAATAAGTTGGATAACCGGGATAATAAAATATGCCAGTTTTGTCTTTTGCGATGCCGCACTTTAATAATTGAAATGAATCAATGTCAAAATTTTCAGACGGTGAATTAGAAGTTTCAGCTTTTTTTATTTTTGCGCAGAGAGATTTCCAGATATTGACTCCATCTTCATAGAAGCCATCCCCTATTAATTTAAATCGATCCGGCGATATATTGAGTTTCCTTGAAGTGATATAGTTCGAACAAAATATAGAATTTTTATCCTGAAGATAGTATTCATCTAATATCTTGATAGAAGAAGGATCTGCTCCTTCAATTTTTTCAAAGTAATAAGTCGTCGGACAAACAACGCACCACCCACCTTCAGATTTTCTGATATATACCCCAAATGGATCCTTCCAATAATTATATCCGAGATATTCTTTTAAGATATTAACCCCAAGTTTATTTAGAATTGGTATAACAATAACCGTAATTAAAATAATAATCACTAAAATTAAAACAATTAAGATTATAAATTTTGTTTTAGCAGGAGAAAATTTCGGAAAATTTATTTTCATTTAGTTGTAGTTTTTTAATTTATTGATTATATAATTTTTTCTAATAAAACAAAACAAGAGGTATCATTTAATGGTGTTTCGTGTTTTATTGGGCGGGTGATGGGAATCTCCGTCAGAGGCGGATGCGTCCTATGGCGCAGAAGAGTTGCCCGACTGTGTCCGTCGAAACTTTAGCGCAGGAGGAAGGCGTTCAGCCATAAAGAGATTTGTAGTGAGTGGGCTCTTGGCACATCAATCTGAAAACATTGCGATACATCCTCTTAAGAGTAGTCTTAATGTTTTGGTCGAGATGGTGGGTGATGTTAGAACCTATCGGTAGAATACCACGTTTTTTTCTTCCGAGATTAACTCAATGGGGAATAGAAACAAGTAAAAGCCCCGCAAGCATTTTTGCGGGGCAGGGAGATAAGCGTCACTGAGATTGTTTCAGCACATCATGAGTTGCATGTTGAATGCCAAGCTGGGAGGCTTGACCATTGCCCATATTTCCTTTCCAAACATCCACGGCAAACTTAATTGCTCCTTCTCTGGCTTGGGGTGTCAGGGTGCGACCGACTGGATCTCGGTCAATGTTGTACTCCATGATTTCGCGGGCAATCTGTTTGTCTTTACCGGTACCCATGCTCCAATCTCCTTGATACTTGTATCTTGATCTCCTTGTTTGAGCGCGAGAAAGAACAACTTTTGAGCGGGTGATGGGAATCGAACCCACGTCTCGACCTTGGAAGGGTCGCATAATAGCCACTATACTACACCCGCAGATTTTATTTATTCAATAATTTTGGTAGCTCTTTTAAAGATTTAATTTTCAGTCCTTTATAATTTTTAAACAATCCATCGCGATCTATTAGAATAGTTTTTATTCCTAATTTTTTTGCCGGATTAATATCAATGTCGATATCATTTCCAACCATTATTGCTTGGCTTGGCTTTACTCCTAGTTTTCTAAGGGTTTTTAGGAAACAATCAGGATGAGGCTTGGCTCTGCCTGCTTCTCTACCCGTCATGATAAAATCAAAATCACTTAAATCCAAGTGGGAGAAATTAAACTTTGGTATAGTAGTTATAATTGCTTTTTTGAAAGGAAGTCTTTTTATTATTGTAGCATCAGGGTAAAATTCTATTTTTTGGTTTTCCCTGCAATATTTTACAAGTTTTCGGAGAATATTCTTATCTGCTTCGATATTTAACCTTTCAAAAATTTTCTTTTGGAAATCTTTCCAGTTATTAATTTCGCCTTTAGGAAAATCTACAAAAAAGACATATTTTACCGTTGCTTCCCATTCTTGGTGATAAACATCGAAACCCTTATTCCTCAAAAATTGGCAAAGTTTTTTTGTGTCAATTTTCTTTTTATGGTAGGCGAGTGTGCCATGGAAATCAAATAAAATTGCTTTGATATTTTTCATAATCGGGGTGCCCAGATTTGAACTGGGACTAAATCCTCCCAAAGGACTCGTGCTGCCGTTACACCACACCCCGTCATCGGGATTTGCTTGGGATTATTCTTCGTAAGTTATTTTATTAAAAAAATAAGCTTTAGTCAATTTTGTGTACTGGTCCATATGATATGATACACCCAGCTCTTGAAAAACATGAAAGGAAAGTATAATGGATGCCGTATGACAATCTACGGCACAATTCTACCCGGAGCAGCCACAATTTCGCGTTCCGCTGCTCTGGTCAATTTACTAACTGAACGGGCAAAATATAAGATAAAGATTCTAGATTGGCACAGGTCTCACGGAAACAACAATTCTCTGACTGCCAGACACTTTGGTATTTCAAGGATGACACTCTATCGATGGATTAAACGGTTAAAGCAGTACGGAATAACTGGGTTGAACGAAGAATCCAGAAAGCCAAAGCAGTTAAGACAACCTACCACTTCTTGGAATACGGTAATTAAGATAGTCCAACTGAGAAAACAGTATCCTGTCTGGTCAAAGTATAAACTTAGAGTCCTCCTAGCCAGAGAAGGTATCCTGGTATCTGCCAGCACAGTAGGCAGGGTGTTAAAGAGACGAGGGCTGATTAACCTGAAAATATCCAAGAAACGAAGAAAGGCTGCTTTACATCCTAAGGCGCGTTTTCCTCGAGGATTACGAATATCTCAAGCTGGAGATATGGTTCAAATGGACACCAAGCATATTATGCTGCCAGGAGGAAAAAGATTCTATCAGTTTACAGCCATAGATGTTCTTACCAAGAGAAAGGTAATGAGGGTCTATCCTTCCGAGTCCTCCAGGAACGGAGCTCAATTTCTTGAAGAATGCTGGCTGGGATTCCCTTTCCCTATCAAGGCAGTCCAAACAGATAATGGTTCCACCTTCTTAAAAGAGTTTGACAAGCTCTGTCGAGAAAAAGGGCTGCCTCACTACTTTATCTATCCCAGGACACCTAAACAGAATACCTATGTGGAGATATCACAGGGAGCAGACAAGAAGGAGTTTTACCAGCAGGGCAATGTCTGTTCTCTCTTGCCAGTTATGCAGAGAAAGATTAGAGAGTGGGAAGATATCTGGAACAATACTAGACCTCACCAAGCTCTTGATTACCTAACTCCTTCAGAGTATCTCTTGAAGCTCCAAAATAGTCGAATTCCCACAAAAAACGTTATCGTATTACAAACCTAAGGGTGTATCATATGTATCTGAACCTAGACATTTTGTTTACTTTTTGTTAGGTATGTTATAATTGCTATAATAAGAACCTTTCGCCTTCGGCTCAAGAACCTTGTTTCTCGCTACGCTCGAAATAAGAACCTTTCGCCTTCGGCTCAAGAACCTTGTTTCTCGCTACGCTCGAAATAAGAACCTTTCGCCTTCGGCTCAAGAACCTTGTTTCTCGCTACGCTCGAAATAAAATATGATAAAATTTAAAAGAGTTGCAGAAGAATTAAACATTCCGGCGCAATGCCGAAAATACGGGCTTTCTATTTGGCAATGTCCTCAATTTCTTTTCCTGGTAATGGGTTTAGTTATTATTGTTTCAACGCTAGCTACTTATTTAATTGGCCGGAGGTATGTAGAAGATCCTGAAAAAGTGGCGCTAATTACGTTTTTACTAGCGGCTGTTTTATTTATTATCGCCTTTGTGATAACAGGCAGTTTTGAAAGATTAGCCGAGGCAAACAGGATGAAGTCAGAATTTATCAGTATTGTTTCTCACCAGCTCCGTTCTCCCCTTTCTAACTTAAAATGGGCAATAGAATTTTTAATGTCAGGCAGACTAGGTCCAATAGCGCCGGAACAGCTGGAATACTTCAAAATTTTGAAAGAAAATGGCGGCCGGATGGGAGAACTAATCTCTGACCTATTAATGGTTTCTCGCATTGAACAAGGGAATTTGCCTTTAAAGAAAGAAGAAATTGTTCTTGAAGAATTAATAAGAAAATTGATTAAGGATTTCGAGCCGTTTGCTAAAGCCTCAAACATGGAAATAAGCTTTAATCCTCAAGCAGAATTGCCAAAGATTTCGGTTGACCCTTCTCAACTGAAAGTAGTCATTGAAAATCTTTTGGATAATGCGATTCGCTACATAAATCCAGCCGAGAACCATATTCTAGGCAAGGAGACAAAAAGAGGAAAAATTGAGATAAAAGTAGAAAAAAGAAAAAATAATATATACTTTGAAATTAAAGACAATGGTGTCGGTATTCCGAAAGAAGATCGAAAATATATTTTCCAGAAATTTTTTCGTTCAGAAAACGTGATGCGTTATCAAACTCAGGGATCCGGCCTCGGGCTTTACATTACAAAGGTAATTATAGAAAAATCGGGCGGCAAAATTGGTTTTGATTCAGAAGAGCTTAAGGGAACAAGATTTTGGTTTACTATTCCTATTAAAAGTTAAATGAAAATCAGCGGTAATCAGTCCTAAATCAGCGGCAATCAAAGAAACGATTTACGCCGATGATAGCTGATTTCCGTACATAAACATATGAAAAAAATTTTATTTATCGAAGACGAATCAGCTTTGCAAAAGGCCTTTGGAGAAATTTTCAAGCAGGAAAACTATGAAATGATTTCTGCTCTTGATGGTGAAGTGGGTTTAAGATTAGCCAAGCTGAAAAAACCAGACCTTATTTTGCTTGACTTAATTTTGCCGAAGAAACATGGTTTTGAGGTACTAAAAGCTTTGAAAGAAGATACACAGACAAAAGATACTCCGGTTATTGTACTAACTAATCTTGAAGAAGCGGCCGAAGTGGAAAAGGCCCTTGAGCTTGGCGCCACGACATATTTAGTAAAGGCCCAGTATTCTTTAGAAGAGGTATTAGAAAAAATTAAAAGAGCCCTTGGAGAATAATTTATTTAAACATTTAAACATCTTAACATTCTAACATTATGCTTTAATGCTTGTATGCTTAGATGAAGATATGCGAGTAGAGCCCCAACAATTAAAAGCTTTTCTAATAGATGCAAATTTAGCGACCGCAGAGCAGTTTGATAAGGCACAAAAGAAAGCTGAAGCTACAAAACAGAAAGTTAGCGACGTTTTGGTTTCCGAAAATATTATTAATCAAGAAGAGCTTATTAAACTCGAGGCTTACATTTTAGGTATACCATTTGTTAATTTAGAAAAAGAAAATATTTTGTCAGAAGTTCTAAAAGTTATCCCAGAGCCGATTGCCAGATCCCATAATATTGTTTCTTTTAGGAAAAAAGGAAATGATTTGGAGGTGGCCATGCTTGACCCGGAAGATTTGCAGACTATTGAATTTATCAAAAAGACATCTAACTTAAAGATTTTACCGCGATTAACTACTCCAGAGGGTATCAAAAATGTTTTGAGGCAATATCAGAAAACTTTGGAAGCGGAATTTGGAGAAATTATTAAAAAAGAAGCAGGAGTTATAAAATCAATAAAAGAAGAAGAGGTGGTGGAGGAAAAAGAAGATCTCTTGAAAGCAGCTGAAGAATTGCCAGTGATAAGAATTGTAGATACCCTAATGAAACATGCAATCTTGCAAAGGTCTTCTGATATTCATATTGAACCGATGGAAAAAGAAGTCCTAGTTCGTTATAGGATCGACGGGATTTTGCGCATCACTATGACTCTTCCAAAACAAATCAGCTCTGGTATTGTTGCAAGGATAAAGGTTTTGTCAAATTTAAAGCTCGATGAACATCGGCTTCCCCAAGACGGCCGTTTTAAAATAGAAACTGAGGATTATAAATATTCAGTCAGGGTTTCTATTCTGCCTGTTTTCGATGGAGAGAAAATAGTAATGAGGCTTTTGCCAGAGAGCACAAAAGCATTAACCCTAGAAGAGCTAGGTTTAAGGGGAGAGGCTTTGGAAAAAATCCAGGATAATTTAAGAAAGCCAGTTGGCATGATTTTGGTAGTTGGCCCTACGGGCTCTGGCAAAACCACAAGTTTGTACTCAATGATGGAAATCCTGAATGATCCAGGGGTGAATATTTCAACTATCGAAGATCCTATAGAGTATCGGATGCCGCGAGTTAATCAAACGCAAGTAAGTCCAAAAATTGGACTAACTTTTGCTGCCGGTCTTAGAACATTGGTAAGACAAGATCCAGATATTCTGATGGTGGGCGAAATTAGAGATAATGAAACGGCAAGCCTTGCGATTAATGCTGCTTTAACCGGTCACCTTGTTTTGTCCACGTTACACACAAACGATGCCGCCGGTACGATTCCCCGCTTGATAGATATGCAATGTGAACCATTTTTGATTGCCTCTACGGTTAACATTGTATTAGCCCAACGATTGGTGAGAAGGCTTCATACAGAAAAAGAAAAGTTTAATTTAAAAGACGCGGAAATTAAAAGCATATCAAAGTATTGCGACGTTAAACGTATAGTGGAAATTCTTAGAGAAGAAAAACTGGCCAAACCAAAAGATTCTTTAAAAGATGTAACCTTCTATCGTCCCAAGAAAACAAAGGAAAATCCCGAAGGATACAAGGGCAGAATTGGTATTTATGAAGTTTTGTCGATAACCTCATCTATAAAGGATATGATCGTCAAGAGGGCAACTTCTGATGATATAAGGGAGCAGGCGATTAAAGAGGGAATGAGAACAATGGTCGAGGACGGTTTTGTTAAAGCGGCTCAAGGAGTCACTTCTATTGAAGAAGTTCTTAGGGTTATAGTAGAATAATACCTAAAGATAAGGCGCAAAATAGCAGATTAAGCTATTGTCTCTCCTTAATTGCGAAGCAATTACAAGGAGCGAAGCGACTGGTTCTCACTGGATATGACTAGAAAAAGTCCCAAAATTCTAATTATTGAAGACGAAAAAATATTGGCGGAAATGTATAGGGACAAATTTAATCAGGCTGGTTTTAAGACAGAAGTGGCTTTTACTGCCGAGGAAGGATTAAGGTTTTTAAAGAAAAAGAAAGCAGACTTAATTTTACTTGATATACTTTTGCCTAGAGAGAATGGCATTCAGTTTTTAAAAAGAATTCAAAAATATCCCAAGATTTCTAGAATTCCCGTAGTCGCTTTTTCAAATTATGATGACCCTCGGGCCAAAAACGAAGCCTTTAATCTGGGTATTAAAGAATATCTGATAAAAACGGCTTACACGCCCAAAGAGATTATTAAAAAAATAAGAAATAT
>Ga0210015_1002843_pt1 | contig 15699 bp, 15 predicted proteins | sample CryGeymeta201522_FD_185471 | JGI IMG/M metagenome (GOLD analysis project Ga0210015, IMG submission 185471) | Groundwater microbial communities from Crystal Geyser aquifers in Utah, USA - Crystal Geyser metaG 2015-22 (SPAdes) (version 2) | ecosystem: Environmental > Aquatic > Deep subsurface >... | reverse complement strand
ACCCTAGTTCTCCCGCTTCGTATTTTCCTCCCTTGCCCGCCGTAGCTTTAGCGAAGGCGGGTCCCCCTACCTCACCTTTGTGTCTTTTATAATTCTCTTTACCAAAAGCCAAAAGTAAATCAATTTTTTCTACCGCAGCAATATATTTTTCCGAAGAAAAAACAACCAAAACATTATTGTCACCACCCCTGATTCTTGAAGGATATTCGGGGTACATTAAGGTATAAAAATCAAGGCGGTTAAGAGCTTTGCTTAAGATCTCTCCCGCCTGCATCATTCCCGCCCCCGCCGGACCGGACAATTTAATGGCAAAATTTTTCATTCTAATTCAAAAACAACCAATCCAAATTCTTCAATCTTTTCTTTATAGTTTGGAAAGCTATAATAAATTTGTTTCATTTCCTCTAACGAATTGACAAAAGGCATTATCTGTTTGATCCCTAATTCCCCTGCCATTTCTTCAACTGTTCGGAAAAGTTTAACTCCAACAACTTTCTTTTGTACATGATCTTTTCCACAAACAAAATCTAAAATATCTCCTTCTTTTATCGCCCGATATTTTTCTGTTGCCGCTCTTGTTTCTGTTATTTTAGTTCCATCTTTAATCGCCTTAAAAAATTTTCTATCAACCTCTCTGATCGATACCGTGTGCGTTTTGGTCATTTGAATTTTAGATTTGTCCTTCGACAAGCTCAGGATGGTGAGCGAAGTCGAACCATTTAGGATTTGGAACTTAGGATTTTGGATTTTTTAGATCAATTTAGGTTAATAAGCCAAGCTTGCTGCTTCGCAGTTAGAGCAATTAGGTTAATTTTTTATTTTTATAATCCTCTATTGCTTTCTTCACTGCCTCCGCGGCTAAAACTGAACAATGGTGTTTGGCCGGAGGCAAGCCTCCTAGTGCTTCCATAATTGCTTGCTTCGTCAATTTTAACGCTTCCGAAACCGGTTTACCTTTAATCATTTCCGTCGCAATAGAACTCGTGGCAATCGCCGCGCCACACCCGAGAGTCTGAAATTTCGCATCTTCTATTACTTCTTGTCCCTCTTTTTTCCCTATTTTTAAAAACATTTTCATTACGTCCCCACAGTTATGAAGAGTAGCCGATTCTGAAACATAAGAAGCAGACCCTTCTACTTCTAAATTATAAACGTCACCTTCATATCTAATCTTTTCAATCTTGCTAATTGGTGAATAATAATAATTTTCATCAAACCAAGTTTTGTGCGGGCTTTTTTTGTTTACAGGATAGTGAACGTTCTTTCCAACAATTGCCGCAAGTTTCTTTAATGAGCTGTCTTCTTTTACATAAATGGAATAGCTTTTTTTATGAATCCCCTTTGCCGAAGTAGTCAAAAACGAAGAAATAATTTTTTGCCTAAGCAGAAGAGACCTTAGCTGGTAAGCTAATTGTTGGGAAATTGTGACGAATTTCGCAACCTTTCTTCTGTCGCTTATATACCCGTCACCTCTCCATAAACCGCATATTAACGCATTTTGCTTTTCGAGAGGCAATATCAACATCCAATGAGGCAGATGTTTTTCAGCCGCTCCTTTACCAAACAGATTTTTAAACAAATCCACGAGTTGAGACCGATAATAAATTATATTCGTAGAATTATGAGCTTTCCGAATATCAGAAGGGTTAAAGTTAAAAAATTTTTTCATCAGAAAAATGACATCTCTAATAAACGTTTGCTCGTTGCTTCCAAAAACAAAACCTAACATTTTGACTCCAACCCTCGTACACAAATACCCTTCCGCCAAATAATAACCAACCAATCTTAAAAAATTATTATCAATAATAGTGTTTTTGGGCAGATCTATGCTTCTAAAATCCCATTTCCTTTTTACTACTCCAGTATCAAAAGAAGATTTATTCGCCACTTCTTTAATAACTGGGTATAGCAATGTATCTCCCTTTTCAAGTTGAGAAGCATTTAACCAGTCAACAAATACTTTATTTTTTTGAAAGCTGTCTAATTTATGACTAAAAGGAGATGTCTTAAGGGCCAAAACGTGGTGGTCTGGTGTAAGTACTGTTCCACCAAGATTATGAGTCCTAATAATATAAAGATTCCCAGAATATTTTCTTTTGTGCGTATTTACAACCTGATGAAAATAGCCGTCATGTCCGAGAACCTTTTGCCCTTCAGCAATATCCTTAATCTGAACAACCTCACTATTGGCTAAAATCAAAGTCTCCGGTAAAACACAGACTTTATTCCCCACCGTCGCCACCCCATTGGCGTCCGGCAATTCTCCCATATTTCTCGGGTGCAAAAAATGATCCATTACTCTAGCGGAATATAAATTATTTATGCTTGTCATTTCTTTTAAAGCTAAAAACTAAAAGTGAAGAGTGAAAAACTAAAATTAAAAACTTAAAGCTTTAAATTTTACGCTTTGGTTTTTCGCTTTTAGCTCTGCGTTTTACGCTAATTATATGTTGGGTGTCATCCTTCTTAAGTCAGTAATTATTCTTGGTAAAACGTCCAAAACATATTTAATTTCCTCCTCTGTAGTATTTCTTCCCAAAGAAAATCGTATCGATCCGTGAGCATCCTCCGCTGGTATTCCCATTGCCAGTAAAACATGCGACGGCCTTAAATCTCCCGATGTGCACGCTGATCCTGACGATACCATAATTCCTTCTGCATCTAATCTTAATAAAATCGCTTCACCCTCTGCGCCTTTAAAAATAAATGAGGCAATATCAGGTAGTCTTTGAGTTGGATGTCCGGTCAAAATCGTTCCAGACACCTTTCCTAACACTCCCTTAATTAATTTATCCCTCAATTCTGTAACTTTAAACTTTGAACTTTGCACTTTTAACTGAGCCAACTCCAAAGCTTTGGCGCAGCCAACAATTAATGGAGTTGGCTCCGTCCCTGGCCAAAGCCCATTCTCATGATGACCACCGAAAGTTATTGGACTAATCTTTGTCCCCTTTCTAATATATAAAATTCCTACTCCTTTTGGCCCGCCAAATTTATGGCTTCCCAATGTAAGTAAATCCACTCCTAGTTTTTTTACATCCAGATCAAGATACTCTGCCACCGCCGCTGCATCAGTGTGAATGTAAATCTTCGTCCCAAACTTTGCACCTTGAACTCTTGCCCCGAGCGAAGTCGAGGGGTTGCACTTTGCACTAACCTCTGAAAGAGGTTGTATTGTACCAATTTCATTATTCGCATACATTACGGAAACTAAAACTGTTTCCGGCTTAATTGCCCTTTCTAATTCTTCTAAATCCACAACTCCATATTTATCAACCGGTAAATACTTTACCGTAAATCCCTGCTTCTCTAAATATTTAAAAGTATCCAAAACCGCATGATGTTCAATTTGTGTAGTAATCAAATGTGTTTTTTCCCTCACATTCCACAAACCCCTCACAACTCCCAATATCGCCAAATTATCACTCGTCGTTGTGTTTCCGGTAAAAATAATTTCCTCCGGCTCGCAGTTTAAAATTTTTGCCACTATCTTTCTTGACTCTTCCACCGCGACACGAGCCTCCCTTCCCGAAGAATGCAAACTCGAAGCGTTGCCAAATTTCTCTGACCAATATGGCTTCATTACCTCAATTACTTCCGGCAAAACCGGAGTCGTGGCGGCGTAATCTAAATAAACTTTTTGCATTGTCATTCGGATATATTAGGAAACAATTCGGATTAATTCGGGATTAACCTCCGAAGCATGCCCCACCTTCCGGACAGCTCATCTTGACGCCGTAAAACACTTTTCTTCCTTCTTTTCGGCTTGTCAAAAGCCCTTCTTTTTCCATCTGCTTCAAATGGTAGGAAACCGTTGGCTGTTTCAGCTTCATGATGGCAGTCAATTCGGAAACAGTTTTCTCCCCCGTCATAGAGAGAAACTCGTAGATTTTCCTCTTTGAAGGATCGGCCATTTGCGGCATTGCCAAAGGGCAACAAAAATCGTTGTTAATCACATTCATAGATAATAATCTATGCTTCCCGATTATGTCAAGAGGTAATTTAAAACTCCTCGAAGATCTCGTTCCTTTTGACAAAACAATCCAAGAAATCATAGAATTTAGGACTTTTTTGTGACTTATATTGGCCAATAACATCCAATTTTTTATTTTCTTCTGTTTCAGAAAGTTCCAGCGAAAACCACCCTACTTTTGTAAATAATCTCTTCGGAGGGAAAAGGAATAAATTTTTCTGCAACTTTTTTTCCGGCGGATATAAAGAAAAGTGAACAAGATAAGCAAAAACCCTAATTCCTTGATGTTTCCCATTTAAAACTCTCTCTAAATATTGGAAAACCGCCCGATGGTCAGGATGACCGTCTCTTGGATGGGAAACAATAATTATCGTAGGTTTAAAAGAGTTTACTATTTCCTGAAGATCGGTTTGTAAATTTTCACCAGTATATAATTCTTCTAATTTATAAGTATCCCGATAAGGGCTATGATTAAATTTTGTCCCCCTTGAGGTAAAAGGGGCTGTATAATACTTGCCCAACATCGGTAAAAGTCCTCTGTCTGGGTATCCCAAAAAAATCAAGTCTTCGTTACCGAGCCCCAAGATTTTCATCGCCGCTCCTCCCTCCTGCATTCTTGTTTCTCCTAGTGTTATAAATTCATCAGAGGAAACACTGGTTTTCCTCTCCTCTTCAACAGCAGAAAGTAAATTATCATCACCGTTCGTAAAATACACTACTTTTACCTTCGCCTTGTTTCCAAGCGCTCTTTGGATTAATCCGCCAGCGCCGATTGTTTCATCGTCAATATGTGGTGCCAGAATAAGAACCCTGTCTTCATTTTTAATTTCCGGGAGAATATCAAGGCCCCCCTTTGTTAAAAACAACCCGCCTAAAAGCCCTAAGCCAAATGTCCAAAAACCCCAAATCAAAAAAATAACTACTAAAAATTTTTTGTATTTTAAAACAAGGCTAGATGACCAAGAAAACAATCTTCTCACAAAACAATAATATAATTTGTAGAGGAACTTTGACAAGACCTCCCGAATATATTCTGGTAGAATACACTCATGTCAAAACTATTCATCTCGGTTGTCATTCCTGCCTACAATGAAGAAAACTATCTTAAGGCCTGCCTCGAATCACTCACCAACCAACTAATTCCTCAAAACGAATATGAGGTTATCGTGGTCAACAATAATTCCACAGACAATACCGAAAAGGTCTCTCGTGGTTTCCTAAAAATAAGGCTCGTCAATGAAAAAAGACAAGGAGTGGTCTTTGCTAGAATTAAAGGCGTTGAGGAAGCAAGAGGAGAAATTATCGCTTTTATTGATGCGGATTGCATTGCTCCCGAGACCTGGTTAAAAAATATAAAACAAGCATATAAAAGTACTAACGTCGTCGCTGTGGGAGGAACGCTTATTTACGAGCCTAAACAATTAATTACCTTCTTAATAGAACAGATCGTCAATATTTTTTACTTAATTTTTAAAACTCCCCCTGGGGCAAATTTTTCTTTTAAAAAGGAGGCTTACGAAAAAATCGGGGGTTTTTCGCCAAAAATAAATATGAGTGAAGATATCTATCTCTCCCTTGCTTTAAAAAAAATCGGAAAAGTTGTTATTTTAAGAAATAACCCTGTTATTACCTCGTCGCGGCGTTTTACCTCATCCAATTTTTTCCCATTTGTTTATCAATCCATAGTGAATATTTTTTCAATTTTTTTCTTCAACAAGTCTGTATTCTTTGATTTTGAAGCAATCCGCGAGAACAAGGTATCTCTGAAGAAAATAATCAGTAAAATGATGTGACATTTCGATGAAAAACCCCTTGATTTCTGTGATAATTCCTGCCTACAACGAAGAAAAGTATATTGTCACTTGTCTTAATTCAGTCACCAGCCAAAATTTCCCTAAATCACTTTATGAAATTATCGTGGTTAATAACAATTCTTCTGACAAAACCAAAGAAATTGTTAGAAAAAATTTCCCTAAAGTAAAAATTGTCGATGAACCAAAACAAGGAGTCGTCTTTGCCAGAATCGCCGGAGTAAATGAGGCCAAAGGAGAATTTATTGTTTTTACTGACGCTGATAGTTGTGTCTCGAAAACATGGCTGCAAAATATTTATCTTGAATTCGCAGATCCTCAAGTGGTCGCCGTAGGCGGCTTAATAGAATATTTTCCCAAATTTTTGGGGTCCAGAATTAAGCAATTCATTTCAAATTTTTCTTATTCTTTTTTCAAATCGATGCCGGGAACCAATATGTCGTTTAAGAAAAAATCTTATCAGGCTGTTGGTGGTTTTTCCCCCGCAGTAAATATGGCTGAAGATGCTTATATCTCTTTTAAACTAAAAAAAATAGGCCAACTAAAAATTCTGAAAGCGAATAAAGTAATTACCTCCTCCAGACGGGCTCGCTTTTTTGACGACATTCTTTTTGAAGTAAAATATCTCACTTCGGTGTTATCTTTTCTTGTCATAAGAAGAAATATATTTTTTCACTTCAAAGCGATACGTGATAAGTGTTTCGTTAATCCCTAGAATCAAAGCTTCACTTTACTTTTCAACCCCTCAATGTTTGTTATTAGAGAATAAAAAGAACCGATCAAAAAAGTGGAAACTATCAGCAAAAATATATATAATTCGCTTTTATCTACCATTTTGTTTTTCTCTAGAGAGTCTAAATCTTGCCAATTATTCTTGTTAAATATCCTCGCTTGTTTTGGGAAAAACTCTTCTAATTTAAAATCAGAGAATGAAGATGATTTACTTTTAACTCCAAAGAAATTTGTTTTTTGGGATTTATAACTTTCTATTAATTCCCAATATGCTTTTCTGGTTTCATTAACTACCTTGCTCCAATCCAAAGAAAGAGTTTTCTTTTTTGCATTGTCACTTAATTTCCGATAGCTACTTTCTGAGAGTGAACAAATTTCTTTAACTTTAAGAGCAAATGTCTTTGGAGGCGTGCGTTTGGGAAAATTATACCCGCAGGATGCATCAATAAATTCGTCAATCGTTTCATTTGGCAAACCGACTACTGGCGTTCCAGAAGCCAAAGATTCAATTATCGATAAACTTTGCACCTCCATTTTCGAAGAAGAAACAAACACTCTGGCCTCAGCCAAAAACTCAGGCACTCTTTCGTGTGGAACCTTACCTATAAAACAAACATTTTCTAATTTGTACTTTTTTACTAAATTTTCAAGCTCAGCAAAATATTTTTCATCAATATACGGTCCTACTAATTTAAGAGTATAGTCACCCGGTAAATACCTCATAACTTCAACAAGGTACCTTTGATTTTTTCGTCGCGTCAAATAACCAATAAAAACTAAAATCTTATCTTTTAATCCCTTTTTCTCTCTTGTTTGATAAGTTTTCAAATTTCTGCCATTGGGAATAAGAAAAATTTTTCCTTTATAACCAAATTCCAAAATATCTTTTTTCGCCCTCTTATTTAAAGCAATTACTCCGTCGCAATTATTAAAAAAATTAAGAAAATATTTACGAACGATTTTGCTATCAAGTAATTTTCCGACTTTCCCTGATAATTCTTTGGCACCAAAATCTCCAGTTTTAGTCGGTAAAACATGAGAAGTATAAACAAATGGAATTCCGTTTTTTTTCGCCCAGAGTTGTAACAAAAAAGAAAGCGGCCCGGGGTCTTGTGCATGAACAACCTCAGGCGAAAATTTTCCCAAATTTCTGAAAATAAATTTGATATTTTTAAAATTCAAATCGGGGATAACTATTTCACTCTTACCTCTACTTTCCACCTCCATTACCCAAAGATTTCCCCTTATTGTCTTTTTTGTTCTCTCGCCCGGATGAATAAATAAAACTTTGTGCTTCTGGGCAAAGGCCTCGACAATTTCATAAGCAACTCTTCCCAAACCGCCCCCCATTGATTCGGTAAACATGGTTATAAAAACGACTCTCATTTAGGATGAATTATACAAGGAACAGCAAAATTTCTCTGGAAAGAAGCTGACCAGGACGGAAGAAAATCACTGAATTTCTCTTGGTTATTTGCAATTGTAAAAGTTCTCTTCCCTTCACTCCTTCAGATAAGAATCTGCCACTCCTAAAACCTAATGAATAAATTTTATCTAATATTTGCAAATGGAAAAATTGATTTTGGTAGCGAAAAACCGGGAAAATTATCACTACCTCTCCGTTATCTCTCAACACTTTCTTGAATTCTTGAAAAGCAGAAAGATAAAGATCCTCCAGTTGAGAAATCTCCTTTTTAATTTGTTCTGGCTCAAAAAATTTTCTTTTTGCCGATCCTAAATAAGGCTCAGTTACAATTGCGTCAATTTTTTGGGGAGGGATTTTTGAGGATAAACTTCTCGCATCACACTCAAAAAGCTCAATCTTGTAATCTTCTTTTTTTATTTCAGGATAATTTTTAAATAACCATTCTAAATTAACCTTAGTATCTTTGATTGCCACAACTCCTGCATCTGAACCAATAACATTTCCGTACCCAAGTAAAATTAACTCCTGTAAAAAAGTTCCACTCCCACAAAATGGATCCAAAAAGACATCTCCTTTATCTTTTCCTGCTAAGTTAATCATCATTTTCGCCAATTTGGGTGGGATCATGCCAGATTTTACATCTCTTCTTGGTCTTCCATAATCTCGGAAACTATAACTTTCATAGTCTTGTATCGCTAAGGTTTTCCCGACATAAATCCCTTTGCTGCCAACACAAATTACCAACTCAAAACCATTTTCCAGAAGTTCGTTTTTGTCAACCGCAACTGTTGATAAAATCCTCCCCTGTTTCCTCACCTCTTTACCCTTCCGAAGTCCCGCAATCGGCGGGACGAAGGAGGGCCTAATCTTCCTAATTTCCCCGAGGACCTTATTTAGTTCTTTAAATTTCCCCCCTGCTCCGTAAACACTTATTCCAAATTTTCCTCCTACAAGCTCTTTTTGTAAATTCTCATTTGACAGTTCCGCCGAAAATTTCTCCGGCCATTCACTCTTGGAATATTCTCGAAAAATTTTTCCGATCTTAGCTGCGCTTCCTAATTCTTCTATCAGCTCTTTTGTTTCCAATTCAACCTCTGTAGAAATCAGCAAAATCTCCTCCGAAGCTTCAATAATTTCGAAATCCACATCCTTCCTCGCCAACAGGTTAACAATGTCAATTTTGGAAAAGGTATGATTCGTTCCTAGTACAAAAAAGTAAGTTTTCATCCTCCCCATTGTATCTTAAACTTGCAGATTCGCAAATCTAAATCCCTTGTCCCCTAAAAATCCATTTACCTCGCTTTTAATTTTTTTAAATCCTGAGCTAGTCGAAGGATCTCCCTCAAGAAGAACTGCCGGATAAAGAGTCAGTTCGCCAAAGCGCTTATTTATCTTATCCATAGCCACAAGTAGGTTTTCCTTCTTTTTTTCTTCTGGAAAAAAACTCATTGTCAATTCACTTTTAGGTTTTAACATTCCCAACCAAACCCCCAAAAATCTTATTGAACCAGACCATTCCATTCCTTCAAATAATTCCCAAACAATTTTAAAAAGTTCTCCACCACTTTCAATAAAATATTTCAGCGTCTTATGTCTGTAACCACTTATTCTCTCCCCACCCTCCTTCGCTAAAGCTACGGAGGGCACTCGGCCGACTATTCCTCCCTCACCATGCACAGTAACTCCAATCTGTCGGCCTGTCATTCCCATCTCCCTTGCTTTCCAACTCGCTTCTTCGCAAAGATTGCGCAAGGTTGATTTTATTTTCGATAAATCTTTCGTATTTTCGTACAAAGTAAAAGTTCGCGAGACAGATTTAGCTTTTGGAATTTGCCCAATGCGTGTCAATAAAGAATCGTCCTCACCATAAGAAAGCCTCTTTAATTCTACTGACCAAAAAGGACCAAAAGTTTTTTCTAAACAGGTCATTGGCACTTCGCGCAAGGTCTTAAAATTCGTAATTCCCGCATTAAAAAGCCGTCTTTCCAGTCTCCTGCCTAGCCCGCAAATATCTGTCAGCTTCCGGGAAAACAAAATCTCGTCCCGATTTTCCGCTGTTATCTCAAAGACCCCATTTGGCTTCTTTATGTCTGACGCCAATTTTGCCAATAGTCGGTTATATGATATGCCTATAGAACAAGTTATATACTCACCAACCTCTTTTCTAAGAGCCTGCTTGATTCCCCGAACAATTCCCGAAACGCCTCCGGATAATTTTTCGGTTTGGGTCACGTCCAAAAAAAGCTCGTCAATAGAAAAAACTTCCAGATCCGGGGAATAGCGGGAACAAATTTCAATGAACTTTTTGGTAACTGAAAAATATTTGTCAAAATCAGCCGGGATTAAAATTATTTTTGGATAAATTGCTTTTGCCTCATAAGTAGTTGTCCCGGTTTTAATCCCTAATTTCTTTGCTTCTCGAGAAGCAGCAATAATACAAGTTCTCCCTTCTCCTTTTATAACCCCAACTGGTTTTCCGACTAATTTCGGATTACTTTGTTGCTCCACTGAAGCAAAGAAAGAATCCATATCTAAGTGTAAAATTGTCGTCATTGTCCCGAATTAATCCGAATAAAATTAATGCGAATAAATCCGAATACGCCAAAGCTAATTAATATACCTTTTCAATCTCCCACCAAAATTTCTCCCGATTAAACGAAAGTTCGAACATTCCCCCGCCACACTCAACTGAAAAATAAAATATTTTTTCTCTCCCAATATCTTTTGAGTAAGAGAAAACTACCCGAAGAATTTTATAAATCTTTTTACGCCAAGAGAAGAGGATTGGTTTTATTTGCCCATTTTCAAAAAGAGAGACTACCCGAATTTTCTCTTTAATCTCTGTCTCCACAATTAAAGAATATCCGAAGGAAACCCGAAAGTCAAGAACTAGTTATACTGGAATTGCATCGTCAACCGGTTTCTGCTCCTGGGCTCCGAGCATTTGCATTTCCTGCCCACAACAAACAAGTGTCCCACCCCCCACCTTTGTAACCGTTACCTCATTCCTACAAACATTACAACGATAATGTTCGCCAGTTTGTTTCACCGCCATTACAATCACCTCCTTCGGTTCGCCGTAGTCCCGCCGAATTGGCGGGACGAAGGCAACCTTCGCTCTATTTTACATCAATCAAAATATTATTCCCTGTTCTCTTTTAGGTCCGGTGGTAATCATTAGGATCGGCACTCCAATTTTCCTAGATACAAAGTCGAGAAACTCCCGAGCCTCTTTGGGTAAATCTGCCAAAGTTTTGGCTTGGCTGATTTTATCCTTACTCCAGCTCGGCATTTCGATATATTTGGGAGTCACTTGGTTTAAAAACTCTTGGTCGGGCCGATAAGAAACCTCTTTACCGTTTTTCTCATAACCAACGCAAATTTTGATTGGCACATTGGGATAAACAATGTCCATATGGGTCAAGACAAGACAGTTGGCTAAACCCATCTCCCTGAAAAACCTTAAGGCCGACAAATCCAAATAAACAATTCCCCTTGGCCGCTTGGTGGTCGCGCCATATTCATTGGCATCTTCTCTAATCTTAGTTGCTAAAGTTTCGTCCATTGTTGTCGGTAACTTGCGAATACCGACGCTGGACATATACGTTGCTTTAATTACCCCTGCTCTTGTTTCTATCTTTTCCGGATTAATAATTCCTTCTGTCGAAGACAAAATACCGCCTAGAGTAGTATCTGAACTGGTAACGTCAGGGTAAACCCCATAGCGCGGGTCCAGTCCAATGGCTTGGGCTTTTTCAAAGATAAAAGTGGTTTTCTCATCAGCCCATCTTTCTTTCAACAAGTCAAAGACACTTGAAATATATGGCGAAAGCTCCCGGCTTTGTTTTCGCAGTTGCTCGGTAAATGCTTCCAGCGTTCCCACCGGAATCTTTTCATCCTTATCCAGTCTGGGGACTAATGTCTCGGCTAATTTCCTTCCCAAACCAAAAATTAAAGATTCATAAAGCAGATAGTGTTTTTTTATTTTCTCTTCACTAAAAGTGGCCAAATCCCGCATCCGTAAAGGATGGCGCAAAAGCACGTCGGCATAAGCCGGGCCAATCCCCCTCCCCGTGGCTCCCTTGCTCCCTTCTTGCCATTCTTTTAAAACGGCTTCAAAAGCACGATGGGTATCCAGCGAAAGAACGGCCATTTCGTCAATGCAAATCTTCGCTTTGATCTTCCCGCCGCTGGCTTGTCTGACCTGTCTAATTTCTTCTAAAAGGTCGGCTGGGTGCAAAACCATTCCTTTCCCTAAAATAACAACTGTATTTTCTACAAAAACTCCAGAAGGAAGTTGGTGGAGGGCAATTCGCTTACCGTCCTCAAATTCGACCGTGTGCCCGGCATTGGCGCCTCCATTATCGCGATAAACCACTACCTCTCCTTTTTTCGCCCAATCACTCACATACTTGTCAACAATTCTTCCTTTGCCTTCATCCCCGTAAGCCCCACCGAAAAAGGCAAAACTATTTTTTCTTGTTTTCATTAGTTTCCTCCGAAAATTCAAAATTAGTAACCTTTAAACCTTTTTCAACCAAAGTTTCTGCTAATCCCAAATAATTAAGCGGGGTTAAAGCCAGAATCCGCTTTTTAATCTTTGGGGAAACTTTTAATTCGGACGTAAAATTTTTAATTTCTCCTTGTCCCAATTTCTTCCCTCTGGCGAATTCTTTTAATTTTTCATAGGCGCGACTATCCCCCGTGCTTTTTAAAATCGTCTGGATTCCTTCGGTGACAATTTCCCAATGATCAAGTAATTCTTCTCTTAAAAAGCTTTCGTTGGGAATTACTTTTTCCAAACCAATAAGACTTGATTTATAAGCAACCAGGCTGTGGGCAAAAGCAACGCCGATATTCCGTTTTACCGTACTATCGGAAAGATCCCGCTGAAGCCTCGAGATGGCTAGTTTTTTAACCAGCAAACCAAAGATGGCGTTGGCAACTTCCAAATTGCCTTCACTGTTTTCAAAATCGATCGGATTAACTTTTTGGGGCATGGTTGAAGAGCCGACCTCACCTTTTTTGGGTTTTTGTAAAAAATAGTTATCGCTGATATAACGCCAGATATCCTGATCAAGTCCAATAATAATGGAATTAATTAAAGAAAGACTCTGAAAAAGCCGAAGGTAAGAGTCAGCCGGTAAAATTTGGGTAGTAAACTGATTGGGAACCAAGTTTAGCGACTTAATAAATTCGGCACTTAAAGCGATCCAGTCAGCTTCAGGAAAACCGACAAGATGAGCGTTGAAATTGCCAACCGCTCCATTTAGTTTGGCTTCAATCGGGAGCAGTGAGAGGTTTTTCATTTCTTTTTGAAGACGGATAGTAAAGACCAAGAATTCTTTTCCTACTGTTGTCGGAATGGCTGGCTGTCCATGAGTTCTGCCCAACATAGGCAATGATCGATAAGAATAAACCATCTCTGATAATTTATTAACGACTTCTTTTATCGCTGGCAATATTACCTGGTCTCTTGCTTCTTTAATCGAAAGTGAAAGAGCCAGGGAATTAGTATCTTCACTGGTCAGACCAAAATGAATATATTCCTCAATGTTTAAGTTAAAAGGGGCCAATGCCTCACGAAGGAAATACTCGACCGCTTTAACATCATGATTAATTGTCGCTTCAATTTCCTTAACCCTTAAGGCCTGCTTTCCCCCAAACTGATCCAAGATTGAAAGTAATTCTTTTTTTTGCCCGGTGGTAATCTTTTTGATGATTCCCTTTTCGGAGAGAAAAAGAAGATAAGTCAGTTCTACTTTTATCCGATATTTAATGAGAGCTTCTTCTGAAAAGTAAAGGGCTAAAGTCCCTACCTTGGGCCGGTAACGGCCATCAATCGGAGAAATTGCTTTTACCGCGCCTACAGCAACCTTGAATTTGTCCTTCATTTTTTGGTTGTAATCCCGAGGGCAGAAGAGTCCGTGGATTACAATCAATTGTAAACAGAAAAGTGAACTCTTGTAAAGAAGGAAATTAAAACTAATTTTTACTAACCCAAAGTTAAGGAATACTATATTATGTTCTTATGTGGTTTCTCTCAATTCTCCTCTCAATTTCATACTTTCTCTCCCGATTACCATTTTTAAGAGCCTACCCCGTCTATTATGATTCTTTTGAATATGCCAGAGTGGCCGAGACAATCAATTTTTCCAATTTTACCCAAACCATTACCTCTTCTCACCAACCGATCCATACTTTTTACTTCCTAACGATTCTAATTTTTAAGCAAATTTTCTTCTTTTTATCAGCAGAGAAGGTTTTGGTTTTGATTTCTCTGGTTTTCGGCTATTTGACAGTAGTTTTCTTTTTTCTCTTTGTTAAAGAATATCTCGATGACAAAAAAGCGTTTTTTGCCTCACTATTACTACTGTTATTCCCTTATTTTTTTATTGCTAACACCAATATCTTGTATGAATCGGAATTGCTTTTCTTCCAAATCATTAGCCTTTATTTTTTCTTCACCGGCTTGAAAAAGGAAAACATCCGGCGGGTTTTGTTGGCAGGGATATTCTGGAGTATTTCAATTTCTATTTTTACCGGCAGCTTGATAATTTTCCCGGTGTTCGCGGCACTCTATCTGAAGATAAAAAAGAAACTTTCTTTTTTATCTCTTGCTCTTATTCTAATCCCCGCTCTTCTAACTCCCCTCTTTTTAGATATCCTTATTTTTAAATCTCCAGCGATTATTGCCTCAAAATACCAACTTCATTTTAGTGATCTTGTTTCTACTGGCGGAGGCCTCTTCGTTTTTGGTTATCGAATATTAAGAAATATCGTCTTGGAGAGCTCGACGATTTTATCCCCCGCTGGAATAATCGTTTTGGCCATAATAATCGTTATTTACTCTCTCACTACTCACTATTCACTGCTCACTACTCTTCTTTGGTTTCTCCCCCCTCTTTTTCTTATGCAATTTTGGCATGCCGGACTTTTCGGCAGACTGGCAATTTTTTTAGTTTTCCCTGCCTCACTTCTACTTACAGAAAGTCTCACCAAAAATTGGCAAAAGATTTTTCTTCTCTTTACTTTTCTTGTCTTTCTGGTACCTCTCTTGATTGCTCAAACTAAAAATCCACCGATCTATCGATTTTATGATTTAATTAAGAATGTCCCCAATGTCGCCATCTTGACCTCCGATTCGAACCGTTTTCTTTATCAAAAATATGAACTACCAATTTTTGTTTTTAGTCCCGGGAATGATCTTCCGGAAGCAGAAAAATTTATCAACGAAAACCTGAAACAAGGAAAAACTGTTTTAATCGACTCTGCCGGCTTAAATTATCCTTATTTTCAATTCGACGGTGATTCCTATCACCTACTCTCTCGTCATCCACAATCTATTCCTCACTGTCAATCTCTCTTAGAAAAATTTCAAACGGAAACTTTCAAATCAGATCCTAAAAACAAAGAAATTTACTTCGAAAAAATTCAGAACAAGATTAACCATTGACAAGCTTTTTTAAAGAACTATCATTAAATTCTATATGAAGACTCCTGCCCAAGAAGTCACGGAAGACAGTCCCTCCGAAACTGATTCGGAGCCGCCGGGTAATTTAATCGTTAAAATTTCTCCTCACTTAAAGAGTCTTGCCAAAAAGCACCCGCAAATAAAAAGGCAATTTTTCCCTTCGGCGGAAGAAAATAAATCTTCAAAAAGATGTTTTGTCGATCCTTTGATCGAAGAGGATTATCTAAAAACAAAAGGCCTTTATCATAAATACCCTAAACGGGTTTTAATTCTTTTGACTTTA
>Ga0210015_1002823_pt1 | contig 15765 bp, 25 predicted proteins | sample CryGeymeta201522_FD_185471 | JGI IMG/M metagenome (GOLD analysis project Ga0210015, IMG submission 185471) | Groundwater microbial communities from Crystal Geyser aquifers in Utah, USA - Crystal Geyser metaG 2015-22 (SPAdes) (version 2) | ecosystem: Environmental > Aquatic > Deep subsurface >... | reverse complement strand
TGGTTGTGATAACCGAAAATTGACCAGAAGAAGGGGGTAGTGATAACCCAAAATTGACCACCCTGAGCCGTCGTCTTCCTGCTAAAGTGGTTTGGGATTTACAAACCATTTAGGGAGGAGGAGAAGGGGTGCTCAAGATGGATCAGTATGAGATGATAAGAACGGGATGTCGGGTGTACGGGCAAAATATCAGTGAGATGGCCAGGCTGACAGGTCATTCGCGCAACACGATCAAGAAGGCGATACGGGGTGAGCCTTGGGGATACAAGGAGAGGTCGCATCAGCCGTTTCCCGTTCTTGACAAGTACCTGACGGTTATCGACGGTTGGCTTACGGGTGACAAGTGCAGTCCGAAGAAGCAGCGCCATACGGCACGTCGGATATACAATCGTTTGGTGGAGGAGCATGGGTACACGGGGAGCGAGCCCACTGTCCGCCGCTATGTTCGGTTTGTGAAGCTGGCTTTGGGGATCGATACGCCCTGCGCCTTTATTCCCTGCGATCCGGAGGCTGGTCATGAGGGGGAAGCGGATTGGGGGACGGCGACGGCGATCCTGGCCGGGGAGGAGATCCGGCTGAAGTTTTTCTGCATGCGGAGCAAGTATTCCGGCAAGCACATTGTCCGCTTTTATATTTGTGAGCGGCAGCAGGCGTTTTTTGATGCGCACATCCATGCGTTTTCCTTTTTTGGCGGAATCTTTCCGGTCCTGATCTACGATAACCTTTCGACCGCGGTTGAGAAGGTGTTGCGGGGGCGAGATCGGATTGAGCAAGAGGAATTCGGCAAGTTCAAGGCGTACTACAGTTTTGAGGCCCGTTTCTGCAATCCCGACAGCGGCCACGAAAAGGGCGGCGTTGAGGGGTTGGTTGGTTTTTCGCGGCGCAATTACATGGTTCCTGTTCCGGAGGCCGCCACCTTGGGAGAGCTCAACGAGAAGGTTCTTCGGCAGTGCGTTTCTTATGGGAATCACAAGATGGCCGGGCGGGATCGGACGGTGAACGAGTTGTATGAGGAGGAAAAGGCGTGCCTTCTTTCCCTTCCCGAAACTGTTTTCAGCAATGTAAAGATATCTGCCGGCCGGGCTGATAAGTACGCCACGGTCATTGTGGATAAGAACCGGTATTCCGTTCCGAGCCGTTATGCGGGGTTTCGAGTGAAGACATTGCATTATGCGGATCGGGTAGAGATTTTTATTGGCGCCAAGAGAGTGGCTCAGCATGAACGGTCGTACGGCAACAATAAATGGATTCTCGCCCCGGATCATTATCTGGAGCTAATTCAGCAGCGCCCGATGGCTTTCAACAGCGCAAGGCCCATTCGGCAATGGCGCAAGAGCTGGCCAGAAGCTATGAACAAGCTTTTGGAGAGATTTTGCAGCGCCCAGGGAGAGACAAAAGGGATCAAGGATTTCATTGCCGTTTTGATGTTCTACAGGGATTATTCGGCCGGTGAGATTGAAGCCGCCGTTGAACTGGCCATAGAAAATAACATCAGCGCCAGCGACGGGGTGCGTCACCTTCTTGTTTACACCAGCGGCGCCGACACTGCTATCGCCCCCTTGGCCTCCTGGCCGAGCCTGCCGCCTCCCGACATAGCGGTTTACGGGCAGCTGGGAGGTGTGCAATGACAATCGGGGCATTGATCGAGTTGCAGGCAAACTTCAAGGCGCTGAATCTCTCCAGCATGGCCCGCAATCTGGAGGGTTCCCTGCGACAGGCGCGAGAGAGTGGAATCGGTTATGATGAGTTTCTCCTTGAGCTGACCGCCGCCGAGCTGCAGGCCAGGGCGGAAAACAGTCTCAATCGCCGGATCAGGGAGGCGAAGTTCCCTCTTCTGAAACCAATGGAGACCTTCGATCTGTCAGCTGTGCCGGAACTGGATCTTCGGCTTTTTCGGGATCTTGCCGGAGGCGATTATATCCGAGAGCACAGGAATGTTATTTTTTCCGGACACAGCGGCGCCGGCAAGACCCACATGGCCATCGCCCTGGGAATCGAAGCCTGCAAGAATAACTTTCGTACCCGCTTTGTCACCTGCTACGGTCTGGTCAATGAACTAATCGAAGCAAGACAAGACAGGGCGTTGCAACGTCTTGTCCAGAGGCACGTCCGCTACGATTTGCTCATCCTGGACGAACTCGGGTACATCCCCTTTTCCAAGGAAGGATCGGAACTGCTTTTTCAGGTCCTGGCGGAAAGATATGAGAAAGGGTCGGTGATGATCACCACCAACTTGGGGTTCGCGGACTGGACTAAGGTGTTTGGCGATCCCGTCATGACCGCCGCCTTGCTGGATCGACTGACCCACAAAGCCCATATCGTCAACTGTCCATGGAATAGCTACCGGCTCAAACAGAGCCTGAAGGAAAAAGGAAAACCAAGGAAGGACAACCCATGCAAATAACGGTTTATAATCCACAAAAAGGCCGACTGGAAACAATTAAGGCAGAGTTCACCAAAGACAATACAACCTGGTTTGGCAACTGCCGAAACACCCACGATGTCTCTATGATCACGGATATTGACGGGGACATCCTGATAAGTGAATTCGATTACTCGTATCCATTCATGATTTATGGCGTGTCGAGATCCGATATTGATTTTGACCAGAGAAAAGCAAAACAGCTCAGACGACGGTACGAATAAAACCGGTCAAGAAGATCGGTGAAAGCAACGGCATCAGGAACGGAGGGAGCCGCAGTAGGACAACCGGAGCTTCTCATGCCATTTCCAATAACGAAGGGGTGAGATGATTGACCCTCATCATCTCGAACTTTAAACAGCGCTCAGGGGTGGTCAAAATTAGGTTATCACAGATGGTCAATTTTCGGTTGACATTACCAAATAGAAATGTGAATACTGACCCTAATGTTTCTCTTCCTTTTTAGCTTAACCGGTGGTTTTTCCAGTATCCAGGGTTTTGTTTACAATGCGCAACTGCAACGATTTGCATTTTCAGTCCTGACACTAAATAGATAACTGCGAAAGGAAACTTTTTCATCATATATCGTCTTGTTCCCGTTTCATAAACTGGCCATAATTCGGGGTTCACTCCCCAACTTAACTTTAATCTCTGCTCTCACTGATCCGGTACCCTACTCTGTGACTCTCTGTATCGGCACGATGAGCAGCAAGATCAGTAGCCACAGAGTCAATCTTTTGTTCAACTCTGTCGATCCTTTTTTCAACGCCGTTAATCCTTTGTTCAAGGTGGCTTTCGACACGATCCAGCTTTTCGGATAACATCTGATTGCCTTCAGCCACAATGTCCAGCTTGTGCTGGAAACCCTCGGACAAGATACCGATATGGTGTTTAAAAACTTCTTCAATCTTTTTTATGTCTTTTTCGTTCATAAGGTTGTGTCCTAATATAAAGCTCTCATAGCCTCAGCTTTATACAGCTCCGCCCCCTGGGTTACATGCCATTAGCCGATGAATTGTCAGTAATTACAGTGACTTATGTTTGTTTGGGTCTCAAATAATGCTTTTCACAGCAATACTCAGTTCGCTACCGGAATTGTCAAGACCGTCCTCTTCAACCTCATAGTGAAGCTCCCTTATCTGCTTCTTTATTTCTTCGTACTCCGATAGCTTCCTTTTCAAAAACCTGAGCGTCAGTCTCCCCTTTTCTTCCAGACCTTTCGGGGTTAGCAGATATGTGTAGGGGATCTTGTTCTTAGCACTCCTAAAGCGTGTAATCTTTATCAAACCTTTAGCCGCAAGTTCAGAGATACAGTAGTTCACCTTGCCAAGACTGATACCCATTCTTTTTGCCATATCACGTTGACCAAGCTGGGGATCCTGGCTCAACACCTTTAGCAGACGGTAGTGGATTTCCTGTTCATAAGCGTGGTTCATAAGATGAACTTTATATATGAGCGGTCATTTATTGTCAAGGGCTATTTTGGGGAATTTATTCTATAAATGTCTATTGCCATCTTTCCCACTTTCAGGGGGAAAATGGGGACGTAATTATTTTCTGATCTCCCCAGGTCTTCCTACGGGTCTTATTATAACCCTTCGGCCCAAAACCTTCTCAACCTCTTCTCTAACTTTCTTGTGAATGGTGACATGTGACGAGTGAATGGTGAATAGTGATGAGTAAATGGTGACGGGTTGTCACTCTTTCTACTTCGAATGCTTTTGATTAAGCCAACAATCATTTTAGAAATTCCATCCAGTTCTTGCATAACCTCATCATAATCTTTGTCAATATAGTTAAGATTTCTGGCAATAATAAGTTGAGTTTCCAATTCTGCAATTGAGCCTTGAGCAACTCCTAAAAACTGAATAAATTCCTTTGGGCTGTTTCGCCCTGCACCCTCAGCTATATTGCTTGGTATGGAGATAGCAGCCCTTCTGATCTGACTTATAAGACCAAACTTTTCATTGTCTGGAAAAGTCTCCGTTACCTTGTATATTCTACTCACAAAATCAATTGATCTTTGCCAAATCTCTAACTTATGGTGTGGCTTCATCTCGTCACCATTCACCCGTCACCATTCACCCGTCTAACTAACTGAAGAATTCTTTTAGCTTCTCTACGATGTACTCTTTCTGTTCAATGGTCAATTCAGGGTATACAGGAAGAGCCAGTGTCTCCTTTGCTGCCCTTTCTGCTTCTGGGAAATCCCCTTCTTTATGACCAAGATATGAGAAGCACTCCTGGAGATGAAAGGGGATGGGATAATAGATTTCGGTAGAGATTCCATTATCGGCTAAGTATTTCCTTAGCCTATCGCGATCTTTAGCCCTGATCACATATTGATTGAAGATATGGTAATTTTCATCCTTTGTTACCGGCAGTTTTATGAATTCATCGAGATCCTTGAATTTCTCAAGATAAAAGAGAGGGATAGGAGTCAAATCTTTATTCTTGACATTTCTCATCGCTATCTCCCTTTTAAATCACTCATTAATGCCTCTTGCCAAATTGGCATTTCCTTAAAAGATTTATACATTTTCTACCTTTTCCTCTACCTCTATCTATTCTTTACATACCACTCAATCGTCTTTCTCAACCCTTCTTCAACATGAGAGGCAAAGGCATAGGTGAAGGTAAAGAGCAAATGTCAATGGGGGTCAAGCCCTTGACATGAGACATTTTAGTTGCCCTTAGTCGTTGCGCCTCTTTGCGGCTAAATCTTTCTTTGAATAACTCTCATAACCTCTTCCAAACTGGTCTCCCTGGAAGGCTGTAAATTTCCTCGCTGGCCTACATGTTTGTGGTGTGGAAAAGACTCCATTTGTGTATGGTGCGGCGCGTTATCCCAGCCGACCTTCAGTTCATTGGCACTATTGAGCCAGTAGTAACTATATCGCTTAAGAACTTTACCAGCCCATTGCTCAGCAACACGCAAGTTGGTACCATCCTTCAGATACAAAATAACGCGCAGAGTTTCTTCATCGAGCTCAACAGGAACAATGCGCTCCACCGTTGCCTCAAATTTCTCCTCTATCTCCAGCAAACGCTCAGATGCTAGCATAGATTCCTTTACCACTGGACCCCATAGGCGGCTATGGTCTCCAAGTCTATGACTTGTTTTTTCGCCTTTTCGACAGCATCGGTCCAGTGATGCCACATGATGTAGTTTTCGTGCATTTCATGATCAGCATCATCCGGCAATCCTTTTGTATCGAGCTCAGGCAAAGATGTAAGGTATTTCTCTTCAAAATGCCGGACTTTACTCTCAGCCAGAAACAGCCGTTTCTTCCATTCCGAGAGACGTAATGCAACTCCATGGCTAATAACAGATACTTTCTCTTCATTTGATAATGATGAAAATTTGCTTTCAATCGTATTGTTTTCTACAGGTCTCATCTCTATCGCCTCCAATTTTTAGAATATTGGGACACTTCCCGTATTTATTCCACTTTCTCCTTTTTAGAACGGCCCGCCTTTCCAGGTAAAATTCGCCGCGACAGCTTGTAGGGATAGGTAGGGATAGTAGGGATAGAAAGGGATAGAAAGGGATAGAAAGGGATAGAAAGGGATAGAAAGGGATAGAAAGGGATAGAAAGGGATAGGGGTCAAATCTTTATTCTTGACATTTCGGGGAAAATAGGGGACGTTCGTGCAGAGCGTGCACAGCGTTTGTCCTCCGGTTAAAAAATATAAAGGCGACCAAGGTTCAGAGTTGCGAGTAAAAAAGCTGTTAAGCAGATAAGGCGGGTTCATTTTCATTCCCTTGCAATACTCCGAATTCGAGCCCTTCCCGGCTCCAAAACAGTGAATTTCCCTAAAAGTTCATTTCCATGTCGATTCACAAGCTCAATCATCAACTCGATCATTACTGAACGCATGTTCGACGGATATCGAATCAAAACAACTCCTGCTGTTGCTGATTTATGAGCAAAAACCCACTCACCGAAATCCTTATCCTCAGTCAGCAGAATTCGGTTTTCGCTAACAGCAGCTTTCAAGACTTCGGGGTCTGGTATTCCAGGCATGTCTTCGACAACGGCCCTCACATCAAAACCGATAGAGCGAAGTCCAATAAGCAATAAGGAGAGGTAAGGAGAGAAGGAGAGGAAGGAGAGGGGTCAAATCTTTATTCTTGACATTTCTGACATTTCTCATCACTATCTCCTTTTTAAATCACTCATCGGGAAAATGGGGACGCCTTCTGGGATTACCTCCTGGAAAAATTTCCTATACCTCTCCTGGCGCATCAGTCCTTCTTTGGCTAAATCTTCATACCAGGGATCATAGTCTAAAATTTTACTCTCTTCTCCATAAGCCCGAAAACGGTAACTGCTCCAGGGATATTCCTCCAGGTTTTCAACTATTCCTGCCCTTAAGGGGTTCATCTCTATATAACGCAGACAGGCCAGAAAATACCTTTCCTCAAGAAAGAACTGATAATCATCCTCACCAGGGAATACAACACCTTTGTTATTTCCTCGGTGAATTATATGATGGGGGATATTGGAAATAACAGGACGAGGTTGTCTGGGCATGGGCTTCTCCTTTTTGCTCTTAATTTATTATCCACTCTTCTTGAGGTCAATAAAATAAAATTAATCACGTCCGTCCCCTTTCTCACTTTCTTAATCTTATTCCTTTACCCGGTAAACCGGAAAATGCGCCTCCGTATCGGCGCGATGCGCTTTGAGATCAGCAGCAACGGCGTCAATCCTGCCGGTCAGATCAGTGCTCACCGCGCATATTTTATTTTCCAGCTTGTCCATTCTCTCGTCGATCCTTTTTTCGGTACGGTCAAGTTTGTCCGAAAGCATTTGATGCCCCTCGGCAACAATGTCCAGCTTGTGCTGAAAACTTTCGGTTTGTATCCCCAACTGATGGCGGAATTCATCCTTGATTTCGTCTTTAAATTCCGAAATCATCTTCACTAAACCGTTGTATTCCAGTTCCGTCATAAGGGGTCAAATCTTTAATCTTGACAGATTATAGGTCGCGGTAGTGGCTTGCTTGGCTTGGGGTCGGACCTCAGCAAACCACCGAATTAACTACGGAAACATCCCAAAAAAGCCCCATTTCGAACCTTATAACCCACTTTTTGACTCCAAAAAGAGGCTTCTAAGAAAAAATGGTGGGTCACTTGTTTTTCCTCTTGATCACATGCTTGAATTTCAGAACGGCAAAATTAAGTTCAATGGTTGTCTCGGTATCTGTTGTTTGGAGGTCATCTTCCAGGAGTTCGGCAATCAATTCTCCGCTTTTCTGCATGAGAGCCTTTTGATCAGCCTTGTCTTGAACAACCGATAGCTCCTGAATGCTTCTTGACAGCTTTCTAAGTTTGGAAAAAGTCTCAATGATTGCGAATGTCGCTTCTATCGCCTGTTTGCTCTTCAAAATTGTGGCAATCATGTACAGGCCCTTTTCGGTGAATGCCTTCGGCAAGGCCCTTGTCTTTGCAAATTTTGCGGTCGAAAATTTCGACCGCAAATCCGTGAACTCCTGCTCACAGAGTTCAAACAGGTAATCGACGGGAAATTTGTCAGGATTATTTTTCACGGCCTCATTGACTCGTTTTGTCTCGACGCCATAGACCTCAGCAACGTCGCTATCGAGCAAAACACTCTGGCCCCGAAGCTCAATTATCATGTCTTTCAGTTTCTCAAATTTGGCAACTGCGCTCATATAGGTTCGTCCTTATCAAGGGAAAATGGGGACGTGATTATTTTCTGATCTCCCCAGGTCTTCCTACGTGTCTTCTTATAACCCTTCGGCCCAAAACCCTCTCAACCTCTTCTCTAACTTTCTTGTGAATGGTGACAGGTGACGAGTGAATGGTGATAAGCCTTTTTTCCTCTTACTCGTTACGATTTACTATTTTCCTCTTACTCGCTATTTACTTGTCACTCTTTCTACTTCGAATGCTTTTGATTAAGCCAATGATCATTTTAGAAATTCCATCCAGTTCTTGCATAATCTTATCATAATCTTTGTTGATATAGTTAAGATTCCTGGCAATAATAAGTTGAGTTTCCAGTTCTGCAGTTGAGCCTTGAGCAACTCCTAAAAACTGAATAAATTCCTTTGGACTGTTTCTCCCTGCACCCTCAGCTATATTGCTCGGTATGGAAATAGCGGCCCTTCTGATCTGGCTTGTAAGACCAAACTTTTCATCGTCTGGAAAAGTCTCCGTTACCTTGTATATTCTACTCACAAAATCAATTGATCTTTGCCAAATCTCTAACTTATGGTGTGGCTTCACCCGTCACCATTCACCCGTCACCATTCACCCGTCTAACTAACTGAAGAATTCTTTTAGCTTCTCTACGATGTACTCTTTCTGTTCAATGGTCAATTCAGGGTATACAGGAAGAGTCAGTGTCTCCTTTGCTGCCCTTTCTGCTTCAGGGAAATCCCCTTCTTCATGACCAAGGTATGAGAAACACTCCTGGAGATGAAAGGGGATGGGATAATAGATTTCCGTAGAGATTCCATTATCAGCTAAGTATTTCCTTAGCTTATCGCGATCTTTCCCTGATCACATATTGATTGAAGATATGGTAATTTTCATCCTTTGTTATCGGTGGTTTTATGAATTCATCGAGATCCTTGAATTTCTCAAGATAAAAGGCCGTATGTTCCCTCCTCTTTTGCGTCCATTCATCCAGATACTTCAGCTTAACCCGAAGGAGAAGGACGGCTGCCTGAATCTCATCCAGACGGAAGTTACCCCCGATAACCTTGTGGTGGTATTTAGGACTTCCCCCATGCACCCTCAATATCTTTATCTTTTCGTAAAGGTTTTGATCATTGGTGGTGACCATACCCCCATCGCCAAACCCTCCGAGATTCTTACTGGGAAAGAAGGAAAGGCATCCCACATCCCCAATAGAACCAGCTTTTCTACCTTTGTACTCGGCTCCGATAGCCTGCGCTGCATCTTCAACCACAAATAAACCATATTTGCGGGCAATCTCCATGATTTGATCCATCTCACACATCTGACCGAATAGGTGGACGGGGATAATGACCTTTACCTGCCCTTTTGATTGAGAGTCGTAAATCAAAAACTCCTCAAGCTTTACCGGATCTATATTGCGGGAAATCAAGAGGGTCAAATCTTTCATATTGACATTTCCTTTTCATCCTCCATCCTCATCCGCGAATCGTACATCTGCTCCCTCTAGGAAGTAACGATAGAGATTTTTGGCCACGATGGGTCTTTGTTCAGAACAACCTTTTCATCAAACAAAGGCTTTGAGACAAATTCCTTGATTTTCTGAGGGGTGAAGTTGGTCATGGTCTATAATATCTCCTCTCCTGCATCTTTTAATATCCCGTTTGCTATTTCATCCTTAATCCATATACCGTTGTCTCGTATCCTGATAATAAGAGGTTTTATTGAAGAGAGCAATCCTTTCTTCTTAGCTTTTAACTTTTTCGCCGAGAAGTCCCCTTCCGTGAGGTGGGGGATGAAAAGCGATTTTTTTCTTGACCTTTGTTTCAGTCCCATGTTATTATTCTCTTTTCCAGTAAACCGCAGATACAATTATCCAGGTTTGTAAATAGCCTGAAATCTGTTTCTGCAAGGCTGATATTCCGAGAGTTTCCTGAAGTAAAGAAAAAACTATGGAAGGGACATTTCCGGAGTCCATCTTATTTTCTTGCTTCAACAGGGCAGGTAACGCTTGAAGACCTGAAACGGTATGTGGAGAGTCAGAATGCGTAAGACATATAAGTTCAGACTTTTGCCAACTAAAAAGCAGACTCAAAAACTTGACTGGACGCTCGATATGTGCCGCATACTTTATAACTCCTACCTTGTAGACAGGAAAAACCATTATGCGCAAACTGGCAAAGGACTTTCCAGAATAAAACAACAGGAGATTTTGAAAGCCGATAAAGAGACAATAGAGTCTCTCAACGGCATACATTCTCAAGTTCTTCAGGATGTTCTTTTTAGAGTAGAACGAGCATTTCAGGGTTTCTTCCGTAGATTGAAAGAGAGAAGAGGTAAGGCTGGTTATCCGAGATTCAGAGGAGAAGGCAGATACGACTCCATCATCTATCCGCAGCAACCTGGATTTCAGTTGACTGAACAGGGACTCAATCTTTCTAAAATAGGAACCGTAAAACTCAAAAAACACAGAGAGATAAACGGCAAAACAAAGACATGTACTGTAAAGAAAGAGGGCGATAAATGGTATACCTGCCTTTCTGTTGAGTACGAGCCTGCCAAGAAGCCTATACCCGATAAGACGATTGGTATTGATGTGGGTATCAAGTCCTTTGCTGTTCTTTCTGATGGCGATGTCATCGTCAACCCTAAACATCTTCGTAAGTCCGAAGAAAAACTTATCTCTAAACAAAGACAACTTTCTAAAAAGAAGAAAGGGTCTGAAAACAGAAAGAAGGCAAGACTTAAACTTGCTAAACTTCACAAAAAAGTCAGAAACCAGCGTTCTGATTTTCACCATAAGGTATCTCGTAAGATTGTGGATACCTGCGGTTTTATAGTAGTTGAAGATTTGAATATAAAAGGCATGGTAAGAAATCATCATCTTGCCAAAAGTATATCCGATGCTGGATGGGGACAATTTGTCAGTTATCTTGAATACAAAGCGGCGGATGCTGGTGTTCGGATAGAGAAAGTGCCCCCCCATTATACAAGCATCAATTGCAGTGTTTGTGGTAATCCTGTTCCTAAAACTCTTGCTCAAAGGATACATCGCTGTCCTTTCTGCAATGCTGTTTTGGATAGAGACCTCAATGCTGCTCAAAATATTCTCCTAAAATCTACCGCAGGAACTGCGGGAAGTAACGCTTGGGGAGAGGCGGTGTATCAATGCCCCTCATTGAACCAAGAAGCTCCGTCCGTAAGGGCAGGGTAGTTCACCACTTTACGATTCGCTTTTACGATTTACGATATCGGCGTTAAGAGCAAAGCGCAAGGAGCAGGGCGAAAAGCGCAGAGTGCAAGGTGAAAGCGAGAAATACGAGAAAGGTCATCTTTTCTGCCTCAGATTTATTTCCAGGCACTTAAATATTCAAGACGGTTCTTCATCTCATCAGAAGTTAAAGAAAAGTTTAGCCTCATTAACCTTCGCAGTAGTACACCTATAGGCAATTGATCCGAGAGAATAATCCCCGCGTGAGTTCTCTTCATAGCATTCCAGTGATAATGAATTTTAGCAAAGTGGCGTTTATTGTATGAGAATAAGGATCGTTTATCTTTGGTAGCAAAAGCCAGCTGGCCTAAATCATCAAGACCTATATTACCCGCTTCCTGGGTTGTTAAAACGGCAACCCCTCTTATCCTTAATGCCTCTGCGAGTGCTAATTGGATGTGCTCATCAAAATAAAGAGAAATTAAAGCCAATTAATATTTCCCCGCCGGAAATTCTTTTGATACAACTTGTTCTCTATCCTTCTCAAGTTCCTGATTGATTATTTCTTTATGATCAAAATAAAAGGCAATAGCATCAAAAATCTGTGCCAGATTAAGGTGGGGAAGTTCTCTCTGGATTTCTTCAGGGCTAAAGCCCATTAGGTAATATCCCGCAATATTTGCCACCGAGATTCTTGTCCCTTTAATGATCAAAGCCCCCCCACAAACATTTTTTTTCATTGTTATATGGGAATGACCAATTTTTTTAGGACTAAGAGCGCTCTTCATGGTTTTATTCCTTTCTTATGCAATTTAAATTAATGGGGTGGGGGACGTTGTTGACTATGTTGAATAACTTTCCCTCCGGTCTGTTTGGTCTATTAAAACGTTGGGAGCATCAAATTAGCTAGTAAGCTGTTAAGCTGATCAGTCATTATTCTATAAGTTCACCATTTGTTTCCCAAAGAGATCACAGTTTCTGTAAAGTTCGATGCTTGCTTAACCAAGTTGATTTATTCCTGAATCCAATTCTCGTGTCTAAGCCCCGATATCCTCTTAAAGTGTTCGGTGTTGTTAATCCAAGGAAATAGGGGACAAAATAGGGGACGACAAAATAGGGGACGACCTTAAATATTCAAATAACTTCAGAATTACCTTGGCAATTTTGCCATACAATGCAGCTCGTTCCAAAATGGCTTACATGCTTTACTTTGAGGATTTAGATCCGTTCGAAGTTCGTAGGGTTTTCAGGAAGATTTTTCTTTTTTCTATTCCTCGGGCCATGACATGTGGATCTGTGAGAATTGAAAGGACTACATAGCAAGGTTAAGTAAACCCTTATTTTGCCCAGTTCTCAAGCAGCAGCCCCGGCGCCCGCACAAATTCTTTTACGTTGTTTGTTACGAGTATCAATCCGGATGCCCTGGCATGTCCGGCGATCATCATATCGTAAGGACCTAAAGGCTTACCGGAGCTGTACAACGCAGCCCTTATCTGTCCGAAATGATATGCTGCTTTGTTGTCAAAGGACAACACTTCAAGCCGGGCGACCAGCGACTCTATATCTGCCAGATTCCGTTCCACCTGTTGTGAATGTTCCGCGCCAAAAACCAATTCACCCAGGGTTACTACGGAGATGCACATCTGCCCTTCATGCCGCTTGAACTGTTTCCTCACCTTTTGTGGGCGGTTTTTCATGGTATAGATGACAATATTAGTGTCCAGCAGATATTTCAGCATTACAGGGTCTCCCGAAGCTGATCTTTAGGCTGCTTTCGATCCGTCATAAAATCACTGGAAACCCCCGGCGCATCAAACCAGTCATCCCATGATTGACCAGCCGAAGCTATAATACGCTTGTTGCCAATTGCCGTGATCTCAACATTCTTTACTGATTCCGGAAAGGCGATCTCCTTGGGCAAGCGGACAGCCTGACTGCGATTGCTTTTAAAAATTTTAGTTTGAACACAAGCCATGGCGACACCTCCATTGAATAATTGTTACCTGAATATTGCTATTATAGAACAAATCAAGGGGAATGGGGGAATGGGGGACGTTGTTGACTACGTTGAATAACTCTTTTTGTTTATCAACAGAACTCTTGAAATAAGGAGTATTAAAACCTTTATTTCTCATTGAGAACTCTCAAAAACCAATCCACGATTGCCCTTAGTCGTTTATCAATAAGAGAAAGTGAGGAGTAAAATGAATCTCTCATTCATGTGCCAGTTTTTTAGCCGCGGCCAATATCACTGGCTGTATTCTGAATCCCACTTTAGGAAGTCGGTTAAGAATAGGGGAAACTTTCTCAATAATACCTTCTTGCTTTGCCAACAGAATTATTCCGATGGTTCCGTGAACCTTGATAACCACCCACTTTTTCCTATGCATCGACCAACTCCTCGGCAAGTTCTTCAGGAGTTACCTGGAATGGCGAAACCTTGAAACGATCAAGGCTCTCCAGAAATTTCTGCCGACTGACCCCGGCTAGTTCAGAAGCCTTGGACTGGGATACCAAGCCCAGTTCATACCACTTGACAGCAGCCGCCAAGCGCATCTCATTGACGAAATTTTCAGGCCTCATCCTGAGTATAGAAAAGGCATTTTCTGGAAGATCTATGGCGATTTTAATGGTCATATATTTAACCTCCTTTTTAATCTCCTTAAAGAGATAAGGATTTAAATTTGGGGGACGCTGTTTCTAACATTGCATAATTTATAACACCGTTGAGAGCGTTGATCTGGTCTAAAAAAGCAAGGAGCTGGGAGTTAGTCATCCTTCTTGAGAGTCCGCATGAAATCTGAGATCATTCTACACTCTTCCTCCAGATTCTGGAGGAGTTTATCCTTTTTCTTTTGCCAGCAGCAAGAGTCCAATCAGCCCTGAAGCCTTGGGATGGGCTATTGCATTATACGCATTATACGCCCATCTTAAAGATTTCATCGAAGATACTTCTTTTCACCCTAAAGTTCATCTCTGACAAATCCCTGTAGAGCTTGTCCAATTCGTATTGGATAATGTCTAACCCCACCAATCTTCTTATAATTCCCAAGGTTCCTTTAACATTCAGACCAATTCGTGCGGCTTCCCCTCTTGCTACATGATCATCCAAAATCACAAAATCAGCGACTTGCTCCATTGCCACAACTATAGTCTCAGATTCCCCTTTCCCTAATTTTCCACAGAGGGCTTCAACCATGCGAAAATTTTTTGCTTCAACCACAACAACGTTCTTTGACTTTAAAAGGTCTTTCACCTTATCAGAGGCTATATCTTCTTTACGCGAAATCTCTTCCCGTACACAAACAGGAATAGTTACTTCAGAAAAAAGTTTAACAGCTTGATCAATCAGGTTTAACTTCGAAAGAAAGATCAGCGGCGAACTATTAAAAACGGCTTTCATCTAGCCAGGTCTTCTCCATTTCTATATCACTTTCAGTAAGATAAGAATAATCGATATCCAACGCCTCAAGCAGTTCTAAGAATCCGCTTTTGGTCATATTCATTATTTCCGATGCCCTTGCAAGGCTCACCAGTCTCAATTTAAGAGCACTAACTACAATTAGAAATTTTTCTTTATCTTCTATGTTCCTGAACAAAGGAACCGCCTCCACTATAGGCTTTAATACATCTATTTGCATATTATGATCTCCTTCTCATAAACTCATAAACTCCTTCTGGTTAGTTAGCTCTGTAGGTTCAGGTCACCCTTAACTTAGAACGAGGAATTACGTTTTGCAACAAATTCCCGAATCTTATTAACCCTACAACGTTACTTAGTCACCGTGGGAAAATGGAGGAACTTAGGGACGTTGTTGACCATGTTGAATAACTTTTTGTTTCACCACCCATTCGCTTCGCTCATTCGAGACGCAGAGGAAACCTCCGAGATGTTGAATAATAGGGGACGCTGGTGCCTTATGACTTTATTTTAGATATTGCTCTATTTCATCGTCATTATCAAGGCATTTTTGACCCCTTCTCATGCACCTGCTTACACTCTTTCTGCTAATCCCAAGTGCTTTGCCTACCTCCGATATTTAACCCCAGCAGCATAAAAGGGGCAATTCCAGGTGACAGAGGGTACGGATCGTATTTTTCTTGTCACTCATTCCTTACAGCCAATGATCTTGCTTCCTCAATTACTTCGCTAATTGAGGGTTGAGTGATGGGGATTACCTCTTCAGGAAGATGCTTATGATGAGGAGAAGTGTCAAGTTCTGGAAAATGCGGCGTATTGTCATACCGAAAGACCATGTTGTTCTTTGGATCCTGGAAATGATAGCGATAACCTAAATGGATTATTCGCTCTTTTTCACCAATAATTGATTCTATTACCGCAAATGACAGTTGGCACCTATCTTGCTTGCGCCCAAGAAAAGAGCGGATATTTTCTCCGGGAGATCTACTTGTCTAATTATCGATTTTACCCCCGGTGATATTTTTTCTTGATTCTTT
>Ga0210015_1002811_pt1 | contig 15799 bp, 13 predicted proteins | sample CryGeymeta201522_FD_185471 | JGI IMG/M metagenome (GOLD analysis project Ga0210015, IMG submission 185471) | Groundwater microbial communities from Crystal Geyser aquifers in Utah, USA - Crystal Geyser metaG 2015-22 (SPAdes) (version 2) | ecosystem: Environmental > Aquatic > Deep subsurface >... | reverse complement strand
TTGATTTTCTGGGTTATGGCGATTCGGCTCCGGATGCGATGCTCGTCACGTTTCGTGAGATCTGCGCCATTGAGGTAAACGACGGCATGGTGTTCGACAGCGATGCGCTGCGCGTGGAGTTGATCCGCGAAGAGCTTGACTATGGTGGCTTGCGTCTTCGCACCACCGGGGGGCTCGCCGGTGCGCGTATTACCGTCATCATTGACATAGGCTTTGGCGACGCCATTGAGCCCGGCATTGACGAGGTCGATCTGCCGGTCCTGCTCGATCTGCCGCAGCCCAGGCTGCGCGTCTATGCCCGCGAGACGGTGATTGCCGAAAAATTTCAGGCCATGGTCATGCTTGGATTGGCCAACAGCCGTATGAAGGATTTCTATGACGTGTGGATTCTGAGTCGGAGCTATGAATTTGAGGATGACCGCCTGCCTCGGGCCATCGCAGCTACGTTTGAACGGCGTGGCACTGCCATTCCGCGTGAGGCACCCTTGGCATTGACGCAGGCTTTTGCGTTCGACTCAGGCAAGCAGCTACAGTGGGCGGCCTTCGTTCGTGATTTAGCCATCGACATCCCGGCTCTTGAAGCGGTGGTTACGGACCTCGCCGAATTTCTGATGCCAAACGCGCAACGTGCAAGACAGCGGACTTAGCTTGATCGGCTGGGTTCTTGCAATTGCCGCAATTCTTTTGGCGCACAACGGGTAGTTTTCCCGTCGGTTGGCACTGTGCTGCGTGCCAGAGCGATCGATACCCATTTTGTATTGCTTGCGCCAAAACGGTATTTGGCAACAGCACTCAAAAAGGACGCATGCATGTCAAAACAAAATCCATACCTCAACGCCCGCCGGGAGTGGGATGAGCGATACGGAGGGTTGATCTCACGCGCGCGCAATTGGCAACTGATTGCCGCTGGCTCATTGGCCGTGGCGGTTGTGGCTGTGGTGGGCATTGCGTTCGTCGGGTCCCAATCAAAGATTCAGCCGTTTGTGGTTGTCACCGATCAACTTGGCTCGCCTGTTGCTGTGGCTCGTCCTGCGCCGGTTGCCAAGGCTGATTTTGACAAGCGGTTGATGGTGGCCCAACTGGCGGCCTTCATCAGAGACGTGCGCTCCATGTTGCCCGATGCTGTTGCCCAACAGGTCACGCTGAACCGGGTGTATGCCATGGCTGGGCGCGACGTGGCCGCCTTTCTGAATGAGTTTTTCAAAGACAACTCACCTTTTTCTGTCGATGGTTCGGTCACCCGCGTGGAGGTTTCATCCGTCATTCCCCAAGGCGGTGAAGCCTATCAAGTGTCATGGGTGGAGACCAAAGCCAAGCCTGGGGCGACGGCTGTGGCGGAACACTGGAAAGCGGTCGTCACGGTCGGGGTCGACGCCAAGCTGGCAGAAAACCCCAAAGTCGCGCTCTGGAACCCGTTTGGCGTTTACGTCAAGTCCATCTCCTGGACCAAAGAAGTACTGTAAAGGCCGTCATCATGAAAAAATACATCCTCACTCTCACCGCTCTTGCCTTGGCTGCCAGTGCATTTGCACAATCAAACGCTGCAGCTTCGTCAACCAAGCCTGCCACCGTCGAAACCATTGAAGCGGACGATCATGGCCAGATGTCCACTCAACCATCACCCCCGCGATCAGCTCCAGCAGTTGAAGCCCTGGCTTTGCATCCCACCCCTGCAAAGCAACAAATCACGGCATCCCCTGAAGTCTTGGCTCCGACACCCATGCTGCCAACAGCCAAGGTCCAGGTCAGAAAACTTCCTGCCGCCGATGCCGCAAGGCTTGCCGCCGCGCAACGCTGGGAACAAACAGGCACGGCTGATGCGCTGGTCGGCGCCGGTGGCGTTGTCGAATATCCCTATGGATATTCACGCCCGACAATCACTTGCGCCCCCTTACACGTCTGCTCTGTAGCACTGCAAGATGGCGAGGCCGCGACCAGTGTGTCAATTGGCGATACGGTGCGATGGTTATTACAGACCGCAACAGCCGGGGCAAAGCCGGTGATGATGATCAAACCCACACAGGCAGGCCTATCAACGAACCTGGTGGTGACGACCGACAAGGGACGCATTTATTACATGCACCTGGTGTCGAGTAAAACCGAGTATGTGCCCATGGTGAGCTGGTATGACCCGGCTGCCATGACACGCGACTTGAGTGCTGAGGTGCAAGCGTCAACGCGGCAAAAAGCGGAATTTGAGGCAACGATAGCGACCACCAAGCTTGCCGCTGAACAAGCCAAAGCCCAACGTGTTGTCGCCGACAAGTCCGTTGGCAAACTTGATCCAACAACGCTTGATTTTGGCTACACCTGCACCGGTGAGGCGGTATTCAAGCCTGCGCGTGTCTTTGCCAATGACACGCACACGTTCATTCAATTGCCGCCTGGTGCTTCGGCCAGTGATGCACCAGCAGTGTTTAATGTCTCGAACAATGAAACCGAGCTGCTGAATTCCCGACTGGTGAATGGCTACTACATCGTCGATGGCAAACCTGCCAAGCTCAGTCTGGTTCTGGGGGTGGGCAACAGCGCCCAAACCGTTCAGTGCCAAAAATCAGTACCAAACAGTCTGTTCAGCTGGGGCGGCAAATGATGTTCAGATTCGGCAAAAAGTCCCAAGCTGACGATCCAGCGGACGTTGAGGTGGCGGCCATTGATGGCCCGGGTCAACCGCTGGAAATTCATACGCCGCCGCCTGGCACCAAGCGACTGTCCAAAAAAGGCCAGTTTTTACTCTTGGGCGGCGCGTCAACGGTGGCATCGGCAATTTTGATCGGCGTGATGATCAGTGGCAAAAGTGGTGGCAATGCTGAGTCTAAAAAGCAATTGACCGCCAGTGATGCACCAGGCCAAACGGCCCCGTACAAGGAAAACGCTGAAGACATCCAGCGCAGAGCAACTGTTGCCGCTGCAGCGGTTGGCAATCAAGCCACTCTTCAAATAGCTGATGGCCAGCAAACGGGGCCATTGACAAGCCGCTCGTCAAATCCAAAAGGCAGTTCTGGTGGAACTCAAACTGCCAGTGGTGGTGCCTCACCGCCCTCACCCGCTGAGGCCCATCGGTTGTGGCTGCAAAAGCGCAAGTATGAGCGCATTCAGGGGCACATCATGGCTTCTGATTCCGCCGAAACAGCGGACATCAGCAAGGGTGGTGCCGCACTGGCTGCCAAATCGGCTGCAGGAGGAATCGTGGGCGTGAATGCTGATGGTGAGGGCATGGGTGACAGTGTGAATCAAAAGCTGTCAGCCGCCAATGGGCGTGCTGCGAATGCACGCGCGTCTGCCACGGCTGAAGCAATGCGCATGGCGAATTTGCCAGCCGGGGTGGCAGGTACCAGCAGCAACTCAGGAAATTTACCTGCCACTCTGGCTGGTGGCGGTTCCGCTGGCCTTGACCCTGCCGTGGCGGCCCAAGCACGCAACAAGGCCTTCATGAAGGAAGCGGCTGACAACGGCTACTTGCCAGAATTGCTCAAACCCAAATTGGGCGAATTTGAATTGACGGCGGGCTCCGTCATCCCCGCCGTCATGCTGTCTGGCATCAATTCCGATCTGCCTGGCACCATCGTTGCGCAGACCCGCCAAACTGTCTATGCCACCAATGAACCAGACGCGGTGGTGATCCCGCAGGGTTCGCGACTGGTCGGCAGGTACTCTGCTGATGTCGCCTATGGTCAATCACGGGTGCTGGCGGCTTGGGATGAACTGATCTTGCCCAATGGTTCACGGATTGCCTTGCGCAGCATGTCGGCAGCCGATGGTCAAGGTCAATCCGGCATGGAGGATCAGGTGAACAACCACTTCTGGAAAACCTGGTCATCGGCACTGCTGGTGTCGTTCTTGGGGGTTGCCGCGCAACAGTCGCAACCGCAAAACCAGGGTGCGTTCAACACACCATCCGGCTCGGCTCAAGCCTCTGCTGCCGCCATGAATTCCTTGAGTGACGTCAGCTCGAAGATTTTGCAAAAAAGCTTGAACATTTCGCCCACGCTGCAAATCCGCCCCGGCATGACTTTCAACGTCATGGTCAACCGCTCGATCATCTTGCCGACCTACCGATGATTTTGAGGTCTTCAAAGCGAAATCGAGTTTGTTCAACGAAATTGATGGTCCAATAATCTTGCTTCGTGTTAGGCGAAAAGTTCCGGATATTGCCGCCGATTTCTGGCAAACAACAACCAATCGCACCAAGTTGAGTGAACGCCAGTTGAAGCAACATCTGAAACCGCTTCGCATCGAGTAACCCGACGGCCGCCAATGCCAACTTCTGAATGTGAGCCAATTTTATAAATTCAAAAGCCAGTCAACCTCGCTTCAGAGACTCCCTCATCGTGCCCAAATGCAGTCACTGGCCCAGGGCCGGGTAGCTTTCCGGGCCGATACCGGCTTAAGGCTGTCACGACAGTCAGCTTACGGGGTGCCCAATTCATTGCCCTTCACAAGCCGCCTGTGGCGGACTGCAACGTGCCATACCTGCCCAATGATGTTTTCATGGGGTACGATAGGTTACAGATCCTAAGCCTGCCGATTACCTGAACCAGTTAGCCGACAGCAGTTCGGCGCTGACGTTACGCCTTTGGCTTCACTCGGGCTGCAATGTTTCGGTCAACTGCCGTTCACCCGCAATCGTTCCAAAACGCAGGCAGGATGAAAACAGTCGGCGACAGCTCAAGTACGCTTGCCGATTGGATGTGATCTTAATCTGCAGTCAGCTTTAGTGCTCTTTTCCGTGGGGCCGACGAAGGCAATGACGGCAAGCACTCAAACAGGCGTTCTGCATAGACAAATCCCATCCGTCTGACCGCATCCTGATCGAAATACAGCAGCCAAGCGGCAAGCAATGCCAGCGAAACGATCAAGCTTAAGCCTGCGGCAAGCCCCAGATCAGCAAAGTGCAGAGGATCAAAATGTGGAGGCGCTACCTGCAGAACCTTTGCAATCAGCAATCCGTAGAGGATACCCAGGATGCACGATACGATGCCGACTGGCTTCATCGCCAGCATATTGCGGTGAAATCCGTAGGCAATGTTCTCTTTCAGCAAGAGCTGCTTGTTAGAACGCGTGAGTTCGCGAAGCCGTTTGGTTGCACCCACATAGATGTCGTCTGCCTTGTCGGGGTTTGCTGATTCATCTTCTGCCGTCGGCATGGCGATGCCCAGCTTGGCCGTGATCGCCGCGTGGTAGCGCTGTTTGCTGACGCCATCGAGAAATTTGTCGCGATGACGTAGCGCGATGGTTGTGGGCATGCCACCCCACTTTGCAACCAGTATCTCTTCAAGCTTTTTCCCGCGTCCACGAGCCACGCTCGCAAGCGCATAAATTGCACCACAGCCGCCAAGCAGGCCGATCACACCTGTAAGCACAGGATGCTTTGCCCCATAGACACTCAACAGCGGCACCAATACCGGCAAAGCTACAAGAAGTCCAGGAACAACGCGTGCCTTGCGCTCGTAGGGGTCCTTGGCCAGTTCAAAAATTTTTGTCATGTTAAGTCAAGCCTGCGCCGTCAAGGCATCAATGTAGGGTTGGATTTCATCGCGGTTTTTCAGCGTGATCTGCTGCGCGAGAGGGTCTGGCGCTTCCTCAGTATGCAAACCCAAACGCCTCAGCGTGTAATACAGAAACGCTTGGCGGCATGGAAGTTTGACCTCTCCGTCTTCCATGCCGTAGTCCAGTTCAAGAACTCGTTTCTTGGCTGCGGGCAAATCGGGGTGCGGCGCAAGGACAAGTATCAGCACATTATGCCAATGCGCATCCTGGCTGAAGTCCACTTGGCTCGGCTCGAAACCGTCGATGCGCAAGATTCGAGCGAGGACGAAATCACTGAAGCGCTGGCGCTTGTGGCAGAACGCGCGAACGTGCCAGCGAAAACCGTCGTTGCCCAAGGCGTGTGGTGACAGCAGGCGAATCGACTCGTTCAAGGACGTCATGGACTGGTAGCTCACCCGAATCGCTTCCTGCTGCCGGATTGCCCGGACCACTGATTCGACAGTCTGTTCATTGATCGTGCGCCAGGGCGAAGGTGCCCAATCTGTTTCCGGCGCGGAGCCGATAAAGCTGGCCGCCGACTCGACAACGCCCATTTTGGTCGCCAGCAACTCCGCCAGATAGCGTTGGGCCGAGCTTCGTTGATACAACGGGTGGAAAACCGGCGCTGCCGTGTAGGTCTTTGAGCTGCGGTCGTAAGTCAAGTTGCTCGGCGCTAACTCCGTGTACTTGGCAATGTCCAGGGACGCCTGGGGAACCGATATACCGAAGTGCTCAGTGAGATCCATTCGATTGATGCGCCGCTCCCAACGCAGGCGGAAATCGATGAATTGAAGTCTGCTCTCCAACCCCCAACTCAGCCCCTTAGGCTCGGTAGGTTCGGGGGTAGTAACGGGGGGCTCTTCCATTAGTCGCACCTAAAAAGTAGACGGATATAAAAAATAGTCGTACATTAACTATACGCGATCATCATTCTGTCGTCTACCCGGAGACCCAAATGCCCACAACCATCACTTTCTTCCCCGTCGACAACGGAGACATGACCCTCATTAAATTCGGTGATCTCGACGCAACGACGCTGCTGATCGACGTAAACATCAGACAAGACGCCGACGACCCCGACGGGGATGCGCGCGATGTCGCCAAGGATTTGCGCGAACGGTTGAAAAAGGATGAGAACGGCAGGCCGTATGTCGATGCCTTCCTGTTGAGCCACCCGGACCAGGATCATTGTCGCGGCCTGACGCGGCATTTCTACCTGGGGCCGCTGGACAAGTACCCGGATGACAAGAGGGACGACAAGGACAAGAAAATCGTGATCCACGAGATGTGGTCGTCCCCGATCGTGTTTCGACGCGCCAGCAAGACGCACACCTTGAGCGACGACGCCAAGGCCTTCAACACGGAGGCGCGTCGGCGCGTGCAGATGAACCGCGACAAGAATTTCGCCGTCGGGAACGGTGACCGCATTCAGGTCATAGGCGAGGACATCAACGGAAAAACCGATGATCTCACCTCGATTGTGCGGAAGGTGGACTCGCGCTTCTCGACGATCAACGGCAAGAGTTCCGCATTCTTCTCCGCGTTTCTTTTGGCGCCTTTGAATGCCCAGGATGACGAAGAATTGGAAGAGCGCCTAACCAAAAATGAGTCCAGCGTGATCATGAACATTACACTGGCCGCCGACGCGCAAACGCCGGATGGCGCGAAATTCCTTACCGGTGGCGATGCTGAGGTATTCATCTGGAGCCGCCAGTGGCAACGCCACAAGGCCGAAGCCGATGTACTTGAGTACGACATCATGCAGGCTCCGCATCATTGTTCCTGGCATTCGCTGTCCGAAGACAGTTGGTCCGACTATGGCGAAAAGGCCAAACTCGATGCCGACGCCCGCAAGGCGCTTTCGCTGACCCGTGACGGTGCCATCATCGTTGCCAGTTGCAAGCCGATTGCAGACGACGACAGCGATCCGCCCTGCATCCGTGCGAAGCGTGAGTACGTGGCGATCGTGGATGAAGCAAAAGGCGAGTTCTACTGCACGGGCGAGTATCCGAACGAAAAATCCGTGGAACCCCTCGTTTTCACCGTCACCGCTCAGGGTGTGCAGCCTCCCTCGAAGAAGGAGTTTGGAGCGAAGGCCGCTGCCGTGGTGACCTCTGCGCGCACGCCCATGCCGCACGGGGCATCATGACGGGCACCATCGCAGACGCACTGCATCAACTTCAGCGGCATCGAGGCCTGGTCAGCGTTGGCGAGCCAAGGGCAAGTGGTGAATCAACGCAAATTGACGTCGATGTTGCGGTCCAACTGCCGAACAGGTCTCGGCGCAATGGCGCATCCGAAACCGGAGTGCACTCGGTCGAAACATGCGTTCTGGTATTCGGCTCTGACTGGCCTCTGTCCGCACCGAGGGTATTTCTGCGCGCGGACTTTCCGCTTAACTTGCCGCACATCAATCCCCATCGCGAAGGTGATCTGGTCTCGCCGTGCCTGTTCGAGGGGTCTTTGGACGAGCTGCTACATCGGTTTGGCTTGGACGCCATTGTCGATCAGTTGGTCGATTGGCTGCACAAGGCCGCAGCCGGGACGTTGCTGGACTTGGAACAAGGATGGGAGCCGACGCGTCGAGACAGTTGTCCTTCGACCGTTGTGTTTAGTGCCGAGAAGGTCGCGGCGGCTGCCCCCGCTGACGGCACGATTTTGGTGGTTCCCGCAGACTATGTGACGATCGACGGTGGGCTATACGCCATCATCAATGCCGAATTGACCGCACAAGTCGATCCTGTGTTCTACCAGGAGGTTCACAGCGACAAGTTGGGTAACTGGGGAAATGGTCATGCTGCGGCCTTTATCGCGCGCGCTCCAATGACCGAAGGCCACCCGCATTTGGTCGGACATTATCAACCAGAGACGGTTGTCGATCTCGCTACGCTACTCGATCGAGTAGCGGGACTCGGCATTGATCGCGACGCTTTGGCCCAGGGGTTGGATGGTTATTACGGACGCTCGATCCTGGATATGCAACAGGACTCGCGTGGCTGGGTGCATGGCTTGTACGTGATAGTGATTTTGACTGTGCAAAGGCCAGCGTCGCTTGTGGGCTCACCAGGGAGGAGTGTCGAGGTATTGCCCTACGTGGTGCGCTATGAACTCAACGCCCAATCGCTCCTGGAGCGAAACGCCACGATTCACCCAGCCTTTCACGCGCATGCGTTGTCTCCCGAGCTGCTGGCAAGGACGTCCGGCATTCCATCCGCAGCCACATCGCAGCCGCTGGTCATGTTCGGCTGCGGAAGCGTGGGATCGAAAATCGCGATGCAACTGGGGCGAGCGGGTTTCGGCTCAATGACTTTCGTCGATAACGAATCCATGTCGCCTCACAATGCGGCGCGGCATGCACTCATTGAGCGGGCATCGGTGCTGGTCCCTCCTCGGAAGGCGGCGCTGATGAAGACGGCCTTTGAATCGCTGTCGCATTCTCAATCGCGCGCGTTCGACACCGACGCAGTGACACTCTTGGTCGATCCAACACAGTTTGCGGCAACCGTTCCGCAGGATGCGGCCCTTATCGTAGATGCGACGGCCTCACTTCAGGTGTTGGCCGCAGAAACACAATCAGCGGCGCTGAACCAATCCCCTGCCCGGCTGGCACGGATCGTGATGTATGGTCAGGGGCGCTGTGTCGCAGTTTTGCTCGAAGGGCCTGGTCGCGCCGGTCGGGTTGACGACCTTACGGCATTCTTGTTCGAGTACTGTCGGTTTGTGCCGGAATTGCGGGCGTCGATTGCTGGTGATACGTCTGAGCCGACGCGCATTTTTGTGGGCGACAATTGCCGTTCATTAACAATGCCAATGTCTGATGCCGTTGTTTCGCGTTCTGCGTCATTGGCTGGCCTGCAACTGGAACGTTGGCTCGTTGGCGGGCTTCCGAAGGAAGCGACGCTTTGCGCCGGGGTCTCGGATGCCGAAGGCCTTGGCATGGCATGGACCCGCGCCAGCCTTGGCTCGACCACTGTGCTCGAAGTAGCAGACGATGGCGGCTGGAACATTCGGATTTTGCACCCGGTCGTGCAAGCGATCCATGCTGATGCGCTGCACTGGGGCGCCCTGGAAACAGGCGGAGCCTTGGTCGGCCGCATCTCGTTTGAAAATCGAACCATCACCATTGCGGGCATTGTGGATGCGCCGCCTGACAGCATTCGGGAGGCCGCCCGCTTCGTCCTCGGGACGAATGGGCTTGTTCAAAATTTGCGCACTGCGAATGGAAACTCTTTGGGGCATCTCGCCTTCATCGGAACTTGGCACAGCCACCCGAAAGGCGGCGCACATTCGGGCATAGACCGAAATACATTGCGCGGCATCGCCGAGGATGCTGGCGGCCGTCCCGCCGTGTCGTTGGTATGGACACCGACAGGACTCAGGTGTGCGGTGGATCGCTGGTAGGGGCAAAGCCGCCGGCACTTTATTGGCATAAAACGAGAGGGATGTATGGCTGACTACTTCGAGATCGATTTTCTTGGCGTCGAAACAGCAAAAAGCGGGGATGCGATCACGCTGCGCTATTCGGTGAATGGCACTGCGGGCGTGCACGTCGTTGACGGTGGATATCTAGATACGGGAGATCAGATTATCGAGCACCTGAAGACCTACTATGGAACAACTGTCATCGACAATGTGATCCTCACGCACCCTGACCGCGATCACGCAAATGGCCTGCGAAAGGTCCTGGAGCAGTGCACGGTCCGGAATCTTTGGATCAACAGGCCGTGGATTTATGCAGATCAGCTGATTGATCGATTCGAAACCTATGAATCAGTTGAAGCACTGAGACGGAAGTTGCGCTCCATCTATGATGCCACGGCAATTCTTGAGGATCTTGCGCTGGAGAAGGGAATTCCAATCTATGCCCCTCTTCAGGGGCAGAGCATCGGTCCCTTCATGGTGATGGCACCCACACTAGGGCGCTACTTCGATCTGATCGTGGACTCCGCGAAAACACCGGAAGCCGTTGAAGAAAGTGCTTTGGATAGCGCGCTGAGCAGCATATTCCGGGTTATGAAGGTCGCGACCGCCTACATCAAGTCCTTGTGGGGGGATGAGTATTTCCCACCCGAACCGACCAGTCGTGAAAATGAAATGAGCGTGGTGCAGACAGCAGTCTTGAACGGTCATCGCGTTATGCTTACTGGCGATGCGGGACGTGAAGCACTGCAAGAGGTCATTGACTATGCGCCATTTGTGGGGCTTGCGTTACCAGGCGTTCGATATTTTCAAGTTCCTCACCACGGTGGGCGGCATAACGTTTCAACAGAAGTCTTGGATCAACTGCTTGGCCCACGGTTGGGCAATAAACCAGACCAGCATACTTGGAATGCCATTTGTAGTTCTGCCAAAGCCGATGAGGATCACCCTCGGAAGTCAGTGATTCGCGCTGTATTACACCGGGGTGGACACTGGGCGGCAACCGAAAGCATGAATATCCGCATTGGGGCTGGTGTCACCCGCGATGGCTGGGTATCAATCCCTCAAGCAGAGTATCCCGAAGAGCAAGAGGGTTGAGTGTAGTTTGGGCGTGATGCACTGTTCACGGATGTCCCGTTGCCAATGTCATGAGCGTCCCGGCGTGCCGCTGTCGGGCTCGCGGGTTGCGGGTTGCGCCCCAGGCCTGGTGCCGTGTCATGGTCATGTGGCTTTGATCCCTGACGCCTCCGGGCGTCTATGTGCTCTTGGCCTGCGCGTTGCGCTTGTCCTCCGGGGGATCGCCTGCTCAGCCCATTCCCGCCGCACCTTGCTTAGTGTCTCTCGAATTCAGCCGAACAGGCTGCACATCATCAATCGCTTCGTCGCAGTCTATAAACCGGATGCAAGTCCGCAGTGAGCATGTTGTTTGCCTGCTTCTTATTGTTACGAATAGAATGGTCTGAGTGGAGGCACGGTGGCCTGCACTTCACGGGAGGTAGAGAAAGTGACAGTTCGCATGGCAGTACCCCAGAGAGATTTTTCGGGAATTAAGCCGCTGTTGGCCCAGGGGGCAGTCGAGCGCACTGGAGATGACTATATTCCAGGCCACTATTGCGCCGAACGTCATGTTTGGATGGTGGAGGGCAGCCCGATTGTTGAAGCGCGGTCTGCGTTGTCCGAACTGACCACAAAAACGGAGGCCCAGATCGAGCGAGACGATACATCGAACATTTCCTTGTTGGAGATGCAGACAAAGACCAAAGCTCAAGTTGAACGCGACGATCAAGATTACGAGATTAATTTGCTCGACTTGGTAACCAAAACGGCCAACGACATTGAACGTGACGATTGAATATGCACCTTATCGTTACAAGCAAGCGAGACTTGACTAGCGACTTCATTATTCTCGAACTGCAACGCCGCGGATTGCCGTATTTTCGACTCAATACCGAAGATATACCGAAGGCTGTTTTTCGATGCGTACCAGGAGATCCCGGCGCTTGGCAATTCGATCTTCCCAACGCCTCATTTGACTTGTCCCGCGTAAATGCCGCATACTTTCGACGTCCAGGCATGCCGGAAGCTCTTTTGGAGATTAGTGAAGGTGAGCAGTCCTACAGCGCATTGGAATGGTACGCTACGCTGCAATCGCTCTACTGGGCAGTCGGTGAGCGTTGGCTCAACCCACCGCATTTGATCGCGCTTGCTGAAAACAAGATCTATCAGCTGACACTTGCCCGGGCCTTGGGCTTCTTGATCCCCGATACGCTGGTGAGCAACGATCCCATCGCGGCCAGGGAATTCGCCAGCAAGGGAAAAATTATTGGAAAGCCGCTCAGGAATTCAGTTGTGAAGGGCCTGGAACTTGACCGCGTCGTATTCACTACGCGCGTTTCGATCAATGAGCAAACAGATCCTTTGTCGATTAGGGCGTGCCCGATGATCCTGCAACGAGAGATTCGGAAACAGTTTGATGTCCGCGTGACTGTCGTCGGCGATCAAGTGTTCGCAGCAACGATCGATTCCCAAAGCAACTCGGCCACCGAAGTCGATTGGCGAAGAACTTCTAAGCCGGATTTGGCGCATGCGGTGTATCACCTACCGGAGGATGTTGCGAACCAGTGTATTGCCTTGACGCAAAAAATGGGGCTCAGATTTGGTGCGGTAGATTTCGTACTGGATCGGGATGATCGGCTTTGGTTTCTGGAAATCAATCCGAACGGTCAATGGGGATGGATCGAAACGAGGACTGGGCAGCCAATTGCAGCAGCAATCGTGTCCGAAATGGAGCGAATCGCAGATGAGACGATGGCTTAGCACGCTCTGGCCGCATCCCGAGAGAATTTCCGCGGTCGAGCAGGATGCGATCAGGCAAGATGGCATTGATCTGGATGCGCGCATCAAGCGCTTGCGGAATCTCAGTAAGGTCGAGCCTTCCGTTCACCTGGAGGCAGCGCGTCGCATTTCAGATGAAGAAGACAGACGAAAATCAGGGGCTGAAACTCGGGCAACAACGTTCATCGCATCTGTAGCAGCCTTGATTCCATTGATGACTTGGGCTCTCGGAAATACCGGATCTTCTATCTGTTCCATGGGATGGGGGTGTTTCACATGGACGGTTGTTTTTGATCTGGCTGTGGTTTATTTCGTCTCTGCCGCCTACTGGGCTCTACGGTCCTTGGCTGTCGCCAACTATCACGTCATTGGTGTTGAGGACATTGTTCAAATTCGGGAAGATGGAAAAGATATCTATAGGGAACTCATCCAGCAGACTTTACTTCAGGCCCGAAAGAATAGAGACACGATCAATCAGAAATTGACATACATAAAGATTGCGCAGCGGCGTTTCTTCAATGGTCTTGCTGTCTTGGGGCTTCTTTTGATGTTCGATCCGGTATCCAGATTTGGTGTCGTGAGTTCCCTTCAAAACGAGGTCAGGTCTTGGGGTAATTCAATCGCCTCTGCTCCAGCCCGAAGCCTGTCCGCGAAGCAACTCACGCCTCCAGAGCCGGTTCAGAGTGCGGTGCCGCAGAGGCCGTTACCAACATCCTCACAACCATTGATAATACCAAGCTCACCCAAGACCCATGATGTGAAGCATCGCTGCGCTGCTGTCTCAGACCCCGGCCGCCAAGGTCAGCAATGTGAATGGGACGTTGCAAATTGAGCAACAGCTTCATGGAAGCTCGACTGTGAATAGTATTATGCTGTCTAAATGCCGCCACCCGGGAGCACCCGCTTCAGGTCGAGTCCGGGTACTCCGGGTAGCGAAATCATCTGCACATTGCCGACTTTTCGATGTGCGGCCGACCGGCTGCTTTGGAACGACCAGATAGATAAGTTGTATAGGTGAACTTGGCTTACCTTTTGGATCGGCGGCTCGACCTCTTTCGGGTGGTACCGCAGGAACTGGCAGGTATAAGTGACCTTGTTAACCGGGCATTGAAAGTCTTCGAATTGAGGGACGGATCCAATGGGATCAAAAAATCGTCCAGGTATTGCATTTGCGCCTTCGCGGTATGGGTAAAGCCAGTCCAGCGGGGGTTCACCACCTTTCCCCCCAAGTCTTGATGCTGGGCTGGCCTCCTCAAAAGGAATACCGCCCCATGTTAAAAAAGTCAGGCTTAATTTTTCTGCTCGCCCACGGCGTGGCCGCCATGGCTCAAACCGTCAGTGGCAATGTTTTTTGCGCTGGCATGACGTTTGACCCGGCACCCGCCTCAGTATCCATAAGCGGCACGGTGGCCGCTGCCGATGTGGGCCTGCCAGGCGCCATCTGGGTTGGCATTGAAGACCCTGCGACGCCTGGCACTCCTGCGGCATTTTTGACGCCCAGTGGCTGGGTGACTTGGACGACCGGCGGCTTTCCAACTTACGTTGAAACACCGGCAATCGGGTCAACATTTTCGTACTCGGCTTGCATCCCAGTATCACCCGCCGGGGTTGGCTGTGACGCAACCAGTGCCGACTTTGTTGGGTGGAAGGTCTACGCGGGTTATGGCGTTTTAACACCTGAGCATCAAGCCTTGATTCAAAAGCGGCGCGCCTCGCTCGATGCAGCCAAACCATGGCTGCAACAAAAGGGAAAGTGGCGTGCCGACTATGAGGATGACCAGGCCTTTCGCAATGCACTGATTCAAAAGTCAGCCAACGACGGCCGCTGGGGAGCGGCACTGACCATTCCATTCATCAACTGCACCCCGCCCGAGTCTGGTGGTCAATGAATTTTCTTCCGAGAGGCACCTATGGAAAATTTAACTGGTGAGCAACAAAAACGGATCGCCCTGTTGGAGGCGTATGAAGCCAAAACGGCACCCGAGCGAGAAATTCGCAATGCCGGCATTGATCAGCACGAACAGGAATACCGCGAAAAATGGCTGCAATTGCAGTCCAGCATGGAAGCCACTCGCGGCGAACTGCACGCCAGGTTGAAAGGGCTGAATGCCTCTGAACAGTCCATTTCCGCGTCGGTCGCCATTGAGCTGGCCAAACTCACTGAAGGCTACTACGTCGAAAAAGACAAGGCAGCGCATGAACTGGATGGAACGCTTGCCAAACCACAAAGCTGGCTCGATTTCTTGAAGGAATCGAAGCTGGAACAACCCGACGATCCAAGCTATGACAGTCTGATTGAGGAAGCAGAAAAAGCTCCGGATTCCGGCCTGGAAGGCTTCACCAAGCAAACTGCACCCAACATTGTCCTGGCTGATTTGCATGCGCGTGAGGGCAAGGACGGGGTCATGGAATACACCCGCGGCTTGACGGTGGCGCTGCGCGACGTGGGAGACCGCCTGGATGTGCGCAAAACCGATGATCGTGACATTGAAGCGGCACTCAAGATTGCCGCCAAGAAATTCGACGTGGACAAGGGCCTGCTGCTGACCGGTGACACCGCGTTCAAAGTCCGGGCGGCGGAAATTGGTGGCAAGTTGGGCTATCCCTTGCAAAACACGGAGCCCGAAGTCTTGCGCGCCTGGATGAGAGGAAAACAGGTATCCCAAGGGCTTGAACGTGCTCGCATTCCAAGTGTCGACGCGGGCATCACGGGCGACCCGGTCAAGAACCTGACGATCGCGCCCGTGGGCAAGTCCGTGCTTCGTGCTGATCAAAGAACGATGGACATCCTCACAAAAAATCCCGTGGCAGGCATTGACCTGCTGGGTGACAGCAAGATTTCAATGCCGGATGAACGCATGCTGGCGGCCAACGCCAGCATCAAAGACCTGGGCTATCAGGCCATTCAGCAAATTGCCAGGGCTGACCTTGAACAGCAAAACGGTGGCGTTGAACCTGGTTCTGTCGACCTGCTGCGAGAGAAAGGCATTTTGGACACGGACGACAAGCTCACGCA
>Ga0210015_1002798_pt1 | contig 15816 bp, 12 predicted proteins | sample CryGeymeta201522_FD_185471 | JGI IMG/M metagenome (GOLD analysis project Ga0210015, IMG submission 185471) | Groundwater microbial communities from Crystal Geyser aquifers in Utah, USA - Crystal Geyser metaG 2015-22 (SPAdes) (version 2) | ecosystem: Environmental > Aquatic > Deep subsurface >... | reverse complement strand
GCTTCGCGCGCCATGGGCCACCAACCCGAACCCGAAGATCCAACCGATGAGACCACGACGCACCGGGAACATTCGGTTGAGGCAACGGCCTAAACCTTCAGGAACATCCGTTCATGAGGCAATACGATGGCCAGCGGCACGATGTCGATCCCGCCCTGCAGATCGGCGACGCCGAAGGTGAAGCGGGGCACGTCGGTGATCGCATCCCGCCCGATCACGCCCGCGAGCAGTCCGAGGATCCCCGCGACCAGACCGCGCAACGTGTCGCCGCCCGAGGCGTAGGCGACCAGCGCCAGGCCGAAAAACACCACGGCGGCGAACTCGGGGCTGCCGAAGCGCAGCGCGTAGGCGGCGATGACCGGGGCGACGGACACCAGAAACAGCCAGCCGAAAATACCGCCCAGCAGCGACGCGACGAGCGCATAGGTCATCGCCTCGCCGGAACGGCCATTGCGCGCCATGGCGTGGCCGTCGAGCAGCGTCACCATGGCGCCCGGCGTGCCCGGGATGTTGATGAGGATGGCCGGCACCGACCCTGCGTAAACGCTGGAGAAGAACACCGCGAGCATCAGCATCATCGCGTGGTCCATCGACATGCCGTAGGTCAGCGGCAGGATGACCGCCATCGCCATGGTCGAACTGACGCCGGGCAGGGCGCCGAAGACCAGTCCGATCGCAACGCCGAACAGGCCCAGGCCCATGGCTAAGGGGTCCAGCATCAGCGACGCAAAGGCGTCGATCAACGCGCTCATGCGAGGTCGGCCCCCGCACGCCGGGGGGCGTGGCGGCTCATGTGAGCGGCGCCGACAGGATGAAGCGGAACACGCCATAGATGCAGGCGGCCACGGCGGCGCCCTCCACGCCCGCCCGCACGGCGGCGCGCGGCGTCAGGCGACCGCGCTCCTGCGCCGAGAGAAGGGCGCAGACCACAGCGCCAAGCGCGATGGTCGCGACGCCGAAGCCGACCAGCGCCTGCGCCCAGAGCGCCAGCGCGGCGAGCCCAAGCAGCGCCAGCGGCAACAGCGCGCCCGCCATCGGCGGCGACGGCGCCACGAAGGGTTGCAGCGCGCACCATCGCCTGCGTGCGCCGCCGCCCCGCGCGACAAGCAGCGCGCCCGCGCCGCGGGCGAGAACGAGATCACCGCGGCCCGCGCGCTGCCGGCGACGCTCACGCTGGGCGGCGCGCTGGTCAGCGCCGCCTTCGCCTTGAACGCAGCGCTGTAGCGCTTCCTCTTTCCAGCCACTCGATCCGTCCTTCTCAGCTCGTGGATCAAGCGTAGCTCAGTGTCACGTAGGTGGGGACCACCTCAGCGCCGGGCGGGTCGCGCCGGGAGCGGGAGATCGAGGGCGATTTCTTTCCGCTCCGCTCTGGGCCCGACCAGCCAGAGCCCGGCCAGCACGGCGCCCGCCGCCACCCAGCCGAGCGGCGAGACCTGCTCGCCGAGCAGCGCGATGCCCCAGAAGACGCCGCCGATCGCGCAGGTGGAGGCCTTGATGCTCGCGAACACGGCGCCGGTCCTGGCGGTGAGCTGAAACGCCAGCAGGAGCGAGCCGGTCACCGCCAGACCCAGCATGACGGTGAAGATCTCCAGCCTGCCGATGGACGGGCCCAGCATGAACAGCCCGCCCGCGCCATACGCGATCGGCGCAAGCAGCAGCGTCGAGATCAGCATCATCAGGCCGCACGAGGCGAACAGGTCGATCCGCTGCGGACGACGGCCGGCGATCAGCAGACCCTGCGCCACGAACAGCATTGGCACGACCGGCGCGGCGAGAAGCCATAGGTTCACGCCGTCCCCCGAGGCCCTTGCGTCGCCAAGGATCAGGGCGGCGACGCCGAGGATGCTGACCGTCATGCCCAGCATCCGGCGCGGGGTCGGCCGCGCCAGCCGCATGACCGCCGCGGCGGCGAGGGTCATCAGCCCCTCAAGCGTCACGACAAGCGACAGCATGACCGCCTCGACATGCGTGGACAGCAGCAGGATCGCCAGCCTTTGCGCGACGCCTGCGACCAGCGCCCACTGCAGAAAGAAGCCGAACTCGGCCATGGTCAGGCGCGGCGCCCGGCCGCGCGCCACGGCGACCCCCAGACACACGACCGCGCCGATGGCGTTGACCCAGACCGCCAGGCCGAGAGGGTCCGCGCCGAGACCTGCGGCGCCACGCGCCAGCGCCGGCGTCGCGCCCCAGACGACTCCGACGGCGATCACCAGCAACGCCCCCTGCAAAAGCGTGACCGCGCGCAGCATCCGCATCTCGCGCCGGTAGATCTCCGCCGCCATGCCGCGGAACACGGCGGAAAGCCGCCCCAGCGGGTCGTCGCTGGCCGCGATGGCGTCGAGCCCGAGCGTTTCCGGACTGAACCGGCCGCTCTCGATCTTCCCGGCGGCCTCGACGAGCGCGGCGACGCGGCGCATGTCCTCGATCTCGCGGTCGCGCGCGCGCTTGCGCGCCAGCGACGCGTCGAGCCGGGCCTTCAGGATCTCGGGCTCGAAGTCCTTGGACAGGAAATCGATGGCGCCGAGCGCGATCGCATGCACGGCGCCGCTCAATCCATCCTCGAGCGAGGACACGACGATCACCGGCAGATGCGCGAGCGCCGGGTCGGCCTTCAGCGCGCGCAGCACATCGAAACCGTCCATCCCGGGCATCACGATGTCGAGCAGCACGACGTCGAACGGCCTCTCACGCAGGCGCCGCAGCGCCGCCGCGCCGCTGTCCGCCGTCTCGACCTCGTGCCCGAGCGCGCGCATCGCCAGCGCCAGCTTGGCGGCGCTCAGACGGCTGTCGTCAACCACCAGCACCCGGGCCGAAAGCGCGGCTTCGGCAGGCGCTGTGTCGGGGGGCCGTGTGTCGGCGTCGAGCATCGGTGGCCTTTTCCTTGCGTCGAGAGGCAATCTGAGCGCGAACGCGCCGTTCATCCGCTGCGGCTCGACAAGCCAGAAGCCCGCGAACATCAGCGCCATCGCAGCCCAGGCGATGGGCGACAGCCGCTCGTCGAGCAGGACCATGGCCCAGACGACGCCGGCGAGCGTCTGCGCGTAACTGGTCAGACTGGCGAAGACCGGCCCGGCCGTGCGCACCAGATCGAGCACCAGCGCAAGCGACACCGCCGAAGCCGCGCCAAGGATCACGATCAGCGCCAGCCACGCCCGCCAGTCCGCGCCGGTCGGCGGCGACAGGGCGCCGGCGGCGATCGCCAGCGGCGCCAGGAACGCCGCCGAGAGCAGCGACATGACGCCGACGCAGGCGAAGCCGTCCAGCTCCTTCGGCCGCCAGACAAGCAGCAGGTTGTGGATCGCGTGCAGCAGCGGCAACGACAGCGCGGCGCCAAGCCACGGCAAGCTCGACGCCGCGCCGACGCCGCTGGACACAAGCACCAGCGCCACCGCCGCAAAGCCGACGCCCAGGCCGCAAAGCCGCCTGAGGGTGGCCCGGTCAAGCGCCAGCAGCGCCGCGAGGCCGAACACCACGAACCCGCGCGTGCTGCCGATCAGGGCGATCATCGAGGCTTCGACATGGCCGGCGATGACGAACGTGGCGAGCCGGTGGAGCACGCCCAGAACCAGCGCCCACAGCAGGAAGAATTTCATATGCTCCGGGCGCAGGCGCGGCAGCCGCCCCCGCGCGCCAGCCACGGCGAAGCACAAGGCGGCGGACGCGAGGCTGACCCAGACCGCAAGGCCCAGCGGCGCCGCGCCCCCGGCGGCCGCGATCCGCGACACCGCCGGGATCATGCCAAAGGTGGCCCCGGCCGCCAGCAGCAGCAACCCGCCGCGCAGCGTCCTGACGGCGCGGTCGAGGCGGCGTTCGCGCTCATAGATCGTGGCGGCGAGGCCGCGAAAGACGCGCGCGAACCGACCGAGCGCGTCGCTGCGCGCCGCCACGTCGTCCACCGTGATGTCGTCGGGCCGGAACGGCCCGTCATCGATGATCCGCGCCGCGCGCGTCATCGTCTCGACCCCGCGCCGATAGGCCGCGTCCCGCGCCCGCCGCCGCCTGCGGGCGATCGAGGCGTCGAGCCGCGCCCTGAGAATCGTCGGCTCGAAGTTCTTCGGCAGAAAATCGACGGCGCCGAGCCGCAGCGCCCGCGCGACGTTTTCGGGCGTATCGTCCAGCCCGGAGACGACGATGACCGGCGTATCGCGCAAGGCCGGATCGGCGCTCATGGCCTCGAGAACGGCGTAGCCGTCCATCCCCTCCATCACGATATCCAGAAGCACGACGTCGAACGCCCGGCTCTTGAGCATGTCGAGCGCCGCCGCGCCGTCCGCCGCCGTTTCGACGTCGTGGCCAAGCGCGCGGACCGCGAGGCGCAGCTTCGCCGCGCTCACGCGGCTGTCGTCAACGACCAGAATCCGCGTCCGATCTGCGGCGAACGTCATGTCCATCAGCGAAACGGGCGGTTGGATGCGGCAGATTTCGCAGCTTCAGGGCGCAGGCGCGATCCGGCGCCGCGCCAGACCCGGGCGCCGATTCCGCCAAGCATGGCGTGGGTTTGCGTCGCTGCGCGGGCCTGCGCGCCACCCGCCGGCGATCGGCTGCGGGGCCTGATCGGTGATCGCATGTTTCAAGCTTCTCCCCCGCCGCTTGAAATATGGCGCAATTGTAGCAGAATTGTTTGCCACGCCCGCCCACCGCATCCGGGCGCGGTTTTCGTCTGGCTGAAACTGAGGTCCCCACGGGATGGAAACCGGTTCCTTGCGTCCAGCGTTTGCGCGGCCCGGCGCAGAATTCGTCGCCGTCAGACGGCGGCGAACCGGGCTGCGCCGCGCCGATGTCTGATCGGAGCAACTACGGCGGCGTCGCCTTTGCGCCGGATTTCACCACCGCGCAGCGCGAGGACGGCTCGACGGTGAAGTTCACGCGCAACGAGCGCAGGCTTCTGCTGGAATTCACGCGGCGGGCCGGACAGCTGTGCACGCGCAACCAGTTGCTCGACGCGATCGACGAGCCGGGGTCGGACGCGTCGGATCGCAACGTGGATTTCGCCATCAACCGCCTGCGCGCCAAGCTTGGCTGCGTGGCGCGCGATCCGCGCTTCATCGAGACACGGTATGGCGAGGGCTACGTGTGGATCGCGGCGCGGCAGGGGGCGCATGACGAAGTGCGCGACGCCTTCGTCGTGGTTGGGCCGGTGCGCGGCATGGCGGCGCCGGGCGCGCGGGCGCAGACGATGCTCGCGCTGGCTCAGACGCTGCGCGCCGCGCTCGAAGGCCGTCTTGCGGCGGGCGCCAAGGTCGCCTTCGACCCGCAGTATCATGCGCCCGTCGGCGATGGCGCGGCGGGCCCGCGCTTCGGCGTGGAGCTGGCGTTCGTCTCCGCCGATGGCGCGATCGCCTGCGTCGTCGCGCTCAAGTGCCTGCGCACAGACAGGCTGCTGATGGTGGACAGGCGGACGCAGCGCCAGATGTCGAACGCCGAAGCGCTGGCCGAGGACATCGCCGCCGCGCTGTGGTCCGCCTTCGCGCCCGTCGAGGACGACCCCGCGCCGACCGCCGAGCCGCTGGCGCTGCGCATCCATGGCGCCGCGGAGCCGTTTCGGCGCGAGGGAGAGAACTGGGTGGCGAACGACGCGCGGCTGCGGCGCGTTCTCGCCGCCAACCCCGACGATCCCGTCGCGCGGCTGATGCTCGCGACCAACATCCACAACAAGTACATCATGCGCGGCTGGCGGCACTTTCTGTCGGGCGATCCGCGGCGCGGCGACGAGGACGAGATGGAGCGGCTGCTGATCGGCGCGCTTCCCGCGCTGCAGCAGAACCCGCACCACGCCTTGTCCGCCGCGAAACTGTTGATGTTTCTGGACCGCGGGTGGCGACGGACGGCGGTCGACATGGCGCAGGCGGCGTTCGGCCGCGCCACCGCCATGGGGCAGGCGCTGACGACCATGGGGCAGATGCGCGTCTTTCTCGGCGACTTCGACGCCGGCGTCGGCCTGCTGGAGCAGGCGCGCGCCTTGAGCAAACCCGGCTCGGAGTTCGACCTCTATGTTCTGGTCATGTTATGTCAGGCGCACATGGCGGCCGGCGACGCAACGCGGCTGAGGCGAACCTTCGACACGCTTTGCCGCAGGCGATCGCTGGCGCGCGGGCCGCTCGGCTTGGTGCTTGCGCCCCCGGTTGCGGGCACGCCGTCGCTGTCGATGCGGGTCACGCTGCGGCTGATGACGGCCCGCCACGCGCGCGCGCTGCTGACCTGGAGCCACTACGTCAGCGCCCGCCAGTTCAGCGACGCCGAACACCGCCGCAACGCGATCCTTGGTCTGGCGACGCTTTTGCGCGGGCGTTTCGGCGACCAGATCGTCCCCGATGAAGTCGCCGCATCGCTGCTCGACACCGCGCCGCCGTTTCCCGAGGCGACGGCTCAGAATCGCACCGCGCCCCTGAACCAGACGCGCGTACGGTCCTGATCCGGTCTGTCGGGCGGGCCGTCGAGAATGCGCGAGACCGACAGTTCGGCGACAAAACGCGACGAGGCCACGCGCAGGCCGCCGTAAAGACTGCTCCAGCCCTCGCGCCGCGCGTCCGCGCCGCCTGACGGCTGATCCCACAGCACGCCGAAATCCGTGGCGACAAAGGCTTCCGCGAAAGCCAGCGCGCCACCCGTGGCGGCGGCGGCGGGCAACAGCGCCGCAACCTCCTGTCGCGCGCCCAGACAGCTGTCGCCATTGACGAAGGAGCGATCGAAGGCGCGGCTGAAACGGTTGGTGCTGAAGCCGCAGCGCTGCGAGAATGGAAGGCTGTCGGGCGAGAACTGGCCGACCAGCCCGCCGCGCAGGAACAGCCATGGCTGCACAGGCCAGGCGCCGTCCGCGCTGAAGGACGCCGCTGTGAACCCGGCGCTGGCGCCGCGCCGGCTCGCCAGAGCGTTGTCCCGATCCGAGGCGCCGAACAGCGGCAATCCGACCCTGACGTTCGCCGACGCGCTGCGCCGCGCGCCGAATGGCGAGCCATCGACATAGGCCACGACGCCGCGCAGCACCCGCAGATCCTCATCGAGCGCGCGGAACCCCAGCACGTCCGCTTCGGATCTGCGCGCGGAAAAGTCGAGCACGCCGGTCAGCTTGCCGCCTTCGGCGAGCGCGCGCTGTCCCCGCGCGCCGATGCTGAAGCGCCACTGATCGCCGGTCACATCCAGCGCCCTGGCTTCGTCCGAGCCAAGCGTCACGCGCGACGCGTCGCCGCTCGCGAAGAACGTAAGCCCCAGCGTCGGCGCGTCCAGACTGTAGCCCAGGCCAAAGCCGAGCAACTCCTCCTCGCCGGTCTCCACGGGTCCGGCGAGCACGGCGAGAACATCCAGCTGATCCGACGCCGCCGCGACGTCGCGCAGCGCGGCGGCGACCGACCCGACCGAGCGACCGATGTCTTCGGCCCCGAACGTGTCGAAGGTCGCGAAATAGCTGGTCTGCTCCACCCGGCCGATCAGTTCGGTCGAGCCGCGCTCGACGCCTGTCGCGCCGGTCGGATTGATTGCGTCGAGCAGCGATTGAGCGGACGCCGACGTGGCGGCCAGGACGCCCGCCAGAACCACGGACCAGATCTGGTTTCTTGAGAGAAACTGCACAAAAAGCCTTCGTGTCGAGCAAACACCACACCGCGCCAGTCTATTGAGCGCAATCGCGGTTTGGCAAGTCGTCGGATCGCGCTCTCCGGCACGCGCGGGTCGCGCGCGCGGGCGGCGTGATAGCGCAAACAATGCTGCAACATTCGTCCATCACAAACGTCGCTCGTTAAGACTCGAACGATGTGGTGAGAGCGGGATGCGGGTATGACCATGAGGCCGGCGCGAGCAAGCGCGCCCAGGGATCAATCAGGCAGGCCGGCCGCACAGCCACACGGTCTCGGCGCCGCAGGTCCCGTTCGGGCGCACATGCCGCACGCCGACGGCGCCGCCGCCGAACTCGGCGCCGCACGGCTTCACGACGCGCGCGGCGGTCAGGGTCGGCGCGACGTGGAAACGCCCCCCGCGCGCATCCTGGTCGTGGATGACGACCGCCTCATGCGCACCAAGCTGCGGCTCGCCCTGCGCACCCTGGGCCACGTCGCACGGGAGGCAGAAGACGGCGTGACCGCACTCGAGCTGCTGGCGGGCGGCGGCTTCGACGCGGTTCTGCTGGACATCGTGATGCCGGGGATGGACGGCTATGACGTTCTGCGCGCCATCAAGGCCGACGAGACGCTGCGCGACGTGCCCGTGATCGTGATCTCCGGCCTTGACGAGGAGATCGACAACGTGGTGCGCGCCATCGATCTGGGCGCCGAGGACTTTCTGCCCAAGGCCTTCGACATCGCCATCCTGCGCGCGCGCCTTGAGACATCGCTTCGCAAGAAGCGCTTTCGCGACGCGGAGCGCGAGCAGAGCCACGTGATGGCGCGGCTGATCGAAGCGGCGGCGGCGCTGGAGTCGGACAGTTTCCACCCCGACAGGCTGAGCCTTGACGACGTGACCGAGCGACAGGACGCGCTGGGCGGTTTCGCCCGCGTGTTCAAGGGCATGGTGCTTGAGATCTACGCGCGCGAGGCGCGGCTGCGGCGAAGGCTGCGCACGCTGGTCGGGGTGATGCTCGTGCTGGCGGTCGGCGTGTGCTTCGGCGTGACCGCCCCACTCGCCCGGATCGCCGCGCAGCAGGGCGCGACGCCGCTCGGCCTTGCGGTGTGGGGCAGTCTGCTGGGCGGCGTCATCGCCGTCGGCGGCGCCGCCGCGTTCGGCCGCCTGCGCGCGCCCAGTTGGAGCGACGTGCAATTCTATCTGCTCTGGGCCGTCGTCACCGGCGTGTCGCAGAAACTGATCCTGTTCTGGGTCTCGGCCAACGTCCCGGCGAGCACGGTGTCGCTGGTGCTGACGCTGAAGGGGTTTCTGGTTTTCGTGGCGGCGGGCGCGCTGGCCATCGAGCGCGTGAACGCGCGGCGGCTCGGCGGTCTCGCCATCGGGCTGGTCGGTCTGGCGCTGGTCATCCAGTCGCGCGGCGGCGTGGTCGCCGATGACGCGCTGTTCTGGCTGGCGGCGACGGCGATCCTGCCGGTGCTGACGGCGGTGGAGGGGATTCTGCTGGCGACGCGGATGCGCCGGGGCGTGGACCCGCTGGCGGCCGTCGGGTTCATGCAGGTCGCGTCCTTCGCCGTCCTTTTGCCGCTGGCGTGGGATCAGGACGCGCTGACGCCGCTTGGCCCGGTCATCGGCCCGTTCGAGCTGACGGTCGCGGCGATGGCGGTGGCGGGCGTCGCCGCGACCGTGCTGAGCGTTCGGCTGACTCAGGCGACAGGTCCGGTCTTCGCCAGCCAGACGGCCTATTCCTGCGCGCTGGCGGGCATCGTCTGGAGCATGTTGCTGCTGGGAGAGACGCTTGCGCCGGTCGCGTGGCTCGCGCTGGGGCTGATGCTGGTCGGTCTCTATTTCGTCGGCCCCAAGGAAAGCGCCGACGACCGGATGTTCCGCCTGCCGATCGCCCCGGAGCGGCGCGCCGCGAGGGCGCTGGAATGACCCCGGCGGCGCGCCTGCAAGCGGGGCTATTGGCCCAGCATCCCCTTTTCGCGATAGAAGCGCGCCGCGCCGTCGTGCAGCGGGATCGCGACCCCGGACAGCGCCGTCTCAAGGGTCACTTCCCGGCCTTTCGCGTGGCCCACGTCCAGCAACTGGCGCGTCTGGGCGTTCCACAGGGCGCTGGTGATGGCGTAGATCAGCGCCTCGTCCGCCTGCGCGCTGGTGATCCACTGCGCTCCGACCGCCAGCGTCTTCGTCGCGCCGATGCCCCGGTAGGCGTCGGCGGGAATCGTGTCGAGGCTGTAGAACCCCAATGTGTCCGCGATGCGCGCGGCCTCCGGCCCGGCGATGGGCACCAGCGTGATGTCGGCGCGCGCCGCCAGTTCGATGATCGCGTTGGTGGGATAGCCCGATGTGATGAAGAACGCGTCGAGCTCACCGGCGAGCATGGCGTCGGCCGCCTGCGAGGTTTTCATGTAGCGCGGCGCGACGTCGCTTTCGCCAAGGCCGAACGCGCCGAGGATCTCCAGCGCGTTGACGTAGGACCCGGAGCCCTTTTCATCGAGCGACACCCGCTTGCCGCGCAGGTCGGCGACCGTGGCCACGCCGCTGCCGCGCAGGGCCACAAGCTGGATATGTTCGAGATACAGCGCGGCGATGGCGCGCAGGTCGCGCGCGGGCGTCTGACCGGCGAAGCTGCCGGTGCCGGTGTAGGCCCAGAAGGCGACATCGGACTGCACGAACCCCGAGTTGAACAGGCCGGACTTGACGCCGTCGATGTTGTCGAGCGACCCGCGCGACGATTGGGCCATCGCGATCAGGCCGGGCACGCCGCAACTGCCGCCTTCGGCGCAGGGGCGGGAGCCGGGCGGGTTGGACACCGCGTTCGCGATCACGCCGCCGAGCGGATAATAGGTCGCGCCAGTGCCGCCGGTGCCGATCGAGAAAAAGCTGATGCCCTGCGCCCCCGCCTGCCCGACCATGGCGGCGAGCGCAACCGCCGCCACACGCAAAGCTTGCATCATCGCCATCATTACCTCCATTCGCCATTGCGTTTCAGGATTTGCAGACATAACCGTATCACATGTCAAATAAAATTCAACTATAAAAAAATAATTACACAAAATTACCCGTTATTTTATGCAGTAATTTTTCACTTTGTATTTGGAGGTGGTGATGACTGACCAGATCGGCAAGCAACGCGGCGAAACCCTCGCCGCCGGGGCCGCAGGGCCGGTGGGGCGGCGGATCAGCGTGCGCGCAAAGCTCTATACGGCGTTCATCGCGCTTGGCGCGCTGGTCGCGGTGTCGGCGGCGGTCTCGATCAGCGCCTTCATTCGCGTGGACCGGGCTCTCAACGAAATTGCGGAAGAAAGCGTGCCGCTTGCGCTTGCCGCGATGGATCTGTCGCGCAAGGCCGAGCGGATCGTGGCGGCGGCCCCTGCGCTGTTGGCGGTCGAGAGCGCCGAAGCGCAGGCAAGCCTCTCAACAAGCCTCGGCGAGGACGTGGACGCGCTGGAAAAGCTTCTGGCGACGCTGGAGCGTCGGCGCATCGGCGCGCAGCCGGTCGCCTCGATCCGCCGCGCCGTCGGCCAGCTGCGCCAGAGTCTGGCGGCGCTCGACCGGGTTATGACGGCCCGGATCGCGCTGTCGCTGCAGAAAAAGGCGCAAAGCGTGGCGACCGCCGAAGCGGCGGCGACGGTCGAAACGTTGCTCGGCGGCTGGGCGTCGGCGGCGGAGGACGGCGTGCGCGACGCGCGCGCCGCCATGCTCGCCGCCGACGCCGGGCCGCAGCTCCGCGCCGCCATGGCCGACAGGGTGATCGGGTCGCAGGAAGCCTTTCAGCGACTGAACGCGATGCGCGCCGACGCCGCGCTGCTGACGGAGACGGCGGGGCGTTCGGCCTCGGCCGCGACCATGGGCGACGTGCAGCGCGCGGTGCTGGCGGTCAACTGGTCGCTGGACAGGCTTAACCAGGCGGCGTCCCGCCTTGACGAGACCCAGGCCGCGGCGCTCTCCGCGCCGCTGGGCGCGCTTGCCGTCGCCCGGCAGGTGGGCTCGACGCGGCTGCTGGAATTGCAGTTCCAGGCCGCCGGCGAAAAGTCGCTCTCCGACATCGCAGACCTGTCGTCGCGCTTCGCCTCGGCGGTGGACCGGCTGGTGGAGATCGCCGAAGCCGAGATCCTTCAGGCCAACGACGAGGCGCGGGGCGTGCAGACGGCCGCGTCGGCCGTCCTGCTTGGCGTTGCGGCCCTGAGCCTGATCGGCGCGGTCCTGGTGATCTGGCTGTTCGTCAAGCGCAACGTGATCCAGCGGCTGACCGCCCTGAGCGACAGCATGAAGGCCATCGCCGGCGGCGATCTCGGCGTGGCGCTTCCGGCGGCGGGCGGCGACGAGATCGGCCAGATGGCGCAAGCGTTGCGGGTGTTTCGCGACACGGCGGTCGAAGTGCGCGCCGTCAACCTGCGCGAAGTGCAGGAGGCCCGGCGCAGGCTCGACGACGCGCTGGAGAGCATCAACGAGGGCTTTTGCCTCTACGACCGCGAAGAGCGGCTGGTGGTCGCCAACGGGCGCTATCGCGAGATCATGCTGGGCGATCGCCATGCGTCGCCGGGGCCCGGCGCCGACCTGAGCGCGATCCTGCGGCGCGCCGCGCTCTCCGGCCGGTTTCCCGACGCCGCAGCCGACCCCGACGCCTGGATCGCGCAGCAGCGCGCGCGACACGGCGCAGGCGGCGAGGCGACGATCCATCGGATCGAGGGCGACCGCTGGCAGCGCGTCAGCGTCCGCCGCACCGAACAGGGCGGCATCGTCGCGGTGTACGCCGACATCACCCAGCTTCAGCGCGTGTCCGACGAACTGCGCCGCGCCAAGGACGCCGCCGAGGCGGCGAACGAAGCCAAGACCGCCTTCCTCGCCACCATGAGCCACGAGATCCGCACCCCGCTGAACGCCATCGTCGGCATGAGCCGCCTGATGGGCGACACCAGGCTCGACGCCGAACAGAGCGACTATTGCAGCACGGTGATCCAGGCGGCCGACACGCTGCTTGTCATCATCAACGACATTCTCGACTTCTCGAAGGTCGAGGCCGGGGCTCTGGAGCTGGAGCGCGCGCCCGTCGAGCTGGAGACGCTGGTCGCGGAGTCGATCGAGCTTGTCTCCGCGCGGGCGGCGGAGAAGGGGCTGGAGCTTGTCTCCCAGCTCGACGCCGCGCTGCCGAGGGGCGTCTGGGGGGACGCCGTGCGGCTCAAGCAGATCCTGCTCAACCTGCTCAACAACGCGGTGAAGTTCACCGACTCGGGCGAGATCGTCGTGACGCTGCGCCGCGCGTCCGCCGGTGACGACGCCGAAGCGATCACGACGCCGCCGGGCCGGGTGACGCTGGAGGCGTCGGTCAGCGACACCGGCATCGGCATCCCGCCGGAGCGGATGGACCGGCTGTTCAAATCGTTCAGTCAGGTGGACGCCTCGACGACGCGGCGCTATGGCGGCAGCGGGCTGGGGCTGGCGATCTCGAAGCGGCTGGTCGAACTGATGGGCGGCGCGATCGGCGTGACAAGCGTCGAGGGCGCGGGCGCCACCTTCTCCTTCACCATCCCCGTCGAGCCGGCGCCGATTTCCGTGGACGCCCGCATCGGTGACTGGATCGCCGCGCTGCGCCAGCGTCATGCGCTGGTCGTGGACGACAACGCCACCAGCCGCAGGCTTCTGGCGCGAAGACTGCAGGACTGGGGGATCACGGTGACCGCCGAAGAGGCGCCCGCAGCCGCGCTCGCCCACATCCGCGCCGGCGAGACGTTCGACGTGATCGTGATCGACTACCGCATGCCGGGCATGGACGGCCTGGAGTTGTCGCGACAGATCGCAACCGTCGCAGGCCCCGGCGCGCCGCCGCGCATCCTGTTGAGCGCGGGCACCCCCCACGGCCCCGCGTTCAGGCAGGACGTGCGCGCGGCGGGGTGCGGCGCCGTGCTGCTGAAACCCGCCAAGTCCCGGCATCTTCTGAAGGCGCTGGCCGACGCCATCGGCGGCGCCCCGGCCGATGAGCCCGAGACCCGCGTCAAGGAGGCGCGCAATCATGCCGCGCAGGCGAACCTGTCGATCCTTCTTGTGGACGACAACGCCCTCAACCGGAAGGTGGGCGCCAAGATACTGGCGCGCGGCGGCTACGCCTGCGCGCTCGCGGCCAGCGGCGAGGAAGCGGTGCGCGCGTGTCTCGCCACGCCCTATGACGTCGTCCTGATGGACATCGAGATGCCCGACATGGACGGCGTCGCGGCCGCCGCGCTGATCCGCGCGCGGCTGCCCGCCGTCGCGCAACCGTTCATCGTGGCGCTGACGGCGAACGTGCTGGAGGCGGAGCGCGACCGCTATCTGCGCTCAGGGATGGACGCCTATCTCAGCAAGCCGATCGACCCCCAGGCGCTCGACGCCGCGCTGGAGATGGCGGCGCGCCTGCGCGACGGCCGTCACGGCGCCGCGCAGGGCGCCGAGCGGGAGGAGCACGCCGACCATGGATAGCATACCGCTCGACCGGCGGGCGCTGCGCCGACTGTTCTGCGTCATCGGCGGAGATCCCGACGACCTGCGCGACCTGATCGGGGATTTCCGCGACAGCGTTCCCGAACTCGTGACGGCGATCCGGGAGGCGGCGCAGACCGGCGACGCCGACGCGCTGCGCCGGGGCGCCCATACGCTGAAGTCCAACGCGCGCGACTTCGGCGCGACCACGCTCGCGGATCTGGCGGCCGACCTCGAACGCAACGGCGCCGCCGCAGCCGACGGGGCCGTTCAGGCGCTGGACGCCGCCTGCGCCCGCGCGCTCGCCGCGCTCGCCGCGCTCGACCCCGACGACCTGCGCGAAGGCGGCGCGGCAGGCGAATGACGCGGCGCGGACCTTGCGATCGCGGCGACCGACGGCGCGCCGCGTCGGTCGCCCGGCCGCGCACTCTCTGCCGACGCGCCGGGATCGCGCCGATATCCCGGTCTGGATCGTCGGTTCCGGCCCGGCGCCGTGGAGAACGGCGCGCTGACGACCATCGGGCAGACGCTGTTCGCTGAGCTGCGCGACAAAGCGCGCCGCCTCAGCGCCCCGCGACCTGCCGGACCGCCAGCAAGGAGAATTCCGGCCTGGTAAGGACATCTCGCCGCGCCCCTTGCATTCCGGGCATTCCCCAGCGAATTTGGACGTGTGCAGGCAGGCGGGAGAGTGCGGTGTACGAGTCGACAGTGACGGCGAAGGGCCAGACGACGCTGCCCAAGGACGTGCGCGACCTTCTCGGCCTCGCGCCGGGCGACCGCATCCGGTATCTCGTCACCGGCGACACCGTCCGCATCCTGCGCCCGCGCAAGGCGATGAGCCTCTGTGGCGCGCTGCAGCGCGAAGGGCCGCCGGTCAGCCTCGAAGCGATGGACGCCGCCATCCGCGAGCGGGCGTCCCGAGGCGATGACCGGTGATCGGCCTCGATACCAATATTCTCGTCCGGTTCCTCGTTCAGGACGACCCGATGCAGTCCGCGGCCGCGCGCTCGCTTTTGGCGCGCTGCAGCGTGCGTGATCCGGCCTTCGTCGGGCGCGAGGCGCTGATCGAGACGGTCTGGATCCTGGAAAGCGCCTACGGCCTCGCGCCGGCCAGGGTCGCCCCGGTCATTCTCGGGCTGCTCGAGGCCGAGGAGATCGTGGTCGAGGCGGCGGAAGACGCCGTGGTCGCCGTCGAGGCCTATGGCGCCGGAATGGCGGATTTCGCCGACCACATGATCGTCTCGGCCGCGCGGCGGTCGGGTTGCGCGACGCTCTACACCTTCGACCGCAAGGCCGCCCGCCACAACGACGCGACCCTTCTCGTGCGTTGAGCCCTTCTCGTTCGTTGAAAATGTGCGGCTCGGCCGCGCAGACTTCGCGATCCGCACGATTCACGCCCCCTCAGCGTCCGCTTTTTGCCCCGCGCTGCCCGCCGCTCGACCGGCCGGAACCGGGAGGTGCTTGTCGGCGAACGCACATACCCCCGACAGCGCCAGCCTGTTCATTGCGGTCCAGCACCCGGGGGAGCTCCGGCTCGAGGACAACGAGGACGCCGAAGCCTTCGACGAGCAAGGCGCCACTTGGCCCGACTTCGCCGGCGGCATGCCCGCCCGTCCTTCAGTCGTGGTGCTGACCCGCGACGGCGGAGGACCGATCGGCGCCTGAACGGCGTGCCCAGCCCGCGCGACCGGTCGCAGCGCCTCAGGCGTGCGCCGGATCGACGCGCCGGGGCGCGCCGGTGGCGACGTCGATCGCCACATAAGGCAGCCTGGCGGCCTTCCATGCGGCGAAGCCGCCCTCGACATGCGC
>Ga0210015_1002786_pt1 | contig 15851 bp, 14 predicted proteins | sample CryGeymeta201522_FD_185471 | JGI IMG/M metagenome (GOLD analysis project Ga0210015, IMG submission 185471) | Groundwater microbial communities from Crystal Geyser aquifers in Utah, USA - Crystal Geyser metaG 2015-22 (SPAdes) (version 2) | ecosystem: Environmental > Aquatic > Deep subsurface >... | reverse complement strand
TCAGTTCGCGCGGGCTGAACGGCTTGGTGACGTAGTCGTCCGCGCCCAACTCGAGGCCGCGCACGCGGTCATCTTCCTCGCCTTTGGCGGTCAGCATGATGACCGGCACGTTGCTGACCTCGCGGATGGTTTCCAGCACGTCGAAGCCGTCCACGTCGGGCATCATCACGTCCAGCAGGATCAGGTCGGGCGTGAAATCGCGCATTTTGCTGATAGCCTGCTTTCCGTTGAAAGCCTCGGAGACCAGGAAGCCGTCATGCTCCAGGTTCATGCGGATGAAGCGCACCATGCGCTCCTCGTCGTCCACGACCAGGATCTTTCTTCGATCGAATTCTTCGGGCATGGAGTTACTCTCTCACGAAACTGATGACCTGTTCGGATTCTTCGCCGCTCAGGATCTCGATGAAACTGATCTTGTCCAGCGGCCAGATGATCTTGACGGCGCGCGAGTCAATGTAATGCAGGTCTTTTCCGTCGCGGCGGCGCGGATTGGTGACGGTAATGACCGTGTCGGCGGACTTGGGGAGTTCGTCCACTTCGCCCGCAACCGGTTCTTCACCGGAGAGATGGAGGAGAACGGTATGTGACATGTTGTCCCTTTCGTTGTTATCGGATCAATACCTGGAATTTGAATTTTCCAAGCGCCACCACATCGCCGTGGTTGAGCAACCGCTCGACGTTGGCCGTCAGGCGTTTGCCGTTCACGTAGGTGCCGTTGGCGGACCCGAGATCCATGAGAATGACGCGTTTGCCGTCCCGTTTGAGCAGGGCGTGCATGCGCGAGACGCCTCCCGCGTAGGCCATGTACGGCGACAGGTCCAGGTCCGGGACGGCCGGCTGGCCTTCGCTCACGCGTCCGAGGGTGAACTCGTCGCGTTCGGCCAGCGGCAGGATCTGGCCGCTTTCCATCAGGTGCAGGGAACCCCAGCCATGATCGGTGATGGGTTTGGGCGCGGACGGGATGTTGGTATCCCCGCCGACAGGGGCGATGACTTTGTCGGTGCGGATGGATTGGGTCGAGAGATCCATGTCGGATAATTGCGCGCCACAATCCGAACAAAAGATGGCGCCGGGCGAATTCTTATGCAGGCAATTTTTACAGGTGATCATGTCGAAATTTCTCCCTCTTGCATCAGCAACGCTCGGGTTGCATATTTAATCTCTTTCTCGCCGGTGAGCGAGAAGGCGCGTTTCCGCTGGATGTTTTCGGCTTCCAGCAGGACCGTGTTTGCCAGGTCGCGGTGTCCCTGCTCCAGCAGGTGGGCGGCCAGGTTTTTGAGCGAGCGCGTGGCCTGTGCCAACTCGCCATTCTGGGATTCGGCGCGCGCCCGTTCCTGCATGCGATAGAGCGTCAGCCGCGAAAGCGCCTGCAGGATGGCGGAAGGCGGCGAGACCGGGGCGGGTTCGTCGGCCACTTCGCGTTCCAAGCGGATGCGGATGGGAGGCAGGGGCGTCGGACGCGCGGCCATGACGATTTTGAGATTCCCGTCGAGCAAATGCGTTCCCTGTGGCTTGAGCGCCGGGGGTTGCACCAGGAATTCGAACAGGATGCTGAGGTCTGTATCCCGCAGGACGGAACCCAGGCGCGTCATTTCGCCGAACGACACCGGGCCGGTTTCCGGCTGCAGGCGGAAGGCGTAGTTCAGGCTGATGCCGTCCTGCAGTTTGCTTTCCAGCGTCACTTCCTCGACCAGGACGCGCGTCAGGTTGCGGAATTTTTCAGCCAGCAGTTTTTGGATTTCCTGCGGGCGGGCGATGTAGCGGCTGGTGTTTCCGGTGCGGCTCGCCACCTGGTCCAGGAAGGTATCGTTCCAGTCCGTGCCGATGCCCATCACGCTGATGCCAATCCCCTCCTGCGCGGCTTTTGTCGCGAGTTTAATGCAGGCCTCTTCATCCCCGTAAGTGTGGCCGTCGGTAAGCAGGATCAACTGGTTAACCCGCCGCGCGTCCAGGCCGCGGCGCATTTCGTTCATTCCACATTCCAGCCCCTGGAACAATTCCGTCGCGCCGGAGGCCTGGATGTCGCGGATGCGCGACTCCAGTTTCTGGCGGTCGGCCTGGTACGCGGCGGGGATGATGACCTCCGCCCGGTCGCTGAAGGCGACCACGCTGAAGATATCTTCCGGGCGCAGGCCGCGCATGAATTGGATGGCGGCCGCCTTGAGCAGGTCCATCTTCGCATCTTTCATGGATGTGGAGCGGTCCAGTACCAAACAAACATTTAGCGGCGGGATGGGGAACGGCTCATTTTGATGGTGCGCCCGCAGGTTCAACAATACGTAGACCAACTGTGGTTCATCCATCCTGACCAGTTGAGGGCGGCTGTATAAAACTTCATGGAAGATGGGATTGGAATCCGTCTCCTCTTTCGGGAGCGTTGCGTCGTAAGCCTTGCGCCGCTTGGGGTTGGATAGCGTCTCGTACGCCTGCTGGACCTCCAGGAAGATTTCCGTTTCGCCGGGCGCCTGGTTCTTGTCGGGATGCAGGCGTTGCGCGGATTCAATATAGGCGCGCTTGATCTCCTCTGGTGAGGCATCCTTAAGAATGCCTAAAAGGGTGTAATAGTTCGGCGGGATCGTCATTGATTATTGTCCTGCCAGTTGGACCAGGACGACGCTGATATTATCCGGGCCGCCGGCGGCGTTGGCCGCCGAGACCAGGTTTTGGCAGGCGCGTTGCAGGTTGGGAGCCTCGCGCACTGCCTGCAGCAGGTTCTGTTCTGAAATCACGCCCCACAACCCGTCGCTGCACAGCATGAGCAGTCCGGCGGTTGGGAACGGGATCGTGAAAATATCGGGTTCGAGCAGTTCGCCCTGGCCGAGGGCGCGGTACAGGACGTTGCGGTGCGGATAGTTCGCGGCTTCTTCCGGGCTGATGTGGCCGAGTTCCTCGAGGCGTTTGACCAGCGAATGGTCGCGCGTGACCGCCTCGAGTCGCCCGTCCGGGTAGACCATGTAGGCGCGGCTGTCGCCCACGTGGGCGATGGTCACCTGCTGCCCGAGGATCAGCGCGGCGGTCAGGGTGGTGCCGCTGCCGGGCGCCTCGCGCTGGATCACCTTTTGGGCTTCGGTCACAGCCGACTGCATGATCTCCTGGAGCGATTCGTCCGGCAGCTCAGCTTTCAGGTTGAACAAGTAGGGATGGAATTTTCGCATGATCATTCCCGCCACGGTGCGGATGGCGGCGTTGCTGGCCACTTCGCCAAACTGGTGGCCGCCCATGCCGTCGGCCACGATGTACAGGCCAAAGGGCGTGTTGCCGCTGTTGCCTGCCAGCGTGGAGGTGATGGCCAGCACGCTGTCCTCGTTCAGGTCGCGCTGTTTGCCCATGGATTGCCCGCAGGCCGCGATGAGTTGCTGGGTGTCGAAACGGGCATTGGCATTGCTGGTGATGGATTGGAGTTGCAGCTCGCTTAACGGCGCGGTGGTGGCGCTATCCTGGCGAGGGGCGGCGGGCTTTTGGAACAACTTGCGGAAATAATTACGCACAGTGGACTCCTTCTCAAGCAAGCAATGCGTACACTTGGTGGTCGGTGGAACCGACGTAAACAATATCGTCGTAGACGAGCGGCGTGCCGGTGATGGGACCTTGGGTGGCGAATTTCCAGCGCAGGCGCCCGGTGCGATATTCGAGACAATAGATTTGCCCATCCGCCGAGCCGCAATAGACCGAATCCTTGTACACCACCGGCGATCCGCTGACCTGGTGTTCAGTGCGGAAACGCCAGAGTTCGCGGGCGCTCTGGGTTTCGATGGCGTAGATGAACCCGTCCACCGCGCCGGCAAAGACGATGTTCTCGGCCATCGCGGGGGAGACGATGGAGCCTTTCCCCAGCCGGTAGCGCCAGAGCAGCCAGCCATTCCGCCCATCGAGCGCATACAGGGTGCTGTCCATCGAGCAGAAATAAACGGCTTGCCCGCCTACAATGGGGGAGGAGGTAATGGCGCGCTTGGCCTGGAAGCGCCATTTCAACTCGCCGCGAAAATCCACCGCGTAGAAATCTCCGCTCTCGTTTCCCACGTAGACGAGTTCGTTGGCGACGAACGGCGTCGAGCGGACGGGGGAGGCGGTCTCGAATTTCCAGGCGGCGCGGCCGGTGTTCAGGTTGACTGCGTGCAGGTAGTGATCGTCCGAGCCGATAAAGACGTGTCCCTCGGCGATGCGCGGCGAGGAGCGGATGGGGCCGTCGGTGTAGTACGTCCAGGCTACTTTGCCCGAGCGCGCTCCCACCACGTGCAGGCGCTTGTCCTCCGAGCCAAAATAGACATTGCCTTCGTAGACACCCGGCCGCGAGACGATCCCGCCGTCGGTGGGGTATTTCCATTGAAATTTGCCGTCGGCCGCGTTCAAGGCATACAGGTTGTTGTCGTACGAACCGATGAAGAGCGTCCCCTGGTGGATGGCGGGCGTGCCGCGGATCTCGTCTTCGCAGGGGAAGGTCCACAACGGTTTGACCCCGCTGGCTTGCAGGCCGCTGGTGGGCATGTGAGAAAGCATGCCGGTCTTGCGCCCGGCGTTCAACAGGGCCTCTTTCATGTCCGCCGCGGAGGGGAAGCGATCCTGGGCGTTGTATTGCAGCGCGGTGGCGATGACCGCTTCCAGGTCGGGGGAGATGGCGGGATTCATCTTGCGGACGGGGCGTTCATCGAACGAGAAGGGCGGTTCCAGGCGCGGGTCGCGGCGCGTCAACGCGTGGTGCAGGGTGGCGCCCAGGGCGTAGATATCCGCCAGCGGGGTGGCTTCGCCGCGATATTGTTCGGGCGGGGAATAGCCCTCGGTGCCGATCATCGTCCCTTTGATGCCGGTCTGGAAGGTCTTGGCGATGCCGAAGTCCACCAGGATCACATCGCCATTGTGATTGATCATCACGTTGGAGGGCTTCATGTCGCGGAAGATGATCGGATCGGGTTTGTGGGCATGCAAGTAGGCCAGCACGTCGCATAATTCGATGCCCCAGGTGAGCGCCTGCTCTTCGGGCAGGAAACCGTCCGCCTCTGCGATGATGGCTTCCAGGTCTTTGCCGTGAATGAATTCCAGCACGAGGTAGGAACGGTCGTCCTGCGAAAAATAATCGTAAATGCGCGGGATGGAGGGATGGTTGAGCGTGGCCAGCAGGTTGGCCTCGCGTTCGAAATTCTTGACGATCGTCTGGCGGACGAGCGGGTCGGGCGCGAGGTTGATCATTTCCTTGGCCGCCACCAGTTTGACCACGTTGGGGAAATGCAGGTCGCGGGCGCGGTAAACCGAGCCCATGCCGCCCACCCCGATCACTTCCTGGATCAGGTAGCGTTGCGCAAGTGTCGTGCCAGCCTGCAACTGTCGGCGCGGCGCCGGGTCGTTCCCGTCATCCAATGGCTGGGTGATGCGATGTGTGTCCAGGGACATCCTCCTGCATGATGTAGATTATATTGTGCAAAGACGGTATTGGCAACCGTACCTTTAGGGGTAGTTTCTTCATTTTTGCAAGCCTGCCCCCACGGACTTCCCCGCGCGGGACTCCAACTCCGCCTTCGGCAGGGTTTCGCGAGCAAATACGTGGCGTGTTATAATTCAAACCATGAGAAGAAAATTCTCCATCCCCCGCAAACGAATCACCGAATTCTGCAAACGCTGGAGCATTAACGAGTTTGCCTTGTTCGGGTCGGTTCTGCGCGAAGACTTCCGTCCCGACAGCGACATTGACGTGCTGGTGAGCATTGACCCCAAGGCGCATATTGGTCTGCTGGAAATAGTCCAAATGCAGATCGAACTCGAGAAAATGTTCAAACGCCCTGTAGACCTGGTTGAAAAAGAGGGACTTCGCAACCCGTATCGAAGGCGTAATATTCTGCGAACCGCACAGGTGGTTTATGCCGCTGGATGAACGGGAATTATCCTACCTGTGGGACATGGAAAATGCCGCGAAAGAAATTATTGGATTCATGCGCGGCGTCAAGTTTGCCAAATTCGAGAAGGACAAGAAGTTGCGCTACGCGGTGGAGCGTCAGCTGCTTGTCATTGGCGAAGCGGCTAATCACGTCTCTCCTCAACTACGACACAAACGCGCCGATATTCCATGGACGCTCTTTATCGGGATGAGAAATGTTGTTGCCCATGAATATGGGGAATCGCTGATCAGCCGCATATGGGTTGTCGCGACGGAAAGCGTTCCAGAACTGCTCCAATCATTGAAAAAACTGATGGCGGAATGAACTTCGGCGATTGGCAGGGGTCGCGGCTATTGCCCCGCCACCGCCACAATTGGCCATGACGCGGATGAGACGCCTCCGGCAGGTCTCCTCCTGGTCTCCGCGAAAGTCCGATCATCGTGACCCACGTCCCCGCAACCGACTCGATTAACCACGGCGCGGATGAGACACCTTCGGCAGGTCTCCTCGAAAGTCGCCTCTCCCACGGACTTCCCCGCGCGGGACTCCAAGTCCACCTTCGGCAGGTCTGACCACACCGCGTCGCGTGCGGGTTGGCATGGAAATTCGGGGTAAAATAAGGACGCTGAACAGGAGATTTATGTGAACACCGTCAGTGTTGATTTATCCCTAGACCAAATCAAACAAGCTCTGCGTCGCCTTCCCTCGCAGGAAAAAATCGCGCTCTGGCGTCTGCTGGACAAAGACCTTGACCGTTCTGCCATCGCGCGGCAATTTACTTCTTCTGTCAATGCCATTCGCAAAGCGTATTCCCATATCAGCGAAGATGAAGTCATGAAAGACGCGGTAAAAGCCACGCGGCAGGTACGCAAGGCGCGCCATGCGAAAAGTCGTTCTTGACACGAACGTTTTGGTTAGCGGGGTTATTGCCTCGGGATATTCCGCCTCCATTTTGGACGCGGCTCGTCGCGAAGAGATAAAACTGGTCACATCTGTTCACCTGCTCGAAGAATTCAGCGAAGTAATCTCGCGCCGACATATTGCCCGCAAGTATCCCAAAGCCGCTGAGGAAGCCGAATCCTTGCTTGACTTTCTGCGCGCATTTGCTGTTCTGGCGTCTGGAATTCCCGAAGCAAACGCCATCAGTCCAGATCGTGACGATGATTTTGTGCTGGCGTGCGCGTTGGAAGAAAATGCGGCTTGCGTTGTCTCAGGCGACCCGCATTTGCTGGATTTGAAAGTCTATCGGGACATTCCCATTCTTACTCCAAAGGAATTTGTGGCGCGATATTCCATCCCGCGTAAGTGAGACCAACCTCTCTCACGGACTTCCCCGCGCGGGACTCCAAGTCCACCTTCGGCAGGTTGACTTGGATTACAAAGATTTTGTCAAAAGCGTTAGCAGGAATTGGGAGAGCGGATTTTGGAAGTAAAACTATTCCCCACGCAGTGCGGTTATTTTCTCGTTCCGAATGGATTGGAATGTTCCAGCAATTGTTGCACCAGTTTATAAACTGTTGTTGAAGGATCATCTCGTGATGGCCTGATAGGATGATATTGGTTAAGCAATCTCTCTGCATTTCTTATCGCTGTGTCTTGGCGCTGACGCAACTCTTCATAGATAGTCGCGCTATTTTTCTCGTAATCATGTTTTAGCTCTTTGCTCAACATTCTCATGTAATCCGCTCTGGGAAGAGCATTATCCATATAGTAAAAATGCAACACATACCAAAGTTCAAACGATTGATTTGAATAAGCAACTTTCACCCCATTTCTTCTGGCAAGAGTTATTGCGGCGTTGAAATTCCTATCAGGAAAATCGTCTTTATCGAATACACACCATACTTGATCATACTCATCTTGCTCTCTTAATTCCAATGCTCTTTGAACTAATCCAATGGTGTTCATTCCAAGTCCTTCTACTTGAGCAACCAATTGAGGCACACGGAATTTACGAAAGTAATTTGGTTCGGTTTTTCCGCCTTCGCAAACAATCAGAAATCTTTGACGAATTGGCACCTCATCAACTCGCCTCTGCATGTAACTTCTAGATTTTGGACGCAAAAAAGACTTAGTTTTCTTCATCGTTCTTTTCCCCCTCTAGCACAATCTTTTTTATTCCTCCGAGAAAAGGAATCGCGCCATAACGGCCTTTTAAGTAGTCATCCTCAAAAGCCGCATCGTTACGAACCTTACCACTCTCTATTTTTATCTCAGCAAGAGAATATAAATGACTTGCGTTAAAGTTATCCTTCTCAAGAAACCAAATCTGATCACGTCTAAACATTTTATTCGATAGCAAGTTGGTGTCATGAGTTGTAAAAATTAATTGGGCGCGTTGGGGGTTCGTTTCTAATGAATTAAATAGTCCAATTAGCTCTCGGGTTAAGAGTGGATGTAGTCTGGCTTCGATTTCATCGATTATTAGCACTTTACCTTGGGAAAGCGCATCAATAATTGGACCTGCAAGATAAAATGCTTTTTGGGTACCATGGGACTCGTTCTGATCCATATCAAATAAGACCAAATCAACCTGCAAGCCCTTTGCGTCTAATTTAGGATGTTTCGTTTGAACTGTCAGCCAATCTTGATCTCCCAAGTTATTAACTAATACAGCTCTTAGTTCTTCAGGCATATTTGGAGGTAAGGCAACTTGGGTTTTGTCCAATTTGATTCCTTCAATATCACTTATACCTAAATCCAAATTCTTAACTAATTGGATTATTTCATTTTTATGCTTTCCTTCAATAACCTGACGAATGGTAAAAGCACGATACAACATATCATCCAAACCAGAAACCACCCCCATTCTGCGAAACCATTTTAGGATTGATTGAGAAATCTCTCCATTAAATTGTGAAACAACCGACAGAAAAAGAGCATTGGGGCGCGTCTTTTCATCCAATCCTTTGCCTTCTCTAAAGAATCGTGCAGATGGTTCGATTTTATTTTCTTCCCGAACAAATAGCGTAGCTTCTTTTAAACTGGGAACGGAAAATAGCCATTCTGATACCACTCGATTACGGTTAACTTCAAATCCATATCGATATTGGGTATCATTTAGCAAGAAGACGATTTCAAAAAAGGAAGGTTGATTTTCAGTTTCAGTACTCAAACGGAATGGCTCAACAGCCAGCGGTTCTCCAGATTGAGACTCCTTTGCAGATGACAATACAAGACGGCGCATGAAATTCAAAGCCATCACTATATTGCTCTTTCCACTCGCATTTGCCCCATAAACAGCCAAACTTGTCAGCAAGGTCAGCTTGTCATTTACAATAATAGTATTATTTTTATTGGTTTTAGGATCTCGAGCGCTAGTATTTGCTGCAACAAAACTTAATGTCACCCGATCCTTGAATGAGCGAAAGTTGCCGACACTGAATTCGATTAACATAAGAAGCCTTTGGAATTATTTGTTTGAATTTTGAGAAAATTTCACAATTTCAGACATTATAATCCAATGCTATGAAATGTCAATAGAACATAGTTTCCAAGCAAAATCGTGAGAAAAACAAGAATGCTGAATCCGATCTGTCTTTAGGGATGGCTATCTTGCAAGCTGTGTCTTGAATTCCTGTAGTTCATTCCCCCCTTCCCCCTCTCCCCAATCCAAGTTATCCTTAAGGCACATCCCCCGCAACAGCACAAAAGGAGGTGCCCATGCGCGTACCCGTCACGGAAAAATACGAACGAAACGGCTGGCCGTCGGTGGAGCGTCCCGACCTGACTCCGCCTGAGGGCTGGAGTCTGCCGCTCATCAACTCGGTCAACCGCGTCTACCAGCACCGTCTCTCGCCCGATGGCGAGCGGATCGCTTTCATCTGGAACCGCGAAGAGCAGGCCGATGTTTACGTCATGCCCGCGAAAGGCGGATGGCCGAGTCGCATTTCGTTCACGCGCGTCAGCGCTCCCTATTGGTGGGATCGCGCCCCGCAATGGTCGCCCGACGGCAAGTGGCTGGCCTTCCGCATGAAGGGACACGTCCACATCGCGGACTCGCGCGGCGGCATCCCCGCGCGGTTGCCCCTGCCGCTCGACGCCTCCGCCTCCCCCGCCTGGCTTCCCGACAGCAACCAACTGGTCATCACGATTCGTCCCGACGAGATTCCGCACCTCGCGCTGACCGACCGCGAGGGGACCTACGTGCGCGCCTTGACACGGGACAGCGGCGAGGACGCCGACCCGCGTCCCTCACCCGACGGGAAGATGGTCGCGTACGTCCACTGGCCTGACGATGACCGCAACCGCCGCGACATTCGGCTGGTTGACCTCGCCACGGGCGCGACGCGCGTCCTGGTCGGCGCGCCGAAGATGAAGGACTGGTTCCCGCGCTGGTCGCCCGATGGCAAGTGGATCGCGTTCCTCTCGCAACGCACAGACTACAACCAGGTGTGGGTCATCCGCCCAGATGGAACGGACATGCGTCAGGTGACGGACTTGGGCACGAACGTGGAGGAGTTTTCGTGGTCGCCCGATGGGACGCGGCTGGCGGTCATCGTCAACCGACGCGGCAGGCTCGATTTGGCCGCGACCAGCCTCACGTCAGGAAAGACCGAGGAAGTTAAAGTCGGGCGCGGAGTCTATTCGCGTCCGCAGTGGAGTCCAGACGGCGCGCACATCTACGTCGAGGTTGAAGATCCGCTCGTCCCGCCCGACATCCATCGCATTGACGTGTCCACGGGGCGCGTCAAACAATTGACGTTTTCGAATCCGCCCGCGCTCGCGACTCTGCCGATGGTCATGCCCGAGGAGGCGATTTACAAAAGCGCGGATGGACTCGAAATCGCGGGCATTCTTTACAAGCCGAAAAATCCCAACGGCGCGGCGCTGGTGCATCCGCACGGAGGTCCGACCGAGCAGTTTGGGTACACGTGGGAAATTTTGATTCAGTATTTGGCCGCGAAGGGTTACACCGTGTTGTGCCCGAACTATCGCGGCTCGACGGGATATGGGCTGGCGTTCGAACATGCCAACTACAACAACTGGGGCATTGGCGATGCGCAGGATTGCCTGAGCGCCGCGAAGTTTCTCGCCGACCTGCCCAAGATTGACCCCGCGCGCCTCGGCATTTATGGCGCGAGTTACGGCGGCTATCTGACGGTGGCGAGTCTGGCGCGCGATCCCGAGTTTCGTTTTGCGTGCGGCGTGAGTCAATATGGCGACGCGTCGCTGGTCAGTTCGTGGGCGCAGTGTGACCGCAACACGCGCCTCTACACCGAAATGCAGATCGGACATCCGTCGGACAATTGGGAGGTCTTCATTGACGGCTCTTCGATCCATCAGGTGGCGAACATCAAGTCGCCGCTGTTGCTGTTGCACGGACTCGAGGACGAAGTGGTCGCGCCGCAATCGTCGGAGGAACTGGCCGAAGCCCTGCGCCGTCACAACAAGACCTTCGAGTACAAGACCTACGCGGGCGAGTCGCACGGCTTCCAAAAACACGCCACGGTCCTCGACGCCACCACGCGCCTGGAACGGTTCCTGGATTGGTATTTGTTGCCGCCGTCGGTGCCGAGTCCGCCGAGGATTGATTTGCCGCTGGTTAAGGATGAGGATGATGAGGAATAGATTTGGGACGCGGATTTCGCGGATTGACACGGATGAACGCGGATTTTTTAAACACAAAGAGTACAACCCGCAGGGTGCTTCGCGAAGGCAACGAAGGAAAAACGCACGAAGTCGAAATATCTTTTCTTCCTTTGTGCAAACTTCGTGGCCTTTGTGTTTAAGTTTTTCTCTGCGTTCATCCGCGTAATCCGCGTTTTCCGCGTCCCATGCGTGAGTTGACATTCCCCCTCCTCGGAAGTATGATGTTTGCAAGAGGTAAAAATGACAGACCTTACTTTAGGAATCACAGTTGACCCTTCTGTTCGTTTTGGCAAGCCCGTGATCAAAGGCACGCGTGTCCCAGTGGATACGGTTGTGGCGCGCGTTGCTTCGGGGATGGGCGTCCAGGAAGTGGCTGAGGAATATGGCATTACCGAGAGGGACGTTTATAACGCCCTCAACTATGCCGCCCGCCGACTTGCCGAAGAACAGATTTGGGTGACGGCATGAGTTTACGCTTCATCACCGAGGAAGATGTTCCCCGTTCCACCGCCCGCGTTCTTCGTGACGCGGGCTTTGACGCTATGGATGTGCGTGACGTCGGCCTGCGCGGCAAAAGCGACTCGGTTATTTTCGAGTATGCCCAGCGGGAAAACAGGTTGATCATCACCTGCGACATGGGCTTCTCCAACATCCTGAATTTCCCGCCCTCTGAAAATCATGGCATTCTGGTTGTCCGCATTCCCGATAGCGAACCAATTGACGTGTTCAATCGGGAAGTTTTACGCGCTGCGCAGGAAGTAGGAGAAAACTTGGCGCGCCACCTTGCGATTGTTGAGGTTGGGAAAGTGCGCCTGCGAGGTTGAATCGAAGGATCGTGAGAAGTGAGTTGCGAGGAGACGGCAAATTGGACAACAAACATGAAAGCGGAGAGGCAAGATGACTGAACCTTCGAGCGTTGTTTGTAATCGTTCACGGGGTTAAAGCGTACTACTCCGTTAGGGTGAACAGGGCAGGCATAAGTGAAGGCGCTGCTCGTCCATAGTTGGCAGCCTCGCAGGCTTCGGTCAGGTAATCTAGCAAGTTGCGTTTTTGCTGTTTCAAAGTGCTGACGACCGTCATAATGCGTTCGACGAAACGACTGCCCGTCTCACTTTGAGTGCCAAAGCTACTATTCCGCCAGAGTACGCCTGGGCGGATTTTTTGTTCGGCGAAATTGTTGGTCGGTTCTACACCTTCAACATCGACAAATGTCCACAGAGCCGCTTCTCGTTTGAGAATATCTCGGCAAGTGCCAGCGGTAGCAGAATGCGTGCAGGCTGTGCCTTGCCGCAACAACTCGCCTACTTGAGTGCGTACGGGTTGCATTTGATCCTGAAATTGTGTTCGGGACAAACTGCCCTTTTGTACGAGATGCCACCAGGAAAACATCTGATGAGCGGAGTTCAGCAACGGCTCGCCAATCTTTTGAGAATCTCCGCCACGTTCTACAAAAGCCTGGAAGTCTCGTTGCAAGTGTGACCAGCACAATTGGCGATAGCGATTGTCCAGCCAGTTGTAAGACGACCAACGGTCAGAGTTCAGGATACCTTTGAAATCGGTACCCAGCATTCTTTTGGCAACATCTGCGCTGCGATGTAAGTCAACTAAAAAGACGGTCACATATTCGGTCGCCAAGACCCACAGCCAGGCTTTCTTGGCGCCTTCTCTCCAACCCGTCTCATCCTGATGGACTGCTTTCTGAGAACGAGCATATTCGCGTGCTTCTTCTACTGGTTGCGCGATCGCGGCGCTGGTGCGTTTCTCCAGTTTCGGTATGCTTCCCAGACCAAGAGGTACGTTGAAGAAATCATCCATAATGCCAATCGTTTCGCGTTTGCTCAAGTGATAACGCCCGCTCAAGATGCTCACCATCGCCTGAAAACGTGAACCACACCTGCCCTGGCGGGCGGTGCCAGGGAAACCACCTTGCGGAACCCCTTTGGGCAGTTTGGCGCGTGTCGTAGTTCCGCAAGTCGGGCAGGTAATTGCGTGCAAGCGGTATTCAGTCACTTCTACTTTGACGGGCGGAATTTCTGCCACTTGATGCCGATAAGGGTGGAGGTCTGCTCCACTCAGGTTTTCTCCACAACCACGGCAAGTGACTGGCTTGAGATCGTGTTGCGCCTTGAGCTCTTCAACGGGGACTAACTTTCGCTGCGTTCCTGGGTGACCAAATTGCCCACCACGTTTCCGCCCACTGCCTTTCTTCTCGGCTCCCTTGCGTTGGACAACGCCTGGCCCATCACTGGATGGTGGCTGCGATGAGTTGCCGGAGTTCCGATTGGTCTGTTCGCGCAAACGCCGATCCACTAAAGAACTCCGTGATTTTGGCCAGTTTCAAGCCTTGTTCATGGTCGACAGTCAAGCCGATTTGCTCGAACAGATTCGCTGCGTCCCTGTGGAAGAATACAAAAAATGCCGCCAGCGTTTGGAAGACAGCGAGTCTCCGCGACGTTTCATCCATCAACTTCATCGGGAGCCTAAGAAAACCATTTCTCGCTTGCTTGGCAGATATGTTGAACGCCAGCGTGAACTCGAATCCATCTCTCAGGCCACTAATCCTCCTCCATTGCCTGTATATAACGTTTAGACACTCAGGGAGCGGATACCCCATATATAGCGCATCACGAATCTCTGATTTGATCAAAAATTTAAGCGAAAGATCAGTTAATGTCTAACAAACCATGTTTAACATTGTCAAAGCGAAGTTTGTGAAGATGGCAGCCTCATGAAGAACTTTTCTTTCATGAGACCGATGTTTACTTTTTCTCTACAAGTTTCTTTTCCTTCTTTTTCCTCTTTCCTCTTGCGCTTCTTTCCAGGCGCGTCTTTCATGCGACTGGCAAAACAGTTAGGTTTCGCTTTGCTGTAATCAAAGCGATATTCCGAAGCCATTTCCTGGACTTCATGTTTTTTGGAAGCAGGCGTTTTCTTCACGTTACTTCTTTCTAGAAGATTTCTTTTTCGCGCTCTTATTCGCAGACGCGGCCTTCTTCTTCGGCGCAACCTTCTTCGGCGCTGCCTTCTTTCCTCTTTCTTCCTTCTCCTCCACCGCCTTCCCCACTTTCACAAATCTCTCCACCGTCCACGCCACGGACAGGCCGAGGATGGTTTCATCCTTTTTCATTTCAACGATCCCGTCACCTTTCGTGGCAGCGCGCCTTCGGACCGCGGCCGCGTCCAGCCGCGTGGACTTGGGCGCGCCCTTGGCAAGCAAAATCGTCGCCATGTGATTCGGCTTGCCGCTGACCGCGCCGACGAGAGTCGTTTTCGTCGGCAAATCCCAAACGCGCACGCCTTTGCCGTAACGTCCCTGCGATGGGAAATCCTTTTCGCTCACGCGCTTGGCTTTGCCATCCGAGGCGAGGATGAAGATCTCCCCTTCGGCGGGCAGGATCTCCGCGCCGACCACTTCATCGTTTTCCTCCAGTTTGATACCGTTCACGCCCGCCGCGACGAGTCCCATCGGGCGCACATCATCTTCCTTGAAGCGGATGCCCATGCAACCCGATGTAATGAGTAACACATCTTTATTTTTGCCATCGGTCAATCCCACCCAGCCGAGCCGGTCGTCTTCGTTGACTCTCGCCAGCGTAAACGTCTGTGCGGAGGGACCGGGGAGTTCGGTAACGAGACTCTTCTTGATCATGCCAAAGCGCGTGACCGTGAGGACGCAGGTCTCTTCGGGGAATTCGGATCTGCGCGCGGGCAGGGCGAACATGGCCGCCAGCGCATCGCTCTCTTCCAATGGCGAGACTTTGTAATATGGCACACCGTCGCTCAACTTCCCGGCTTCGGGGATGACGTGCAACGCGACCGCCGCGCATTTGCCGTTTTCCGCCGCCAGGTAAAGCGTATCCGACGTGGAGGCCTTCACCAGCCAGCGCGGCGCGTCGTTGCCGGAATGTTTCGGCTGCCTGTCGTCGTGCGTGCGCGCGATCATCCCGTCCGCGGTCACGCCCACCCACACGGTCTGTTCGGGCATCAGGTCGGTGGCGGTGAGCATCTTGGCGGCCTTGCCTTTTTTCAGGTTCACGATCTGGGTGCGGCGGCGGTCCGCGTAGGCGGCTTTCACGCGCAGCAACTCGTCCGCAACCACGCCGCGCATCAGTTTGGCGGATTTCAACAGCGACTTCAAATCCTTGATGATTGCCGACACTTCCTTGTATTCGGTTTCGATCTTCTTGCGTTCCAATGCGGCGAGACGGCGCAACTGCATATCGAGGATGGCGTTGGCCTGCAACTCCGTCAGCTTGTAACGCTTCATCAGTTTGACGCGCGCCGTCTCCACGTCGGGCGCGGAGCGGATGAGGTGGATGATCTCGTCCAGGTTTTTCAGCGCGACCAAATATCCTTCGAGAATGTGTTGCCGCGCCTCGGCCTTAGCGAGGT
>Ga0210015_1002777_pt1 | contig 15886 bp, 12 predicted proteins | sample CryGeymeta201522_FD_185471 | JGI IMG/M metagenome (GOLD analysis project Ga0210015, IMG submission 185471) | Groundwater microbial communities from Crystal Geyser aquifers in Utah, USA - Crystal Geyser metaG 2015-22 (SPAdes) (version 2) | ecosystem: Environmental > Aquatic > Deep subsurface >... | reverse complement strand
TGGCAAAAAGCATTTTTTGTGATTGATTAGAAAGTAATACGGTCTGGCGAAAATTAACTGACCCGAGAAAAGGCAAAATCGACAAAAAATAAGGCAAAGCTCCCACTAACAATATTTTAAAAATATTTTTTATCTTTTTTCCCTCAGAAAAAGCCAGAAACGGCAAGAAAAACAGCGGATACATTTTAAAGGCGCCACCGACACCCAAACTCACCGCCGCCCAAACAAATTTCTTCTTTTTTACCAGCAATAAAGCCAAAACGGTAAAAAAAACCGGAATAATGTCAAATTGGCCGATCATGTATGAGGTATACAAAACCACCGGATTAAAAATCCACAACATCACTGCTAATTTTTTCTTTTTTTCTTCTTGAAAATAATCGTTTAAAAGAAAAAGTATTCCAAAATCAAAAAATAAATAAGGCAGTTTGGTTAAAAACAAATGCCAAAACAACCGGCCATCATCTAAAATGTTCGGTAAATTGGCCGCCAAATTAATAAAAAAGTCAGCGTTAAATAACGGTTTTAGAAGCAATCCAAAAAAACCCAAAGTAAAATAAGCCAATGGGGGGTAAGTAAAAAAATTCCGGCCGTAATTAACCGCCAAAACAGAATCGACCGGAAGATTCCCTAAATAGTCATAGATGTTAATGATTCCCTTGAATGCAAAAATGTTTTGGGCAAAAGAAACCGCCCAAATATCCGGATGCAGTGTAATCGGCATCAGTACCAACCGGATAATCAAACCTAGAACCAAAAGAGGCCAAAGTTTAGCCGATAAAATTATAAATTTTTTCATAAAATTTCTTCTTAGAAAAATTACGGCTTTTTTTAACCGCCTCTTCAGAAATACTGCTCATAAGTTTGTCATCATTAATTACTTTTTCTGTCAAATCGATCAAGTCACCACTTGTCTCCCACAAAAAACCGTCTTTATTATTTTGAATTATTTCTTTTTGTCCACCTTTATTTATTACTATCGGAACACAACCGGCGGACATCGCCTCAACAGTAGTCATACCAAAATGCTCTACTTTTTCCGGAGACTTTTCTTCATCCGCACCGTATCCGGCCGCGTGCCAAAAAATTTTTGATTTAGCATATAGCTCTTTCAATTCTAAAAATGGCAGATTTACTTTTATTTCGACCGAAAAATCTTGGGCTATCTTTTTAAGATTATTTAAAATTTCGTTTTTGTTTTCATCATCCGAACAGCCTCCAGCAATAACCAGTTTCCAATTTTCCAAACCCTTGTTAACCATCTTTTTGAAAGTCTCAACTAAAATATCCTGTCTTTTTTCGGTTAGGCTTTTCTCAAAACGGCCGACGGCCAAAATTATGTTTTCTTTTTTACCGGAAGAAAAATCTTCAACGCTTACCGGCGGATACCAAACCTCACCCTTTACTCCGTATTCTTTCTCTATAATATTTTTAGTGAAAAAAGAATTGCAAACAATTTTATTTATTCTTTTTAGTTTGAGTCTATTTGAAAGTTTCCTTCCTCCAACTTTTTGAAACGGTACCTGAAAATGAAGTAGATTTTTTTTACCAAACATTGCCGGAGTACTGCCGTCTGAAAAATAAAACAACAAATCATACCTTCTTTCAAAACTTATCTTTTTGAATAAATTATTTACTCTCGGAGAATAGGAAACAAAATTTACTCTTTCAATGTCTAAAGAGAATTTATCAATTAATTTTTCTTTTATCTCTCCATCCGGCCAAAAAATATCCACTTGCCAACCTTTTTTCAAAAGCGCTTCGGCAAGAGTCATAGCATACCTTTCTCCCCCGCCGATTGTATCCAAGTAGGGATCAAATATTCCAAGTTTCATTTTTGTAATTTTTTAAAATCGTCTTGCTTCTTTTGTTCAGGATTGGTTAAATAACCGTTATATAAAATTTTATCGTCTAACCCCATTATAACAAAGGATTTAGCTAAAAAATGCTCTTTTGCCTGACTATCTGAAAGATCAATCGGCTTGGCAACAATTAATTGTTCGACAAATACATCTTTTTGAAAATCAATTTTTCTTATTGAAATATCTGCCCAAAAAATTTCTCTGTTCCACTGCCCCAACTGATAATAATCTTTTAAGTTAATTTTCTGTTGCCCTTGATATTCTTCAGGCGGATATTTAAGAAAAAACAGCAACTCAATATAAGAAACACCAAGTTCATCATTAATTAATACTTTAGGATGGGTTTTAATTTTCTCAGCCATTTCCTCATAACCAAAAGACCAATTATTAAATCTTTCTCTTGGCAGTAAAACAACGGCATTGCGATATAAGCTTAAGAGTGAAAAGAAAAAAATACCCAAAATAAATAAAGTCTTTAAAAAACTTAGTTTAAAAATTAGTAATAATTTTTTTATGCCCAGCCCTATAATCAATATTAATGGAAAAATCAAAGGATAAGACCTGTATGTTGAAAAAGGATCTCTTGCCAAAGCTGCCGGTAAAGGAGAAATCATTAATAAGAAAAGGAAAATTGTCTTATTTTTATCAATTTTCTGACGAAAAAAATCAATTATTCCCACGATAAAAAAAATTACCATCCAAGGATAAAAAACACTCAGTTGCGGGTATGATCTTTGTAGATCCGGATCGGGCGAAAAGAACAAATTTTTAAAAGAAAAATAAGAAGAGTATAAAGAAAAAAAATTGCTGTTATTTCCCCTTAAAGACAGAGCTTCAATTCTGGCTTGGCCGGCGGCAGAATTAAATAACAGCAACTGGGGCAAAAGCAACAAAAATAGAAATAAAATCTGTTGGCTGATAAGAAAAATGTTTTTTTTATAAGTTCCCCAGTACTCCGCCAATAAAACAAACACCATTATTATAGGAGCAATAAATCTTTCAGTATGATAAGAGTAGACTGATAATCCGTAAATAAAAGTTGAAGCAAATATTATTTTTTTATTTTTTATTTCAATGCCTTTAATTTGTAATAATAAGGCTAATAATAATAGGAAAAAAGCCACATTCCCCTCAAATCCGACTCTGGAAATAAAAATTGACCAAGGAGAAATTGCGTAAACAAAAGAAGCAATTAGAGCAAACAACTGATTTTCTTTTTTAAAAATTTTTGTTGATAAAAAATAAATCAGAACTGTGGTTAATGAACCGAAAAACGCCGGTAAAAATCTGACTGAAAAAACTTCAAGCCCCATTATCCAGACCGGCAGAACCGTAAGGTAAATGTTAAGAGGCATTTTATAATCTCCGAAGGATCTAAAAAATAAAGGAAACTTTTTTCCGTATTCGTCCGCCCCTGTTTTTAATATTGAGTAAGCATTATAACCGACGGCCGCTTCATCCACATAAAAACCCGGCGGGCTTTTAGTTAGAAAAATAAATCTTAAGAAAAAAGCCAAGCCGACAATCAACAAAAAAAACAAATGGGTTTTTTTAAACATATCAATTTTGCCGCTTTTGCCAAAAAGAAAATATTCTCTTAAGTATAAAAATTAACACCATAAGCCAAAGCAAATTAAGATTTAAACGGTTAAAAAGATATTTCTCAAAATTATAAACAGTTTTGGTTACCTTATTTTCAAAAATTCTGCCGATTAGCTGACTGGGGTAATAAGACCTTGTTTCGTTGATAAAAAAAAGATCTTCCTGATTTAACCGATAAAGAGAAGAAAGCCTCATTTCTTTTCCTTTTCCGATTTTTGCTGCATTTCCCAAAGTCTGGCGTAGCTGATGAAAACCGAAAAAACCTGATAAAAAGCTTCCATCACTCCTTCTGTCCCGTCAAGAAAAGCCTTTTGTTTTATCATTCGGTAGTAAAACTCCCGCCACATTGCCGATAAAAACCTGATAATGTTCATTGGCGGGTGGCCGGCGTTAAACATTCTCCGGCCTTCAATTTCCGACCAGTTTATTGTATTTTGCAGTTTATGCTCTAAACTGCCCCGATGACTGTAGTGCAAAAATGCTTCTTTTAGTTTCCCCACTTCCCCGTCAATCTTTGGCTGTTCATGCAGTTCCCCTTCCCACTTTATAAGCTTATCTTTTCTCATCAGCCGAAGGACATAATCGGGCCACCAACCGCCGTGATATAAAACTTTAGTCAAACGGATATTTTTACGGGGGATGGCATAACCTACAAAATTTGAAATTTGAAATTTGAAATTTGAAATTGTATGGAGAATTTCCTCTTTAAGCTCGGGAGTGACGCGTTCGTCGGCATCAACATAAAGCAGCCATTCACCCAAAGCTTCTTTGGCGCCTAAATTCCGGCGGTCGGAAAAATTTGAATAAACCGGAGCTTCAACTATTATCTTAACCCCAAACTTCTTTACAACCTCAAGGGTTTTGTCGGTTGAACCATGGTCAACCACTACAATCTCATCCGCCCATTTAACCGACTCCAGACAGTCTTTAACAACAGGCTCCTCATTTCTGGTTAAAACAATGGCTGTCAAATTTGTATTATGCATTCCAAGACCCTTTTCCAAATCTAGCCAAATAAAAATCTTTGACTCCCGCCTTTTGCCATTGGCGGCCGGTTTTTATCAGTCTTAAACTTTCTTTTACTAAAGCAAGTTTTGATCGAAACGGCGCATATTTCATGCCGAAAAGCATCCGGTTGCGGGTCGTAAAATAATCATGCAACCCTGAACCGCTGGCCGACGAGCCGGAATTCAAATGCCAAATCTTCGATGCCGGACAATAAAACAATTTAAATCCGGCTTTTTTCGCTCTAACCGACAAGTCGGCATCTTCAAAATATAAATAATATTTCTTATCAAAAAAGCCAATCTTTCCGAAAACTTCCTTTTTAGCTAAAACTAAACAACCGTTAATATAGTCCGTTTCCCCAAGGCTATCATATTGCCCACCGTCAACTTCATCAACTCCGCGGTGGGTAGTATAAACATTATTCCAGTCTATTAATCCTCCGGCATACCAAATGACCTTCCCTTTCTCCTCGTCTTTATACCTTTCTTTATGAAATTCATATCCTTTTTCAAAATAGATTTTTCCCCCGACCAGGCCTATTTTTTCGTCCGATTGCGCCGTTTTAACCAGTTCCGTCAAAAATCTTGGATCGACCCTGGTATCGTTATTTAATAAGCAGACGTAATCGGCTCCATTTTCAAGCGCATATCTTATTGCGACATTGTTTCCCTCCGCAAAACCCAAATTCTGCCGGTTTTCAATCAAGTGTATATCGTATTTAGTATTTTGTATTTTGTATCTTTTTATCGTCTCTACACTTTCATCAGAAGAGCCATTATCCACAATTACTATTTCAAGAATAAAATTGTCAATTTTGATTTTCATTAGCGAGGCAAGGCAATCCAGTGTCATTTTCCACCCGTTCCAATTAAGAATAATCAAGGAAATCTTTTTCATCTTCTACAAACGGCAATCAACCAGGGAAAAGAAATTGATATTTTCACCTGCGGATAATATTCTTCCAGCAATTTTTTGAATGTTTTTTCATTCCAAAAATTAACATGCTCAGGATGCTTGCCTAATGTTTTTAAATATTTACCAGAGAAAAAAGAAAAAATAGAAAACCAGGGTTCATAAGGGACAGAAAAAATCGCTAAAGGAGCAATTTCTCTTGCCTTCAGTAAAACTTCTTTTGGATTTATTAAATGTTCTAAAACTTCCATCATTAATAGTAAATCATAACATTTATTGTTTTTTAAAGAATAAATGTCCCCTAGAAAATAATTCACCAAAGGATTCCTATTTTTTGCTTTTTCCAGTAGGTCACTGTTTAAATCTATCCCGGTAATCCGTAACTCCCTTTTTCTTTCTAAAAAATAGTGATGAGGAAATCCTTCTCCGCAACCAAGATCTAAAATATCAACCGCACCGCCAAGCTCTATTTCAGATAATACCTTTTTTAAGAAACAGTTAATAAAAATTTTCCTGATTTTGTGCCCATATTTTTTTTCATCTTGAGATCTAGTCATCCTTTTTTTTACCTTCTTTAACACTTACCAGCAACTCCGCCATTAAACCCAAACTGAAAAGCTGGATACCGACAATTACCAGAAGCATACCAAAAATTAAAAGGGGCCGCCGGCCGATTGACTCTCCGGAAAACCAAACAGCGGTTAAATATACCAAAATGGCGGAACCCAAACCGAACAGGGAAATTCCGGCCGTTCCGAATAACCGGAAAGGCTTGGTTTTAAAATTAATCAAAAAAAGAACCGTGGTTAAGTCAAAAAAGCCTTTAAAAAATTTAGAAAATCCGTATTTTGACCGGCCGTATCTTCTCAATGCATGACTAATTTCCGTCTCGCCAATTTTAAATCCTTCTTTGGCGGCCAAAATCGGAATAAAACGATAGAGATCGCCATAAAGACTTAAATTTTCCGCCACTTCCCGCCTGTAGGCTTTAAAACCGCAATTTATATCATGAATTTGCAGCTTGGTTGTTTTTCGGATAATCCAATTAAACAACCTCGAAAAATAAACAATGATTTTTTTATCATATCTTTTTTTCTTCCAACCCGACACCAGGTCATACCCATCTTTTAATTTTTCTAAAAGCTTATTTATTTCCTCCGGCTGATCTTGTAAATCCGCATCCATGGTTATAATTATTTCTCCCCGAGCTTTTTTAAAACCAGCCGTAAGGGCAGCCGATTTTCCTTTGTTTCGAATAAAGTTGATTAATCTTATCCGGCCGTCCTTTTCGGCTAATTCTTGGACAACCTTAAGAGAGTTATCGGTAGAACCATCGTTAACAAAAATTATTTCAAACTCTTTCTTTAAAACGGCAGTCAGCCTTTGGTAAAGCTCTGTCAAGCTTTGTTCTTCGTTTAAAAAAGGAATAATTACGGAAATCATATTTTTTTCAGTTTAAAAACACTAACTTCTTTAGTAATTAACCACTGGTTGTCAATATTTGCCGGTAAAAATGAAGATATCTCCCAAACCGGATAAGTCAAGACAAAATCACCATCGCCCCCGGCTACAACGTAAAGAATATCTGATTGGGGGTAATTTTCAACTGCCATCGGCTTTTTTCCTTTAGTTTCAATTATATAACGATAGGGGTAAGCGCGGGTGTCACCATCCAAAATGGCGGCAACATTAAAATTTCCACTGGCGTCATTAGCAATAATTTCACCTGCTTTTTTAACATCGTCCATCTTCCAGTTTTCAGGCATTCCGTAACCATGATTTCTTTGGAAATCAATCTTAGTAAAACTAGAAACAACAAGAAGAAAAAACAAAAGTTTAAATAAATAATTAAACTTAGTCTTAAAAACTTCCTGAAAGAATAACCCCAAGAGTAAAAAAATAAATGGGTAAATCGCCCCCAAGTAATGTTCAAGCATTTTGCCCGGATATAAACTCACGACTCCTAATTCCAGAAAAGTAAAAAGCAAGACTGTTTTGAATAAAATATTTTTTCTTTGTGTCCGGATAAGATAAAAAATTGTTCCTAAAATAAAAATAAAAAAAGAAAGATAAAAAGAACCACCGCCAATTAAAAAATAAATACTTTTAAAATAATAAGAAACAAACTTTGCCGGATAGTTAAAAAGTGAACCGCCGACGGCCTTTCCTTCCCCTAAAAGAGAAAAAAAAGCGTTCGTATTAAAAAATTTGTGTCTTAACTCAAAAATCAAATAAGGCAGAATTCCTAAAATAAATCCCGAAATCAAAAAAACAATTTTTTTAAAACGAGCTTTTTCAAGAAACAAGAAAACCAAAAGCCCAAAAAATATCCCAATCGAAAGAAAGTTTGCCTGAACTGAAATTCCGGCAAAAAGACCGGAAAGCAGTAACCAAAAAACTTTTTGACTTTTAAAATAACCGGAAATCGCCCAAAGAGAAAAAATGGTAAAGCCGGTTATAAAATAAGAATTAAACATCGTCCGGCCGTACTCAACCATTAAAGGTGAAAACGCAAAGAGCAAAGCCGAAAGTTGCCCCGCTGTTTGATTTTTGAAATTTTTTCCTGTTTGAAAAAGCAGAAAAATTGAAATTATGGAAATTAAAGAAAAGCCAATCGCCGGTCCGATAGGATTTAATTTAAAAATACAGAGAAATAAGGCATTAAAGTAATGATAAAAAGGTCCAAAGTGAACATCGGAAATACTGGTGGGAGGACCGAGTAAAGTCAATTTCCCCGCTAAAATGTCTTTGGCAATCAGCATATCTCTTCCTTGTTCACCTAAAAAAGTGGTAAAAGCGCTTATTTTAAAGAGCCGGAAAAAAGCGCCTATTAAAACGATAAGAACAATCATTCAAATTTTTCTTTTTATCCTGAAGTAAATTTTTTCCAGAATGCCGGAAGAAGTTTTAGATTGCCAATAATAAAAGTCGGAAACCGCCCTTTGGGCCGATTTGCCCAAATTCTTGATCGGTATTTGCTCAAAGCCAAGTTTTTCCCAGACTTTTAGAACTACCGCCAATTCAGAAAAAGCTTGTAAAAAAGCTAAGACTAAACCGTGAACCCCATCTTTATATCCGCTGCCGGCAAAAAACCGGGAAAAAAATTCACTGCTTGGTTCAGTAATTAAATCCATTCCTCTGAATTTTTCCCCTTTCTTAATAATTTCATCTGCCTGGATATCGGAATAGCGGTTTAATCTTTCAATAAATTGGGAAATCGTTTGAAAATTATGATGAATTATGGCATACTCCTGCTTGGCTTCGAGCGTTAATCTGTTCCCTTCGGTCGTCGGTGGAACATGAATTTTGTCGGAAAATTTAACCCTGCCCTTTCGGAAAAATCTAACCAAAAAGTCCGGCCACCAACGGGAATGCTGAATCCATTTTCCAAAAATAATATTTTGGCGGGGAATTTCAACAAAATCCGCTGTATTTTCTTTGGCAATCTCTTTTAATTTTTTCACCAAAGTTTCCGGCAGTTCCTCATCTGCATCAATTAAAAAAGTCCAATCACCGGAAGCTTTCGAAAGAGCAAAGTTTCTGGCCGGTTCGACAAAGCGGGTATAGTCATAATAAAAAACTTTAGCCCCGTATTTCTTGGCAATATCAACCGTCTTGTCGTCTGAGTGCATATCAACAACTACAATTTCATCCGCCAGCTGGTGGACTGATTCCAAACACCGCGCCAGATTCTTTTCTTCGTTGTAAGTGTTAACGACGACCGAGACTTTCATTTAGTTTATTTTACTCTAAAGATGACAACCTCGCCATTTTCAAAAATCTTCTCCGCTTCAATATCATTTAGGCCTAAGTTCATTTTTTGACCCTTAACCAAATAAATATACCTTATTTCATTTTCCTGCAAAAACGTCCTTCCCCACAACTGATCGGCAGTCAAAAAAAATAATTGAGAATCTTTTCTTCTTGCCTGCCAATCAAAGCCGGTAATCTCCAGGTTCATTTCGTCTTCCAAAAATGTTTGGTGCGCTGACAAGGCGCTTATGTAGGCAGTGGTTTCATAGGCATAAAGCGGTTTCGGCTCGGAAAACTTGTATCGCCAGTCAGAATTAAAAGGATAAGATAAAACGCTACCTGCAGGTTGATTTTTTAGGAAATTTAAGCCTTCCAGTTCTTCAATACTGATTCTTGAGGGCGGACGCGACGGCAGATAATCATTTTTTAAGGTAATAATTGTTGTCGGAAGTGTCAAAATTATCAAAATAATACCCACCGCCACTTTTTTAAGTTTTCCTGTTTTTCCAAAAATATTACCGATTGTCACACCCGTAAAAACAGCCATTAAAAACTGAAAATAATAAAAAAATTGAATGGTGTTCCAGGGATTACCCTTTTGGATAAAAAGCAAGGGCAAAACCAAAGAAATCGTTAAAGCAGAAAATAAAACCAGTTCAATCGGGTTGATTTTTCTCTTTTTCCAAACAAACCCGCCGTAAAAAAACCCGACGGCTCTGGTTCCCAGATTGCCGAAAATAAAAATTGCTAAAGCCAGGCCTTCGGCCAATAGCCATTTAAACCATTTCCCGGAGTGAAAATAAGCAATTCTGGCATTCTCCAGCTTGAACCATCCCAATCTGTCCGAAAAGGCAATCATTGACCGGGAAAACCAAAGAGGCGAAAAAACCAGAAGAGAAGATGCCTTTAAATTAAAAGGCAAAAATACAATCAATGCAACTAAAAAACTTCCGAAAAAAAGATGAAAAATCCCTTTAAATTTAGCCCGGTAAAATTTCAAGGAAAGGAGAGACAGACAACCGAGAGAACCAATTGCCACAATCCCCGCATAAACTTTTATTTGAATTAATAAACCAAATAAAACGCAGCTTATTATTAAATTCTTTTTATCGGGATTTTTGAGATAGTCCACCAGTTTGATTAAACCAACCAGCAAAACAATCAAAGACAAGCCGTAAGGAGGATTAATCAAACCGGAAATTGATTGATTGGCCCAAAAAGTTGACTCGCCCCTGCCCAAAATCCAGCCCCAACTCCCGCCGAAATAAACAAAAAACACGGCCCACCAGGCTGAACATTTAGAACTTAGCCAATTGTAAACGAACTTATAAGTTAAAACCCCTATCAATACTGCCATTATCAAAGGCACCGCTTGAAAGTAAAGAACAAGAGGGCTGATTGTTGTCAACCGTGATAAAAGCGCAATAATTAGATCAAACCCAAAATGATAATTGGTTAATCTTGTTCCCGAAAAAACCGGATTATTCAGCGAAAAATTCTTTAATTGGTTTATTAAAGCCAAATGCCAAATTCCATCATGCCCATTCGGCCCCCAAAAACCCATCCCAAAAGGGTAGACAAGGCCGGATTTGGCCATCGGCAGAGACAAACACCAAGATCCTAAAATTACCAATATCAATAAACTCAAATTTTTCCTTAAAAAGAAAATTACCAGCAATAAAGTAATTAAGTAATAAAGTAATAAAAAAACTTTTTCTATCCCAAAAGGAATTTTTTGTTCACCGAATTTTTTAACCAATTCATTTTGATTAACTTCGAAATCTAATAATTTTTCAGAGCCGCTAAACCTAACCGTATCGATTTTATAGGGATTATTCAAAGAAAGTGTCCCCCACGGGTTGGCGGTTAATAAATTTGCCTCCGGCCACTGCTCGTTATAAATTCGCAAATCAACAATCATTCCTTGGTTAAGTCCTATCCGATAACCGGTTGACATTTTCCATTCACCCACCCAATGATCAGGAGAAATATCGAATTTCTTTTGGTACCAATCCGAAAAATTACCCATTGTTACCGCTTTCAAATCACCAACCTCAATCTCTTTCTTAACCGCCTCAATCTGCCGGTCAAATTTATCACCCAATTTTTCCCAATTATTATCGTTCTCCAACCCGATGGTTAACTGGCCAAATTGATTACGGTTATCAAAAAGATAGTCATTCATTAATTTTTTAAAATAAACAGCGTCAAGACCGTGGCTTAAATAATCGTTGGCCTGAACGCTATAAGTGCTCTCTCTTACCGACCCGCCATAACCAAGAATTGGATCTCTGGCCGCCCACCAAAAAACCACCGCGTCAATTTTGTTCTTATGGGTTTGGGCGGGAAGCAAGATATTGTACCTTGAAGGATAATAAGGAATCCCCCACCAGCCGCCCCAAATCTGATAACCGTCTGTCCCAAATTGATCGGCACAAATAAGAATTCCGGTTACTCCATATTTCTCACTCATATACCGGACTGAGTAAGCGTCAATATGCCACACCCCAACTGATTTTGGATAAAAACCAAAAAACTCTTTAAACTTTTCAAAAGAAGCGTCTATGAGCTTAATTCTTTCCTCCGGCTTATATCCGGAGAGAAAAATTTTATTGGCATCATGCCAAAAAAGCCCTCCACCGGGATAACCGACTTCAGCCAGTTCCGCCAGTCTCGGGGTAATTTCCAAAAAAATCCCCAATTCATCATCCGGTCTTTCAACGGCTAACTTTTTAAAAAAAACTATTCCCTCATTGTTTGAAAAAGCGTCATACCGCAAAAGCCAAGTAGCGGGAATCTTTTTTTGATTTAAAGGAGCAAGCAGGTTATTAACACTTTCCAGGAAAAATGGGTTACCGGGGTCCGAAAACTCGTTTCCTCTGACCGGATTGACTACCGTTACAAAAGAATCTCTTCCGGAAACATTTTTTGCCGAAAGCAAAAAAAAGAAAAGAAAAAAGAGTAAAAAACTAATTTTTTTGTTTAATTTCATGCCAAATAAGACTGATATCTTTTAAGAGAATTCTGCCTTTAAGAAGATAAGAAAAAAATAAATAAATTATTGCCCCTGATAAAACCTTGAAGGAAATAATTAAATAACCGCCTTCCCAAAATCGCAGAAAATATAAAAAGAGAGCCAGGGCAAAAGAAGCAAACAAAGGCTTACCGACCGAGTCAAGTAGGGCAAAATTAACCAGTTTTTTGGCCATAATTACCGCCACAACCGAGGAAAGTGAAATTATTCCTACCCCAAACGCCACTCCATTGTAACCAAATTTTACCGCCAAAATCGGAATAATCAACCAAGTCAGACCCAACCACATAATCATCAACTTAAAAGTTTTTTTAACATGTCCTATCGCGTTTAGCAGGTTGGTCATTGAGGTCGAAACGGTCGCCCAAGCACTGTTGAAACAGTAAAAATACAGCGCTAGAACAGCCGGCTGCCACTTAAGATAACGGGGAATAATTTTTACCATCTGGGGAGCCAGTGTGGAAAATCCAACCAAAACCGGAAAGGTTAAAAAGCATAAGAAGAAAAGAGTTTTTTCGACTGATTTTTTCAATTTCTCTTTGTCATCCTGCAACCGGGAAAAAGCAGGGAAGGCTACTTTTGAGACATTGTCCATAAAAAAACGCAAAGGCTGTTCGGCCCATTTTTTAGCCCATCCTAAATAACCAAGCCCGGTAGTACCGATAATTTTCCCCAACACAATTGTCATTAAATCATCTTTAAGAACCGCGATGACAGTATTTATTTGGTACGGAAGCCCGAACCGCAGCAATTTTTTTAAAACCGCTGAAGAATAAGAAAAACCGATTTTCCAAGGACTAACCGCATACATAGCCACCAGCCCGACAACCCCTCTGGCCAGTACCGCCCAGGTAAAACTGGTGATACCAAAACCCCGCCACGCCAAAAAAACAGAAACAAGGTTGAATACCAGCGTTTCCAGTATTTGGGGAACAATCAGTAAATTAAATTTCAGCTTCCTTTCCAAAATAACCGAAGGAATTGTTTTTAACGAAGAAAGAAAGAATGAAAAACCTAAAGAATAGTACAAAAAAAGTGCCGGCTGATCCAAACCGTACCATTTTTTAACCCCAAAAGACAGAAAAAACAATATTACCAGCAGTAAACCAACCAAAGTTTCTTGAATCAAAAAAGTAGTTTTTAGGTCATTTTCTTCAAGCGGTTCCTTTTTTTGAATCAGCGCCGCCGCCAAACCGATATCGGAAAAATAATTAAAAAAATTAATAAAAGCGGAAACCAAGAAAAAAATCCCAAAAATACTGGGCTCTAAAAAAACGGTTAAGAGAAAGGTTGAGGCAAAAGAAATAAATTGAATTAAAAAACTGCGCGAAGTCAAAAACAACACTCCTTTAACTGATCTTTTAGCGATCTCCTGCGAATCACCCCCAAGCTCGGTATCATCAACAACCATAACGATATTTTATCATTTATCAATTAATAACCGCTTTAAAATAAACAATTTTATTTTTTTCCGCCAAATTGGGAAATCCATCGTCTTCAAAAAAACATTGTAATGATTCGTCTCCATAAATAAAATTAAGAGCATTGCATCCCGAAAGAGCGTTTTTTGCCTGAGTGCTGGTCCCCCCCCACTCCCTTGAAGGTGATTGATAATTTTGGTCATTTTTGAAAAAAATAATTGACCCTCTAGATAAAACAGGATATTGGCCCCGCACAGAAATAATTAATTTTTGGGAAGCTTTTGCCCGGTTGATCGCCCAATAAGTTTTTGAATAGTAATTTACGGTTAAGTAGGACAAAAGAAAAAAAATTAACAAAAAAAGATATTTTGTTTTTTTAAAATCATAAACCAAATAAGTAAAAAGTCCTGCCAATCCGAAAAAAGGAATTTCCAAATAAAAGGCAAACCGATGATTTACCAAGACAATAAAGGGAGAGAGTGTAATAACAAACCAAAAAATAAAAAACCAAGGCATGTTTTTTAATTTTGACTTGGCGGCTGTCTTTACTAAACCAATAGTTAAATTAACTAATAAAATTATTAAAAAAAGAATTATCAACCTACCCAAAACAGGAGATGCTTGGAAAAAACTTTCATTAATTTTAAAATTATTAACAAAATCAACTAAACTTTCCGGAGCACCTATTCCCCATAAAAAATACCAAAAGTAATTATTTACAATTGATTTTAAAGAAAGACTGATAATATAATCCGAACCGTTAGGTATTAGTCCGAAATACCACCGGGCGAACAAATAACTAATCAAAATAAATACAAAAGGCAAAACCCTGCTAAATTTTAGGGATTTGCGCCATCCCAATAAAAATAAAACAGCCGGCAGGGAAACTGCAGTTTCCCGGGAAAGCAAGGCCAAAACAAAAGTTAGTATGGCAAAATTATTTTTATTTAAATATAAATTAACAGTTAAAAAGAAAAAGAAAGCAACCAGAAGTTCTTCTACCGCGGATAAATAACTTAAACTGGTCAAATGAAATGAAGCCAGTGAATAAATTAAAGTACCGAAAATGGCCATATCCTTTTTTTTAAACAACTTCCACGACACCTTATAGACCAAAAATACGTTAAAAGAAAAAACAGTAAAGTTAAAAGCATGAAATAATCCGTAATTTAGCCCGAAAATTTTTTGTCCCAAATATGAATAGATATTGATACTTAACGGCCGATAAAAACCATACAAATTTGAATTTTTGAAAGAAAAAAAGTTTAATACTGAAATAATATCTTCTACCCGACTCATTTTAAACCGGAAAAAATCATCTTGGGAAAAATATACCCCGAAAGATTGGCGGAAAAGAAAAGCGCAAATTATAAAAACAAATAAAAACCAGGTTTTTTTAAAAACATTTCTCAAGCCGGCAAATTTGAACAAAGTAAAAAATGCCCTTACCGCATCCCCCGCCTTTATTTTTTTACCTTCATTGTAACTTCTGGGTTTCGTTTGAATCGGCACCTCTAAAATTTTATAGCCCAGCTTTAATATTTTGGCAGTAATTTCCGGCTCAATTTCAAAACGGCTGGAGCTCAAGTTAAGTTTTTGATATACTTCCCTGGTCATCATCTTATAACAAGTCTCCATGTCGGTCAGATTAGATCCATAAAGTACATTCGTCAAAAATGAAAGAAAACGATTAATCAGATAATGAAGAGGTAAGGAAGTTTTATTGACTCCCCAAAGTTTAAATTTTAACTCTTTAAGGCGGTTGCCATAAACAACCTGCGTTTTTTTCTGAAGTATCGGCAATAAAAGTCTTTGATAATCATTAGGGTTGTATTCCAAATCCGCATCCTGAATTATTAGAACATCTCCCGTCGCGTTTTCTATTCCTTTTCTTACCGCCGCTCCCTTTCCGCAATTTTTTTTAAAATTAAAGATTTTTATTTTTGTATCTTTGTTTCGAATTTCGTGCTTAGAATTTCGGATTTCCGACAATGTATTGTCGGTTGATCCATCATTTACAATAATAATTTCTTTTAGCGTCTTTTCGGCTAAAACAGAATTTATCAGTTTTTCAACTGTTTTTTCCTCGTTATAAACCGGAATTACCACCGAGAGTTTCATTTTGAAGAAATTTTATTTTTTTTTCTGAAAATTTGGTAAAAAAGCAGGCACAAAGAGACAACAGAAATCAAATTTGCCATAAATCTAACCGGAGTATTTCTTAAATTTAAAGAAATTAAGTGCTCTCCTTGAGAAACCACAATTGTAATCAGGCCTAAAAAATTATCGTGGAA
>Ga0210015_1002774_pt1 | contig 15917 bp, 21 predicted proteins | sample CryGeymeta201522_FD_185471 | JGI IMG/M metagenome (GOLD analysis project Ga0210015, IMG submission 185471) | Groundwater microbial communities from Crystal Geyser aquifers in Utah, USA - Crystal Geyser metaG 2015-22 (SPAdes) (version 2) | ecosystem: Environmental > Aquatic > Deep subsurface >... | reverse complement strand
AACCGCACCTGGGACAGCCGCTGGTTCGCGGAGAGCAAGGAATATGGCGCCCTGCTGCACGAGGATCTGCGCATCCGCGCCTTCGTGAAGAAGGAATGCGCGCAGGCGGGCGTCAGCCGCGTGGTGATCGAGCGCCCGCACAAGAAGTGCCGCGTCACGATCCACAGCGCGCGCCCCGGCGTCATCATCGGCAAGAAGGGCGCCGACATCGAGAAGCTGCGCGCCAAGATCGCGAAGTTCACCAAAAGCGAGCTGCATCTCAACATCGTCGAGATTCGCAAGCCCGAGCTCGACGCCGCGCTGGTCGCCGAGAACATCGCGCAACAGCTTGAGCGCCGCGTCGGCTTTCGCCGCGCGCTGAAGCGGGCGGTGCAGACCACGATGCGCATGGGCGCGCAGGGCATCCGAATCAACGCCGCCGGGCGCCTCGGCGGCGCCGAGATCGCGCGCACCGAGTGGTATCGCGAGGGGCGGGTGCCGCTGCACACGCTGCGCGCCGACATCGACTACGCCCACGCCGAAGCCAAGACGGCCTACGGGATCTGCGGCATCAAGGTCTGGATCTTCAAGGGCGAGATCATGGAGCACGATCCGCAGGCGCATGAGCGCCGCCAGGAAGAAATGCAGCAGGGCGGCGGCGGCCGGTCGGGCGGCGACCGCGATCGCGGCCCGCGTCCGCAGCGCTGACGCGGCCTGAAGGAGAGAAGCGATGCTATCGCCGAAGCGCACAAAATTTCGCAAGCAGTTCAAGGGCCGGATCCACGGCGAGGCCAAGGGCGGCTTCGACCTGAACTTCGGCGAATACGGGCTGAAGGCGGTCGAGCCGGAGCGCGTGACCGCGCGCCAGATCGAGGCCGCGCGCCGCGCCATGACGCGCCACATGAAGCGCCAGGGCCGGGTGTGGATCCGCATCTTCCCCGACGTGCCGGTGACCAAGAAGCCCACCGAAGTCCGCATGGGCAAGGGCAAGGGATCGGTCGAGCTTTGGGCCGCCAAGGTCAAGCCGGGGCGGATCATGTTCGAGATTGACGGGGTCCCGCTTCCTGTGGCACAGGAGGCGCTCCGGCTGGCGGCGATGAAGCTGCCGATCCGGACCCGGTTTATCCAGCGCGCGGACTGGTGAGCATGGCGACCGCCATGCGCCAAGCCTCGCGCTTCGTATTTTTGGACGTAAGGGAGACGTCGCGATGAAAGCGGCCGATCTGCGGGACAAGACGCCGGATCAGCTGCGCGAGGAACTCGCGCGGCTGAAGAAGGAGTCGTTCAACCTGCGCTTCCAGCAAGCCACCGGGCAGCTGGAGAACACCGCGCGGTTCGAGGCCGTGCGGCGCGACGCCGCGCGGGTCAAGACCGTGCTGAACCAGAAGGCCGCCGCTGCGGCCGCGACGAACTGAGGTCTGACCGCCATGCCCAAGCGCATCCTGTCCGGGACCGTGGTGAGCGACAAGAACGACAAGACCGTGACGGTTCTGGTCGAGCGTCGCTTCACCCACCCGCTGATGAAAAAGACCGTGCGGTCCTCCAAGAAGTATCGCGCGCACGACGAACTGAACGCGGTGAAGGTCGGTGAGACCGTCCGGATCCGCGAATGCCGTCCGATATCGAAGAACAAGTGCTGGGAGGTGGTGACCGACAGCGCCGAGGCGTGATCGTTCATTGCTGACCGGCTCGTGAAACCCCGGGGCGCGGCCCCGAAGGTCAGGAGCAACCCATGATCCAGATGCAATCCAATCTGGACGTCGCCGACAATTCTGGCGCCAAGCGCGTCCAGTGCATCAAGGTGCTCGGCGGCGCCAAGCGGAAATACGCCTCTGTGGGCGACATCATCGTGGTGTCGATCAAGGAGGCGATTCCCCGCGGCAAGGTGAAGAAGGGCGACGTCCGCAAGGCCGTGATCGTGCGCACCGCCAAGGAAGTGCGCCGCGACGACGGCACCGCGATCCGCTTCGACACCAACGCCGCCGTGATCATCAACAACAACAACGAGCCGATCGGCACCCGTATCTTCGGGCCGGTGGTGCGCGAGCTGCGCGCGAAGAACTTCATGAAGATCATCTCGCTCGCGCCGGAGGTGCTGTGATGGCGGCCAAGCTCAAGAAGGGCGATCAGGTCGTGGTGCTGACCGGTCGCGACAAGGGCAAGAAGGGCGAGATCCTCGCCGTCTCGCCCAAGGACGGGCGCGCGGTGGTCGGCGGCGTCAACACCGTGATCCGCCACACCCGGCAATCCCAGACCGACAAGGGCGGCCGCATCCCCAAGGACGCGCCGATCCAGCTGTCGAACCTGGCGCTGGTCGATCCCAAGCTGGGCGTGGCGACGCGGGTCGGCTTCAAGGACGTTGACGGCAAGAAGGTCCGCTTCGCCAAGAAGTCGGGGGAGGTCATCGATGCTTGACGAAACCACATATGTCCCCCGGTTGCGGGCGCAGTACGATTCCACGATCAAGCCGAAGCTGATCGAGGAGTTCGGCTACAAGAACGCCATGATGGCCCCGAAGCTCGACAAGATCGTGCTGAACATGGGCGTCGGCGAGGCGGTCGGCGACAGCAAGAAGATCAAGGCGGCGCATGACGATCTGATGAAGATCGCCGGGCAGAAGCCGGTCATCACCAAGGCCAAGAAGTCGATCGCCGGGTTCAAGGTGCGCGAGTTCATGCCGCTGGGGGTGAAGGTCACGCTGCGCGGTGCGCGGATGTACGAATTCCTCGACCGGCTGATCACGGTGGCGATGCCGCGCATCCGCGACTTTCGCGGCGTCAACCCGAAAAGCTTCGACGGTCGCGGCAACTATGCCATGGGACTGAAGGAGCACATCGTGTTCCCCGAGATCGAATACGACAAGATCGATCAGATGTGGGGCATGGACATCATCATCGCGACCACGGCGCGCACCGACGCCGAGGGCAAGGCGCTGTTGACGCATTTCAACATGCCGTTCCGGGCCTGAGGCGGGGAGAGAGAGAACATGGCAAAGGTAAGCATGGTCGAGCGCGAAAAGAAGCGCGCCGCCCTGGTCGCCCGGTTCGCGGCGAAGCGCGCCGCGCTGAAGGAGATCGCCTCGAACGGCGAATTGACGATGGAGGAGCGCTTCAAGGCGCGCCTCAAGCTGGCCAAGCTGCCGCGCAACTCCTCGGCGACGCGGTTGCACAACCGCTGCGAAGTGTCGGGCCGTCCCAAGGCCTACTATCGCAAGCTCAGGATGAGCCGCATCGCGCTGCGGGATCTCGCCTCCGTCGGCCAGATCCCCGGCATGGTCAAGTCGAGCTGGTGAGGGGGCGGGCATGAGCGTGAACGATCCTCTCGGCGATATGCTGACCCGCATCCGCAACGCGCAGATGCGCAGCAAATCGACCGTGCGCACCCCCGCCTCGACGCTGCGGCGCCGGGTTCTGGAGGTGCTGCTGGCGGAAGGCTACATCCGCGGCTTCGACCTGATCGACAGCGGCGACAAGAAGCCGGAATACGAGATTTCGCTCAAGTATTTCGACGGTCGCCCGGTGATCCGCGAGCTCAGGCGCGTCTCCACCCCCGGCCGCCGGACCTACGCCGGCGTCAAGGAGGTGCCGACGGTGCGCAACGGGCTTGGCGTCGCGATCATCTCGACCTCGAAGGGCGTGATGAGCGACATGCAGGCCCGCGCCGACAACGTCGGCGGCGAAGTGCTCTGCACGGTGTTCTGAGGGAGAACCGGACATGTCGCGTATCGGGAAGAAACCCGTCGAAGCGCCCAAGGGCGTGACGTTCACGGTCTCCGGCCAGACGGTCGAAGCCAAGGGGCCGCGCGGCGTGCGCCGCTTCACCGCCACCGACGACGTGACGATCACGCTCGACGGCGCGCAGGTGAGCGTGCGTCCGCGCGGCGAAAGCAAGCGCGCCCGCCAGCAGTGGGGCATGACCCGCACGCAGATCGCCAACCTCGGCGTCGGCGTGTCGGAGGGCTTCAAGAAGGAGCTTGAGATCGTCGGCGTGGGCTATCGCGCTGCCGTGCAGGGCAAGGTGCTGAAGCTCTCGCTGGGCTACAGCCACGATGTTGACTATGCGATCCCGGAAGGCGTGGACATCAAGTGCGCCAAGCCCACCGAGATCGAGATCACCGGCTCCGACCAGCAGGTTGTGGGTCAGGTGGCGGCGGAAATTCGCGACTGGCGTCCGCCCGAGCCCTACAAGGGCAAGGGTGTGAAGTACAAGGGCGAATACATCTTCCGCAAGGAAGGCAAGAAGAAGTAAGGGGCGCATGATGGCGAACAACAAGGTCAAGCTCTTCGAGCGCCGCCGCCAGCGCGTGCGCTCCAAGCTGCGCAAGGTCGGGTCCGGCAAGGCGCGGCTGTCGGTGCACCGGTCGTCGAAGAACATCTCGGTGCAGCTGATCGACGACGCGCAGGGCCGCACGCTGGCCGCCGCCTCCTCGCTGGAGAAGGCGCTGGGCGTGGTCGGCAAGAACAACGTCGAGGCGGCCGCGAAGATCGGCGCGGCGATCGCCGAGCGCGCGAAGGCGGCCGGCGTCGAGGATGTCTATTTCGATCGCGGCGGCTTCATCTTCCACGGGAAGATCAAGGCCCTCGCCGACGCCGCCCGCGAGGGCGGTCTGAAATTCTGAGGAGGCCGGGATGGCGAGAGAAACCGAACGCCGCGGCCAGGGCCGCGGCAACGACCGGCGCGACCGGCGTGAGCGCGAAGAGTCCGAGTTTCAGGACCGTCTGGTGGCGATCAACCGCGTCTCCAAGACGGTGAAGGGTGGCAAGCGCTTCGGCTTCGCGGCGCTGGTCGTCGTCGGCGACCAGAAGGGCCGCGTCGGCTTCGGCTCCGGCAAGGCGCGCGAGGTGCCCGAGGCGATCCGCAAGGCGACGGAGGAGGCCAAGCGCGGCGTCGTCCGCGTGCCGCTGCGCGAGGGCCGCACCCTGCACCACGACATCGAGGGCCGCCACGGCGCGGGCCGCGTGGTGATGCGCGCGGCGAGCGCGGGCACCGGCATCATCGCGGGCGGCCCGATGCGCGCCGTGTTCGAGATGCTGGGTGTGCAGGACGTGGTCGCCAAGTCGATCGGCACCCAGAACCCCTACAACATGATCCGCGCCACTTTCGACGGCCTCGGGCTGGAGACCAGCCCGCGCCAGGTGGCGTCACGGCGCGGCAAGAAGGTCGCCGACATCATGCCCAAGCGCGACGAGGCGCCGATGGATGTCGAGCCTGACGCCGCGATGGCCGAGTGAGGAGCGCAGACATGGGCAAGACCATCGTCGTCAAGCAGATCGGCAGCCCGATCCGCCGCCCCGCCAAGCAGCGCGCGACGCTGGTCGGCCTCGGGCTGAACAAGATGCACCGCGAGCGCGAGCTCGAGGACACCCCCGCCACGCGCGGCATGGTGGCCTCGATCCCGCATCTGGCGAAGATCATCGAGGAGCGCGGCTGAAGCCGCCGGCGCGCCGCCACCTTGGCGGGGCGCTCTTGTCGTGGGCGGGGGCGGTGACGCGCCCCCCGCATCCGACCGAAGGAGATGCGTCATGAAATTGCACGAACTCAGCGACAACCCCGGCGCAACGAAAAAGCGCAAGCGGGTGGGTCGCGGCCCCGGCTCCGGCATGGGCAAGACCGCCGGGCGCGGCATCAAGGGCCAGTCCTCGCGCTCTGGTGTCGCGATCAACGGCTATGAGGGCGGCCAGATGGCCATCCATCGCCGGATGCCGAAGCGCGGCTTCAACCCGCTCGACAGGCGCCAGTATGCGGTGATCAACCTCCAGACGCTGGAGCGCGCGCTGGAGCGCGGCGCCATCACCGCCGGGGATGTGATCGGCGAGGACGCGCTGCTGGCGGGCGGCGTGATCCGCCGCAGGCTCGATGGCGTGCGGCTGCTGGCCAAGGGCGAACTCACCACGGCGCTGACCATCGAGGTCGCGGGCGCTTCGGCTGCGGCGATTGCGGCGGTTGAAAAGATCGGCGGCAAGGTGGAAGTGATCGACGTGGTGGCCAGGCGCCGCGCGGCGGATCGCGCGTTCCGCGACGCCGCCAAGGCGTGAACCGGCGGGCCGCACGGCCCGCCCGCACTGACGTGGCTCGCGACCGGGCCGAAAGGGATACGCGATGGCCTCCGCCGCCGAGCAACTCGCCGCAAACCTGAGCTGGAGCACCTTCGGCAAGGCCAAGGAGCTGCAGAGCCGCATCCTGTTCACGCTGGGGCTGCTGATCGTCTATCGGCTCGGCACCTACATCCCGATGCCGGGCATTGACCCCGAACAGCTCGCCCGCTTCATCGAACAGACTCAGGGCGGCATCCTGGGCGTGTTCAACATGTTCGCGGGCGGCGCGGTCGGGCGCATGGCGATCTTCGCGCTCGGCATCATGCCCTACATCTCCGCCTCGATCATCATGCAGCTGATGACCTCGATGGTGCCGCATCTTGAACAGCTCAAGAAAGAGGGCGAGCAGGGCCGCAAGAAGATCAACCAGTACACCCGCTATGGCACGGTGCTGCTGGCTACGGTGCAGGCCTATGGCATCTCGGTGGGGCTGGAGGGGCAGGGACTGGCGCTCGATCCGGGGATGTTCTTCCGCGCCTCGGCGGTGATCACGCTGGTCGGCGGCACGATGTTTCTCATGTGGCTGGGTGAGCAGATCACCGCGCGCGGCGTCGGCAACGGCATCTCGCTGATCATCTACATCGGCATCGTCGCCGAGCTGCCCGCCGCGCTGGCGCAGTTCTTCGAGCTGGGCCGCACCGGGCAACTGAGCGCCATCGTGATCATCGGCGTGCTGATCGGCGCGATCGCGGTGATCGCGGGCGTGGTCTATATCGAGCGCGCGCAGCGGCGCATCCTGATCCAGTATCCCAAGCGCCAGGTCGGCCAGAAGATGTATGGCGGCGACACCAGCCACCTGCCGCTCAAGGTCAACACCGCCGGCGTGATCCCGCCGATCTTCGCCTCGTCGCTGTTGCTGCTGCCGACCACCATCGCCGGGTTCTCGGCGGATGGCGGCGGCGCGATCCTGACGACGATTTCGGCGCTGCTGGGGCGCGGCCAGCCGCTGTTTCTGCTGATTTTCGTCGCGCTGATCGTGTTCTTCGCGTTCTTCTATACGGCGGTGGTGTTCAACCCCGACGAGGTGGCGGAGAACCTCAAGAAACACGGCGGCTTCGTGCCCGGCATCCGGCCCGGCAAGCGCACGGCGGAATACCTCGACTATGTGCTGACCCGGCTGACGGTGGTGGGGGCCGCTTATCTGGCGCTGGTCTGCGTGCTGCCGGAAATTCTCATCTCGCGGCTGTCGGTGCCGTTCTATTTCGGCGGCACCTCGCTGCTGATCGTGGTGTCGGTCACCATGGATTTCATCACACAGGTCCAGAGCCACCTGCTGGCGCATCAATACGGCGACCTGATCGAAAAATCGAAGCTGAGGGGTCGGGGGAGACGCCGGTGAACATCATCCTGCTGGGGCCGCCGGGGGCGGGCAAGGGAACGCAGGCGCGTATTCTGGTCGAGAACAGGGGGCTGGTGCAGCTCTCCACCGGCGACATGCTGCGCGCCGCTGTCGCAGCCGGGTCCGAGGTCGGGCGCAAGGCCGAGGCGGTGATGAAGGCGGGCGGGCTGGTCTCCGACGACATCGTGATCGGCGTGGTTTCGGATCGGCTCGACGCCCCGGACGTGGCGCAGGGCGTGATCTTCGACGGCTTTCCGCGCACCACACCGCAGGCCGAGGCGCTGGACCGGCTCATGGCGGAGAAGGGTCTGACGCTCGACGCCGTGGTGAACATGACCGTGGACGACGAGGCGATGATCGGCCGCGTCGCCGGGCGCTATACCTGTGCAAGCTGTGGCGAGGGCTATCACGACACTGACAAGAAGCCGAAGGTGGCCGGCGTCTGCGACAAGTGCGGCGGGACCGAGTTCAAGCGGCGCAAGGACGACAACGCCGAAACCGTGCGCGCGCGGCTGGCAGAGTATCACGCCGAGACCGCGCCGCTGATCGGCCATTACGAGAAGGCCGGCAAGCTGCGCAACGTCGATGGCATGGCCGACATCGGCGCAGTGACGGCGGCGATCGCCGCCGTGCTGGAAGGCTGAGAATTCCGCCCGGCGGCGCTTGACGGCGGTCGCGGGGTTTCTATAGTGCGCGCTTCCCTCTCGGGTCCGAGTCGGACGCGCGCAACCGTGCGGCGGCGGCGCCTGAATTCTGGCGCGCGGCGCCTCGATGAAACGACCCCCCGTGCGGGGCGCAGGACGGATGGAGACAGACAGTGGCGCGCATCGCCGGTGTGAACATTCCCACCAACAAGCAGGTCCACGTGGCCCTGACCTATATTCACGGCATCGGTCACACGACCGCCAACGCGATCTGCGAGGCGACCGGCGTCGATCCGGCGCGGCGCGTCAACGAGCTCAGCGACGGCGACGTGCTCCGCATTCGTGAGCATATCGACAGCAGCGTGCAGGTCGAGGGCGACCTGCGCCGCGAAGTCGCCATGAACATCAAGCGTCTGATGGATCTGGGCTGCTACCGCGGCCTGCGCCACCGGCGCGGTCTGCCGGTGCGCGGCCAGCGCACCCACACCAACGCGCGCACCCGCAAGGGGCCTGCGAAGGCGATTGCAGGCAAGAAGAAGTAAGGGGACGGGCATGGCTCGCGATAAGGTCCGCGTTAAGAAGAAAGAGCGCAAGAACATCACCTCTGGTGTCGCGCATGTGAATTCTTCGTTCAACAACACCATGATCACTATCGCCGACGCGCAGGGCAACGCGATCAGCTGGTCGTCCGCTGGCACGCTGGGGTTCAAGGGCAGCCGCAAGTCCACGCCCTACGCCGCGCAGGTCGCGGCGGAGGACGCAGGCAAGAAGGCGCAGGAGCACGGCGTGCGCACGCTGGAGGTTCTGGTGCAGGGCCCCGGCGGCGGCCGCGAATCGGCGCTGCGCGCGCTGCAGGCGGTGGGTTTCACCATCACCACCATCAAGGATGTGACGCCGATGGCGCACAACGGCTGTCGTCCGCCGAAGCGGCGCCGCGTCTGAGACACGATCAACCCCGCGTCGCCGACCGGCCCGCTCCGCGTGAGCGGGCCTTTGTCGTGACGCATCCTCGGGAAGCGCCGGGCCAGGATCGGTCGCGGCGCGCGCATGGAGGAGAGCAGCCATGATCCACAAGAACTGGGCCGACCTTATCAAGCCGACCGGACTGGACATCCAGCCCGGACCCGACCTGCGCCGCCGCGCCACCGCCGTCGCCGAGCCGCTGGAGCGCGGCTTCGGCCTGACGCTGGGCAACGCGCTGCGCCGGGTGCTGCTGAGCTCGCTTCAGGGCGCCGCCGTCACCGCGATCCAGATCGACGGGGTGCTGCACGAGTTCTCCTCGATCCCCGGCGTCCGCGAGGACGTGACCGACGTGGTGCTCAACATCAAGGGCGTCGCGCTGCGCATGGATGTGGACGGGCCGAAGCGGCTGACGCTGCGCGGCAAGGGGCCTGCGGTGCTGACCGCCGGCGACATCGCCGAGATCGCGGGCGTGCAGGTGCTCAACCCCGAGCATGTCATCTGCCACCTCGACGACGGCGCCGGCCTGCACATGGAGCTGACGGTCAACATCGGCAAAGGCTACGTCTCCGCCGACAAGAACCGGCCCGAGGACGCGCCGATCGGCATGATCCCGGTGGACAGCCTGTTCTCGCCGGTCAAGAAGGTCAGCTACAAGGTCGAGCCGACCCGCGAGGGCCAGGTGCTCGACTACGACAAGCTGACCCTCCAGGTCGAGACCAACGGCGCGCTCAGCCCCGAGGACGCCATCGCCTACGCGGCGCGCATCCTGCAGGACCAGCTGCGCACCTTCGTCAACTTCGAGGAGCCGCAGGAGGCCGGGCGCGCGGTCAGCGACGAGCAGCTCGAATTCAACCCGCTGCTGCTGAAGAAGGTCGATGAGCTGGAGCTGAGCGTGCGCTCGGCCAACTGTCTCAAGAACGACAACATCGTCTATATCGGCGACCTGATCCAGAAGACCGAGGCCGAGATGCTGCGCACGCCGAACTTCGGGCGCAAGTCGCTGAACGAGATCAAGGAGGTGCTGACCGTGATGGGGCTGCACCTTGGCATGGACGTGGCCGACTGGCCGCCCGAAAACATCGACGATCTGGCCAAGAAGTTCGAGGACCAGTTCTGAGTCAACCCCGCTATGGGCGCCCGTGCCCCAAGGAGGCGGTCCCACGCGAAGGGCCGCCGGACAAAGCATAAAGGAGAGACGACATGCGCCACGGCAATGGACAGCGCAAACTCAACCGCACCGCATCGCACCGTCAGGCGATGCTGGCCAACATGGCGTGCAGCCTGATCGAGCATGAGCAGATCAAGACCACGCTGCCGAAGGCCAAGGAAATCCGGCCCTACGTCGAAAAGCTGATCACGCTGGCGCGGCGCGGCGACCTGCACGCCCGCCGCCTTCTGATCGCGCAGATCAAGCAGGAGGCTGCGGTCTCCAAGCTGATCGACGTGCTGGCGAAGCGCTATTCTGAGCGGCCCGGCGGCTACAGCCGCGTGCTCAAGGCGGGGTTCCGCTACGGCGACATGGCGCCGATGGCGTTTGTCGAGCTGGTCGATCGCGACCTCGAGGCGCGCGGCGCCGGGGATCGCGCGCGGGTCGCCGCCGAGGAAGCCGCCGAGGACTGATCCCCGGCGCAAGGGACGAAAAAAGGCCCGCGCGGCTGCGCGGGCCTTTTTCATGCGCGGGCGGCGCGGTCAGGAGGCTTCCGCGCGATCCTCGCCGTGACCGAACAGCACTGTCCAGCGGTCGAGCTTGGCGCCGAGCTGGTCCATCTTCACCGGCTTGACCAGGTGATCGTTCATGCCTGCGGCGGCGCAGATCTCACGGTCGCCCTCGCGGTCGCCAGGGATCAGGCCGATGATCGGCGCCGCCGTCAGGTTGGCGTCGTCCTCATAGCGGCGGATGGCGCGGGTGGCGTCCACGCCGTTCATCACCGGCATCGCGGCGGCCATCAGCACCAGCTTGGGATGGGTCTCCTTGTAGAGCTTGACCGCCTCGAAACCGTTCGGCGCGGAATGGCAGGTGAAGCCCGCCTTGCGCAGATAGGCGCTCAGCACGATGCGGTTGACCTCGTTATCCTCGGCCAGCAGCACGGAAAGCTCATCCTTGGGGCCGATCTGGGCGGGCGGGGCCGCATCCGGCGCTTGCGCCGCCGCCTTCGGTTTCGCGTCAGCCGCCGCATCCTGCGCCGCGGGCGCGTGGCGGGCGGCGGCGGAGAGCGCCTCCTGCGCCGCGCTCAGCAGGCTCGCCGCCGTCGGCGTCCGCCCGACGCGCTGGGCGTAGGGCGGCAGGGCGAGCGCGTCGGGCTGCTCGGGCCCGCACACCACCGAGGCGACGGCGAATTCGGGGTTCTCCGGGCGCAGGATCGCGGCGAGGCCGCTTTCGGACAGCGCCGCGAGGTCGGCGGGATGCGTGACCATGGCGAACGGCGCGCCGCTGTCGCGCGCGGCCTGCATCAGCGCGGCGGCCTCCGCGGCGCTGGCGGCGACGGTGGCGTCCGCCCCGGCGAACGCCAGTTGCTCGGCCAGCGTCTCGCGCTCATGGGCGCTCGGCGCGATCACCAGCGCGCGCACGGCGGGCAGGCGGGGAAGACCCTGCGCGTTCCCGGGATCGACCTCGGCGGAGAGCGAGACCTTGAAGGTCGAGCCTTCGCCGGGTTTGCTGTCCACCGAGACGTCGCCGCCCATGGTTTCGGCGAGCTTTTTGGTGAGCGCGAGGCCCAGCCCGGCGCCGGGATGGCTGCGCCGCTCGGAGCTGTCGGCCTGGGTGAAGTTGTCGAAGATGGTTTCTTGCGCCTCTGGCGCGATGCCGACGCCGGTATCCTCGACGCTCAGCGCGATCTGCGCCTCGCCGTCCTGCGTCGCATGGGTGAGGTCGATGCTCACCCGGCCGCTGTCGGTGAACTTCACCGCGTTATCGGCGAGGTTCTGGCCGATCTGGAGCAGCTTGTCGTGATCCGACAGCACCACCGGCGCGCCGGGCTGCACCCGCACCTGCAGTTCGAGCCCCTTGGCCGCCGCCGCGTCGGCCACCGAGGCGGCGATCTCGTGCGCCACGGCGTCGAGGTCCACCGGCGCATGCTCCACCGCCGCCTCGCCCGCCTCGGCCTTCGACAGGTCGAGCATGTCCGAGATCATCTGCAACAGCGCGCGGCCCGAGTTCTGCACGATGCCGACGAAATTTTTCTGGCTGGGGTTGAGCTCGGTGCCCGCCAGCACCGCCGCGCCGCCCAGCACGCCGTTCAGCGGCGTGCGCAGTTCATGGCTCATCACCGACAGGAACTGCGCCTTGGCGCGGTCGGCGGCCTCGGCGCGCAGTTGCGCGGCGCGCAGCTCCTCCTCCGCGCGCAGCAGGGCGCTTGCGTCGCGCACCACGCCGATCACTTTCTCGTCGGGCGGCGTTCCCGCGACGCGGGCGGAGATCATCACCGGCTGCAACGCGCCGTCGGGCAGCGTGACGCGGCTGACGGCGGCGACCGAGGCGGCGAAACCGGCGGCGTCGGGCGCGGGCGGCAGGCCGAAGGTGGCGAAGGCGTCCGCGCTCAGCAGCGCGGGGCTGTCCACGCCCAGCAGCGTGTGCAGCGCGGGGTTGGCGACGGTGAAGGCGCCCTGCGGCGTGGCCACGAACAGGCCGTCCGTCAGGCCGTCGATGATCGGGTCGGCGCCCGGCTTCGCGGCGCCCAGTTTCTCCGCCAGCGTCTCCACCGCCTGGGACAGCTCCTGCAGCTGGCTGTCGCGGCTGTCGATCTTGACGTCGGTGGCGCCGCTGGCGAGCTGCTCCAGCCCCCGGATCGCGGCGGAGAGGCTCTGCGTCAGCCGCTTGCCGAGCAGAAAGCCGACGCCCGCCGCGAACAGCGAGATGGCCGCCAGCGCGATCAGCCCCATGATCAGCGCCTGACGGAAAAAGTCGCTCTGCGCCGCCGCCATCTCCTGATCGAGCGCCGCGCGCTCGCGCGCCACGTCAGAGCCGTCCACCGCCACCGAGACGGCGCCGATGCAGGTCTCGCGGATGCAGACCGCCTTGCCCGCGACCAGTTGATCGCCTTCGCTCCAGCGCTGCACGCCGCTGGCGCGGGTGAGGTTGCGCAGCGCCGCAGGCGCGGCGTTGGCGACGCCGGTCGCGCCGCCGCCGCTGTCGGCCAGCGCGCGGCCGTGGTTGTCATAGACCCTGACGGCGGTGGCGAAGGTGCCGCCGACCGAAGCGCGGGAGAGGCGGCCCAGCGTCTCGGCGTCGTAGTCGAGCAGCGCCTCCTTCATCTCGTCGGCGACGCGGTCCAGCACCGCCTCGCCGTCGCGGCGCAACTGGCGCTCCACCGCCTCCTCGATGTTGCCGCGCAGGCCCGAGGACATGTCGTCGACCCGCATCCCGAACACGGCGAGGGCGGCCGCCAGCGCCGCCGCGACGCCTGCGCCTGCGGTGAGGCCGAACTGAAGCGAGAACCGTCTTTGCAGCGACATGCCTCTCACCGCCTTTCGCTGGGGCGGCGGGCGCTGGCGCCGTGTCGGGCGTGGCTCGGGACGATCCGCATCTTGGCTGTTCCTCGTCGGCGCGTTTGCCCGATGAGAGGAACGCGAATTTGGTTTCAGGAGCGTTAGTTTCGCCGCCCACAGCAGCGGACCGCGCGCGAATCGTAACGCCTGCGTGAGTTCGGCGCGAAACGCCCGCTTTGGCGCCGCCGACGCCTTTGCGCCGCCGTCATGCTGCGCATATTGGTCGAATCGGGGCGGCATGTGACATGCTGCGCTGCAGCAAGCACCGGGAGGCGCCGTGACCGTGACGACCGACCCCGCCGCGATCCTGAAGCGCCCGCGCGACCTGCGGCTGGATTTCTTTCGCGGCATCGCGATGGCGATCATCCTGATCGCCCATACGCCGATCAACGGCTGGACCCTGTGGATCCCGGCGCGGTTCGGCTTTTCCGACGCGACCGAGATCTTCGTGTTCTGCTCCGGCTTCGCCTCGTCGCTGGCGTTCGGCGGCACATTCGCGACGCATGGCTGGTGGATCGGCGCGGCGCGGATCGCGCACCGGGTGTGGCAGGTCTATTGGGCGCATATCGGCATGTTCATCGTCACCGTCGCGATGCTGATGGCGATCGACGTTGGCGGCTGGGGGCTGGAGGGCAAGCGCTATATCGCCGAGCCTTACGTCGTGCCGATCTTCGAGAACACCGGCCGTTATCTGATCGGCCTGCTGACGCTGCGCTACACGCCGGGGCTGTTCGACATCCTGCCGATGTATCTGGTGATCCTGGCGATGACGCCGCTGGTGATGGCGCTGCACCGCGCGGGCGGCGGCGCGGCGGTGGCGGCGTTCGTGGCGGTGACGTGGCTCGCGTCGAACCTTGCCGGCTATGCTTTCGTCAACGGCGTGGAGGCGTGGGTTCCCGGTCAGGCCGGCGCGCTGCACGACGCCGCGATGGCGCTGGGCGCGCGGCTGCAGTTCCTGAACTTTCCCGCGACGCCCGGCGGCGGCGGGACATGGTTCTTCAATCCTTTCGGCTGGCAGCTGGTGTTCTTCACCGGCTTCGCCTTTGGCATGGGCTGGCTGAGGCCGCCGCCTGTGACGCGCGGGCTGGTGATCGCGGCGGCCGTGGCGCTGCTGGTCTCGGTCCCGTTCGCCTGGTTCCGCATCCACAAGGGGTTCTGGATTCCCGCAGACTGGGCGGTGACGCAGGCGATCGCGGCGGCGCGCGAGGCGCTGTCGCCGCTGTGGTGGAAGCAGTGGCAGGGCGCATTCCGCTATGCGCATTTCCTCAGCCTCGCCTATCTCGCCTGGGTGGCGGTGGGGCCGCGCGGCGCGGTGCTGACGCAGGACCTGCCGATCCGCCTGCGCCCGGCGCCGCGGCGGGCGCGGATGGCGGCGGCGGCGGCGCTGGTCGCGCTCGTGAGCGCGCCCTACGCGCTGGCGACCGAGATCAAGGCGGCGTCGCCCGCGCTCGACGCCTGGCTTCTGGGCGTCGTGCCGATCCTGTCGCCCGCGCTGATCGGCTGGCTGTCGCTGCTGCACTTCGCGGCGCTGGCGACGCTGCTGTGGAACGCGGCGCCGCGCGCGACGCTGCGCTGGCTGACCGGGCCTGTGTGGCGGTCGGCGACGCCGGTGGTGCGCAAGGTCGGCTCGCAGTCGCTGGCGGTGTTCATGACCTCGATCCCGCTGTCGCAGCTCAACGGCCTCATTCTCGACCTGATCGGGCGCGATATTTTCCGCTTCGCGGCGGTGAACCTGTTCGGAGTGGCGGTATTGATCGCAACGGCCTATTTTACAGGGTGGATGAAGTCGCAGCCGTGGCGCAAGCCTGCGGCGGCGCACCCGGCGCGCCGCTCCGTCGCGCCGACCCCTGCCGAGTGAGCGCGATGCACTATCAGCCTGACGCCACGCTGACCGCCCTGCGCCCCGTCAAGGGGCGGCCGCCGGTTGTGGTGGCGCAGCTCGGCCAGACCCTCGACGGACGCATCGCCACGGTGTCGGGCGCGTCGAAGTATATCTCCGGGCGTGAGGCGCTGAAGCATCTGCACCGTTTGCGCGCCTCCGTCGATGTCGTGCTGGTGGGCGTCGGCACTGTGGTCGCCGACGACCCGCAGCTCACCGTGCGGCTGGTCGAGGGCGCCAGTCCGGCGCGCGCGATCATCGACCCGACCGGGCGCACGCCGCCGGGGTCGCGGATGCTGCAAGACGGCGCCGGGCCGGTGCTGGCGCTGATCGGCCCCGATGCGCCTGCGCCGCTGGGGGCGGAGGCGCTGCGCCTGCCGCTGGACGCCGATGGCGGCTTCTCGCCGCAACGGATCGTCAATGCGCTGGCGGCGCGCGGCCTGCGGCGGATTCTCGTCGAAGGCGGCGCCGACACGCTGGGCCGGTTTCTCGACGCCGGGCGGATCGACGTGCTGCATCTGCTGGTTGCGCCG
>Ga0210015_1002771_pt1 | contig 15922 bp, 17 predicted proteins | sample CryGeymeta201522_FD_185471 | JGI IMG/M metagenome (GOLD analysis project Ga0210015, IMG submission 185471) | Groundwater microbial communities from Crystal Geyser aquifers in Utah, USA - Crystal Geyser metaG 2015-22 (SPAdes) (version 2) | ecosystem: Environmental > Aquatic > Deep subsurface >... | reverse complement strand
CCAGCCCGTCGAGGCTATGCCCGAGGCCCCTACCATCGCCCACGCGAACATTCGCGGAGCGAACTATTTCCACTGAACCAAAGGAGACACCGAATGCTCACACACCCTACCCATGAGGCGCTGCGCGGCATAAAACTGGTCGAAAATCCAAGACCACCTCTTTGCGCTATAACATCGACCCGGCGGAGGAAAACTCCGAGCCGCCCAAGTTGGTGGTCAAAGACCTTTCGGTGTCCGTGAGTTTTGAAATTCCCGACGAAATCACTCGCTTCAAGGTCGCCTGCATAGATGCTGAGGATCATGAGTATTTCGAGGAACAATTCTACACCCCGTCCGGTGCTTACTACTACGATGGTCGCAACCTGACGGACGATGCGATTGCGAGTATTGAGGCGGACGGCCACCCGGTTCGGCGCGGCGACATGAAGACGGAACGCCGGTTTTCCCTTCACACGCTGGGCGAGGTGGGACGTTTCCTTGCGGGTATCGGGGGTGCACATGGGTAGCGCAAACCTCAATATCAGCGTCATTGAAAAACGGATGCTGAAACAGTCTGAAGCGGCGGACTATACCGGCCTGCCCGTCAAGCATTTCAAAGCAACATGCCCGGTCCAGCCTGTCGAGATGCGCCCCGGCACGATCCTTTGGGACAAGCGCGATCTGGACAAGTGGATTGATGCAATGAAGGAAGGGGCTGAGATGGCGACGCAAGACGCCATTCTTGGCAAGCTGTAATGACGCGGATCAGGGTAAAGGGCTTCAAGATTTTCGATGATCGGCACGGGAAACCGCGCTGCTATCATCGCGCGACGGGCCACAAGATCAACTTAGAAAAGACCCCGCTGGGGTCGGCTGAGTTTTTCGCAGAATGCGCTCGCATCGCGGCGATTGACGAGGCGAGGAAGGCGCAAGCCCCCAAGCCCGGAACTCTTGGCGGACTGGTCAACGCCTATTTCCAGACTGAGCACTTTGGCAATCTGGCGGACGCCACCAAGCGCGACTATCGCAAGTGCGCTGACTTCCTGCGCCCTATCCGCGACACGCCCGTTTCCGCAATCACAACGCCACTGGTATCGGGCATCCATGACAAGGCGGCGGGCAAATATGTTGCGCACCTTCCTGAGCCAAGTTTTCCGTTATGCCATTCCGAAAGGTCTGATCGACCGGGACTATGCAACTGGCGTCATTCCCAAGCCGCGCCCGAAAGACCGGCCCTATGCCAACCGCCCCTGGACGGTCGAGGAACGCGCCGTTGTGCTGGAGCGAGCCGCGCCGCACGTTCGGGTTGCGATTGCGCTGATTATGAACACCGGCCTTGATCCGTCCGACGCTCTCAAGCTGACCCGTCGCCAGATCGACGGCAACACCATCTGGGGTGTCAGGGGCAAGACGGGGCATGAGGTTGCCATTCCTATCGGTCCGACGCTGCAAGCGGCTCTGGACGCGGCACCGGCCCACGACGCGGTGACGATCCTTGCCACGTCTGTCGGGAAGCCTTGGACCTACAACGGCTTTTCGACGGTCTGGCACCGCTTCAAGAAAATACTGGAAGCTGAGGGCGCGGTGCAACCCGCCCTTACCCTCAAGGGGTTGCGGCATACCGTGGCCACGACGCTACGCGAGGCGGGGCTTGAGGAACGCCAGATTGCGGACCTGCTAGGGCAGAAAACCCCGTCGATGGCCCGCCACTATTCACGGTCTGCCAACTTGGCGGACCGCAACCGGATCACGATGGAAACACTGGAAAAGGAGAACGAACGGCGATCACAAGTTGTCAAACCCTTCAAGAAAACTGTCAAACCCTGAAAGGCTCAAAAATGAATATCGAGCAATATCAAGATTTTAAGTGGTGCCCGGGGGCGGAATCGAACCACCGACACGAGGATTTTCAATCCACTGCTCTACCCCTGAGCTACCCGGGCACTGTTTTGGCGGGGGCCGATCTGCAAACGATCCCGCCGGGGTGCGATCTTCTAGACGCGGCGGGCGGGGGTTGTCCATAGGGGGCAGGCGAAAAAATTGCGCCTTCTACACATGTTGCCCTGCGTTCACCTCGATTTCGGTTCCCGTGACATAGCTCGACTGGTCCGAGCACAGGAAATACACCACATCGGCTACCTCATTGGGCTGGCCGAGGCGGCGCAGGGGCAGGGTCTGGACGATCTTGTCGGTTCCCGGCGACAGGATCGAAGTTTCAACCTCGCCGGGCGCGATTGCGTTGACCCGCACACCCATGGGCCCGAAATCATGGGCCATTTCCCGGGTCAGCGCCGCCAGCGCTGCCTTTGACGTTGCATAGGCCGCCCCCGCGAACGGGTGCACGCGCGACCCTGCGATGGAGGTGACGTTGACGATGGCGCCCTTGGCCGCCGTCAGTTCGGCCTGCAACCCCCGCGCCAGCACCACCGGGGCGAAGAAATTGACATGAAACACCTTTCCCCAGGTGCGCAGATCGGTGCTGATCGTGTTTAGACGCGCGCCGTCATCGCCCTTGGGCGAGATGCCGGCATTGTTGACCAGAGCGTCCAGCCGGCCGTCCAGCTTGCCGCGAATCTCGTCGATGGCGCGGATCGTATCATTCGGGTCGGCCAGATCGACCTGCACATGGTTGTCGGCCCCGCCAGGCCAGGGGCAGCGCGCATCGAATGGCTGGCGCGAACAGGACAGCACGCGCCACCCTTCGGCAGAAAACCGTTTGACCGTGGCATGGCCGATGCCGCGACTGGCGCCGGTCAGAACCAGAGTGCGTTGGCGGGGGATGTTGTGCACTGGGATGATCCTTTGGGCTGTGCCCCTTGAGCGGGGACAGACAACAGACTAACAGGGGACAGCACCCGAGGGACAGCCATGAAAAAGCAGACTGCCATGAAAAGCGATTGGATCGCCACCGCCCAGACCCTGAACGCCGCGCTGCCCTATTTGCAGCGATACGACGGGGCGACGGTCGTGATCAAGCTGGGCGGTCACGCCATGGGCAGTGACGAAGGCATGGCCAGTTTTGCCCGCGACGTGGTGTTCATGCAGCAGACCGGCGTGAACCCGGTCATCGTCCATGGTGGCGGGCCGCAGATCAACGCCATGCTGGACCGGTTGCAGATCAAAAGCGATTTCGTGCGCGGCAAGCGGGTGACGGACAAGGCCACGGTCGAGGTGGTGGAAATGGTGCTGTCGGGCCTGATCAACAAACACATCGTGCAGGCGGTGAACGCCGCCGGCGGCGGTGTGGTGCGCGCTGTGGGGTTGTCGGGCAAGGACGCGAACCTGATGGTGTGCAAGCAAACCGATCCGGCCCTGGGCTTTGTCGGCACGCCGGTGGCGTTCAACCCCGAATTCCTGCGCTCGCTGCACCGGGCGGAGATCATCCCGGTGATCGCGCCGATCGGCGCCGGGCTGAACGGTGAAACTTTCAACGTCAATGGCGACACGGCGGCGGGGGCGATTGCCGCTTCACTCAAAGCCGACCGATTGTTGTTGCTGACCGATGTGGCCGGGGTGCGGGATGGCGCAGGCGATGTGGTGACAGAAATGTCGCCCAAGCAGATTCGCGACATGATTGCCGATGGAACCATCGCGGGCGGGATGATTCCCAAGGTGGAAACCGCGCTGGATGCCATTGAATTCGGCGTGCGCGCCGTGGTTATCCTCGACGGGCGGGCGCCGAATGCCTGCCTGCTTGAACTTTACACCGACCACGGCGCGGGCAGCCTTATCCGCACCCCGAGATGAGCCTCGCAGCCGTCGAAGCGGCGCTGGCCCCACATCGGTTGTGCAGTATGGGCGGCTTTCACACCCGACCCGACGATGCTGTGCCTGGGGGCTTTGAAACCTTGCTGATGGTCGGCCCGGACGAACCCGCCTTTTGGCCGCATTTCACAACGTCGCCGGAATACCAGGACGGGCAGGCCGATCCGCTGGATCGGTGGTCGGCCCGCGTGTTGGGCGAGGTGGCGGCGCAGTTCGAGGGTGCGGCCCTGTTTCCGTTCGGCGGGCCGCCCTGGCATCCGTTCATTGGCTGGGCGCTGAAAACCGGGCGGGCCTGGGTGTCGCCGGTGGAATTGCTGGTGCATGACCGGGCAGGACTGTTTGTGTCGTGGCGCGGTGCATTGGCGCTGCCCGGTCGGCTGGCTCTGCCGCCCGTGCCACTGCGCCCTTGCGATACCTGCGTTGAACAGCCCTGCCGCGCCGCCTGTCCGGTGGCGGCGCTGACGCCTGCGGGCTATGACGTGCCGGCCTGCCGCGCTTTTATCGCCGGTCCCGAGGGGGCCGCCTGTATCGCCGAAGGCTGCGCCGTACGGCGGGCCTGCCCGGTGGGCCAGGGCCGCCGCTTGCCCGACCAATCCGCCTTTCACATGAAAGCCTTCGCCCGATGACGCTGCGCCTGATTCTGACACGCCACGCCAAATCCGACTGGGACGATCCGCTGCTGGATGATCACGACCGCCCGCTGAACCCGCGCGGCGTCGCCTCGGCGGCGGCGATGGGGGCTTGGCTGGGCGCGCAAGGGTATCTGCCCGAACAGGCGCTGGTGTCCACCGCCACACGCGCCGTGCAGACGTGGCAAGGCATGTGCCCTGCCTTGCCCGGTTGCGCCGCCCGCTTTCAACCCCGCCTGTATCACGCCGCACCCGACACCATTCTGGCGGTGTTGGCCACGGCGACGGCGCCTTGCGTGATGATGATCGGTCACAACCCCGGCTTTGCCTTGCTGGCCGAGGCTTTGGTCACCCACGCACCCGATCACGCGCAGTTTCACGGCTTTCCCACTTGCGCCACGCTGGTGGTCGATTTCGATGCCCCGGACTGGACGATGGCCCGCATCGGCTCGGGCCGCACCGTGGCTTTTGCGGTGCCGCGCGAGGTGATGTGACAGCAGGCCAATCTCTGTTTCAGTTCGAACAGCCTGCCGAATTGCTCTGAATCGTCCGGGACAACAGAAACCGGCACAGAACGATCCGGACGGCAATCAGCCCGCAGCCCAGATCCGAAAATCACGGATGCTTCACTCAAGGGGAGGGGCATCCATGCAATCGACTTGGCCCGGTGCCTTACAGCTTGCCTTCCAACTCGGGCACGGCGGTGAACAGATCGGCCACAAGCCCATAATCGGCCACCTGAAAAATCGGCGCCTCTTCGTCCTTGTTGATGGCGACGATGATCTTGCTGTCTTTCATGCCTGCCAGATGCTGGATCGCGCCGGAAATGCCCACCGCGATGTACAGGTCGGGCGCCACCACCTTGCCGGTCTGGCCAACCTGCCAGTCGTTCGGCGCATAACCCGAATCGACTGCCGCGCGCGATGCGCCCACCGCCGCGCCCAGCTTGTCCGCCAGTTTCTCGACGATGGCGAAGTTTTCCTGCGATCCAACGCCGCGCCCGCCAGACACGACAATGCCCGCACTGGTCAGCTCTGGCCGGTCGCTCGATGCCACCTTGTCTTCGACCCAGGCACTGAGACCACCGTCGGCATTTGACGCCAATGTTTCCACCGGCGCTGCATTGCCCGCGCCCACGGCGCTGAACGTTGCGGTGCGGATCGTCATCACCTTGGTGGCATCGCCCGACTTGACAGTCTGGATCGCGTTGCCGGCATAGATCGGACGATCAAAGGTGTCGGCATCCTTCACCGCCACCACCTCGGAAATCACCATCACGTCCAGCAATGCCGCCACGCGGGGCAGCACGCTTTTGCTGAAGGCGGTCGAGGCGGCGGCAATGTGGGAATAGGGCCCGGCGATTTCCACGATCAGCGCCGCTGTCGGCTCGGCCAGATTGTGACAAAACACAGGGTTGTCGGCAAACAGCACCTTGCTCACCCCATCCAGCGTTGCCGCTTCGGTGGCTGCGGCGTCGCCGCCTTGCCCGGCGATCAGGACATGGACCTCGCCCAGGTCTTTCACCGCCGCCAGGGCCTTTGACACCTGATCGGTGGCCAATGCGCCCTCGATCACTTCGCCCAACAAAAGAACAGCCATCAGATCACCCCCGCTTCGTCCCTGAGTTTCGCAATCAACTCATCCACCGATTTCACGATAACCCCGGCCTTGCGCGTTGCCGGTTCCACTGTGCCCAGCACAGTCAGACGCGGCGCGACATCGACGCCATAATCGCCGGGGGTCTTTTCATCCAACGGCTTTTTCTTCGCCTTCATGATGTTGGGCAGGCTGGCATAGCGCGGCTCGTTCAGGCGCAGATCGGCGCTGACGATGGCCGGCAGTGTGACCTTGATCGTCTGCAAACCGCCGTCCACCTCGCGGGTGACGAGGGCATGGTCGCCGTCGATCTCGATCTTGCTGGCGAATGTCGCCTGCGACCAGCCCAGAAGCGCCGCCAGCATCTGACCGGTGGCGTTCATGTCATTGTCGATTGCCTGCTTGCCGCACAGCACAAGGCCCACGCCTTCGGCTTCGGCAACGGCCTTGAGGATCTTGGCCACCGCCAGCGGTTCGATGTCGGTCTGCGCGTCGTCGGTGGCGACGATCAGGATGGCACGGTCTGCCCCCATGGCCAATGCGGTGCGCAGGGTTTCCTGCGATTGTTTCACGCCGATCGACACGGCGATCACCTCATCGGCCTTGCCTGCCTCTTTCAGGCGGATCGCCTCTTCCACGGCAATTTCGTCGAACGGGTTCATCGACATCTTGACGTTGGCCAGATCGACACCGCTGCCGTCCGCCTTGACGCGAACCTTCACGTTATAGTCGATCACGCGCTTGACCGGCACGAGCACCTTCATGGGCGTATCTCCTCAAAAGCACCCCGGGGGGCATTTACATCTGTTCTCTGGGTTAGCGCGCCGCGCCTCGGGAAAACAGCGCAAAATCGCCATGCTTGCCCCTGCGACGCCGCGTTTTGCGATACCGCGCTGCGCTGCGCGCCACGGCGTTGTTTCTTCTTTGACCAAAAACTCCCGCCGGAGGCTGCAACGTCGCAGCCCGCCGTGCGCTTGCCAGTTGCGCGCCACCGTTCGATCGGCCCCGTCGCGTTCAGCGGTTCGCGCCGGGCACCCACAACACATCCGCCTTGCCGTCGTCGTTTGCGATGCGCGACGCAACGAAGAACCAGTCGGACAGCCGGTTGAGATATTTCGTTCCCGCCGGGTTCACGGTTTCCAGCGTGGCCAGTTCCACCGACAGCCGCTCGGCCCGGCGCGATACGGTGCGGCACAGGTGCAGATAGGCCGACAGGTCCGATCCGCCGGGCAGCACGAAGCTGCGCAGCGGCGTCAGGCGGGCGTTCATCGCGTCGATCTCGGATTCCAACCGCGCCACCTGGGCGTCGACCATGCGCAGCGGGGGGTATTCGGCCTCGGCGTCATTATCCATGTCGGGACGACACAGATCGGCGCCCAGATCGAAAAGATCATTCTGGATCATCGCCAGTTGCGCGTCCATCGCGCCGGTGGCGTGCAGCCGGGCCAGACCGACAGTGGCGTTGGTTTCGTCCACCGTGCCATAGGCATTGACCCGCAGGGCGTGTTTGGCCACCCGCGCGCCGTTGCCCAGCGCGGTTTCACCCGCGTCGCCAGTTTTCGTATAAATCTTCGAAAGGACAACCATCACGAACCTCCCATGCGGCGGAAAAAGACGAATATCAGGATAAGCACCACCGCGACCGCCTGGGCGATGATGCGCCAGCGCATCAGCCGGTTGGCGTTCTTGCGGTTGAACTCGCCGCCCTTGGCCATGCCGCCGATCCCGACCATCAGGATCAGCAGCACGACCAGGACGGACACGACGACGATGACGAAAAGCGGATCGTTGAACATGGGGCCTCACGGGGTGTTTTGTCTGATGTAGCCGGGTGTCGCGGGAAAGCGAACCCTCAACCGCGCGAAATCAGCCAGTCCAGCGCGCGCGTTGGCAAAATGCGCCGGGCCAGGCCCATCAGATGGGTGGGCGTCGTGACATAATGGCGCGGGGCGGGATTGTAATGTTCCAAGGCGCGGATCAGCACCCGTGACACGGCCGATGGGGGCAGTTCGAAACGGTCGGGGCCGCGCTGTTCGTACAACCGGCGCATGAGGGTTGTTTCGTACTGGGCGCGGCGCGGCGACGATTGCCAGTCGATCCAGCGTTCGAAATGCGGCACCGAATTGGCCCGGATGCGCGATGTGATCGGCCCCGGCTCGATCAGGATCACCTTGATCGGCGTGTCCGCCATTTCAAGGCGCAGCACATCTGTCAGACCTTCCAACGCAAACTTGCTGGCCACATAGGCGCCGCGCCATTTCATCGGCACCAGCCCCAGCACCGAGGAACAGGTCACGATCCGCCCGTGGCCCTGCGCCCGCATCACCGGAATCACCCGCAGCGTCAGGTCGTGCAGGCCGAACAGGTTGGTTTCAAACACCGCGCGCAGGCCATCGCGCGGCAGATCCTCGACAGCGCCGGGCAGGGCGAAGGCGGCATTGTTGAACAGCGCGTTCAGGGTGCCGCCTGTTGCCTCCAGCACCTCGGCCAATCCGCTGCTCAGGGTGTCGGGATCGTCAAGGTCGATCAGCGGTGCCGCAAGGCCCAGATCGTGCAGCCGCGCGCAATCCTCAGGCTTGCGGCAGGAGGCAAACACGCGCCAGCCGTGCCGGTGCAGGGCCAGTGCGGCGTCGTACCCGATGCCACTGGAACAGCCGGTGATCAGAATCGACTTTTGTTGCGTCATCCCGGGCGGTTCTGACTGAGGAACCGGCCAAAGATATACCCGTCCTGCCCCTCATCGGCGGTGCGGATCCGGTACCAGCCATTTGCGGTTTTCTCTGTCACCTCGGCCTGCTGGCCCAGTCGGACCCGGCCCACCACGGCATTGCCTGTCGAGGGGCCACCGCGCAGGTTGACTGAATTGCCGGTGACATACCAAATTGTTGCGCTGGATTGTGGGGCGTCTGCGGCCGCGTCGATCCGGGCTGTATCCGGCGCAGGGACGGCAGGCGGTTCGGGGGACAATGTGGCGGCCAGTGCGATTTCGATAGCGCGTCGTTCATCCTTCAGCGGCACGTTCTCGGTGGTTTCGACCGGACCGGTGGCCGTTTCTATCAAGTCTTCCACGCGGGTCAGCAGGCCCGGCGTTCCGGTGTCAGACCGGGTGACGGCAGGGGCATCGAGCGAAGTGGCCCGAGACAGGCCGGTATCTTCGCCATAAATCATCATGGCGGCAGCTATGCCGAACACCAGCAGCAATGTCATCCTGATCATGCCCGAACCCCGTTCATTTGATCCTATTTATCAGAGTCTGAAAGCTTGTCTGCGGTAAAAGTTCCCGATTTCTCACCGCCGTCTTGTGGTGTCGCGCGCCCGCCGCTATCCCGAGGCCATGACTGACGACACCGATCTTCCGGCGCCCGCCGCCAACCCGACGGAAACCCTGCGCCGCGCCATTGGCGAGCGGTACCTGACCTATGCGCTGTCCACCATCATGCACCGCGCGCTGCCCGATGCGCGGGATGGGCTGAAACCGGTGCACCGCCGCATCCTGTATGCGATGCGCGAATTGCGTTTGTCGCCCGGCGGCGGGTTCCGCAAATCGGCCAAGATTTCCGGCGATGTGATGGGCAACTATCACCCCCACGGCGACGCCGCGATCTATGACGCGATGGCGCGGTTGGCGCAGGATTTCAACGTGCGCTATCCGCTGGTCGACGGGCAAGGCAACTTTGGCAACATCGACGGCGACAACCCGGCGGCGTCCCGCTATACCGAGGCGCGGATGACCGCCGCCGCCGAGGCGCTGATGGAAGGGCTGGCCGAGAACGCCGTTGATTTCCGCGACAATTACGATGGCACTCTGCAAGAACCTGTGGTTTTGCCCGCCGCCTTTCCGAACCTGTTGGCCAATGGCAGTTCCGGCATTGCCGTGGGCATGGCCACGAACATTCCGCCGCATAACCTGGATGAGTTGATCGGCGCCTGCCTTCATCTGATCAAGTCGCCAGACGCCCGCGATGAAACCTTGCTGCAATACGTTCCCGGCCCGGATTTCCCCACCGGTGGCGTGATCGTCGAACCGAAGGAAAACATCGCCGAGGCGTACCGCACCGGGCGGGGCAGCTTCCGGCTGCGCTGCAAATGGCAGATCGAGGAGTTGGGTCGCGGCCAGTGGCAGATCATCGTCACCGAAATCCCGTATCAGGTGCAGAAGTCAAAGCTGATAGAAAAGCTGGCCGAACTGATCCAGACAAAAAAGATCCCGATCTTTGGTGATGTGCGCGACGAATCCGCCGATGACATCCGCCTTGTGATCGAGCCAAAGTCACGCAGTGTCGATGCCGACGTGCTGATGAACGCGCTGTATCGCAATTCTGATCTGGAAACCCGGTTCAGCCTGAACATGAACGTGCTGATCGACGGGCGCACTCCCAAGGTGTGCAGCCTGAAAGAGGTGCTGCGCGCCTTTCTGGATCACCGGCGCGCGGTTCTGATCCGCCGGGCGCGGCACCGTCTGGCAAAAATCGACCACCGGCTCGAGGTGCTGGAAGGGTTCATCATCGCCTTTCTGAACCTTGATCGGGTGATCGACATCATCCGTTACGACGATGATCCAAAGCGCGCGATGATGTGGGAGGACTGGAGCCCGGCACATCAGGCGACGATTCCCCGCGCCATGGCCGAGGCCGATTATGTCTCACCGCTGATCGGGGTGGACATCGACGCGCAAGGCACGATCGCCGATCCGCAGGCCGATGACGCCACCATCGCCGCGCTGGATGGGGCCGACGCGGCGAAAGGCGTGCCGCATCGCTATCCCGGCAAAGACCTCAGCGATGTGCAGGTCGAGGCGATTCTCAACATGCGGCTGCGGTCCTTGCGCCGTCTCGAGGAATTGGAGCTGCTGCGCGAACAAGAGTCGTTGCAGAAGGAACGCGCCGATCTTGAGGATCTGCTGGCCGAAACCGATCTGCAATGGACCCGCATCGCGGATCAGCTGCGCGAAACCCGCAAACAGTTCGGCAAGACCGCCCCGCGCGGTCAGCGCCTGACCCAGTTTGCCGAGGCGGGCGTGGTCGAGGATGTGCCGCTGGAAGCGATGATCGAGCGCGAACCGATTACTGTCGTCTGTTCGCAGATGGGCTGGATCCGCGCCATGTCGGGGCATCTGGCCCGCGACAAGGAAATCAAGTTCAAGGATGGCGATGCTCCACGGTTCCTGATCCATGCTGAAACCACCGACAAGCTGTTGTTGTTCGGCAGCAACGGGCGGTTCTTCACCATCGCGGCCAGTGCCCTGCCCGGCGGGCGCGGCATGGGCGAACCCGTGCGCCTGATGGTCGATCTGCCGAACGAGGCCGAAATCGTCGATCTGTTCATCCACGCCCCCGGTGCGCGGCTGTTGGTCGCGTCGAGCGCGGGGGACGGTTTTGTCGTGCCTGAGGACGAGGTGATCGCCCAGACCCGCACTGGCCGTCAGGTGCTGAACGTCAAGGATGGGGTGCGCGCGATTGTCTGTCGCCGGGCAAGCGGCGATCATGTGGCGGTGGTGGGCGAAAACCGCAAGGTGTTGATCTTCCCGCTGTCGGAATTGCCGGAAATGGGCCGGGGCAAGGGCGTGCGTCTGCAAAGTTACAAGGATGGCGGGTTGTCCGATGCCCTTACCTTTACCCTGGCGCTGGGGCTGACCTGGAAAGACCCCGCCGGGCGCACACGCACCGAACCCGCGCTGGCCGAATGGCTGGGCAAGCGGGCCAGTTCGGGCCGTATGGCGCCCCGTGGGTTTCCGCGCGACAATCGTTTTACATGACGGCTGGCGCGTCGCACGATCCCGCCGGAACCGCCTTTCTGGGCCGCCGCTGGCCGCTGTTCCGGCTGGCCTTGGGCACTGCGGTTCTGACGATCCTGACTTTGGGCCTCTACCGGTTCTGGATGAAAACCCGGCTGCGGCGCTATTACTGGTCGTCGATCCGCCCGGCGGGGGCACCGGTGGAATACCTGGGCACGCCGTTGGAAAAACTGCTGGGTTTCCTGATCGCGGTGGTGTTTCTCGCGTTCTACCTTGGCATCGTCAATCTGCTGCTGGTGTTTGCCAGCTTTTCACTGTTCCAGACCGATGGCGTGGCCTATGCGCTGTCGTTTCTCGGGGTGATCCCGTTGTGGTTCTATGCCAGTTATCGCGCGCGGCGCTATGTTCTGGCGCGCACCCGGTGGCGCGGCATCCGCTTTGCCATGGCGCCGGGGGCCTGGGGCTATGCCTGGCGGGCGCTGGGGCACTGGGCGCTGGTGATCGTCACTTTGGGGCTGGCCTGGCCGAGGATGACCTTTTGGTTGGAGAAATACCGCACCGACCGGATGTTTTACGGCACGCTGCCGCTGCATCAGGGGGGCGACGTGGCGACGCTGTATCAGGGGTTTGCCCCGCTGATGATTGGCGTGGTCTTTTCGGGGCTGACCATTGCCATTGCCACCGCTAATGAGAACGGGCGGTTTTTGCTGTTGCTGCTGCTGACCGTTCCGGTTGGCTTTTATGGTATCGTACAGTACCGCGTCCATGCCTTTCGGGTGCTGACCAACGGCAAGACGGCGGGCCCGCTGGGCCTGATCGCGCGGCCAAGGGTGGGGCGGGTGCTGCGGATCTGGCTGGTGGGTGGCGTGCTGTCGCTGGTGCTGCCGCTGCTGATTGTCGCCACTGCGGGGGCCGGGATGATGGCGTGGGTCGGCCCGGAAAATGACCCGTCCGAGGCGCTGCAGATCCTGCTGGGCGGGGTTCTGCCCGGCTGGGCGATCATCGGGGTGGGGGTTGTGCTGTATTTCGCCGTCTTTGTCAGCTTTGCGGTGCTGCGCCATGTGTTCCTGACGCAGCCGTTGTGGCACCACTATGCCGAAACGCTTGAGGTGACCGGAACCGCGCATCTGGCCAGTGTCGCACAGCGCCCGCTCGATACGTTCCGCGAGGCCGAGGGGATCGCCGAAGCGCTGGACGTGGGGGCGGCCCTGTGACAGGGCGCATGGTGATCCATGTGGGGGCGGCGCCACAGCCGTTTTCCGGCAGCGCGCTGTATCTCGACGGACAGACCGCCGGCCTGCGCCCGGCTACCTTGCGCGTCGATGAAACGGTTGGCGCATTGGTGATCCTGACCGCTGGCCTGGCACCTGTTGTCTGGCCCCTGACCGAAATCCGCAGCCTGCCTGACCAGGCCGACCCCGACCTCATGGTTTTGACGCGGCTGGGTGACCCGGTGGCGCGGATGATTGTCGAAGACGCCGAAACCATGCGTTTGCTGCGCGCCCGCTGCCGCGATCTGCGCCGGCGCTCCCGGCCCCGCGGGCTGGGCCGGCTGGCGCTGTGGGCGGTGGCGGCTGTGGCCTCGGTTGCCCTGATCGTCATGGTTCTGGTGCCGCTGCTGGCCAACCGCCTGGCCGATCACCTGCCGCCCGAGGGCGAGGCGGCGCTGGGCGATGCCAGCCTGCAACAGATCCGCGTTGCGCTGGATCGCACAGGGATTGACCCGCTGCCGGTCTGTGAAAACCCACAGGGGTTGGCTGCGTTGGATGCGCTGGTCGCGCGTCTGGTGGCGAACGTGGCTTTGCCCTCTGCGTTGCAGGTGACGGTGCTGGATCATCCGATGGTCAATGCCTTTGCCTTGCCGGGTGGCCGCGTGGTGCTGTTTCGCGGGCTGATCGCGGCGGCGGGCGGTGGTGATGAGGTGGCGGCAGTGCTGGCCCATGAGATCGGCCATGTCGCGGCGCGCGATCCCACGCGCATCGCCTTGCGCACTGCGGGGTCGATCGGGGTGCTGGGCCTGCTGTTGGGAGATTTCGCCGGGGGCACTGTGGTGCTGTTCCTGACCGAACGGATGATCCAGGCCAGCTATACCCGCGAGGCCGAGTCGGCGGCCGATGATTTCGCCCTTGCGCTGCTGGATGCGGCCGGCACAGCCCCCGGCGCCCTTGCGCGGTTTTTTGAGCGGCTGGCAGAACAGGGCGGCACACCGCCCGACATCCTGCGCCACTTCCTGTCTCACCCCACGCTGGGCGACCGCATTGCCAAGGCCGATGCCACCGCAGCGCCGGGTGCCACAAACCCGGCATTGGCGCCTGCACAATGGGCGGCGTTGCAGGGCATCTGCGGCGACGCCAAACCGATTACGGCGCAGTGAACCTGCGCTGATTGCGCCGCGCCCGGTTGTGGGCTAACCAACAGCGGTGTTTTGCCCGCCTGAGGAGCGTTGCCGATGTTTGCCTTTGCCCGTCCTGCCCTGACTGCCGCGCTGTTGCTGCTGGCGGCCGCCTGCACCAACATTGACCCGAACGGGCCGCTGGTGCCGCTGGGCGATTTCCGGTTGGGGCATAATGTGGTGCGCGCCATCGACGTGCAGAAGGGGCCGTTTTCACGCGATGCCACCGAGGACGAATTGACCAAGGCACTGACGGCGGCGGTCGAGGAAAGGTTTATCCGCTATGACGGCGACGGGCTGTATCATTTCGGAATTTCGATCGGCGGATATGTGTTGGCTCAGCCGGGCTTGCCAGTGGTCTATACACCAAAGTCGGTGATGATCTTCGACATCAATATCTATGACAATGCAACCGGGCTGAAGCTGACCGACAAACCGCACCGCATCACCGCCTTTGAGGGGCTGGAAAACAGCGCGCCAATTGTCGGCTCGGGCATTGCGCGGGGCAAGGACGAACAACTGGCCAATCTCGCCCGCGAAGGTGCGCGGCTGATCCAGGACTGGCTGGCCAAGACCCCCGAGTGGTTTGTGCCCGATCCTGACACGCCGCGCACCCCGTTTGATCGGGTAGAACAAGCGGCCAAGCTGGCGGCGGCGCTGAACTGACGCTTGATCTTGACGGCGCCCGCGGTTAGAGAGCGCCCGTTGTGAAAGGGCCCCGCGCGGCCCCGGATTTTATCGGGCCGATCCGGGCCCCAAAACAAAGGTGACGCCACCATGGCAAAGGCAAAGTTCGAACGCACGAAACCGCATGTGAACATTGGCACGATCGGTCACGTTGACCACGGCAAGACGACGTTGACGGCGGCGATCACCAAGTATTTTGGCGAATTCCGGGCCTATGATCAGATTGACGGCGCGCCCGAGGAAAAGGCGCGCGGCATCACGATTTCGACGGCGCATGTGGAGTATGAGACCGAGGCACGCCACTATGCCCACGTCGATTGCCCCGGCCACGCCGATTATGTGAAGAACATGATCACCGGTGCGGCGCAGATGGATGGCGCGATCCTGGTGGTGAATGCCGCCGATGGCCCGATGCCGCAGACCCGTGAACACATTCTGCTGGGCCGTCAGGTGGGCATTCCGTCGATGGTTGTTTACATGAACAAGGTCGATCAGGTGGACGATGCCGAGCTGCTTGAGCTGGTCGAGATGGAAATCCGCGAATTGCTGTCGAAGTACGAGTATCCCGGCGACGACATTCCGGTCATTCCGGGCTCGGCACTGGCAGCGATGAACGGCACCGATCCGGAAATCGGCGAAAGCTCGATCCGGGCGCTGATGAAGGCGGTTGACGAATTCATCCCGACCCCGGCACGCGCGATTGACCAGCCGTTCCTGATGCCGGTCGAAGGCGTTTTCTCGATTTCGGGTCGTGGCACGGTTGTGACCGGCCGGATCGAGCGTGGCGTTGTGACCGTGGGCGACGAGATTGAAATCGTTGGCATCCGCACGACCCGCAAGACCACCTGCACCGGCGTCGAGATGTTCAAGAAGCTGCTGGATCGGGGTGAGGCGGGTGACAACATCGGCGCGCTTTTGCGCGGTATCGACCGTGAAGGCGTCGAGCGCGGCCAGGTGCTGTGCAAGCCCGGCTCGGTCAAGCCGCACACCAAGTTCGAGGCCGAAGCTTATATCCTGACCAAGGAAGAGGGCGGCCGTCACACACCGTTCTTTGCCAACTATCGTCCGCAGTTCTATTTCCGCACGACGGACGTGACCGGCACGGTGCAACTGGCCGAAGGCACCGAAATGGTGATGCCC
>Ga0210015_1002769_pt1 | contig 15932 bp, 20 predicted proteins | sample CryGeymeta201522_FD_185471 | JGI IMG/M metagenome (GOLD analysis project Ga0210015, IMG submission 185471) | Groundwater microbial communities from Crystal Geyser aquifers in Utah, USA - Crystal Geyser metaG 2015-22 (SPAdes) (version 2) | ecosystem: Environmental > Aquatic > Deep subsurface >... | reverse complement strand
CCATTTCTCCTGGTTGTTTTTTGATTTCCCCGGCTGTTTCACCGGCTAATTGGGCTAATTGGCGAACAACATCTCGGGCGATTTTTTTAGGCATAGATTTATTTTAACACAAGTTTTATCTAACCGCCTTTTCCAAGAATGAAAGATGACAATCTCCGGATGAAGCTTGAAATTCAGCCTTAATCCCTATGGGAAGAGTAAGAAAATGAGGTTTTTTTCTTGATGGAATTAGTCGAAAAATTCCTTTTTTTGAGGGAGCATGACCAAGATCAGCCAAGACAGCTATTGGCAATTTCAAATTAGCAAATTTTCCCAAAAAAATTTTTTCAATCTCTAATCCTTTTCCCCAGCGGGGATAATCTTTCTCAACAATTTCCACAAACCTCCCTAAAATAATTCCGCCAATCTTTGTAAAACTTCGATGAGCTTTAAGACTGTCTAACCAACGAACAAGTCGGCTTTTGGCTTCTTTTACCTCCTCCAAAGCCAAAATTATGGGCGGGTTGAGAGTCTCCAGAGGATCAAATTTTGTTCCAAAAGTAGCTACCAATCCATCAAGATTTGAGACTAAAAGCCGACCGGTCACTTTTCCCTCTTTTAAAAAAACCCAGGACCACTCAGGTCCAATCTCGTTTATTTTTCCTTCAAGAAGGGAAAAAAGAAATTCCTGGCTTTGTTGACTCCAACCTGGTAATCCTGCCAGATTTGGACCATGAAAGCAAACCACTCCCAAGGAAGCAAAAATATTAAGTAAAACGCTTATATCACTGTAGCCAATCATAATTTTGGGATTTTTTCTTATCTGTTCAGCTTCTTTTTGGCCAATCAGGGGCAAAATTTCTGTGGCCGCAAAACCGCCAATAGCGCAAAAAATTGCGGAAATTTCCCGGTCATAAATCATTCTCAAAAAATCTTGAAATCTTTGCTTTTCTGTCCCTGCGCTCCAATCCTCCACTCTTCTTAAAATATGACTTCCAAGTTTAACCGAATAGCCTCGATGAATTAAGATTTTTAACCCTTGTTTAACCCAAGTCTTTTCGACTATTCCAGATGGGGCAATTACCCCAATAATACTTTTTCCGGGAACCAACTTTGGTGGTTTAATTAGCTCCATTTAATATTCTCTCCTTCCCTCAATCGCCCGGGATAAAGTTACTTCATCAGCGTATTCTATGTCAGCACCTGTCGGCAATCCCAACCCTAAACGGGTAATTTCCAATTTCCAATTGCGAAGCAACAAGCTCCGCTTATTTCCAATTTCCAATTTTTCAAGCTCTTTTTTGATATACATGGCGGTGGCTTCACCCTCCATGGTGGGGTTCGTTGCCAAAATTATTTCCTTGACCTCCGAAGCCTTGGCGAAGGAGGTTTTTACTCTCTCAAGCAATTGCTTAATATAAAGCTCCTCTGGGCCAATATTGTTCAAAGGAGAAATTGCTCCATGAAGAACATGATAAGCTCCCTTATAATTACCGGCTTTCTCCAGAGCCAAAATATCAAGGGGTTGTTCAACCACGCAAATTGTGGATTTATCTCGATTTCGGTCCAAACATATTGGACAGGGATCGGTTTCGGAGACATTAAAACAAATTGAACATAAAACAGTTTTAAGTTTTAAGTTTTTAAGGGCGTCAGCGAAGTCTTCGAGCTGCACCTGGGGAACATGAAGTAAATAAAAAGTTAGCCGAGCGGCGGTTTTTGGTCCCATCCCCGGTAGTTTTTCAAATGATTCAATCAATTTCCGAATCGGTTTGGGAAGATTCATGAGGTTATTTTATCATTTCGAGTCTTCGAGAAACAAGGTTCTCCCGACGTTAAGTCGGGAGGTTCTTATTTTCCGAGCAATCCTGAAAGTCCGCCGGACATTTCTTGAAGTTTTTTGGCTGCCACTTCTTGGGATTTTTTGATGGCTTTATTTAAAACCTCAATCAGCCTGCCCTGACTTTCACCATCAATTTCTAAGGTTTTTATTTTTTGGTCTCCAGTCATGACAATTTTTATCCCATTTTCCTCAACCACCACTTCTTCAGCCGCCAACTGACGCTGGATGGCCATCGCCTGGTCGCGCATCTTTTTTAATTCCATCATTTGAGAGCCGCGTTGTCTTAATTGATCAAATACCATATTCCTCCTTTAGAACGTGTCCCGCCGAAGGCGGGATTTACGTTCTTAATCAATCATTTTTCCGTTAAAGATTTCGCTGGCAACTTCAATTATATCAGAATCCTTCGGTGGCTGTGTCACGACTGGTTTTTTCTGACCCAAAATACATTTTAATTTAATCGGTATCCCTAGAATTTGTTGGGCAACCTCCTCAACCACTGCCCGACATTTTTCAGTTTCCAATCTTTCTTTATGAAATTTATAAAAAACTTCCAAGGTTAAAATTTCCCCATCTAAACTCAATGGTCGGCAAGCCCTTAATAGCGCCTCAACTGAATGATTTAAAGGTCGAACTTGAGCCAATAAATCTGACCACTTTTCTAAAACCTCTTGGAGATGGGTATGTGTTCGCGAACGCAGCGAATCCTGTAGGCCGCCGCCAGCCAAAGAGCTTGGGTTAACAGGAGGATGATCCATCTGGTGGCGGTGATTCGCCAGTGAGCGAATACTGCCCGTCTCCTCATTCGACCTCAGCGCATTTGTCTGTTTTGCAACCCCAGCGCTTTCTTCTCCCCATTCCACTACCACTAACTCCAGTGGGAGTTGCGGAATCGGACTGGTCTTAATTTCTAAAGCGGCTCGGGAAAAAAGTTGAATTAAACTTTTAATTTGGCTGACAGAAAACTCTTTAGTCTCTTCCGGTGGCTCAATATCTTCCAAACCAACCTTTGCTAACATCCCTAATCTTAACCGTTCTAAAATTTCTTGGATATAGACACTCAAATCACCACCGACTTGAACAATTCGGTCAATTTCAGTTAAAGCAGCTTTAACATCCTTAGAGGCTAAAAGGAGCAATAGCTTATCCGGTGCCAATTCTTCAATTTGACCTAAAAGTTTTTTACTTTCTTTTAAGGTAATTTTCCGACCGGCAAAAGATAATTGCTCTAAAATTTTATGGCCATCTCGAAAGCTACCATCAACCGACTTCCCAATAGTTTCCAAAACTCCCTTTTCTATCTTCAGTTTTTCTCCTTTGACTGCCCTTTCAAGGGCTCTAATTACCTCTTCAGGGTTCGCTTTGTGGAAATTAAATCTTAAACAGCGGGAGATTATTGTTTTTGGTAATTTTTCCGGTTGGGTGGTACAAAGAATAAAAATGGCATGTTCCGGCGGCTCCTCCAAGGTTTTTAAAAGAGCGTTAAAAGCTTCGGTGGTCAACATATGAACTTCATCAATAATATAAACCTTGTATTTACATTTAACTGGAGTTAATTTAATTTTATCTCGCAAATTACGAATATCATCAATTCCTCGATTAGAAGCAGCGTCGATTTCAATTAAATCTAAGGCACTTCCGTCAGTAATTGCCTGACAAATCTGGCATTTATTACACGGCTCAAAATCCCCTTTTACTCTTTTACTCTCTCGCTCTTTTACTCTCTTTTGGCAATTCACCGCCTTGGCAATAATCCTGGCGGCTGAAGTTTTTCCGATTCCTTTGGGTCCAGATAAAAGGAAAGCATGGGGAGGACGACCTGACTTTAAAACTTTTTCCAGTCCCTGGCGGATTTCAAGACTATCAAGTTCGGAGATTTTTTGTGGTCGGTATTTCAGATAATAAGCTTTTGATTCCATGAATAACTAATTTTTCAATTGATATACCTTGTTTTTTTGCCTCAGACAGACAAATGATAATCTCGCCTAAGGGTACGCCTGCCTGTTTACCCCGCGAAGTCCCGCCAGTGGGCGGGACGAAGTAGGGCCCATAATAAAAAGTTAAAATACTCGTCACCTTATCTATCCCGCGGTATTTTCTGTTTAATTCCCTGATCTTTTTAGCGTCTGTAAAAACAAGATTAATGGAAATCATCTGAAGCTGTCAACTAGCACTTAATAAATACAAACTATAACAATTTTTTCACAACCTCAGCCACTACTTTACCCTCCGCCTGACCTTTAACTTTGCCTATTACTATTCCCATAACTTTACCAAAATCCCCTGGCCCACTTGTCCCAACTTCATCAATGGTTTCTTTAACAATTTTTTCCAGTTCTTTGGTCCGCCAACTGGCGGATTGCTGAGGAAGATATTTACTCAAAATCTCCAATTCTGCTTGTTCTTTCTTAATTAAATCATCACGCTTTCCCTCTCTATAAGCCTCAATTGCCTCTTGGCGTTGTTTGATTTGTTGGCGAATTACCTCCACCACTTCTTCATCAGGCAAGCTTTCACCCTGAACCGCCAGTTGGCGGTGAAGGGCAATCTCCCGATTATGAACTTCCGATAGCAAAAGACGCAGAGTGGAAACTCTTAACTCGTCTTTTGCCTTTAAAGCAATTTTTAAGTCCGCCTGGATTTTGTCTTGTAACATTACCTTTTTTTCCTCATTCTCCTTATGGCTGCCAACCGCTCTTTTTTCTTTAAAGAAGGCGGTTTGTAAAATTCTCTTTCTTTAAGCTCAATTAAAATTTGATCAGCAACCACTTTTTTCCTAAATTTGGCAATAAGCTTATCATCCGTTTCTCCCGGAGCTTTCTTAACCACTGTCGCCATTTTTTCATAAACACCTCCTTCCGTGTTTCTTCCATCCTCCAATTAAATGAAAATGTAAGTGAGAAACTATTTGTCCCGCTTCCTTGCCACAATTAATTCCTATCCGATAACCGGATTCAGCAATTTTTTCTTTTTCGGCAATTTCTTTTGCCACCAGTAACATTTTTCCTAAAAGATTTCTTTCATTATCGGTCACATCCTGTAATTTATCAATATGCAATTTGGGAACAATTAGAATATGAACCGGAGCTACTGGTTTAATATCCCGAAAAGCTACCATCTCCTCATCTTGATAGACAAAATTTGTCGGAATTTCTCCTTTGATAATTTTGCAAAAAATACAGCTATCCATTTTTTATTACGAAGTAAAAGCTTTGCTTATAATCTCAATAATTTGTTTAAGACTTAATTTTGTCGGTCTCATTTTCTTGCTCGTCGCCATGTTAAGCAACAAGTTCTTCGACGAATGCAAAAACCAATCTGCTTTGGAGTCCATTTTTTTAAGCTTATTATACGCGTTTGTCAAATCGACTTTAGTATCATAACGAGAATAAATCCTTACTCCACCAGTCTCCGAATCTTTTCTAATTACCAGACAAAAACCCGTCTTTTCTCCTTCCCATAAAACATTGTCATTGCCGGTTTCAACCGCAATTGCTTTTCCCCATTGAGTCTCAAACTCGATTCCCTTTTTTAATTCTTCTTGAGCATCAATGCTTTTTTTAATTTGATGAAAGGCGGCGTCCATTCCTTTTAAACCAAAATCCATCGCTTCTTCATCACTACCCGCCATTCCCCTAATTCCGGCAATTAAATTATGGAGATAGAAATTATTACGACCGCTTTTTGTTTCTGGCCAATTTAAATCGCGAGCATTGTCAACTTCACTCACCACTTCAATTATTTGAACCAAGGCTTTCTTGTCTAATTCTTTTAATGGTTGTCCTTTTCTTTGCTGTGTAATGTAGTCAAAACAAAGTTTAGTAGCTGAAGTAATTTCCTCTGATTGATGATGGTCTAGTCTCCCCATGCCGACATCGACATGAAGAATGTTAGGATTGGAATCAACTGGTTGACCATCAAGAGTTGACTGGGGCTCACAAAACTCAATCTTCGCCTCCTTCCAACCCGGCAAAAAACGCTTGATTAGCCAAACCGAAGCGACCGCATCCAAATCTGGATTTATGTGGGTAACAATGGTTTTCACTGGAACTATTTTAACACATTCATTATCGCTCGGGCGGTTTTTTGGGAGTCATGACGAAGAAGCTTTCCTGGTTTGGCAAAGGAACCAACAATAATTTTCAATCCCCCAAGATTTTTCCGGTCAAAGACAACCGGCGTTGATTTATATTTTTTATACCAAGCGCTAACCGTCATCGGCAAATTAATTTTCCGATTAACAATAACTACCTTAAGTTTGTCCGAAGCTTCGCCTAAGTATTTTTTAATTTCTCTTATAAAATCGGAAGCGGCGAAACTGTTAGTTTCTCCATGTTTGGTCATTAAATTACAAATATAAATAAGTTTTCCTTTTGAATTGGAAATTGCCTGGCAAACTCCAGAAACCAAAAGATTGGGAATGATTGAGGTGTATAAATCTCCAGGTCCTAGAACAATCAAATCGGCACCGATAATCGCTTTCTTTGCCTTAGAAAAAATTTCGCCTTTAGGATCCAAAAAAACTTCTTTAATGGGAACATTAGGCTTTATTCTTCTGACATCAATATTTGTTTCCCCATGAACCACCGTCCCGTCTTTTAAAATGCCATGAAGATGAATATTATCCAAAGTTACTGGTAAAACATGGCCAGTGGTTTCCAAAATTCGCTCGGCTTCAACAATGGCTAAATCTTCTCGCCCAGTAATTTGAGTTAAGGCAGCTAAAAGTAAATTTCCAACTGAATGCCCAACCAATCCTTCACCATTGTTGAATCGGTAATCGAATAAAGAACTTAAGGTTTTTTTTGCTAAAGGAAGGTCGGATAAGGCCAAAAGGGCGCGCCGAACATCCCCTGGAGGCAAAACACCCAATTCTTCCCTAAGTTTGCCCGAGGAGCCGCCGGAATCAGACATGGTGACAATGGCGGTTAAATCAACCGGGTATTTTTTCAACCCTAAAAGAACCTGGTAAGTCCCGGTTCCTCCGCCAATGCAGACAATTTTCGGTTTTCGTTTAACCATTGGCTAATTTTTCAATTGCCTGCCCTAAGGTCAAAATTTCAGTTTTTTCAGAATCCCGTCGCTTCCATTCAACCTTGTCTTTGGTTTTTTCGGAAACAACTAGTCTAATTGGAATTCCAATCAAATCCGCCTCGGCAAATTTTTCCCCAGCGGAAACATCCTGTCTATCATCGTATAAAACATCTATCCCAGCCTTGATCAGTTTTCCATATATTTCGTCGCTCGATTTACTGATTACTGATTGCTGATTACTGATTACTACGAGGTGCGCCTGGAAAGGTGCCACCGAGTTTGGCCAAATAACCCCTCGCTCATCATGATGAGCCTCAACAATGGTTGCCATTAGTCTGCCTATTCCAATTCCATAACAACCCATAACAATTGGTTGCTTATTTCCGCCTTTATCAACAAAATAGGCTCCCATACTCTTGGAGTATTTTGTTCCTAGTTTAAAGACATGACCATTTTCAATCGCTTTTCCAACTTCTATTTTTCCGCCGCATTTTTGACATTTCCCCGGCTTTTCTTTACTTGTTGCCCAATCGCATTTGGAGCAAAAATAAACTTTATCCTCACCGGTCGGACAAAGCATCATAAATTCATGAGAAACTTCACCTCCAATTGTCCCCGAGGCAGCCTCAACGATTTTGGTAGTAAATCCACATCTGGTAAAAATCTTTTTATAAGCTTCGATTACCTTCTTATAATAATCATCCAAATCTTTTTCTGAAGTATGGAATGAATACAAATCCATCATTATAAACTCCCGAACTCTAAGTAAACCACCGGTTGACCGCATTTCATTTCGAAATTTGTTTTGAATTTGATAAAGATAAAGCGGTAAGTCTTTATAAGATTTGATAAATCTGGCGGCCAAATCAGTAATCACTTCCTCATGGGTTGAACCCAAAGCAAATTCTTTCTCATGGCGGTCTTTTAGTTTAAAAAGAGGCGGGTCCATGTGCTCCCAGCGGTCAGACTTAACCCAGAGTTCTTTTGGCTGCAAAGTGGGTAAAAATACTTCCTGACCACCAATAGCGTCCATTTCTTCCCGAATTATATTTTCAATCTTCCGATGAACCCGCCAACCTAAGGGTAAAAGGGAATAAATGCCGGCGGAAATTTGCCGGTCAATAAAACCACCCCTAATTAAAAGTTTATGAGAAATTGCTTCTGCCTCTTTTGGAGTGCGTTTTTGAGTTTTACCGAATAATTGCGAATATCGCATTGCCATCATTATATCAGAAAATTTAAAATGGCAAAATTCCGCGGAAACGAGAAAGAAGGTCGGTTGTCTCAATCACTCGGCGAATATCATTAATCGTCACTAAAATTATCAAAAAAAGTAAAAATGCCATCCCGGCGGTATTGAACCAACGCTCGAATATTGGTCTTGGTCGCCGGCGGGTAATCGCCTCATAGGCAACAAAAATAAACCTTCCTCCATCCAAAGCGGGAAAAGGCAAAATGTTTATAACCGCTAAATTAACCGAAAGAATGCCAATAAACTGAAGGACATTTAAAACTCCACCTTGAGCGACGACACCGGTAATCTGAAAAATCCCCACCGGTCCAGCAATGTCTTTAGGAATTGTCCCTCGGCTAATCAAATCAACCAGCATTTTTCCTAAAGCCCCAAAAATTAAAATTATCCAACCAAAAGCCTCTTTGAATCCTTCAATCGTTCCCCGAAAAGGCATCTGCCAAAATGGGTATCGTTTCATCTCCATATTGGAAACAGCTACCCCTAGAGGACCCTCTCCTTCCGGTGGATTTTCTCTTGGAATAACACTTAAAACTATATTTTCTCCATGACAGGAAATTTCAAGTCCTGGCCAAGCCCCTAAAACTTTTTCTTTACAGGGATTATCTTTTTCTCGAGCAATCTCTAAAGCCATTTCTTTACCAGTATACTTTTTTGTAAGTTCAACAAAACTTGAGGTGTTTTGAATTTTTTCTCCACCAACAAAAAGGACAACATCTCGCTCTTTAATCCCCGCATTTTGGGCTGGTGAATCCGGAGCAATCCCAATAATTATTACTTTGTCGGTCTTAGTGGGAATGCCAGAAAAAGAGTAAACTAAAGAAAAAACAACAATCGCTAGTAAAAAATTTGCCAAAACTCCAGCGACAATCACTGATGTTCTGGCTTTTTTCGACTTTGCCCAAAAAGCCCCCTTGCCCCGCGAAGCCCTTCGGGTCTGAGCCTCAGGGTCGATGACCTCGGCGAAGTGGGGCGGCTCTTCTCCATAAAGTCTGACAAATCCTCCAAATGGTAAAAGATTTAGCGAGTATATCGTCTCGCCAATTTTTTTCGCCACTATCCGCGGTGGATAGCCAAACCCAAATTCTTCAACCTTAATCCCGGCTTTTTTTGCCAACAAAAAATGCCCCGCTTCATGAACTAAAACTAGGATAGATAAAACAATAAGGAAAGTAATGATGGTTAAAATCATATCGCCAGCAATTCCGCTTCTTTCGCCTTCCCAATTTCTTCAATCTTTTGAATGAACTCGTCGGTTAATTTTTGTAAATCTTGCTCTTGGCGAAATTTCTCGTCTTCATTTAATTGTTTCGCTTCAAAATTGCGTTTAGATTCTGCCATCTTATCATGGCGAAGTTGCCGAACCATAATCTTCCCTGCCTCAAGTTTTTGATTTAAAATTTTAATAAATTCTTGTCGTCTTTCTTCAGTTAAAGGTGGAATATTGACCCGAATTACTCCCTCATCAACAATGACTGATAGCCCCAAATTTCGTTCCATCGCCAACGCCCGTTCGATGTTTTTAATAATCGTTTGGTCAAAGGGGTTAATTAAAAGTTGATTTGGAGACGGCGTAGAGATGGTGGTTAATTCCTCAAGGGGCATTCGCGTCTCGTAAACCTCAACCATAATTTTTTCCACCATCCCTGGACTTGCCCGCCCAGTTTTCAGAGTCGCCAGTTCATTCACTAACAACTCCAGGGCTTTGGTCATTTTTTGGCGAATCTCCTCCATTTATTCCTCCCCAAGCTCAAATCTGGCAATTTTTCGAACAACAATATTTTCTCCAATTTTACCAATCGCTTCTTTAACTAAAGAATCAACTGTTCTTTTTTCATCCCGAATCCAAGGCTGTTTTAAAAGCTGGCTGATATTTTTTGGCTTCATCGCTGCCACCTGCATTGCTAACTCGTGGGCAAGTTTTTTAAATTCATCGTTCCGGGCCACAAAATCTGTTTCGCAACACAATTCCACCACCGCCACAATTCGTCCATCAGTATGACTATAAGCTTCCACCACTCCATAAGCAGTTTGCCGATTGACCCTTTTTCCGGCTGATTTCACTCCCCACTGTCTTAAAATCTTTTCCGCCAGATCAAGTTTACCCTGAGCCTGGCGAAGGGCCTGTCGGCAATCCATCACTCCGGCTTTGGTTTTAGCTCGTAATTTTTTAATTTGGTCTAAGGTAATTTTAGTCATAAGTTTTTGGCGCGACCTCAGCGTCTTTATTTCTTGCTCTTTTTTTCAAAGGCTTTTCTTCCCTCCTCAACTGCTTTGGCAATCGTTTCCACAATTAATTTTATCGACCCAGCGGCATCATCATTCGCCGGTATAACATAGTCTACCAAACTTGGGTCACAATTTGAATCAACAGTGGCAATTATGGGAATTTCTTTATTCCTGGCTTCGCGAACTGCCGCCATCTCTTTTTTTATATCAACCACGAAAAGGGCTTCCGGCAGTTTTTCCAAATCAACCAATCCACCAAAAAATTTTTCCAAATAATTAATTTCTCGATCAAGTAAAAGTTGTTCTTTTTTAGTGTATCTCTTATACTCTCCCTTCTGGCGTTTTTCTTTCATTTCCTTCAGCTTATTGATACTTTTTTTAATCTGATCCCAATTGGTAATAATCCCCCCCAACCATCTTTCGGAAATATACGGCATTCCTGCTTTTTTTGCCTCTTGGCTGATAATTGAGGAGGCTTGGCGTTTAGTTCCAACAAAAACAATTTTTCCACCTTGGCTCGCCGTAGCTTTGACAAAAGCGGAGGCGGCCTCTAATCCCTCTTTTGTTTTGGCTAAATCAAAAATATGAATGCCATCGCGAACCCCGTATAAATAGGGTTTCATTTTAGGATTCCAACGACAAGCCTGATGTCCAAAATGACATCCTGCTTCGAGTAAATCTTTTAAGGCGACTCCCTTCATGCTGTTTTTTGTTTCCTTTTTCCGCTACTCGAATGAAGTCTTTACCCCGAATAAAATGAGGGGAGGAAACACTTCCGAGTATGTGTAATTAAAGAAAGTATAGCAGGGTATTAGATAAAAAGCAATTATCCAGCCTTGAGTTTCTCTTCAGACAAAATCTTATCAATCTCATTCCGCAAGCTCTCGACAAATTTTTGATCCTTAATTAAGGCCAAATTTATTCTGACATTTTCCAAGGCTCCGTAAATAGCGGCTATTGCTAACTCGATGGCACATCTGGCATCAGAAACGGCGTTTTGGTTTCCCTTGGCGGCGACAAATGAAGCAAGATACAAAGCCTCGACTGATTTTCTGACTGTTTCCATCGGCACTTCGGCTGCCTTCTTTAATGCTTTCTGGGTTTTTTCATTCTTTTCACTTTGATGATTTAAATCATTGAAGTCTTTGGCTTCTTTATGGGCTGTTACCACCGCCTGATAAGCTTCCACATCTTCATCTGCTAAATTGAGTAAATCACCTATTAGTCCAGTCGCTTTTTTACATATCCCCTGGAATTCTTCCTCCACCTCTTTATATTTTTCTTTCCCAATGGTTAATCTTGCAACCTTGGCAACCAAAGCCGCCGCCATTGCTCCGCTTAATGCCGCCGCCGCCCCGCCCCCGGGAGTTGGAGCTTTTGAGCAAACTTCTTCTAAAAATTTTTCAATTGTTTGTTTTTTAATCGCCATATATCATATATCGATATATGATATAAATCCTACAATCTGTTTTCTAAAATCTGCTCATTTTTAAAATCTATCAATTGAAGTTTGTCTAAATTTATTCCTGCCAAAGCCGCTTTTGGCGCCATTCCATAAATTTCTGAACCCAAGATTTTAACTCCCCGCTTTTCCGCCTCTTCTTTGATTTTTCGAAAAACCGTATCCATGTTTGTCTTCTCAAAATCACATAAATTCATTGAAACCTGAACATAGTTCTTTTCTTTAATCTCAAAACCAAGAGCTTTTACAGCAGGAAATCCGCCATCTTTTTCTCGAACTAATTTAGCAATATCCTTAGCAAAAGTCACATCTTTTGTATCCAAATTAACGTTAAAGGCAATTAAAAATTTTCTGGCTCCAACCACCATCGCTCCAGCAGTTGGATGCATTTTTGCTGGTCCAAAATCTGGTTTTCTCTCAGGATTTTCTTCGATTTCTTTTTTCAAGCCCTCATACTCTCCTTTTCTCACATCTGCCAAATTTACTCTATCCGACCTAGTTGCCGCCGCCTCATAAAGATAAACCGGAATTTGGAGTTCCTCGCCGACTCTTTTACCCAAGCGCTTGGCTAAAGCTACGCATTCCTCCATTGTTACGTTGGCTACCGGGATAAACGGCACAACATCAGTCGCCCCAATTCGGGGATGCTCGCCTTTGTGTTTCTCCATGTCAATTAGTTTGGTGGCAATTTTAATCATCTCCCAAACCGAAGCAAAAACTTTCTCTGGTTCGCCAACAATGGTGGTTAACATCCGATTATGGTCTGGATCAGACTCAATATCCAAAATCTTAACCCCAGAAATTCTGCCCACATTAACAATGGCTTTAATTTTCTGGGAATCTCTGCCTTCAGAAAAATTCGGCACACATTCAATAATTTTTTCCATATGGGGATATTATAGCAAAAGCAAGATTATTTTTGGGTTAAGGCTTTAAATTTAGGAAGACTTTTCACTTGAATCATTATCCCTGTAGTCACCACATATTCATTCTCCATACCATCTATTATCCGGATGTTCTCTGGAAAATATCTAGCTATCTCTTCATATTGTTCCCATGTCTTATGAAGCAATTCCTCTTCTTCGAAAAGTTCATAACTAAATCGACCTTTAGCTATCCGCTCGAGGGCAATCTTGGGTGGAATCTTCAGAAAAACCGTCAAATCTGGTAAAAGCATCCTTGGGTGCTGATGAGCCCTGTAAAGGTAATCTCTATCTTCAGCTGGGGCATAAGCAAGAGTAGACCATAAATATCTATCTGTAATAATTGAAGTTCCCTCCTTTAGTCGTGGAACTATCCAAGTTTCAAGATGATCAAAGCGGTCGGCAACAAACAATAACTGAAGGGTAGTTCTATCTACTTCAAACCGATTTGTCAGAGCCATTCTGATTAAACTCCCAATTGGTCCTTGAGTAGGTTCTTTTGTTATCTCAACTTTCAGTCCTTTCCTGCGTAAATCTTCGGCGACTCGATACATTTGGGTCGTCGAACCACTGCCATCAAGACCTTCAATATCAATAAAAAGCCCAGGGTAAGGATTAACTTCTATTTCAAAGAGTGGTTCTCTTTCAGCTATTCTCTCGAGTGCCATATAAATGAATCAAGCTAGTTTTTTGAGACAGCGGGCAGAGGTCTAAAAAATTATATCACAAATTTTCCTTTTTTCACTTCTTCATTCTCCTAAACTTCGGATGGTGGTAAATGTTGGCAAGAATGTCTTTAGTTACTTCTTCTTTTTCCTGTTCTCCATCCACCACCGCAATTTGCGCCCACCAATATTTTGAAGCCAGCCAATGGTAAGTATCCCAGGTTTGCTCCAGATGTCCTTCTTCATCAAAAAGAACAACTCCTCCTTTTTCCTTAGCCAAACGCTCAAGGCAAATCTCCGGCTCAACCTCAATAAAGACAGTCAAATCAGGCAAAATAAAATCTCGATTTAGCTCCAACAACCACTCTTTGGAAAGATGAACCGAGCCAAAGGCAACCGAAGCCCAAGCATAGCGGTCGGTAATGACCATCTCTCCTTTTTCCAGTCTAGGAATAACTTCTCCATTTAAGTGGCGTCCCCGATCAGCAGCAAACAAAAGCTGAACAGAAGCTGGAGGTAATGAATTCCATTTTCTCTCAAGAGCCTGACGAACCAATTTTCCAATCGGTCCTTTTGTCGGTTCTTTAGTCAAATACGGCTTAACTCCTTGTTTTTTCAACTCTTTCGCCACTAACCGCACCTGAGTACTTGCCCCTGAGCCGTCAAGCCCCTCAATGTCAATAAAAAATCCTGGATAATTATGTATTTTCATGCCAGTTTAATAAGTTTCCAATCAAAGAAGGATCAGGATAATAATCAATTCCTTCTTTCTGACAACGCTTAAAGATTTCTCTTTCTTGAACCAACCAACCGACGGCCGCCAACATCTTTCCTCTTTGGGTAAAAGCGTCTTCGAAGGCGCGGCGAGCTGATAAGCGCAAGTTCGCCACAATAGAAATTTCCCACATTTCCGCCCTTAAGGGGTCATCTGAATCAGCAAAAAAGGGCAACCCCTTTCTTGAGGAAAACTCAATTGTTCTCTCTAAGCCTCTTTCACCTGTGGCAAAATAAGAATCTGCCTCTCTCAAAATTTTCAATTCTGTCAAAAAACCTAGCCTTTCCACTGCCCTCTCTCTTTGTTTAATTTGGTCTGGGGTTAAACATACTTTTCCTTCTCGGGTTTTAATTGGATACAAAAAGGCAGTATCATCATGAACCATTATTAACATCAAGATTCCCGCTTTTTCTCTTTGAGAAAGAAAAGGATTTTTTTGAAGTATTTTTTTGACTATTTTTACTCCTTCACTTTGGTGTTCAAATTTATCAGAAGAGATTACTTTCCCCTCGGCTGTATAACCTGCATCATGCCAGAGGGCAGCCGAGCTCAAAACTTTAAGGTTAACTTTCATTTTTTTCCCTCTCGCTTTTGCCTCCCGACAAGCTATCCCTAAAACCTCGATAGTCTTTCTCTCAACCTCAAGGGCATGATTTAACCCATGAACATCCTCAGAGGGATAAAGATTTTTTAAATCCTCTAAAAACTTTTCTCTTCCGGAAATGTTTCTGTTTAAAACTTGCTCAAATTCGTGAGTCATATCAACTCCATTATACCTGGTTTCTTATTCCTCTCCTGATTCTTTGGATCTCATCCCAAGTTTTTTGGACCACCGGTGAGCGATCAATCATTCCTGGCCGAAAATCACTCATCCCGGCATCTAAAACTATTGTTGGTACTCCTGTCTGAACCATTGCTAACATCCATTGAATGGTATTTCGATGTAAAGCTAAAAGATATCCTTTTGGGATTTGAGCCTCATAATCTCTTCCTCTAACTTCTAAAATCCGCTTCCTGACTGTCTCAAAGGGAGCCCAGAGAAAAACAAGAATCGGACTGCGGATTGGAGGAGGAAGAAATCTTTGCCGTAAGCGATTATCCTGGCGGTAACTGGCAATATTAGATTCATTCGATAAACCCAATTCCACCTGGGTTTCGCAATAAACCCCATCCTGTCCCAAAGGATTATCTTGAATTGCATTCTCCCAGATTAAACTACACATCGCCTTTAATCCCTGAAGAAACTTTCTGGCAGCAAACCAACTTTGGGCTCTTCCCTGAACTTCGGCAAGTTGTGCGGCAATTTTTGGGAATCTTTGACTTTGTCGGCAAGCAGAGCTTGCCCAAATGGCTAAAAGTCTATAAAACATTTGAAGTTCGGGATTATCCTCCCAGGCTTCACCAAAATGAGTTGATTCAAATGGCCGACCCCCTTCCAGAGCCCGGCTAAAAACACTTTTACCTGTTCCCATTGTTCCGGAAACTGCGATATATAATCCTAACTTGTGATGTTTTTTAAGAAAGCTATCCCAAACATTCCAAGCCCTATCGATAGCAATAACTGTCTTTTCTCGGTCCATCAATGATTCTGGCACTAAATCACTCCATCTAAAGGAGGCTAATTCCTCGGCTGATGGTCTTTCGCTCGGCAATGCTTGGTTGGGAATATATTCTTGCCAGCGGTCTTGGGCCGAATTTATAAACTCTTGCCAGGGAAATCCAGGAATTACCCTTTCCAAATCCTCCCTGATTTTTAAAGCAACAATTTCC
>Ga0210015_1002756_pt1 | contig 15958 bp, 18 predicted proteins | sample CryGeymeta201522_FD_185471 | JGI IMG/M metagenome (GOLD analysis project Ga0210015, IMG submission 185471) | Groundwater microbial communities from Crystal Geyser aquifers in Utah, USA - Crystal Geyser metaG 2015-22 (SPAdes) (version 2) | ecosystem: Environmental > Aquatic > Deep subsurface >... | reverse complement strand
AAAGATTAAAAAAACTATTTTTCTCGTTAATCGCCTAATTAATCTGGTTACCAGATAAATGTTCGCTCAGCACATATAGCGCTGTCATTGCGAGAAGTCCGCTCTTCTAGCGGACGACGTGGCAATCTCGAGATTGCTTCGGAATAAATCCCTCGCAACGACTCCGTCGGATTTATTTATTCTCTTCCTTCTTTTCTTCTTCTTTCTTCTCTGGTTTCTCAGTCTTCTCCTTCTTCTCGGCAATTTTATCTTTGAGATCGCTTATCCCGGAAGCAATTGCTACTGCTCCGCCAAGAATGCCAAAGATGGGAAGAAGCGCCATCAATCCTTTGACAAAATAACCCCACCAGCCAATAATACCCCATACACCCAAAACAGCTACTACTATCCCACCAATTAAAGCCCACATCTTTGCTCCTCCTTTTTTCTTTTTACTTCTTTCTTCTATTTATTTTTACCAGTTTAAACTATTTTTTTAAAATTGTCAAATGAGACTCGGGCAATTTCTTAGGCGGCACGCCCCTCTGTATCTCCCCGCTAATCAGAAGAGATAACTGGAGTTTAGAAGCGAGTGGGCGGTTATGCCGCACCCAGCACTTATTTCGGAAACCCTCACTACCCCTGGAATAAGTGCTGGGGAGGAATAAAAAAGCGCCAGCCGGATAAATTTAAATTAGCGAGGCTAAATTGCGCTACTAATCTATACGCTTACTTTGTAGCAATATGCGTAAGATAACTTCCATATTAAGCTTGTAGCAACAGCCTCGCACTACATCTTAGTTCTACGTAGTGCGAACCTTTCAGGTTCGCCAAAAAAGGAAATTCCTATACATTCCAGTTATCTCTTACCTCGCCTCCTTAATATGAATATCCTGCTGCGGGAAGGGAATTTCAATTTTTTCTTCTTCAAACCTCTTTTTTATCTGCATATTAAGTTCATCATTGATTCTAAATTTATCCTTGAAACTGTCAATCCAGCAAATTGAGAGAAGGTTAAGCGAAGAATTCCCAAATTCAGTAAAGTAAACTATTGGTCCTGGTTCCTTCTTCACTTCCGGATGGGAAAGAGAAACTTCTACTAAAATTTTCTTTACCCGGTCTAAATCGGTTCCATAGGCGACGGAGACCTTTTGCCTGATTGCTAACTTTGGGTCTGGATAACTATAATTGATTATCTTACTCTTGGCAATTTCGGCATTGGGAATAACGATAAGAGTATTCGCGAAGGAAAGAATTTTGGTGCTCCGTAATCCTATTTCGTAAACATCCCCGATTTCTCCGGAACTCAATTCAATTCTATCTCCCACACCAAATGGTCGGTCAACCAGGAGGGTAAAACTGGCAAACATATTGGCTAAACTGTCCTGAGCCGCAAGCGCTATCGCCAAAGAGGCAACGCCTGCCGTGGCCAAAAATCCGGTAATGTTGATTTTAAAATGGGAAAGAACAATGGTGAGAACGATGAAGACAATGACTATTTTCATTATGCGGGAGAAGAGAGGAATAAACTGGTCGTCAAATTTTGACTTGGTTTTTGCGGCAATCTCCTTCAGATACCAGTCGCAGAACGCTTTTATAAAAGCATAGGCAAGATAAGAAATTATTAAAACCAGAGCGATAAAGAAAGTCCCGTTACCGACCTTGACGATGACCAAATTTTCTATCCCGGGAATCTTCTCAGTTATTCTTTTAAAGACAAAGAAAAAGCCAATAATGGTAATAGTAAAATAGACGGGTTTTTGAATTGCTTGCAAGATTGTTAAATCAAGTTTGGTCCTGGTCTTTTTTGCAATTCTGATAAAAACCAGTTGCCAGATTAACTTGATAAAAGAGGCAAAAAGAACTACTGCAGCTAAAAGAATAATTGATATAATTGTTTCCTTAATAATTGGCGTCATCTTGCTAAACTCTTATCATTTAGAACAGTTCCCTTTCCAATTTTATTATACGCTCCGATAAGACAATCCCTGCCAATGATGGCATTTTCAATTTCTACTTTCTCTTTAATTCTGGTATTGGCAAAAATAATACAATCAGCTAATTTTGCCTCCTTTCCTACCTGGCAATTATCCCCGAGCACTACACTCCCGTTAATCCAGACATCATCTTCAACAATCACGTTTTTGCCGCAGACTAACTTACCTTTGATTTTAAGATTCCCGGAAATTTTGCTGCCCTTCCCGGCAATGAGAGCCCCTTTTTTTCTGCCGGAAATTGGATACTTCAATCTACCGTTGAGAATATCGGATGAGACGTCAAGATATTTCTCAGGGGTTCCCAAATCTTGCCAATACCCGGAATGGATATAGCCAAAGAGCCGCTTCCCCTTTTTAAGAAGTTGGGGGAATAGTTCTCTTTCTAAGGAATACTCAACTCCATTAGGAATAAAATTTAGCAGTTCCGGTTCAAAAAGATAAAATCCGGCATTAATGGTGTTGGTAGTTATCTCCGAGAATTTTGGTTTTTCCAGAAAACTTAAGATTCTGCCATCCTTACTGGTTTTTACCAGACCATAGGCACTGGGATCAGCCACCGGGAAAAGAGTCATGGTGAGATCACTCTTATGCTTTTGGTGAAAATCAAGCATATCTTCCAAATCAACGTCCGCAATAATATCGCTATTGGAGATAAAGGTTTTTTCTTTAATGAATTTCTCGCTATTTTTTACTCCTCCGCCGGTTCCTAATCGTTTCTTTTCAAGAGCATAGGTAATTTTCACTCCATATTTCTTGCCATTACCAAAATAATCAGAGATTTGCTCACGGAGATAAGAGATGGAAAGAATAATCTCTTTAGCCCCATATTTTCTAAATAGTTCAATCTGATAAAGCAAAAGGGGCTTATTTACCAAAGGAAGGAGTGGCTTGGGAGTAGTAAACGTCAACGGTCTGAGCCTGCTCCCTAACCCTCCCGCCAAAATTAAAGCTTGCATCAATTTTCATTTTAACCTCAAAAGGTCAGATTGTCAAAATGAGGTGGATATGCTAAAATATATAAAAATTGTAAGCACGAGTAGAAGAATTTCACCACCAAGACACCAAGTCTCAAAGGACACCAAGAAAAACATAAAAATTTGGACGCAGATGTTCGCAGATTAAAAGCATAGAATGTAGTGGCAGAGTTTACTCTGCTGAGTTCGACCCGCCAGTGAAGATTTGGCGGACAGGTGAATCGCACCGCTACCTTCTCGAGTCCCAAAGGGATCCCTTCGGGACAAGCTCGACCACTACTCCTTAATTCTTATTCCTGTTTCCTGATTTTATCCTGAAGTTATCTGCGTCCAAAAAAGGAAATTCCTATGCAATTTCAAGTTATAAAACCACGAATTTATCGAATTTTACGAATTAGAGTAATTCGCGTTAATTCGTGGTTAGAAAAAGGAAATTCCTATGCAATTTTAAATTATATTCTTATTTAAGAAAGAAATCAAGCTTTTCCCTTTTTAGCGACATTCATCAAAATAACAATGACCAGAAAAATAAAACCAACCTGAGTTAAAATCAAGAAAATTTCAGCCTGATTTATACTGCGCAGGATTAGAGAGCCAATGCCTAAACTAAAAGCCAAAAAATAGATGAGAAGCACCGCCTCCTTTTGGCTGAAACCTAAGTTTAGGAGCCGGTGATGAAGATGGTCTTTCCCCACATACGAAAGCCATTGCGAGAAGTTGGTAATTCTTTTTACTCCAATGCGGGAGATAGTTATATAAATCATATCAAAGATGGGAATACTTAGAATCAGGATTGGCGTGCCCAATGCGACCAGGGGATTATTCTCAGCCCATCCCCCCATTACCGCTATGGCTGCCAAAAAAAAGCCAATGAAGGTACTGCCGCTATCTCCCAAAAAGATTTTTGCCGGATGAGAATTATAACCTAAAAACCCGGCCAGAGTGCCCGCAAGTACAATTGATAAATAAGCAAGATAGATTTGCCCGCTTTCTAAAGCAATGACCAGGAAGAACAAAGAGGCAATAATACCCAATCCCGTCACCAAGCCATCCAGGCCATCCAGGAAATTGATAGCGTTAGTAATCCCTACTATCCAGAGAATGGTGAGCAGAGACGCTAAGATTTTCCCCCACCAGAAACCGGGATAAGGAAAACTCAAAACTACTCCATAATGGATGAGAAGAAGAACGGCAAAGATTTGAACTCCTAACTTTAAAGCCGCAGGTAACTCCTTGATGTCATCAAAAAGACCTAAAGCGAAAATTAGACTGGTTGCTAAAACTACTCCTTTTAATTGTAAAGAGAAATGGAAGTTATAGAGAATAACCAGAACAAAGGAAAGATAGACCGCCCCTCCACCTAACCGAGGAATTGGGCTCTTGTGGATTTTTCTTTTGTCGGGATAGTCTATTATTTTTCTTTTTAAAGCAATCCATCTTGCTGCCGGCGTTAAAAGAAAAGCAAAAAGAAAAGAGAGGGAAAATAAATAAGCCCAGTAGATAATCTTGCCCGCAAACCATCCTTTTAGAGAGAGAAGAGTTATTATTAAAAAGAAAGGAAGCAATTTTTTAAAAGATTTCATTTCGAATAGATTTATCTAAAATAGCAATGGCTGTATCAATTTCCTTTTTGCTAACCGTTAAAGGGGGCATAATACGCAAAATTTTCTCCTGGGTGCAATTGATTAAAAGACCGTTTTTCAAAGCTTTCTCTACAATCCCTTGACCAGGTATTTTTAGCTCTAGGCCAAGCATCAATCCGAGCCCCCTGATTTCTTTGATAAAAGAGTATTTCTTTTTTAAATCTTCCAATTTCTTCCTAAGATATTCACCCATTCTCTTAACATTTTCCAGGAGATGTTCCTTCTCGATTGTCTCTATTACCGCAAGAGCCGCCGAGCAAGCCAAGGGACTGCCGCCAAAGGTAGAAGCATGCGTCCCCGGACCCATTAAATCAGCAATCTTATTTTTGGCAATGAGGGCGCCAATCGGAAACCCTCCCCCTAAAGTTTTGGCTAAGGTTATAATATCCGGGAGAATTCCAAAATTCTGATAGCAGAAAAACTCACCGGTCCTGCCCATCCCGGTCTGCACCTCATCAAAAATCAGCAGAATTTTCTTCTGGTCGCAGAGTTTTCTTAAAGAAAGCAGATAATCTTTTTTAGCCACATTAATCCCTCCTTCTCCCTGAATCAGCTCTAAGAAGATGGCTACGGTTTTTTTGGTAATTGCATTTTGAATGCTCTTGATGTCATTGAAGGGAACTATTTTGAATCCTCCGGGTAAAGGTGAAAAACCTTTCTTTACTTTCTTTTGGCCGGTTAAGGTAAGGGTAGCCAGGCTTCGACCATGAAAGGAATTCTCCATCGAAATAATCTCATGCTGATTCTCATTTTTCCCATAAAGGCGAGCTAATTTAATGGCGGCTTCATTTGCCTCGGCTCCTGAATTGCAAAAGAAACATTTCCCGCCAAAAGAAATCATTGATAATTTTTTTGCTAATTCTCCCTGCAACTGATTATAGTAATTATTGGGGATATGGAGAATAATTTGGCTTTGTTTTCTAATTGCAGCCATAACCTTTGGCGGACAATGCCCCAAACCGCTTACCGCCCATCCCGGGAAAAAGTCAAGATATTTTTTCCCTTTAATATCCCAAACTTTTACTCCTTTGCCCCTGGCAATTACCAGTGGATATTGTTTATAACAAGGAATGACGAATTTCTTATAAAGAGAAAAAACTCTTTGCTCTTTCATTTTTTTATTTTTCCTTTTTCAATACAATTTCAGTGCCAATGCCCTGATCGGTAAAGATTTCCAGAAGAAGGCTATGAGCAAGATAGCCGTCAACAATATGCACCTTCTTTACCCCCTTTTCCAGACTCCTAATCCCCGCTCTTACCTTGGGAAGCATCCCTTCGGAAATTACCTTCTCCTTAATCAAACCTTTTGCCTCTTTCTCGGATAGAATAGAAATGAGCGTTTTAGGATTATTGGGATTACGCATAATACCTTTAACATTAGTAATAAAAACAAGTTTTTCGGCTTTTATGGTTGAAGCAATTTCGGAAGCTGCGATATCCGCGTTAAGATTATAGAATTCTCCCTCTTCCCCTAAACCCAAGGGCGAAATCAGAGGGATAAAGCCATCATTGAGTAATTCTGCCAAAAGTTCCTTTCTCACTTGAACAATCTCCCCGACAAAGCCAAGGTCAGCTATTCTGGAGAAAGCTTTCCTGGCTCTAAAAAGTCCTTCTTCAGGCAAAATGCCTTTTGCCTTTCCTTTGAATTCTTTGATCTGCTCAACCAAGCCCTGATTAAGCCCAATCAATACTTCTTTTACTATTCTGATGGTTTCTTGGTCAGTTATCCTTAATCCCTCTATAAATTTAACATCCTTCTTCTCAGCCATCAGTTTCTCGGTAATAAAACGCCCTCCCCCGTGAACAAGCAGCGGTTTCATCCCTACCGAGGACATCAAGATAATATCCAGAAGAATAGACTTATTGATGGTTTCGTTTTTGATTAAATCACCACCATACTTAATTACCACTTCCTTATCTTTAAATCTCTGAATATAAGGAAGAGATTCAATAAGGCTCTCCGCTTTTCTAATACTTTCCTGAATCATTAAATGAGCTTTCCTCTGACTTCTTCGGTAAGTTTATTAAAGGTAGGGTTGTCTATAGCGAATTTTCTTCATTCCTCTATTCTGTGGTATCAGTACTGGTTACTTCAGAATTAGTTCTCTGACAGTTTCCTTCAAAGACCGCTCCCTCTTCAATCAAGAGTTGAGAACATTTTATATCCCCTTTGACCCTCGCCGAAGAGAACATCTCGAGATTTTGAGAAGCGCTGATATTGCCGGTAACTTTACCTCCTACAAGAATAGTTCCTGCAATAATATCCCCTTCGATTACTCCGCTCTTTCCAATAATAATGCTATCTGCTCCCGAGATATCACCGTGAAGATGGCCATCTATGCGAATAATGCCCTTATCTTTAAGAAAGATATTGCCATTTAGTTCCGCAGATGAGCCAACAATGGTATCTACCCTGCTAATTTTTCTATTGTTTCTATTATCTTTCTTTTTGCTTAACCAACTCCATTTCTTTTTCTTCTCCATCATCGGTCATTTTTAGACACATATATTGCCAGGGATTTACCCTTTTATTTTTGACCCAGATTTCATAATGTAAATGACTGCCGGTGGAAAGACCAGTACTACCCATTAAAGCAATCGTTTGACCCCGGCTGACTCGCTCCCCCTTCTTTACCAAAATTTTCCCGCAATGAGCAAACCGGGTAGAAATCCCTTCTCTATGGCGAATCGTTAAAAATTTGCCAAACATCCTGTCCCATTCTATGTTAAAGACTACTCCATCTGCAGGCGCTTTAATTGGAGTACCGGAAACATTGGCGATGTCAACTGCCGGATGGAATTCTCTTCGCCCAGAAAATGGATTAATCCGGTAGCCATAGCCAGAGGTAATTCTTCCTTCGGTCGGCCAGATTAAGGGAGTTGTTTTAATGGTGGTAAAATTTTCCTTACGTCCTTTTGCTTCCTCTTTTAATAAAGCAAGATTTTGCTTGAATTCCTCCCGGGTTAAAGGAAGGGGGTCCTCTAAGATAGAACCTCCACCTTGCCCTTGATACTCAGAAACATTCTTTGGGGATTTAGGCCTTAATTTTAATAATAAAAGAACCTCTTTTTCCATCTCTTCCAGGTCCGCAGCTAACCCCCTGACCTTAATAATCTCCTGGCCAAAATATTCATTTTTGCTTTTGAGATTCTTACTAATTTCCCTGGTCTGGAAGTAATTGATATGCCGGGTAATAATAAAGACGGTTAATCCTCCCATACCAGACACGACCAAAACTAAAAAACTCATCAAAAAAACGGAAAGTTTTATCCTTAGCGGCTGGGTACTATGATGAGGAATAATCATAAAGGTAATCTCTCTTCTCAGATTTTTGAATAATCGGCGTCTCTTCATATTTAATCTATTATAACTCTTTCTTTTTTAAAAGTCAACTGAAATAAGAAGCGGTGGAGCCTTCACTTTCCCAGACGGTAACCTTATTTATTTTGATTTTTTTATTTTTAGCAAAAAGAACTTTTAGTTTTTGATAAAGATAGCCAGCGATATTCTCGGAGGTAGGACCAATTTTCTTAAAGAATGGAAGTTCATTCAAGTAACTATGGTCAAGGGGTTCTGCCACTTTTTTTAACCTTCTTTTCGCCTCCTTAAAATCCAGAACAATTCCTGCTTTGTTCAATTCATTTGCCGACAGGAAAAGCTGGACTTTCCAGTTATGTCCATGGAGATTTTCGCATTTTTTGTTTCCCACTTTAAGCCGATGCGCCGCCGAAAAACTTGTTTCTACCATCAATTCAAACATTTTGGTCAACTTGAATTATTTTAGCCTTAAAATCCCTCCCCAGAAATTGCCGGGAAATTTTTCTAAAATTGGGGACTTCATCACTAAAGAAAAAGTGATGCCCGGCGGGTTTTGTCCGACTCACCAGAAGTTTTCCTTCTTTTAAAATTTCTTTACTCATCCGAACTACCTCTTCGGCAGAATCAACCAGAGAAACCTTTCTTCCCATTTCTTTTCTGATTATTTTCTTCAAAAGCGGATAATGCGTGCAGCCCAAAATCAAGGTATCAACTTTATTCTTTTTTAATTCTTTAAGATAGTAATGGCAGATATCTTCAACAATCTTTCCCTTTAACCAATTTTCCTCCACTAAAACAACGAATAAGGGGCAAGCCCGGGCAAAAAAAGAAATTTCCCGACGGCGCCGATAAATCAGATGGAAATAGGCCTTACTTCTTATGGTCGCAATTGTCCCAATGATACCAATCCTCTGGTTCCTGGTAATCTCCAGAGCTTTGGCAACCGCTGGCTCTAAAACCCCAATGACGGGAAGAGAAGTCTCTTTGCGCAGAAGCGGGAGGGCAAGAGCAGAAATAGTATTGCAGGCAACGACAATCAACTTAGGGTCAAACTGAAGAAGAAAACGAAGATTCTGCAGAGCAAATTTAATCACCGTGGCTTTTGATTTAGAGCCATAGGGAACTCTGGCGGTATCCCCGAAATAAACGATTTTTTCTTCCGGCAAACAGGCTAAAAATTGTTTAACCACCGTAAGTCCGCCAATACCGGAGTCAAAAATTCCAATGGGAGAATTACTCCTGGAAATAACGGATGATAGATTTATAAATTGTTTCGGCAATAACTTCTCGGACATGAGGGTCCCTCAAATTCGCTTCAACATTGGGATTACAAATAAAACCGATCTCTACGAGGACCGAGGGCATTTGAGTATACTTAAGGACATAATAATTTTTTCTCTTAACGCCTCGATTGGGGATAATTAATCTCTTGGATAGTTCCTCTTGAATGAAACTTGCTAATCTTTCGCTCTCTTTTAAAACATAACCTTCATTTAACTCACGGATAATTACTCCCAAATCAGCTTCATTTTTTAGATTATTATTTTCATCAATTTCCTTTGAACGGGGACAATAGGTCTCGAAACCATCAGCATCCCAGCGGTTATAACGGGCAGAATTGGTATGGATAGAAAGAAAGAGGCTCGCCTTCTTTTCATTGGCAAATTTAATTCTTTGGGCCAAATCTTCTTTTGAATTTGAACCAAGTTCCTTATCCTCTTTCCGCGTCATCAAAACTACTAACTCTTTTCTTTTCCCTAACAGATTATTAAGTCTCAAAGCGATATCCAGGTTTACATCCTTTTCCCGGAGTCCATATTCACCAATAGCTCCGGGGTCTCTGCCCCCATGGCCGGGGTCCAGAACAATAATTTTCTTAGAACCTGAATTAGAAGAGGGCGTCAGGGCACCCTCAATTGAAGGGGATATCTTTTCTTTCTCGGCCTCAGAAGGAACTAAAACTTCAAGCCCATCCAAAATCTCCTTCATCGGAGCAAGAGGAACAACAAAGATGCCCTCGCCTTCAAGAAATTGCGGAGGAGGTTCAATCCGTCTTTTCTTCCCGTCGACTAAAATGTCGTTACATCCGGCAATCAAAGAAATTTGGTGATTTTGATAAAAAAGGTAGGCTCGTCCTTCCGAAATGCCAAAACTTAATTGCGCGCCTAAAGTGGCGGCTAAATCATCCAGAGGCACAAACCTTATTCCTTCCTTGATGTAAGTGGAAATATTATCCTTCTGAAGGTGTTCTTCTAAATTAACTTCTGAAATCAATAAAGAAGAAAGAAAAAAAAATATTAGCAAAAACAAAATATTTCTTTTCATTAACTTAATAGACACTGATTTTCACTGATACACACAGATAAAACATAATATTTACCACGAAAGCACGAAATAAAGAAGACACGAAAGAAATAGCAACCACGAATTACTCGAATTATTAAAGATTAATAATAAGAACAGGTCATTGCGAGTCCGCCACTGTATCATAGGCGGACGTGGCAATCTCGAGATTGCTTCTTCGTTTCACTCATCGCAATGACACTTCGTGTCAGTTCTTAATTAGAGAAATTCGCGTAATTCGTGGTTAAAGATGTTGTAGTTTTTCGTGTTTTCAAGTTTTCGCGTTTTCGTGATAATCTTTGTCCTTAAATTCTATATCTGTGTTCATCTGTGTTAATCTGTGTCAAAATATTTAGTTAATTCGTGTTCATTCGTGATTGCTATTGTTTTTTATTTGTGGAGGCGCCGGGTAATGAGCCCGGGTCCAGAAAAGACACTGAAAGAAGTATCTTCATGCTTAGTTTCTGTTTTTTTCTTTTCTTTACGGAACTTCCAGAAACAGAATTTCCGAAAGAGCAGGTCTTTTGCTCTCATTCCACCCCACCAGAACCAAATAGGATAGAACCAGTCTGTTATCCGACCCATTCATAGTCCCACAGACAAAGACTACAACGGGCTCCTAACCTAAATTAGGCAGGGAGATAATTTGCTGTTTCGCCAGATGATTTTTTGAGGATTTTTACGAGCCCTTCCTCAAACTCGGCATGCTGCTTCTTTCATTTCCTTTCTGTCGAATCGTTTCGCCCCCCTCTTACAACAGTTAATAGTTTAGAGTTCAAAGTTTAAAGTTTTTAAAGATTATTTTTTATCTATGTTTAATCTGTAGCCTAATTCTTAACTTTAAACTCTTAACTTTAAACTCTTCCTAATCTCCTTTTCCGCTTCTTTTTTCTTGATGAGCTCGCGTTTCTCAAACTCCCTCTTTCCCCGAGCCAGAGCAAGTTCCACCTTTACTCTCCTTCTCTTAAAATATAACGCGAGGGGAACCAAGGTAAAACCTTTGGCTAACTTGCCAACCAACGCTTCGATCTCCCGGCGATGAAGTAATAACTTTCGCGCTCGGTTAGGGTCCAATTTTTGTAAACTATCATATTCATAGGGGGTAATATGCATATTATACAAAAAAACCTCTCCCTGGTCAACTCGGGCAAAAGCCTCGTTAAGAGAAACTTTTCCTTGCCGAATTGATTTTACCTCAGAACCAATCAATTGGACACCGGATTCTATTTTCTCTAAAATCTGGTAATCGTGTAAAGCTCTCTTATTCCGGGCAATAACTTTCATCGACATTCTTTCTTTTTCACCACCGAGAACACAAAGAAACAAAGCCAGAAATAATAAATTAGCCCCCTCACCTCCATCCTCTCCCCTTGGGGAGAGGAAACGTAGGTGAGGGGAAACTTTGAAATTCCATACAATAAATTAGCGAGGCTAAATTGCGCTACTAATCTATACGCTTACTTTGTAGCAATATGCGTAAGATAACTTCCATATTAAGCTTGTAGCAACAGCCTCGCACTACATCTTAGTTCTACGTAGTGCGAACCTCCCTGTTCGCCAAAAAAGGAAATTCCTATGCATTTAAATTAGCCACGAATACACACGAATAGAAGAACTGACAGCGTAGCTGTCATTGCGAGCGAATGACAATGAGCGTGGCAATCCCTCACTTCTATGAAAAAGATGAGATTGCCACGTCGTCCGCCAATATTACTGGGCGGACTCCTCGCAACGACTTCGTCGGATTGCTTCGGCTATGCCTCGCAATGACTATTCTTTAATTTTTTTGGTGTTCATTCGTGTTAATTCGTGACTACATTGACTTTTCTCTAATTTACATAGTATATTATAAAGATCAAGAAGGGTCAATGAAAAAAATAAAAATTGCTGCTTCCCTTTTAGCCGCAGATTTCAGCCAACTGGAGAAAGAAGTTAAAATGGTTGAGAGAGCCGGCGCCGAACTTCTCCACCTTGATATTATGGACGGTCATTTCGTGAAGAATATCAGTTTTGGACCAGGGGTCCTCAAGGCTCTGAGAAGAAGAACGAAATTGGTCTTTGATACCCATTTGATGATTAAAAATCCAAAAAATTACTTAGCAGAGTTTGCTAAATCCGGAAGCGATATTATTACTTTCCACATTGAAACAACTAAAAATCCGAAGGAATTGATTAAATCGATCAGAAAATTGGGTTGTTCTCCGGGAATCAGCCTGAATCCCCGGACTTCCCTCTCCCGGATAAAACCTTTTCTAAAAGATGTTGACTTAATCTTGATTATGAGCGTTAACCCGGGTCTGGGAGGGCAGAAATTTATCCCTTCTTCCCTTACTAAATTAAGAGAGTTAAAGAGCATTATCCGCAAAAAGAATCTTTCTGTTGATTTAGAGGTAGATGGCGGCATAAATAGAAAAACGGCGAAAAAGGCGGTCTCTGCGGGAGCAAATATCCTGGTAGCAGGAACTTACATTTTCCACAGCAGAAATCCGCAAAAAAAGATCAAGGAACTCCGATGCAGTGGATCAAAAAAAAGAGGGAATTAGAAGCAATCCTTGAAAAGAAAGGCTCTTTTGACTTAGCCGTAGAAAAAAAGGTAAGAGAAATTATTTCTGCGGTTAAAAAAGGCGGAGACTCGGCTCTTCTTAGCCTGACGAAAAAATACGATGGCGTAGAGCTAAGAAATCTCAGGGTAAAGGAAGCAGAGAGAGAGAAAGCATCCCTGATTCTGGATAAATTTCTGAAAAATATAATTATCAGCGCCGGCAGGAGAATAGAGGAATTTCACCAAAGACAGTTATTTTTAAACCCTGATTTAATCAGGAGTGAAAAAAACGATTCTTATGTAAAAAAAGTCTTTAGCCCTTTAGAGAAGGTCGGAATTTACATTCCCGCAGGGACTTCTCCGCTCATCTCAACAGTGTTGATGACCGTAATTCCGGCAAAAGTTGCCGGGGTAAGTAGAATTATTTTAGCTTCTCCTCCCGGCAAGGATGGAAAGGTTAATCCCTACATTTTGGCAATTGCGTCTCTCTGGGGAGTAAAAGAATTTTATAAAATAGGCGGGGCACAGGCAATAGCTGCGCTGGCTTTAGGGACAGAAACTATTCCCCGGGTAGATAAAATTATTGGACCGGGGAATAAGTTTGTCACCACCGCCAAAAGACTTCTCTTTGGCCAAGTTGGCATTGATCTCCTGGCCGGACCCAGTGAAGTACTAATTTTAGCGGATAAAACCGCCAACCCTTCTTTCGTAGAAACTGACCTTTTAGCTCAATCCGAACATCCGGGAGGATTAGCAATTTTAATTACCGATTCAGCCGTTTTAGCCAGGAGGATGGAGAAAAACGTAAAAAACGGGTATCTCCTTTTAGTAAAAAATAAAGATGAGATGATTAAACTGGCCAATAAAATTGCCCCTGAGCACCTCCAGATAATGACCGAAGAACCAGAGAAAATAGCTAAAAAAATAAAAAATAGCGGGGCGGTCTTTCTCGGCAACTACAGCCCAGCAGTAATCGGCGATTATCTCGCCGGACCAAGCCATGTCCTTCCCACCGGAGGTTCAGCAAAATTCTTCTCCGGGCTTTCCACCACTGATTTCCTGAGAAGCTTTTCTATCATCTCCTGGAGAAAAAAAGAAGTAAAAAAATGGGGAAAAACCATTGAAAAATTAGCGGAAATAGAAGGTTTGCCATACCATCTAAAATCAATAAAAATAAGGGAGTAGATGGTTGTAGTGGCAGAGTTTACTCTGCCAAGGAGGAAAATAAAAAAAACTAAGAAGAGGTATAATAAAAACTGTGAGAGGAAAGATGAATGGATAGAAGAGTATCAATACTGGATAGCTCAGGTTAAACCTCCACCTTTTTGTCCAAACTTCTGTATTGAATTGCTTCGGAGATATGAGGGGTCTCTATTGAAGAAGAGCCTTCCAGGTCGGCAATGGTTCTGGCTACTTTGAGAATCTTATCGTAGGCGCGGGCAGACATTCCGAGTTTATCGATGGCTAAACCCAATGAATTCCTGGATTCTTCATTAGTCGAGCAATAGTTCTTAATTAAACTTTTATCCATCCTGGAAAAAAGGAATGCCTGTTTGACAAAAATTGCTTCTTGAGACTAATATATTACAAGATATAAGCATAAGGAAATATTGAGCAATGAGTTCTAAAAATAAGCTTCTAATACAGATTCTGCGTGGTGCATCAGATGCTAATATTCCTTTTGTAGGATTATGTCAGTTATTAAAAGAAATGGGATTTAAGCAACGGATTCGTGGTGACCATCATATATTTGCGAAAGAGGAAATTATAGAGATTCTTAACTTGCAACCTAAGGGTTTAAAAGCTAAACCATATCAGGTTAGGCAAGTCCGTAGTGTAATTCTAAAATATAAACTTGGGGGTTAGAAAAATGGAAAAATATGAAGTGATTATCTATTGGAGTAGTGAAGACAAAGCTTTTATAGCTGAGGTTCCAGAGCTGCCTGGCTGTGTGGCAGACGGTTCAACGCGAGAGGAGGCTCTGAGCAATGCTCATGTGGTTATTCAGGAATGGATTGAGACCGCTAAAGAGTTAGGACGAGAAATCCCTGAATCCAAGGGGCGTTTGTTGTTTGCCTAAAAAATTTAATATCGTGTGCAGGAGAACTTAAGGGGATTTTTATTGCGCTATTTTTTAAATAAGGAAGATTAAGGAAATGCGAGAGGTTAAACCTCCACCTTCCTGTCCAAACTCCTGTATTGAATTGCCTCGGAGATATGCGGGGTCTCTATTGAAGAGGAACCTTCCAGGTCGGCAATGGTTCTGGCTACTTTGAGAATCTTATCGTAGGCGCGGGCAGACATTCCGAGTTTATCGATGGCTAAACCCAATAAATTCCTGGATTCTTCATTAGTCGAGCAATGTTTCTTAATTAAACTTTTATCCATCCTTATTTATAGCCAAAACATTCTATTTATCCTTCGTAGGGATTATTATAATCCACACTGCTTACTCTCTTTAGAAGCTTTCCAAATGCATTTTTACCCTCGAATAACTCCTAATCTATAACCTTTCCCCTCTAACAGGAGCTGATAGCCGTCTTCAGAACCCACAGAAATAAGCACCTTCTTTTTTTCCTCAGAAATCCAGCTTGTCAGAACTTCTCCAGCAAAGATGGTATGGTCCCCGGTATCAAGATAGCCGGAAACCTTGCACTCCAGATTCACCGCACACTCCTTGATTAAATCCGGCTTAACAAACTTTGCTTTAAGAGGGGTTAAGCTTGTCTCTCGGAGTTTATCGATGTTTCTACCGGAATTGGTGCCACAGAAAAGAACTTCCTTGGCAATATCTCCCCCAGGGACAGCAAGCACAAATTCACCTGTCTCCATCAGTAATTTATGGCTGTATCTGGTCTTTCCTACAGAGATAGCTACCATCGGTGGCTGAATGGAGGTCTGCATTTTCCAGCCCAAAGCAATGGGATTGGAACGTTTGTTCTCCCTATCGTAACATACCGCCAAAACAACCCTTGAGGGCTTCCCAAAACAAGATAAAGCTTTTGAATAACTTACCTCTTTCATTAGACATCCTCCTGGTATATTATTCACTATGAACAACGGTAGTTCAGTAAGAGAATTAAAGAGAAGTTTATTATTAGTAATTTCTCTTGGCTACCTTCTCTTTAACTATCCACAGAAATCTGTGGATAACTCCGCCG
>Ga0210015_1002751_pt1 | contig 15982 bp, 15 predicted proteins | sample CryGeymeta201522_FD_185471 | JGI IMG/M metagenome (GOLD analysis project Ga0210015, IMG submission 185471) | Groundwater microbial communities from Crystal Geyser aquifers in Utah, USA - Crystal Geyser metaG 2015-22 (SPAdes) (version 2) | ecosystem: Environmental > Aquatic > Deep subsurface >... | reverse complement strand
TGATCCCGGTGATGGCGCTGATCGCGGGGGTGATCGGCTCGATCTACGCCGGGATCGCCTCGCCCACCGACGCGGCGGCGGTCGGCGTCGTGCTGGCGCTGGTGCTGGCGGCGTCGCAAGGCGGGCTGACGCGGGCGGTGTTTCTCGACGGGCTGATGGGCGCGACGCGCACTTCGTGCATGATCGCCTTCATCCTCGCGGGCGCGGCGTTCCTGACCGTGGCGATGGGTTTTACCGGCATTCCGCGGATGCTGGCGGAATGGATCGGCGCGCTCGGCCTCAGCCAGTTTCAGCTTCTGGCGGCGCTGACGGTGTTCTTCGTGGTGCTGGGGATGTTTCTCGACGGCATCTCGGTGGTGGTGCTGACCACCTCGGTCGTGATGCCGATGGTGCAGGCGGCGGGGATCGACCCGCTGTGGTTCGGCGTCTACATCGTGATCGTGGTCGAGATGAGCCAGATCACCCCGCCGGTGGGCTTCAACCTGTTCGTGCTGCAGGCGCTGACCGGGCGCTCGATCATGGCGGTGGCGTGGGCGGCGCTGCCGTTCTTTTTGCTGATGGCGGCGGCGCTGGCGATCATCGTCGCGTTTCCCGGCATCGTGACCTGGCTTCCCAACCAGATGTGAGCGCCATGAACCAGCCTTCCTCCCCGCGCGGCCCCATCGTCTCGTCGGAGCATCTGGCGACCGCCGAGGGCTGGCGATTCAGCGAGCTTGAGTATGGCATGATCATGGCGTTCAACGCCTTCAGCCGCTGGATGCTGCGCTGCATGGCCGCCGTGGGTCACCCCGACTTCAACCCGCTCGACATCCTGGTGCTGCACAACCTCAACCATCGCAAGCGCGACAAGCGGCTGGCGGACGTGGCCTTCGTGCTCAACATCGAGGATCTGCACACCGTCAACTATGCGGTGAAAAAGCTGGTCAGGGCCGGGCTGGCCGAGGGCGAGAAGCGCGGCAAGGAGATGTTCTGGCGCACCACGCCGGAAGGCCGCCGCGTCTGCGCCGAATATGGCAAGGTGCGCGCGCTGTGCCTGATCGGTCCGGCGACGGCGACCGACGCGGACCTCGCCCAGCTCAGCCGCGCCGCCCAGGTGCTGCGCAGCGTGGCGGGCGACTACGATCAGGCGGCGCGGGCGGCGGCGAGCCTGTGAGGGCTTGGCGACGATGCGCGGGCGGCGGACGTTCGCCGCGACGCCGGGAACAGACGGGAACGCGCGGTTTCGCCAAGCCCTGAACCTTCCCGGGTTCGCCGCAGGGTCAAAGCCGCTGCGGATCTTGTGGTCCATGGCCGATGAAGCGCCCTGATCCCGCAACTCATGACTGCGGCTGCGCGGCGCCGAGCCGGGCGCCGGTCGCGGGGTCGAACAGCAGCGCGCGGGCGGGGTCGAGCGTCAGGCCCAGCCGCGCGCCCGGGCGCAGCGCGCGCGCGTCGCGCGCCTCGGCCACCACGCGGGCGCCGTCCTGCGCTTCGAGGTGCAGATAGGATACGCCGCCCAGGTGCTCGATCACATCGACCCTGAAGGCGTCGCCGTCGGTCAGCCCCAGATGCTCGGGCCGCGCGCCGACCGTGACCGCCGCGCCGTCGGGCGGCGCCGCGGCCGGCGCCAGGGTCAGCGATAGCCCGCCCGGCAGCGCCACGCGCCCGCCCTGCGCGCGCCCGTCCAGAAAATTCATCGCCGGAGAGCCGATGAACCCGGCGACGAAGCGGTTGGCGGGGTTGTCATACAGCTCCAGCGGCGCGCCCGCCTGCTCGATGCGCCCGTCGCGCAGCACCACGATCTTGTCGGCCAGCGTCATCGCCTCGACCTGATCGTGGGTGACGTAGATCATCGTGGCGCCGAGCCGCTGGTGCAGCCGCGACAGCTCCACCCGCATCTCGACGCGCAGTTCGGCGTCGAGGTTGCTCAGCGGCTCGTCGAACAGGAACACCCTGGGGTCGCGCACAATGGCCCGCCCGATGGCGACGCGCTGGCGCTGGCCGCCGGAAAGCTGGCCGGGCTTGCGGTCCAGCAGCGGGCCGAGTTTCAGGATGTCGGCGGCGCGCGCCACCCTTTCCGCGATCTGCGCCTTTGGGTGGCCGCCCATGCGCAGGCCGAACCCCATGTTCTGCGCCACCGTCATGTGCGGATAGAGCGCGTAGGACTGGAACACCATGGCGACGCCGCGCTCTGCGGCGTCCACCCGGGTCACGTCGCGCCCGGCGATGGCGATGGCGCCCGCCGTGGTCACCTCCAGCCCCGCGATCATGCGCAAGAGGGTGGACTTGCCGCAGCCGGAGGGGCCGACGAACACGCAGAACGCGCCGTCCTCCACCTCCAGATCGACGCCGTGGATCACCTCGGCGTCGCCGAAGCGCTTGACGGCGCCGCGCAGGCGCAACCCCAGGGCGTTCAGACCGGACATGGCGCATTCTCCTTGCCGGGCGCGGGGGCGGCGGCGGGGCTTTGCCGCGCCTCGGCGGCGGCGGCGATGGCGGCGGCGGCGGCGCGCAGGCGGGGCGCGAGCGTGGCGAGATCGTCAAGGTCCCGCCGCGCGGTCGAGGACGTCACCGAGATCGCCCCGAGCGCCACGCCGCGCGCCGCGAGCACCGGCGCCGCGACGCAGATGATGCCCGGCTCATGCTCCTGCCGGTCGAAGGCGACGCCGCGCGCGCGGATCGCGGCAAGTTCGGCGCGCAGGGCCACCGCGTCGAGCGTATGCGCGGTGTAGCGGTGGTGGGACTGCTGCGACAGCAGCTCCTCCAGCCGCGCGGGGTCGGCGAAGGCCAGCATCGCCTTGCCGACGCCGGTGCAATAGGCCGGGCCGACCTTGCCGGCGTCGGAGAACATCTCCAGCGGGCGGCGCGCGTCGCGCTTGTCGATATAGAGCACCTGACCGGCGTCGAGCTGGGCGAGGTGGATGGTCTCGCCGGTCTGCGCCGACAGCGCGTCCAGGATCGGGCGCGCGACCTCGGCCAGCGACGCCTTGCGCCACGCCGCATGGCCCAGCCGCACCAGCCGCAGGCCGGGGGAATACCGCTGGGTGTCGGGGTCGTGCGCCAGCATCCGCTGCGCCACCAGCGTGCGCAACAGCCGGTGCAGCGTCGCCTTGGGCAGCCCCTGCGCATGCAGCAGATCGACGAAGCGCAGCGGCCCGGGCGCGGCCGCGACCGCGTCGAGCAGCGCCAGCGCCTTCACCAGCGCGCCATCCGCCTTGGGCGGCGTTTGCGCCATGCGTCCTCCCCGTGGTTCGCGCGCGTTCGGCCGCACGTCATGGTTGACAGTGAACCATCCGGGGCGGATAGTTTCAATAACCAAAAACAGGGTTCCGATAAATGGAACTTGCATCCGGATCGATTCAGGGAGGAACCGATGATCCGAACGCTCACGACCGCCGCCTTCGCGGCGGCGCTGCTGGCCGCGCCGCTGATGGCGCGCGACCTGGTGATCAACTCCGACACCTCCGACCCGGCGCCCAGGGCGGCGATGGAGAAGGTGATCGCGGGCTTCAAGGCCGAGAACCCGGACGTGAATATCGTCTGGAACAACTTCGACCATGAGGGCTACAAGACCGCGATCCGCAACTTCCTGACCGCCGACGCGCCCGATGTGGCGGCGTGGTATGCCGGCAATCGCATGGCGCCCTATGTCAATGCGGGGCTGTTCGAGCCGGTCACCGACGTCTGGGCCGCCGAGGGACTGGGCGAAAGCCTCAAGTCCGCCGCCGCGTCGATGGAGATGAACGGCGAGAAATGGGGCGTGCCCTACACCTATTACCAGTGGGGCCTCTACTATCGCGCCGACATCTTCGCCGAGCAGGGCGTCGCGCCGCCGACCGACTGGGAAGGGCTGAAGGCGGCCGCCGCCACGCTCAAGGCCGCCGGGATCGCGCCCTTCGCCATCGGCTCCAAGGCGCTGTGGCCGACCGGCGGCTGGTTCGACTACATGAACCTGCGCGTCAACGGCTATGAGCATCACATGAAGCTGACGGCGGGTGAGATCCCCTACACCGACCCCACCGTGCGCGCGACCTTCGCCAAGTGGGCGGAACTGGTGGAGGCGGATTATTTCCTCGCCAACCACGCCGCCTATGACTGGCAGGAGGCGGCGCCGTTCCTCGCCAACGGGCAGGCGGCGATGTATCTGATGGGCAACTTCGCGGTGGACATCTTCAAGGCGGCGGGCCTGAGCGAAGACCAGATCGGCTTCATGCAGTTTCCCGCCATCACGCCCGGCCTGCCGATGGCCGAGGACGCGCCCACCGACACCTTCCACATCCCCGCCCGCGCGAAGAACAAGGAGGACGCGAAGAAGTTCCTCGCCTATCTCGCGCGCGCCGACGTGCAGGGCGATATCAACGCCACGCTGGGGCAATTGCCGGTCAACGGCGCCGCCGCCGTGCCGCAGGACAAGTTCCTCAAGCAGGGTTTCGAGATGCTGTCCAACGCCTACGCGCTGGCGCAGTTCTACGACCGCGACGCGCCGGCGGAGATGGCCAAGGCGGGGATGGAGGGCTTTCAGGAGTTCATGATCAAGCCGCAGAACCTCGACCGCATCCTCGACCGGCTGGAGAAGACCCGGGCGCGGGTTTACAAGTAAGCGCGAAGCCGTCACCCCGCCCCCCCTCAGCGGGAGAGGGGGCGATATCGGCGCCGCCTGCGCTGCACCCCCCGGGATCGCGCCATGACCGCCGCCGCGCGCCCTCTCCCTCACCGGGGGAGGGGGCAGGGTGAGGGGGGCTCGCCGCCACAGGGATCGCGCCACAGGGACCGCGCCACAGGGATCGCGCCACAGGGACCGCACCACGGGGATCGCACCGATGACCGAACACCCTTCCCCCGGCTGGTGGCGCGCCAACCAGCGCCGCCTCGCGCCGCTGATCCTGCTGGCGCCCGGCGCGCTGATGTTCATGGTCTATGTGATCATTCCGATCTTCCAGTCGATCTGGATCAGCTTCTACGACTGGGACGGCATCGGCGCGGCGACGTGGATCGGCATCGGCAACTATGTCGAACTGATGGATGACGACGCGTTCCACACCTCGCTTAAGAACAACGTGCTGTGGCTCGTGCTCTACATGCTGGCGCTGCCCGGCGGTCTGGCGGTCGCGCTGTTTCTCAATCAGACCGTGTGGGGCATCCGGCTCTACAAATCGCTGTTCTTCTTTCCCTTCGTGATCTCGCAAGTCGTCGTGGGGCTGGTGTTCGCGTGGTTCTACGATCCCTCGTTCGGCCTCTTGAACATCGTGCTGGGCTGGGTCGGCGCCGGGCCGGTGGCGGTGCTGGCCGATGAGCGGTTCGTGACCTACGGCATCATCGCGGCGGGCCTCTGGCCGCAGACCGCCTATTGCATGATCCTGTATCTCACCGGGCTGAACGCGGTGAACCCCGAGCAGATCGAGGCCGGGCGGCTCGACGGCGCCAAGGGCTGGCGGATGCTGTGGTTCGTGGTGCTGCCGCAGTTGCGCCCGGCCACCTTCATCGCGGTGGTGGTCACGGTGATCGGCGCGCTGCGCAGCTTCGATCTGGTCTCGATCATGACCGACGGCGGCCCCTACGGCTCCAGCCGCGTGCTGGCGTTCTACATGTATGAGCAGGCGCTGGGCGAATACGGCTTTCGCATGGGTTATGGCGCCGCGATCGCGGTGGTGCTGTTCGCGATCATGATGATCTATATCACCGGCTTCCTGTGGCGCATCGCGCGCGATGAGCGGGGGGCGCGCTGATGTTTCCCCGCCCGATCGCCACCCGCTCCGCCGTCGCGCAACGGCTCTACAAGATCGCTCTGCCCGTCTCGCTGGCGCTGTGGCTGCTGCCGCTGATCGCGGTGGCGGTGACCTCGATCCGCAGCCAGGGCGACATCGCGGCCGGCAACTACTGGGGCTGGCCGACGTCGTTCAACCCCGGCAACTACGCCGACATCTTCGCGCGCACCGAACTGGCGGCGTTCATCGCCAACTCGTTCATCGTGACGATCCCCACGGTGATCGGCGCTGTGGGCCTGTCGTGCCTGACCGGCTTTGCGCTGGCGGTCTATAATTTTCGCGGGGCGATGCTGATCTTCTTCCTGTTCATCGCCGGCAACTTCGTGCCGTTCCAGATCCTCATGGTGCCGGTGCGCGACCTGACGCTGGATCTGGGGCTCTACAACACGCATCTGGGGCTGATCCTGTTCCATGTCGCGTTCCAGACCGGGTTCTGCACGCTGTTCATGCGCAACTTCATCCGCGCGCTGCCCAAGGAGCTGATCGAGGCGGCGCGGGTCGAGGGCGTGGGCGAGCTGCGCATCTTCTGGTTCGTGGTGATGCCGCTGATGCGCCCGGCGATCGCGGCCCTGTCGGTGCTGGTTTTCACCTTCATCTGGAACGATTATTTCTGGGCGACGGTGCTGACCCAGGGCGCGGGCGCGATGCCGGTGACGGCGGGCCTGTATTCGCTGAACGGCCAGTGGATCGCGCAGTGGCATCTGGTCTCGGCGGGCGCCATCGTCGCCGCCGCGCCGCCGGTGGCGATGTTCTTCCTGATGCAGAAACACTTTATCGCCGGGCTGACGCTGGGCGCGGTGAAATGATCCAGGGCTGGCGGCTCGACGGCCCCGGCCGCACGCTGGCGCTGGCGGCCGAGGGCGCCGGGGTTCCGTGGGTCGCATGGTTCGGCCCCTCCCTGCCGCCGGGCGAGGACATCGCGGCGCTGGCGCGGGCGGGGATGCGGTCGGCCCAGGGCGGCGAGATCGACGCCGTGGCCCCGGCATCGCTGTGCCCGGAAGCCGCGCTGGGCTTTCCCGGCCACCCCGGTCTGATCGCCGATGCGCCGCGCCTGCGCGGGGCGGGCGCGCTGGAGGACGGCGCCTTCGTCTGGCGCGGGCGCGGCGGCGCCATCGGCTATGCGGCGCGCGTCGCCCTCCTGCCCTCGGGACTGGTCGCGCTGTCGGCGTCGGTGGAGAACCTCGGCGCCGCCGCGCTGCGGCTCGACTGGCTGGCGGCGCCCGCGCTGCCGCTGTCGCCCGCGTCGCGCGAGGCCGTCGCGTTCTCCGGCCGCTGGTGCGGCGAGTTCCGCGCCGATCCGCAACCCTGGGCGCCCGGCGCGCGGCTGCGCGAGAACCGCACCGGGCGCAGCGGGCATGAGCATTTTCCCGGCCTCGTGGTCCCCGAACCGGGCGCGCGCCACACGCAGGGCGCCGCGCTGGCGCTGCATCTGGCGTGGTCGGGCGGGCATCGCATGGTGGCCGAGCAACTGCCCGACGGGCGCAGGCAAGCGCAGTTCGGCGCCATGCCGCCGCCGGGCGGCTGGCTTCTGGCGCCCGGCGCGCGGCTCGACACGCCCACGCTGCTGGCGGCGTGGAGCGACCGGGGCCTGAACGGCGCGATGGCGGCGTTCCACGCCGAGGCGCGGGCGCGGCTGCGCTTCGCCCGGCCTGCGCGCCCGGTGCATTACAATTGCTGGGAGGCGGTGTATTTCCGCCATGATCCGGCCGAGCTGGAGGACATCGCCGCCCGCGCCGCCGCGCTGGGGGCGGAGCGGTTCGTGCTGGACGACGGCTGGTTCAAGGGCCGCAACGACGATTCCTCGTCGCTGGGCGACTGGACCGTGGACCGGCAAAAATACCCCGGCGGCCTCGGCCCGCTGATCGGTCATGTGCAGCGCCTGGGCATGGAGTTCGGCCTGTGGGTCGAGCCGGAGATGGTCAGCCCCGACAGCGACCTGTTCCGCGCGCATCCCGACTGGGCGCTCGGGCCGCCCGATCAGCCGATGGGGCGCGGCCAGCTTGCGCTCGACATCGCGCGCGCGGAGGTCTCAGAGCATCTGTTCGCCGCGCTCGACGCGCTGCTGAGCGCGCATCCCGTCGCGTATCTGAAATGGGATCATAACCGCGTCCTGCCCTTCGCCGCGCCCGCGCAGACCGGGGCGCTCTATGCGCTGCTCGACCGGCTGCGGGCGGCGCATCCGGCGGTGGAGATCGAAAGCTGCGCCTCGGGCGGCGGACGGATCGACCTCGAAATCCTGCGCCGCGTCCAGCGCGTCTGGCTGAGCGACAGCAACGACGCGCTGGAGCGGCTGCGCATCCAGGCGGGCGCCGCGCTGTTCCTGCCGCCGGAGGCGACCGGATCGCATGTCGGCCCGCGCGTTTGCCACACCTCCGGGCGCAGCCTGCCGATGGAGTTTCGCGCCTGGGTGGCGGCGCAGCGGCACATGGGGTTCGAGATGGACCCGCGCGAACTGACCGGCGCCGAGGCCGATACGCTGCGCGGCGTGGTGGCGTGGTTCAAGGCCAACCGCGCCTGGCTGCATACGGGCCGTCTGCACCGGCTCGACCCGCCCGACCCTGCGGTTGTCGCCGAGATGACCGTGGCGGCGGACGGCGCGCGCTTTGTGGTGTTCGCGGGTCAGGCGGCGGCCGCGCAGGGCGCCGCGCAGCCGCTGCCGCTGACGGGGCTTGAGCCGACCGCGCGCTATCGCGTATCGCTGCGCGCGCCTGAGACGCCGCCGCGCGCGCTCAACCGCTTTGGCCATGCGCTGACGCAGCCGGTCGTGCTGTCGGGCGCCGCGCTGACGGGGGGCGCGCTGCGGCCTCCGGCGGTGTATCCTGAAACGATGCTCGTCCTTGAGGGCGCGCGCCTCTAGAGCCCGGAGACCATGCCGATGTTCCCCCGCTATCCCGATCTCAAGGACGCCAGCGTGCTGATCACCGGCGGCGGCTCCGGCATCGGCGCCGCGCTGACCGACGCCTTCATGGCGCAGGGCGCGCGCGTGGCCTTCATCGACTTCATCGACTGCGACGATTTCGTGGCGGCGATGACGCTGAAGCACGACACGGCGCCGCTGCACATCCGCGCCGACCTGCGCGACATCGCCCAGATCGAGGCGGCGGTGGACGAGGCGCGCACCCGTCATGGCCCCATCGGCAAGCTGGTCTGCAACGCCGCGCGCGACACGCGCAGCGAGATCGGCGAGGTGGACGCGGCGTTCTGGGACGACATGCAGGCGATCAACCTGCGCCATTTCTACTTCACCGCGCAGGCCTGCGCCGAAGATCTCAAGGCGACGCCGGGCGCGGCCATCGTCAATTTCACCTCCGGCAGCTTTCTGCAGGCCAACCCCGGCATGGAGGTCTATATGGCCGCCAAGGCGGGCGTGATCGGACTGACGCGCGGTCAGGCGCGCGACCTCGGGCCGTTCGGCGTGCGCGCCAACGCCATCGCGCCGGGCTGGGTGATTACCGAGCGGCAGCGCGAACTCTGGGCCACGCCGGAAGCGGTCGCCAGCCACCTTGCGCTGCAATGCGTGGCGCGAGAGATCGCGCCGGAGGAGATGGCGGGGCCGTGCCTGTTCCTCGCCTCCGACGCCGCCAGCGCGATGACTGCGCAGATGATGATCGTCGATCTGGGGCGGGTATGAGCGAGGCCGCGGTCAAGGCTGACTGGATCGCCGTCGATTGGGGCACCACGCGGCTGCGCGTCTGGGCGATGGGGCGGGCGGGCGCGCCGCTGGCGCAGGCGCAGGCCGCGACCGGCATGGGGACGCTGGCGCCGCAGGGCTATGACGCGGCGCTGCTGGCGCTGGCGGGCGGCTGGATTGGCGCGGGCGCGCCGACGCCCGCGCTGGTGTGCGGCATGGCGGGCGCGCGCGAGGGCTGGGCCGCCGCGCCTTACGCCGATATCGCCTCGCCGCTGGCGCAGGTCGCCGTGGGCGCGGCGGCGCCGCAGGCCGACCCGCGTCTGGCGGTGCGCATCCTGCCGGGGCTGAAGCAGGACGACCCGCCCGAGGTGATGCGCGGCGAAGAAACCCAGCTTGCGGGCCTTCTGGCCCTGCGTCCCGGCTTTGAGGGGCTTGTGGCGCTGCCGGGCACGCATTGCAAATGGGCGCAGGTCGCGGAGGGCCGGGTGCGCGCGTTCCGCACCGTGATGACCGGCGAGATGTTCGCGCTGCTGGCGTCGCAATCCGTTCTGCGCCACGCCATGCCGGCCGACCTCGCCCTGATCGACGACGCCGCCTTCACGCTGGCCGCGCAGGAGGCGTTCGCGCGCCCCGCCGAGGCGATCGCCGCGCTGTTCTCGGCGCGCGCCGCGCGCCTGCTGAACCGGGCGACGGCGGCCGAGTCGGGCGGGCGGCTGTCGGGGTTGTTGATCGGCATGGAGCTGGCGGCGGCTTCGGCGCTGTTTCCCGGCGACGGCCCGGTGACGCTGATCGGCGAGACGGCGCTGTGCGCGCGCTATGCGGGCGCGCTGGCGGCGGTCGGGCGCGCGGGCGAGGTGATCGAGGCGTCCCGCGCCACGCTGGCCGGGCTGGCGGGCGCCCACGCGCAACTGTTCGGAGACCGGCCATGACCCGTCCGCTGATCGCCATCCTGCGCGGCGTCACGCCGCCCGAGGCCGCCGCCGTGGCGCTGGCGCTGGCCGGGGCGGGGATCACGATGATCGAGACGCCGCTGAACTCGCCCGATCCGCTGGACAGCATCAAGGCGATGCGCGCGGCGCTGGGCGCGCGGGCGCAGATCGGCGCGGGCACGGTCCTGACGGTCGCGCAGGCGGAGGCGGTGGCGGCGGCGGGCGGGCGCTTCGTGGTCTCGCCCAACACCGACGCGGCCGTGATCGCGCGCACCAAGGCGCTGGGCATGGCGTCGTGGCCGGGCGCCTTCACCGCCACCGAGTGCTTCGCGGCGCTGGCGGCGGGGGCGGATGGGATCAAGATCTTCCCCGCCTCGGTGATGGGGCCGGAGGGGATCAGGGCGCTGCGCGCGGTGCTGCCCGCCGCCGTCCCGGTCTATGCGGTCGGCGGCGCGGGGGCGGAGAGCTTCGCCGCATATCTCGGCGCCGGGGCGGACGGCTTCGGGCTGGGGAGCAATCTCTACCGGCCCGGCGACAGCGCCGCCGCCGTGGGCGAGAAGGCGCGCGCGCTGGTCGCCGCGTTCGACAGGGCGGCGGCGCGATGATCCGTCGCCTCGGCGTCTGCTATTACCCCGAGCAATGGGCCGAGGCGCTGTGGGCCGGGGACGCGCGGCGCATGGCCGACGCGGGCCTCAGCCTTGTGCGGATCGGCGAATTCGCCTGGAGCCGGATCGAACCGCGCCCCGGCGCCTTCGACTGGGGCTGGCTGGATCGCGCGGTCGGGACGCTGGCGGGCGCCGGGCTGCGGGTGGTGATGGGCACGCCCACCGCGACGCCGCCGCGCTGGATGCTGGCGCGCTGGCCCGACATGCTGGCCCATGACGCGCAGGGCCGCCCGAGGGGCTTCGGCTCACGCCGCCATTATTGCTTCAGCCACGCGGGCTATCGCGGCGAGGCGGCGCGCATCGCCGCCGCGATGGCGGCGCGCTATGGCCGCCACCCGGCGCTGGCGGCGTGGCAGACCGACAACGAATACGGCTGCCACGACACGACGCTGTCCTACAGTCCGGCGGCGCTGACGGCGTTCCGGGCCTGGCTGGCGGCGCGATACGGCGACATCGCCGCGCTCAACGCCGCGTGGGGCAATGTGTTCTGGTCGATGGACTACGCCGCTTTCGACGAGATCGACCTGCCCGCCCTGACCGTGACCGAGGCCAACCCCGCCCATGCGCTCGACTTTCACCGCTTCAGCGCCGATCAGGTGATCGCCTTCAACCGCGCGCAGGTGGACGCGATCCGCGCGCATTCCGCCGCGCCGATCCTGCACAACTACATGGGCAAGGTGCTGGAGTTCGACCATTTCGCGCTGGGCGGCGATCTGGATGCGGCGAGCTGGGACAGCTATCCGCTGGGGTTTCTCGAAGACCGGGTGGACGGCGACGACGCTCACCGCCGCCGCTACGCCCGCCAGGGCGACCCGGATTTCCAGGCGTTTCACCATGATCTCTATCGCGCCGTGGGCCGGGGCCGCTGGTGGGTGATGGAGCAGCAGCCGGGTCCGGTGAACTGGGCGCCGCGCAACCCCGACCCGCTGCCCGGCATGGTGCGGCTCTGGGCGTGGGAGGCGTTCGCGCACGGCGCCGAGGCGGTGAGCTTTTTCCGCTGGCGTCAGGCGCCGTTCGCGCAGGAGCAGATGCACAGCGGCCTGCTCCGCCCCGACGGCGCGCCGGCGCCGGGGCTGGCCGAGGCGGCGCAGGTGGCGCGCGAGATCGCGCAAGCCCCGCAGGCGGGGGCGCCGCCGGGCGACGTGGCGCTGGTGTTCGACTACGAGAGCGCATGGGGCTGGGCGGTCCAGCCGCAGGGGCGCGACTTCGACTATTTCAACCTCGTGTTCGCCTTCTACCGCGCCATGCGCCGCGCCGGACTGTCGGTGGACATCCTGCCCCCCGACGCGGGCGACCTCTCCGCGTGGCGGCTGGTCGCGGCGCCGGGGGTGATGCGCTGGCGCGCGCCGCTGGCGGATGCGCTGGCCGCGTATCGGGGCGTGGCGCTGATCGGGCCGCGCGCGGGCGCCAAGACCGAAGCCATGGCGATCCCCGCCGGGCTGCCGCCCGGCCTGCCGCGCAATCTTCTCGACGCCGTGGTGGCGCGGGTCGAGAGCCTGCGCCCCGACATGCCCGAGCCGCTGGCGGCGGGCGGCGCCTTTACGCTGTGGCGCGAGAAGGTCGAGACGCGCGCCGAGGTGCTGGAGTGCTGCGCCGACGGCTGGCCGGCCGTGATCGCGCAAGGGGGCCTGCGCTATGTCGCGGGCTGGCCGGACGCGCCCGCGCTCGACCGCATCCTGTGCGACGCCTGTGCGGCGGCGGGGGTCGCGACCCGCGCGCTGCCCGAGGGGCTGCGCCTGCGCCGGGGCGCCGACGCGCATTTCGCCTTCAACCACACCACCGCGCCGATCGGCCTCGACGCCGTGCTCGGCGATCTGGGGTTCAGCGGCGCGCTGCCCCCCGCGGGCGTGGCGCGCGCGCCGCGCTGAGGCGGGCGCGCGGGCGGCTTCAGCGCGGCTTCGGCGCCGTCAGCACCCGCCAGTAGAGCGCCACGAAGCCGCCGAAGGCGACGATCCACAGCGCGGCGGCGGCGTGGGTCAGCCACAACTGCGCAGGCTGGAACGCCGCCAGTATCCGCGCCAGCGCGCCGAGGATCGCGGCGAGATAGAGCACGCTGACGCCCGCGCCCGCCGTCAGCGCGCGCCCGGTGTGGCCGAGGCTGGCGCGGGTCATCACCGCCAGCGTCATCACCCCCGCCGCGCCGGCGGTCCAGGCATGCAGCCCCGCGACCGGCGGCGCGTCGCCAAGGATCGCCCACGCCGTCAGCAGCATCCCCAGCGCCGCGAAGCCATAGCCCGCGTGCAGCACGGTCACCATCGGCTCCGCCAGCGTGCGCCAGCCCGCCCAGCGCGCCAGCCGCGCGCAATGCGCCAGCCCCGCCGCCAGCGTCAGCCACCCCGACGCCGGGGCGCCCGGCGCCGCCGTCCACGCCGTCAGCGCGACGGCGGCCAGCAACAGCGCTGCGGCGTCAAAACGGCCCATCGGCGCGGGCAGCGGGCCGGGCGCGCGGCGCGCCAGCCAGTTGCGGGTGAAGCTGGGCGTGATCCGCCCGCCGATCAGCAGCACCATGCCGACCGCCGACGCGATCCCCAGCCGCGCGCCGTAGCCGCCGACGGCGAGGCCGCCAGACGCCGCCTCCCAGTGAAACAGCGCGCCGCCCGCCGCATGCAGCGCGACCAGCCCCAGCACCGGCAGATTGCGCCACGCGCGCCCCGCGACGATCTCGCGCCCCGCCACCGCCAGCAGCGCGACCGGCGCCGCCAGCGCCCCGGCGGCGACCAGCGCAGGCGGCAGCGCCTCCGACAGCAGCACCGCCGCGCGGCCCAGCAGCCACAACCCCGCCAGCCCCGCCAGCGGCGCGCCCATCACCGGCAGTCGCCCGGTCCAGTTCGGGATCGCGGTCAGCAGGAATCCGGCGAAGATCGCGGCGAGCCAGCCCCACAGCAGCTCATGCACATGCCAGTCCACCGGCGCGAACCGGCCCGGCGGCGCCGCGCCGCCGACGATCCAGGCCAGCCACATAGCCATGGCGACGGCGGCCCAGAGCGCGCCGAACAGAAAGAACGGGCGAAAGCCCCAGCTCAGGATCGCAGGCCCTGCATAGGCGCGGCGGCGATCCATGGTCGCGGTGGTCATGGCGGCTCCTTCGCGATCGCGCGGAACGGTTGCGGCGGCGGCGCGGCGATTGCGCGCAAAGACCGATTGAAACCGTCAACAACTAACCCGCGCGCCGCCGGGCGGCAAGCGGCGGTCGGCCGCGCGCCGGGCCTGCGGCGCTTTGACCTGCGCAGCTTCGCGCTATTTGCCGGAGGGTTAAGCGCCGTCTTGTCGGCGGCGATCGGCATGTGGTGGCGCGAGGAGGCCCGGATGCGTCTTGCAGTCAGTCTCGCCCTAGCGGCGGCGCTGTGCCTGGGCGGCGCGCCGCAGGCGTCGTCGGAGGGCGCGATGATCGAGGATTTTCAGACGCAGCCCGAGACCCGCTGGCGGTTCTTTACCGATTCGGTGATGGGCGGCAGATCGTCCGGCGCGCTGACCTTCGCGCAGGAGGACGGCCTGACCCACGCGCGCATGACCGGTCGCGTCAGCACCGCCAACAACGGCGGCTTCATCCAGATGCGCATGGACCTGAGCGACCCGCCGCCAGCAGGTGCGGCGGGCCTGCGTCTGCTGGCGCGCGGCGACGGCCAGCGCTATTTCGTGCATCTGCGCACGACCGGCACGCTTCTGCCCTGGCAATACTATCAGGCGGGATTCGAGGCGGCGCCAGAATGGACCGAGATCCGGCTGCCGTTCGCGGCGTTCACGCCCTCCGGCGCCCTGCTGCGCGCCGTTCCGCAGGCGGACAGCCTGAAATCGGTCGGGATCGTCGCCTTCGGGCGCGATCACGACGCGGAGATCGAGGTGCGCGAAGTCGGGTTTTATTGAGCGCGGGCCGCGCGCAGGCCCGCGCTGTCAGCCCGAGGTCGCCGCCGCCTGCGCCCCGGGCGCGCGCACCCGGGGCTGGGGGGCTCGGCCATGACGCGGCCCTCGTCGAGGCGGATCACCCGGTCGGCCCAGTCCGCGCCGTCGCGGCGATGGCTGATCGACAGGATGGTGGCCTGCGGCAGGATGGCGCGCAGCCTGTGGCGGATGCGGTCCTCAAGGGCGGGTTCGACCGCGCTCAGCGCCTCGTCGAGGATCAGCACGTCAGGCCGATGCAGCAGCGCGCGCGCCAGGCCGAGGCGCTGACGCTGTCCGCCGGAAAAATTGAGGCCCTGCGGCCCGATCCGCGCGTCGAAACCGTCGGGGATCGCGTCGATGGCGGTGAGCATCTCAACTGCGGCGCACGCCTGACGCATTTCGTCAACGGTCGCGTCGTGGCGGGCGAGGCGCAGGTTCTGGGCGATGGTCCCTTCGATCAGCTCCACATCCCGCCCGGCCAGCGCCACCCGGTGCAGCCATGACGCGCGGGACAGCTGCGAAAGGGGCGTGTCGATCAGTATCCGGCCCGGGGCGGGTTCATGGAGCCGCGAGCAGGGTGACGATCGTCGTCTTGCCGGAGCCGCTCGGCCCTGCAAGCGCGGTAATTTTCGCCGCGCGGGATCGTCAGGTCGGCGCCGTCGAGGATCGGCGCGGCGCGGTCGTCATGGTGGAACACCACCTTGTTCAGCCGAATTTCCTGCTTCAGACCGCGAAACGGCGTGGCGCCGTCGGGCGTCACCGCCGTCTCGACGCCTTCGAGCACCTCGCGCACGCTGCGCATGGAGGCGGTGTTCAGCCCCACCGGCCTGACTGATTTCGCGGATAGGTGCTGGTCGCTGCGGGTTGGTAAGCCGGGTTCCTCCGCCGTCAAACGGAGGATCCGGGTTGGCCTGCAAATCCATCGCCGACCAGCAAGTGAGATTGTCCACGTCCGACCTCCACAAGCATACTCAGCGCACAGCGGCGGCGCGCGCCGGGTTCAGCGAGCGCATGGCCCGCCGGTTCGATGCCGACCCGACCCCGCCCTCTAACCGCAAGACCGTTCACGGCCGCACGGTGACCGATCCCCTCGAAGGCTATTGGGAGGATGACCTCCTTCCCCTGCTGGAGAAG
>Ga0210015_1002742_pt1 | contig 16052 bp, 15 predicted proteins | sample CryGeymeta201522_FD_185471 | JGI IMG/M metagenome (GOLD analysis project Ga0210015, IMG submission 185471) | Groundwater microbial communities from Crystal Geyser aquifers in Utah, USA - Crystal Geyser metaG 2015-22 (SPAdes) (version 2) | ecosystem: Environmental > Aquatic > Deep subsurface >... | reverse complement strand
CCAAAAGATGCTGACTGCGAGCCAGACAAGCGCCTTTGCGATGCAGAAAAAAGCCCAGGGAATTGCCGCCCCGATCGGTGATGGCGATGAAATCGACTTCTTCATACCCTTGCAAGACAACGGTTTTACAGTGCAGGTTCAAACCCTCCGTCTCCAAGACGACCGGCTGACGCCGCAAGGTAACACGGCACAATTCTTCAAACTTCCAGCGGTTCCCCGCACCGTTGAGCAAGGCCGTCCGACTGCTGGGCAAAGCCAGCCAGCCCACCTCCCGCTCGTCCAAAGCCCGGAGCGTCCCAGGCTCCAGATTCGCTCCCGAAACCTCCACCCACTCCGGCGCATGTCCTTCTCGCTCCAGCAACTCAACCCACTGCACCAACGAACCCTTACACCGAAGGTCGATCTCCGCCGCCTTCCTGAGTCGTTGCTGTTCCAACTCTTGTCGCTCCTCTTCACTTCGGACTCTGCGAGTCCGCGACCAGGCGAAACTGGAAGTTGACCGGGTAACCTTTCTTCTCGTCGGCGTAAAAGGTGGAAACCAGCACATACCCCAGGGTGTATTGACCCGTCGTATGATCGTAGATCACGCTGATCTCTTCCATCTGTTTCCCCGTCTTGGGAAGGGGCGAGTCATCCAACGCCAGAACGCCGTCGGGACGAGAAGTGAACCGAGGCTCTTGCTGCATCCGGCGCGTGCATGCGTCCAGCAGCCCTTCCCATTGCTCGGGAGGCTTATCTTCAAAGTAGAGAATCACCTTTTCGTTGATCGCTTCCACCGCAGGCAGAATCTGCGCCAGGGCTTTATCCTGCCGCGCTTTCTCCTGAAGCTTGGCCACCGAGTCTACTCCGTAGGAACTGTACAACAAAAGGACCAGGGCGATCTCTTCCGCCGCAACGCCGTGATTCTTGTCCAGACCCAGCTCCGAGAGCAAAGAACCAAAGCCGAGTTGCTCCAGGAGCCGTTGCACGATCAAGGCCGAAGCCTGAGGGGTCGGAGTCACTTCCGCTACGTCTACCACGAACCGAATCTTGGGGGATGCTGTGTCTTTTGCCATGACGATTGCCTCGATGTCTGCTATGTTGATGGGGTTGGAAACCAACAACCCCTCCTGTAGATAACAAATCTACGAGGGAAAAGCAAATCTAGCACCAATGCTCAAGGAGCAGAAGTCATCTCCCACTGCTCAGGTGTCCAAAAACTGCTGGGATTTTCAGCTTTGGGAAACTTTTGTGTTAAGATCATCTGCCTCGACCAGACGCAAATCGGCAAGGATATTCAGGCAATTCGCCATCTTTGAGCTACGCCAGGTAGGTCGATAATCTCGCTGCCAGACAAGTTTGTCGTCGTGCCACTGGAACCATAGAGCGTTCCAGTGCCCCCTTTGATCGCGAGTGACCCTATCATGCTGCCTGATGACATCCCTCTCGAGCAGTTGTCTGAGGAAATCATCAACAGTACCATTGTGCTTGAGGTGCTCATCGAGACGCTGGGCGCTCACCTCAAACCACAGATCATCACCTGCCCTACCGGCAACTTCACCCCAACCTGATTCCGCACGGTAGTGATAGAAGCGACAGTACAGGGTGAGAACGAGAAGGAGAACGAGGGCAGTGAGGTCAGCGACGGACTGGACATTCGACAACTCGCCCGCGATGCCCGCCTCGTTTCGCCTTGCTGTAGCCTACGGGTAGGAGGAAGACCCGACAAGGCAAGCACGGAGTCAATGCCCTACACCTCCGTTCGCGAGAAGTTGTACTCGAACTCACAGAATTCGCTCGACGCGAAATCGAGTTCAGGGAAATCATTTCCGCCGAATCTGCCGCATCGCAAACGTTACCTCGCGTTCATAAGTGTCAGTTCCCCTCGTCACGCGTTTTCCAGCTTTCTACGTGCGTTTTCAGGAACTCCTCGATCGTATCGTCTTGGCGGACTGCTTGTGTGTCTATGTAAACCCTATCGACCATGTTCTGGTTGGTTTCCGAAACATCATGCTCTTGCCCATGCGCCATGTATTCGAGTTCCTCCACGTCATATTTTGCCAAGAGGAATCGTCCGTCCTGCAATAGGAACAGTCCAAGTGCGTTTCTGCAAGTCCTGCTACCTATGGCACCCCAATGATCAGCAGTCATCGCCAATTCGTGCCAAGATACGAGCAGCCCCTTGTCTTCGAGGGTGTCCTCGTCAACTGCGTATGATGGCGTAGATGGATCACTGTAATTGTGCCACGTTTCCCTGTGACACACGGATTGCCTGATGGGCCAAAACTGTTGATCACTGGTGACGTTGTGGGCGAATTCGCGGAGATCGCTGATGAATCGGCCAATGTCCTTCGTTTCGATCAGTCGTGTCAATTGAGAACTGTCCATTTCGTGACTCCTGGGCTTTGGGGTGCTGGTTGGCGGTGGGTGCCGCTAGTCAGCTCCACCGTTTCGACCCGTTTACGCCGTGCAGCGGCGCGAACGCCAAATCTAACCCGGCACAAACAGTCGGGCGCTAGCAAAAGCGAGTTGAGGACACACTCAACTCGCACGTCTTTTCCCGTTCGGGTTCAGCGTCTTTTTATGCACCTCTCCGTCTTCCTTGCGTTGTCCTCATTGTTTCTGCACCGCCGCAAAGATAGCGCCGAGTCCGCGAGCGCCCTGAACCTCTACGGCACCGCCCTCTTCGGGGCGCTTGAACCGGGGTGCTGCCTCAAGCAACGTTGGCAAACCACAGACATCAACATCAAAGAACTGCTGAGTATCCGCGGCCCCTCCGCCAATGACTCCGTCTTCCGCTTCAAGTACTTTCAGCAGCCATCCCATTTCGGATGCAGTGATACCACGATTGCGCGCGGGGTCTCCACCCCTGAGTGTCTCAAACATTGAAACGACCACAATGCGATTCTCAGCGACACCGAACGCCGTGAATGACGTGCATGTTGTGAGGGGATTCCAGTTGACCTCGTTGCCAATCGTTTGGTCTACATCGTTTGGACAGAACTGTATCTCGCCAGGGGTCCGGGGAATACCGTGATGCAGAACGAATGGGCTACATATTGCCAGTTGGGGCAATGGGGCCGTGGCTTCGTTGGCGCTCAGTGAAATCTCTGCAAGGGCTGGGCTTGGCTGGAAGACGACTGCCTCGTATCTGCCATCGAACTCTGTACGTAAGCCTTTCACTTTCCTACATTGGCCAGGCGGCCCTTCTCGCTTTGTCAGTCCCAGTGGGACGTAATCCCGATCATAGAGCCCAAATGCACCCTCTGGTTTGTGCCAAAGCAGGGGCCGTGTTGGGTCGCCTCCCGGCTCGCAAGCGATCACAAACCCGTTACTTCGCACAAAGCCAGCCTGTAACGTGTTGCACGCAAAGAAACACCTACTGACTTGCGGTCCGATGCTCGCTCCACGCTTTTTTGTCGAACCTTGGCAAATCACGAAGTTCCGGTCCGCCCTGATCGAAGACGAATTCGGAGAGCTTCGTGCCAAGGTTGATCGTCGGCGCGAGTCTCACGAAATGCGGAGTTCCAGGCATCCAGCTTCTATGGATGAGCTCCATGAATGGGTAGATTTGGAGGTCCACCATATTCGTTTGCAGACTTACGGCCCGACCAACAGCACGCCTGACTTGCAGTGGTCTATTTGGCGTGCCCCATTTGTCAGGCGTGGCTTGCATTTCAGGGACAGCCGCTGACTCAAAAAGCACATGATGTGCAGTAGTACCCGCGTAGGGAATGTCAACTTTGGTGATCGTGAAGGGCGTGTTACTTGTCATCAATCAGTCTCCTCATTGGATGCCTAAACGTTTGTCTTAACCTGTATTCAGCTTTCCGCGGCAAACGGCCGCGTGATATCCGATGTCCCGTCCTCAAACGGGTTACCCACAAAGCCAACACCAGCGAGCGTGCGGCTCGTCCCCCGTATGCTATCACAGATTTGAAAAGAGGGAATTGCACCCCGTCTGCATCCGCTCGCGGGATGCAATCAATCCACGTATCGCCGTTGCCGCGTCAATTGCGCCGCCGTCGAATCGGGGCGTTCTTCGATCAGTTCATGGTCTGGGACGGTGTGAAAGGAAACAACGACCCAATCCGAACCGGAGACAACCGCCTGATGCCATCTGTTGGGTGGTATGGAAGCCCAACGCGACCACAGAGGCGTTTCCGGATCATCGGTGAGCAGATGGGATCGCCATTGCTCGCCAACACGAATCTGAAGATCACCGTCACCGCGATACGCCATCACACGCTGGTGGCTGTTGGGATGGCGTCCAGCGCCCTCCGCGCCGACTCCTCGCGAAGAACTCCGTCCAGCAGGCGCAGAATCGCAACCTCGTTTTCATCGTCAGCAAGATTCATAGTGTGTTTCAACCTGCATACTGACTGTGTCGCCTCGAGCGATCAGGCTGACATCTGTCCCATCTCGTACAGGAACTCGGGGGCAAGGTCGGCGCCGTTGGGCCAGCACAGGGTGCGGAACTCTGGATGAACGGCAAAGTTCCTGAATACCCTTGTGTCCTTGAGCGGCTCAAAAACCGGCCCGTGGAGTTCGTGACTCAGATCCACGTCTCCTTCGCTGGACTTTATCCAATCAGTAAGCATAGCACATCCCTTCTGTAAGGCGGTCTACCATAAGGCGCAAAGATTTATGCACATCGTGTTTTGAGGTGGACATGCAAAAAGTCATGGACTGCCATAGGTGGCGTCGGACCAAGGCCAGGGCATCTGAAAAGGTCGGCCGCTCCTTGACATACCAGGCCGTTTGACGAATGGGCAATGAGTCCTGCTCCCTCCATGCGTTGGCAAAGAGGGTCACCAATGAAAACAAACCCATCAACGCTGGCGTTGTGCGCAGGATGGCGAGGTCGTTCCATTGCCGTTGGGTTTCGACTCCCAGATGGGCACGCACTTCCTGGAAGGTTACCTCCAACTGCCAGCGGAGCGTAAACCAGGTAACAATCTGAACCGGGTCCACCGTCAGGTCGGTGCAGAGAAGAGCCTGTGGTTGGAACTTCCCTTGTGGATCGCGTATCAATACCCACCGAAGGGGGACGACGGGCTGTCCACTGTGATACCAGACGGCCGTGCCGGAGGCGATTTCCACGGTCCGGGCTCCCTCGCCGTAGCAGTCGGTCAAGGTGACTTGCGTCCATTGGGTCGCCTTGCTCTTGAGACGTTGCTCCAGAGTCGGCAGGCGCTTGCCTTTTTTGCGTGGCGCTCCCTTCTGATTCGGCTTGCGTTCGGGAGCCGGTTCGTAGAGCGCTGCATCCAACCGCAGACGGGTAATGAAGGTCACTGGCGACGACAAGTGCGCACATCGCCAGAGTCAGCGCAGTACGGAATAACCGCCGTCTGCTACGACGACCAACGATCGTTGCGGCAGCCAGCGGCGCACCTGAAGGATCATCTGCCGCGCCCAGTCGGTGACTTTTTTATGTCGCAGACCTCGCTCCTGATGATAGCGTTCCGAGGGTGCCAGCACCGTAAAAAACGGAAGCGCCCACACCCGCTTCGCCCACGGTATGGGAACCAGCAGCATCACGACCACCCAACGCAGTCCGGTGGCTTTGACGAAGAAGCTATGGCTGGAGCGAGTCGCATCCCGGTAGACTCCTTTGGCGGCGATCTTCGCGCCGCGTCGTCGTTCCAATGTTTCATCAACGCCAAGGACAATCGGACCGGTCAATGGAGTAGATGTAAAGGTACAAAGGAGTAACACGAACAGTGCCTGTGCTACTTTCCGGCTGGACCAGGTTGCTCGGTTCAGCACACGATGATAGTTCTGAAAGTGCTCGTCGTTGCCTAACCCCATCACTCGCAACGCGGACGCGACCGTGCGGCGACCCGGGACCAAGATCGCACCTATCAGTAGAACCTGCGCTTGTTGCCATACCGGTTCCGAAAAGTATGGCGCGAAGGCTGTGGTTAAGGCTATAATCTCGCAGGGCAGGTTAAGCATCGTAGACCCCTTTGGACAAAGATAGTCTTGAGCTTAACCTCCCCAGCAGTCATCTCCAAATTGGATAAAGTCCAGCTGAGCTTGCCTTGAAAACTTGCATGATGGTTGAACATCATAGAGACTTCCTCACGCGGAAGACCACCATCGTATGATACCGGAATGGTGGAACCTCGACGACGGCACGATTCCGTGTGACGGTGGGCTTGAGAGTCGAATGAACCGGCTGCTGCTCTTCTTCAAAGTGGTAGGGACGCAGAGCATACACCGCGGTCAGTTTGCCTGTTCCCGTCTTCAGCGTCATTCGCACACCCTGCAGCGGCAGCGGCTCTTCCACCCAGTTGATATCCCACTGCTTTGTAGGCGGGATGCGCACGAGGTGGACGATGAGGTCGTACCCATCTTTTGTGTTGCGCTTGTAGACAAGCCGTTTCCACCAGAGTGCCTCCGGGCTTGCCAGTTGCACAAGCTGCTCGGCTTCCGCTGCCGGCATGGCCTTGATATCCCGCGCCCAGAGTAGACTTGAGTGGCGCGTCTGGAACTGCAGCGTCGGTCGAAAGGACGGGCGAAAGCCTCCGGCATGGTGCATCTGGGTGGAGATCAGTTGCGCGCCCATATAGTTGACGGTCGGCCAGCCCCATTTCGACGGGCCGGGTTCCTCCGCCGAAACGTTCCACCAGTTGTAGCCGATGATCGAGTTGCCCTCGTATTTTTGCACGATGAAATCCCGCTGCCCCAACAAGGTGTCGAGGAGAGTCGAGGGAGAGTAGGCGAAGAGGCTGGACTCCAGCAGGATCATCACGTTTCTCCATCCCGTCGCTTCGCGAATCGCCGCATCGCTCCTCTCGCCGTCCACCCCGCTGCCATAGTACATGGTCAGCCCTTTCGACGAATAGTAGGAGCACGCGCCTCTGCCCCAGTTGTACCACGTGCCGAAGTTGGGGTTGTCCTTCTTCACAATCTCGGAGAAAATGCGGTGGTTGCGAGCGTTCAGACGAGCATACTCTTCCGGCTTGTCGGAGGCAACGTTGAGCTTACCGTCGTAGCCGTAACCCTTGAAGGCTCCCATCGTGCCATCAATGTAGATGCCATCGAAGCCGTTCTCCCGGGCATATTGCCTGATGCAGTCCGACTCGAACACGACGGCCTCCTCGCTGGCGAAGTTGGCGACAGTGTGCTGCCAGGGGGTGTACTTGCGGTCGAGGTAGGGCTTGGCCACCTTGCGCTTCGGACCTACTTCCATCGGAGAGGCCAACTCCATCGGGTTCGGATAGCCGCCATAGATCGGGTCTACGGCGAACTGGCCGTTGGCGTCGTAAAGGGCGAATTCGGGATGCTCTCGCAGCAGCTCGTACCCCATCAATCCGCAGGGAGCGAAAGTCTGGTAGAAGCTGGACGGCACGCCACACGACTTGAAATGCTCAATCTCCGCTCTCCGCCCTGTCCGGTTGATGCGCCAACCCGTCTGCCCCGCGTCCCACGTCTCGACACCGGGAGTGCATACTCCGAAGTCGGTCGGCTCGTTGGCGAAATAGTGTCGCTGGGTCAGGTAGGTCACCCAGGGGTTAATCGGGTAGCGGTTATTCTGTCCCTCATACGAATGCTGCTGCACCCGGAAATACTCCGCCGCCACCGCGTAGAACTCCTGCCAGGAGTCGAGGACCGCTTTTTTCTCGTCAACTAACCGCACCTCGATCCCGCGACCGTAAGTCTCCGCCCCGACGTTGTAGGTGAAACTCCATTCCTTCGATTCACCGGCGTTGAGGCTGAAGGGAGTGCGCGCCACCTCTCGCACCGTGTCGAGGTCGAGGTGCATCAGGGCAATCAGTGTTCCCGCGAGCGGCTTGTCGCCGGAATTGACCAGGCTCGCGCGGGTAGTGGCGGTCTCGTTTTCATCGTAGCGCACCTTGTTGGAGTGGACATCGGTAATCGTCAACCTTCCCGGTCGTGGCGGGCGCGCTCCAGGCTTGTAGTCTGAGGCAGCAACCGGCGCCTGCTCAACGGAAGTGGCAGGCGTGTCAACGACCTTCCCGCCGGCCAGTCTCTGCAAGACCCGCGTCAGGACGATCATGTCATTGAAGGCAGTCACCATCAGCGTACCGGTTTCAGCCTTCAGATAGGGCGCCAACTCCGCGACCTTCTTCTCTACGGAATCGGCAAGCTCCTTATTGGCGCCCGCCTTCTTCTCGCGGAAGGTTGTCACTGCCTGCCGGTAGTCCGACAACTTCTGACGGATAGCCGTGTCCACTTTCACAGCCTGCAGTTCCAGGTTCTCGACCAGCGCGCCGGTTCCGTAGAGGGGAGCGATCTCCCTGACCATTTCCACGTCTGCCGGTTCAGCAGGGAACAGTTGCACCTCATCAATGAGCAGGTCGCCGGTGGCGCCTATGGCGGGATTGATGCTGGCGACCTCGGGATTGTCGTTGGGGAAAAGCCCTCGGTATTCCGTCCAACGGTCTGAGTCTATCTCCCTTTCCACAAAGGCCGGACGCGGGCCGAGGAAACCGTCCTTCGAATAGTGATAGGCGCCGAACCACAGCTTGCCGTGTCCCTTGACGCGGACGACGGCGACGTAAGGCTTTCCGGGTTCCGGGGGTCCCAGGTAGGAGGCGATGTGCCCGCCGCCGCCCAACCGCACCGCCGCTGAGCCGGTCATGCCGCCCGTTCTCAGATACTCCAGGGAGCCATTGCCGGTTGACGGATTCGGCTCCCAGTGAGCGGCCCACACGAGATCTTCGGGCAGCTTCCAGCCCGCCTTCCGTGCGGCGACCACGTTGTCGTCCGTCGGCTTGTGCGTCGCCGCTTCATCCAACGTCCCGTTACGCAGGCTGCCGTATTGGGCGGATGCTGCGAGAGGAAACAACATGGGCAAGATAGTTATGCCAAATGGAATCAGCTTCATTGTCACCATCCCACATGCAAAAGCACGAGTCTAACCGGTCAGCATCATGGAGCCGAAGCAAACCATGCAAAGACATTCTTCACAATCATCGGCCACCCTTCCCATGCCCACCATGCAACCTCACCCTCGTTCGCCTTACCGGTAGGGCTGAGGGTCAGCACGGCCACTTTGCCTTTGCCGTAGCGACCCAGGATGAGCGCGGGCTGCTCTCCCGCTTTCAACACGACCTCGCTCCCCTCCTTGGGAGTCACACAGTGATGCCAGAAGACCCTGGGTTTTTGGGTGAAGGAAACGCCGATCAGCAATTGAGAGTCGTCCCTTGCGGCAGTCAACGGCCGGGACTTGCCTTTTCCCGCCCACTTTAAATCGAATGCGCTGGACAGGGTGACCGGCAGCACATCGAGAAACCGCGTGCCCTCGAACTCGCCGTTGCCCAAGGCATACGGACCTCCCGTCACCAGCAGGTTACCGCCATGCTCCACGTAGTCGCACAGCATCTCGAAGCCTATGTCGCCGATAGCTTTGTAGTTTACATCGCTCAGGACCACTGTGTTGTAAGCGAAGAGCTCCTCATAGCTTCCGGGGAAAGACTCGATCGCGTTCGTCGGGCAGTTCGCCCATGTGAACTCGACCGAAGGCTTGCCCGCGGGCTGCCATCCCTGGAGAGCATCGTCGAGGTTGAGAACATGGGTGTAAAGCCCAAACACCACCAAACACCGGAAGCGGTCGGGTGATGGATGGGCAAGGGTGGCAAAGTCGGGTTTGTCGAGCTTCTTCACCTTGCGCGGCGGCTTCAGCGCGTAGGCGTCTCCCTGCCCTCCGGCCAGAGCGCCGCCAACCGTGGCGAAGTAGTTGTGCGTCCGTTCGTGTTCGGCCTTGTCTCCGGCGTAGAATCGCTCGTAGCGTTCGGTGAAGTTGTCTCCCTTCACCACCGCTTTGATGACAACTCCGTCGGCCAGGTTCTTCGGGACAAAGGTGAACGTTTGTCGCGCCTTCTGGAACCCGACCGGGACCGACTTCAGACTGCGCTGGCTGAGGACCTCCTTGCTCTTCCACCCGACCGCGGTGAACTCGATGTCCACTTTCCCAAGCTCCCTCGACACGGCCGCTATATCGTGTGCCACCTCCACGGCAGTGCCCACCTGATGAGGCCGCAGGTCAGTGACGAGATTCTCCGACCCATACACGAAGCTCTCGAAGCCTTTGACGGGCTTAATGATGTGGTGGGTCTTGAGGCTCTTCCCCGGAGCGACCGGCACGGCTTCCATGAACCACTCCGCCGTGGAGCCGCAGGTGTAAATCTTCCGGATGTAGTTGTAGTCGAAGGCGAAGAGCATTCCGCGATCGGTCTTGCGGTCTCGCACGGCGATCCACCCGGCGGTGGGCTGAACCACCCATTCCGTGCCTGCCGACCTTTCACCCTCTCTGGTGGGCTGGAAGTTCAGCGATACGCCCTCGGTGGAAGGGAGATACCAGACATCGTTGAAGCGGCTGCCGTTCATGTTGAAGTTGTGCTGTACATAAGGCGCGACGCCTCGGGACTCCTTCGTCGGGTTCTCGACCTCCTGCTCTACGAGGAGGGCGTCATTGGCGGCGTTGAGCCAGATCGTCTTACGCACGACCAGCCCTATCAACTCCGGAGATGTGGGGAGGGCGAGCGACGCTTCTCGATTGGGAGAGCCACTACCGCCGCCCTTGGGGGGGACAGTAACCCACAACTTGATTCCCACCTTCGAGTTTCTGTCACCCACGACTTCGAACTGGTAGGGTAGGTGCATCAATCCACTCGGCCACGGATATTTCGCCCAGTGGTCAAGGAACATGCCGGCTTCCTCGCTTTTGGCGACGAGCTGCTCACCATTGTCCCGAAAGCGGAAGCTGACACACCTGCCGCCGCGCGCCGGCTCGAAGGTCAGCTCCACGAAAGGATTGGCGAGGACGACGAGAGTCTTCCCTTCGGTGGTCAGGACTTCCGAGGAGACCGCAGCGGCTGCCCTCGCACTCCCATCAAAACCCGAGGCAATAAGCCAAAGCGTGCTAAAGCAAGCAAACAAAACGAATGATACAGCTTGCCTCAGCTTGCTTGCGGATTTGGCATGATGCTCTAACTTCATGGTGACCTCAACGTGACAATTCGTTCTGCGCGCACGCCGCTCATTGTATCCTTCACCTGCAAGGTGTACCTGCCTGGCTTGTCGTTCAATGCCCAGGGAATCTCCGTCTTCGCCAATCCTCTTTCGGCGAGGATGTTTTGGGCGTAGCAGGCAAGCTCCTTCCCCGAGGGGTCAATCACCGTCAAATGAAAGACGTGGCGAGACGGTTCGACCCCACCGGTGTTGACCGCAATCTGAACCGGCATCGGTGTGCCCGCAACGGCGGTCGCGGCAGGGGTGACCTCGATGCCGGTCACTTTGCACGGAGAAAGCGCATAGAGTTGTGCCCGGTAGGACAGGTCGGTTTCCGTCCGGTCCGTCAGCCCCAGATATTTGCCCGTCATCACGTCGTAGAGGTGCGCCTTACGGGGGAACTCGATGCGCACGCGGTAGGGGTCATTGTCGTAGAGAAAGTATTCCCGCAGCAATCCCACAAACTGAATCTCACCGCACTGGAACCGGGTGATCTCGGTCGGCGGTATCCGGTCGGTCTTCAAGGAAACTACGTTGACCTGAGGCGCCACTCGGGTGTTCTCGCTCAGCAGCATGGCGAGTCGCTGGGTCTTGTCTACCGCCAGTCGCTTCCACCCGAATTGGTTCAGGTGCGCTTTGGCGTAGCCTTCCAGCAGGTTGCCGATGAGAACGGTCTTGCCTTTGTCCACGGTGGTTACCGTGTCGGGTTTGTCAGACGGAAACAGGTCGGACAGCAGGCTGTCGGTTTGAGGAGTCCCGTGACCGTTCAGCGTACCGGGGAGAAGATCGGCGATGACGACACCACCGTTCTGAACAAACCTGCGAATCTCTATCGCCTCGGCTTTGGATACCGCGCGGCTGTGCGGCATGACGAGAACCTTGAAGCTTTGCTTCGCCAATGCGCCTTTCTCAATCTCCGATGTGGCGACGTACTGATACTGCAATCCGAGGTCTTCCAGCGCTTTGTTGATATTAGCGACGGCCTGTTCGTAGCCAGTGCTCCGGTCGCCATCCTTCGCGGCGAAGAGGCTGTCGGCGATGCGCGAAGTTTCGGACTGGTGAATGGCGATCCCGTCGTTCAGACGCGTGCCTGACAGAAGCCGCTTGCCGATGCCTGTCCGGATCTGCTTCAAGGCTTTGGTTCGCGCCTCAAAGAACGGCAGCGACGTGAGATCGGGTGCGTAACCCGCGAGCGGGCCGGGAGCGCCCATCGTCCAGAACCACGTGGTGTTCAACTGATGGAAGAGGCTATACCACGGAAAGAAGTGACAATAGGTTGGGGTGTTGGGGCCGATCTGCCACGTCAGCCCATACGTGCCGTACCACATCCCGCGCACCTGATCGGGGCGAGCAAAGGAGCGGAACATCTCCATCTGAGCAGAATCGCCGATGTAGCACTGGAGGATGCCCATGTTCCTGCTGAGTGTCCACCAGTCGCCTCCACTGTTGGGATATTCCAATCCAACGCCGCCATCAAAGCCCGCCCGCGCGCCTGCGTCATTCGCCGAGAGCGCCTCCCCACTGTTGCGGTAGAACCCGGCGAATACCTGATTGGAAGAGAGACGGTGTTCGACCCACCGGGCGTAGGCTTTCGTCTCCTTTGCCTTCTGGAATGTCAGCGGCATGGCCTCGTCCCAGGTCTTGTAGGTTGTTCCCCATTCCCTGTTCACCGAGTTGAGGTCAGTATAGGCTTTCTTCACGTAGTCCCCAAATGCCGCGAGGCAGGTCTTCGACCAGCAGAGGTCGGCATCGCTGATGCTATAGTGGGTTTCGTCTCCGTGCGTCCAACCAAGCGGACCATACGGGCCGAAGATTTGGCTCTGGATGTCGCCCCACTCCTTCAAATTGGAGAGTGTAATCGGGTCGCTCATACAACCGTATGCAGTCTTGGGATTCACGCCGACGATGTGATCCGCCCCCGCGCCGAAGCAACCGTAACGCGCGGTGTAGGGCAGAGATGCGAGGTTGGCCATGGCGATGTCGCGTGCGTTGGTGTTGCCCCGCCACCCGATGTCAATAGCGGTTGCCTCATCGGAAGCCGACAACTTACGCAACATGAGGTGGGTGAGGAAGTTGTTCTCTCCTCCTGCCCACACGATGTCGTTGAAATCGTCCCAACCCAAGCGGGCGCGAACAGGGAACGAGAACGAGGTCACGCAGACGACCTTGCCGTCGCGCATTAGTTGCGCTTCGACGCGATAGAGTGTCGTGAGAGGACGGAGAGGACTGAAGTGGAAGGACGCAGAGGCGGCGTCCGGCCGCAACGATTGCGACTCCACTCGACGGTCGTAGTTGTCCCAGAGATTCGCTATGATTCTCTCGGTCGGTTGCAGAGCGCGAAGCAACGCGACCTTACCGGTGATAGCGTCGCCGCGATTGTAGGACTTCTGGCCGAGCGTGATGGCGCCGAACGGTGATTCGGCGGTGACGGAAAATGCCCGGCTTCCCCAGTTCAGAATCTCCTTCCCCCCCGCGGTCAGAATCCACACGTCCACGAAGTAATCACCCGCGGGCAATCCGGGCAGAGCAAAGTGGACCTCTTCAACGGCTCTCCTGTCACCCAGCGGAACGGTCCTTCCGTCCTTGCAGCCTCGCACCAACGACCGAATCAGCGCCCCCGGGGGTATGTCACTTAGTTGAACGACCACATCTTTCGCCGCCACAGGCCAGGGAATCTTCTCGTCCACATCCACGTTCCGAATTCTCACCGCTGGCTCGTGCTTCCCTGCCCAGAGAACGGCTTTCGCCACCAACGCCTGGTAGTATTCATAGGGAACGAACTCGGCTTCCGGGAGTGTATCCACGGGGCGATAGCCTTCCTTCGCGTCTGTCAAATCCCATTGCGGAGTCAGGCATGGCCACGCGCAGGATTCCCATTCTTCTTTGGGCAGCGGCGGCTCCTGATAGTCAAGGACAACGCCCCGCCCTTTGCCGAAGAGAGAGGTCTTCACAAGGCGACCGAGGTCAATCTCTCGGAATCGAGGCAGCGAGGGAAGTGGCAGATTCGAACTGATAGACTCGGATCCCTCCGGCGAGGGGTGTTTGCCGAAGACGATGTTGAGTTCTTTGTCTCCCGAAGGCGGGTTGATGTAAAGCAACCCGCAACCCTCCGCCACCCGCTTTAGCAACTCGAAGCGTTGCTGCCCCGGGATGGATGACCATTCCTGCTTGCCAACAATGATGACATCGTAGTCTTTCCTCAGCGCCTCCTGTCCGGCGCGCTGCACGACTTCGGGCGGCGCCTGGAAGAAGGAAAAGGCTGGGTCGGCCTGCGCGGGGGTCACGAAGGACTTAAACGTCGCGCTCATCCACGGCGTGAAATCGAGCGACAACCGCTGCGCCAACTCAACGGTTTCCCGTTGACTCCACGTGGGAGCAATAATGAGGGCGCGGGTCTTCCCCTTGTAATAGGGATCCGCCCAGGCGACGTGCGGAGTGACGTACTCCGTGGTGAGGCGGCCATAGGGTTGGTTTTCATCCAGACCGAAGGGATGTTCCTCCGCGCTCAGTCTAAGACCTGAGACAAACACCATGAGCATACTGACGTAAGCGATTGCGCGGGACTTGGTGTTCCGGCTTGCTTCACCTTGCTTGGCGACATAGCCTGATGCTTCAACATCAGAAAAGCGTGATGGCATAACCTGTCCTCCGTGTCAATTCATTGCTGCCAGAGGGAGGCCGACTTCAGCCGTTCCCTCTCCTCGTTGACGGATTCCACGAACAGCTTCCTCGCCGCATCATTCACGATGCTGTAGGCACGGAAACTCAGATGGATCTGCCGAGTCTCCGGCGGATAGTTCAAAATCGTGCCAACACCGTAGCTGCTCAGCGCGATCTCACCCGCCGATTTCTCCTCGGGGAGAACCACGAGACCGAGGGAGCCTCTATTCTCGAACTTGTCGGCATAGAAGATCCAAGAGCCATTAGCGTCGAAGCTGATCTTCGGAAACACCTTGGCCGAAAAATCCTGTGGGACTTCCGCTTGATTCTGAGCTGTGCTGACCCAGCGATGCGATGGAATCCCGTAGGCGGGACCGAAACCGCCGGGATAGCATGTTAGCTGTATATTGAGGGAATTAACCTTCAGCGCGTTGAGCGCCAAGTCAATGCAAAGACAGACTGCGTGACCGTCGTCCGGGACAGCGAAGTTGAGGGCAACCGACCGTCCCTCCTCCAACTCCCACTCCAGCCGTAGATGGCCGTTGTCACCTTCACGCCACTCGATCTTCGTTGCCGGTTGACCTGCGAAGATGTCTTTGTCGTTGATAATTACGCGAATCGCATTACCGCGATACCAGTTCCCGAACGCGCCTCCGTCGAGACCAATGCCCGTGTCACTATTGGGAAGAGATGGATAGTTTCCGGTGAAATCTGGAGGTCGGTTCAGATAGCGACTATAGCGCACCATCGCGCGAGCCAGACCCGCGTGGAAGGTCCAAGACTCGCTATTGACGGGCGGCTTGTTGTCGGCTGCCGGTGTGATCTTTTCCTCATGCTCGACCCTCACCTTGAGGGATTCGGCCATCGCCTGCCGCAACTCTTGGAGGACAGATTCCTCTGCCCCCGCCCTCGGGATAAATCCCAAGGCAAGCAGGCAAAGTGTGCTGAAGCAAGCTGTCACCTTGCGTGGGTTCCCAGCTTGCTTTAGCACGCTTCGTTCGTTAGCATGATGCTCTAATGTCATGGAGAGATAGCAAACCTCGCATTCGTTGTTATCCCCGAGCACACGTCTCGCGCAGTCAGTGTGTAGCTACCCTTCGACATGTTGAGCGGGATATGGATGGGAAGATCCATCCGTCCTGCGTTCAGCATCGCACATCTCGGCACGACGGGCATGATATCACGATGCGGCGTTAGTGTCAGCGCGACAACCCGATCTCCTGCATTCCCCTTCTGTGTCGAAACACTGATTGTGACCTTCACAGTTTCGACGGGACGGTATGCGGTTTGGTCACATCGCACTGATAGACCCGTCGCGAGCGAGGGGGTGAGCGCAAGCATCCTGACCTCGCCATACCGGATGCTCCCGTCTATCACGTCCCGCCGTCCTAACGACTTTTGTTCGAGCACATCATACACTTCCTGAGCCT
>Ga0210015_1002739_pt1 | contig 16062 bp, 12 predicted proteins | sample CryGeymeta201522_FD_185471 | JGI IMG/M metagenome (GOLD analysis project Ga0210015, IMG submission 185471) | Groundwater microbial communities from Crystal Geyser aquifers in Utah, USA - Crystal Geyser metaG 2015-22 (SPAdes) (version 2) | ecosystem: Environmental > Aquatic > Deep subsurface >... | reverse complement strand
GCGCGGCGATGGCGCAGGTGCTGGGGTGTTTCCGCCCCGGCGCCAACGACTGGCTGAGCGCGCTGCTGGGCCGCAGGCTCGACCGGGTGCTGTTCGCCGCCAGCAAGGCCGACCATGTGCACCACGACCAGCACCCGCGCATGACCGCGATCCTGAGGGCGCTGATGCGCGAAAGCGTCGAGCGGGCGGCGTTTCGCGGCGCGAAGGTCGAGGCGCTGGCGCTGGCCTCGCTGCGCGCGACCGTGGAGCAGGAGATCGCGCGCGACGGCCGCCTGCTGCCCTGCGTGCGCGGGCGATTGCTGGACACCGGCCGCGAGGCGGCGCTGTTTCCCGGCGATCTGCCCTCCGACCCGCAGCGGGTGCTGGCCGAGGCGGTGGAGGGGGCTGCGCGCGACGCGCATTGGCTGGGCGGCGATCTGTCGGTGATGGCCTTCGCGCCGCCGCCGCCGGGGGGCAGACCCGGCGACGGCCCGCCCAACATCCGGCTGGACCAGGCGCTGGAGTTCCTGATCGGCGACAGGCTGGCGTGACGCGAAACACCCAAAGGAGACCGCGATGACCGACCCACGCCGCGCGCCGATCCTGTTTCAGGAGGGCGATCCCGCGCTCGACAGCCCGGCGCCCGACCCCGCCGCCGCGCCGCAGCCCGACGACGACGGGCCGGAGCCTGCGACGCTGCGCGCGCTGAAGGCGAGTCGCGCGCGCGGCTCTGCGCTGGCGCGCTGGTTCTGGGGCGCCGCAGCGGGCTTCGTGACGCTGGCGCTGTCTGTGGCGGCCTATGATTTCATCGCCGGGCTGATCGCGCGCAACCCGCTGCTGGGGGCGCTGGCGGGCGGGCTGGCCGCCGCCGCCGCGCTGGCGGCGCTGGGCTTTGCGGCGCGCGAGGCGGCGGCGCTGTCGCGGCTGGGCCGCATCGACGCGATCCGCGCAGGCGTGGCGCGGGCGCTGGCGGAGAGCGACCACGCTCAGGCGCAGGCCAGCCTCGCTAAGCTGAAGGCGCTCTACGCCGCGCGGCCCGACCGCGCCTGGGCGCTGGCCGACATCGAAGCGCGCGCGCCCGACCTGCTGGACGCGCCCGCGCTGGTCGAACACGCCGAGCAGACCCTGATGCGCGATCTCGACGCGCGCGCGCAGGCGGCGGTGGGCGAGGCGGCGCGGTCGGTGGCGGCGGCGACGGCGTTGATCCCGATGACGCTGGTCGATGTGCTGGCGGCGCTGGCGCTGAACCTGCGGATGATCCGCGCGGTGGCGGAGATCTATGGCGGGCGCGCCGGGTGGCTGGGGTCGTGGCGGCTGCTGAAGCTGGTGGCGGCGCATATCGTGGCCACCGGCGCGGTGGCGATGGGCGACGACATGCTGGGCGCCGCGTTCGGCGGCGGCGTGGCGTCGAAGCTGTCGCGCCGCTTCGGCGAGGGGCTGATCAACGGCGCGCTGACCGCGCGCATCGGCGCCGCCGCCATCGAGGTGTGCCGCCCGATGCCGTTCCACGCGCTGCCCCGCCCCTCGGCGCGCGGTCTCGCCGCCTCGGCGCTGCGTGGATTGTTCGGCGCGCGATCAACCTGACGTCGGCTGGCCTTGTCACGCGACGGGCCTGTGTCATTGTTTGTTAATGGCGGCGCTGGACAACACTCTGACCGCCCGCAGCCGCAAGGAGCGCCGGGAATTTGACGATGGCGAAATTGGACCGGTCTGAAGACGCGGCCGCGCCGCTGGCGGCGCGCTTTGACGCGGTGGTGCGCGCTCTGGTTGAAGAGCTGGGGCCCAAAGGCGGCGACAAGCTGCTGCAGGGCCTGACGGCGCGGCTGGGCGCGACGCTGGGCGCGGACATCTGCCTCATCGCCACTCTGCCGGACGCGCGCGACGCGCTCGTGGTGCGCGCGGCGTGGCGGGCCGACGGCGCGGATTTTCCCGAAACGCCGCCGCTGCGCGGCCGACCCTGCGAGAATGTGCTGGACGGCGCGCCGCACGCCTGGGCGGCGGGGCTCATGGCGCTGTTTCCCGACGCCGCGCCGCTGCGCGCCGCCGGGCTCGACGCGTATGCCGGCGTGCCGTTGCGCAACCCTCACGGAGACGTGATCGGCGTGATGGCCGTGTTGTCGCGCACCCGGCTGCCCGAGCCGGAGACGGCGCTGCGGCTGCTGACCAGTTTCGCCGGGCGCGTCGGGCTGGAGCTGGAGCATATGGAGACGGTGGCGCGGCTGAGCGCGGCGAATGCGGAACTGAAGGCGGCGCGCGGCGCCGAGGCGGCGGCGGCGGCGCGGTTCCACGACATCGCCGCGCTGAGTTCCGACTGGTTCTGGGAGACCGACGCCGACCACCGCTTCAGCTTCCTGTCCACCACCATCGCCGGGGTGAGCGGCATGACGCCCGACGACCACGTGGGCAAGACCCGCGAGGAGTTGATGGGCGACCGTCTGCACCCTGACGACGCCCCGACGCTGGCCGCCCTGCGCGAAACGCTGGCGGCGCGCCAGCCGTTCCGCAACGTGATCTACCGCTACTCCGGCCCCACGGACGAGCAGCGCTGGGTGCGCATCAGCGGCGGCCCGGTGTTCGACGCCGACGGGCGTTTCACCGGCTATCGCGGCGTCGGCGGCGACATCACCGAACTGCGCGTCGCGCAGGAGCAGGCGTCGCGCAACGCGCAGACCCTGCGCGAGGGCGTCGAGGCGATGGGCGCGGGCTTTGGCCTCTACGACGCCGAAGACCGGCTGGTGCTGTGCAACGACCTCTACCGCACGATGCCCGCGCGGCGCGGCATGGCGCGGATCGAGCCGGGGATGACCTTCGAGCAGATCGTGCGCGGCCATCTGGAGGACGGCGTCTATGAAAGCCCGCTGGCGCGCGCCGACCCCGAGGCGATGGCGCGCAAGCGGCTGGAACGCCACCGAAACCCCGACGGGCGGCCTTTCGAGGAGCCGTTCATCGGCGGCCGCTGGTACGAGATCACCGAGAAGCGCACCGCCGACGGCGGCACGGTGATCGTGCGCACCGACATCACCGCGCAGAAACACGCCGAGCGCCGCCTGCTGGACGCGATCGAGTCGGTGCCGGTCGGCTTCATCATGTGCGACCCGGACGACAATTTCCTGCTGTGCAACCAGCGCTACCGCGATCTCTATCCCGAACTCGTCCCGCGGCTTGAGCGCGGCGTCAGCTTTGCCGAGATCTGCGAGCTGTGCGGCGACGTGGTGGACGCCGAAGGCCGCGCCATGGTGTTCGACGACTGGCTGCGCGCCCGGCTCGGCCGCCACCGCGCGCCCTATGGCCCGTTACAGACCGCCACCCAGAGCGGGCGCACCGTTCTGGTCTGGGAGAGCCGCACCAGCGAGGGCGGCTACGTCGGCGCGCATGTGGACATCTCGGCGCAGGCGCTGATGCAGGAGCAGCTGGCGCGCGAGACCCGCCGCGCCGAGGACGCGCTGGCGGCGCGCGCGCAGTTCCTCGCCAACATGAGCCATGAACTGCGCACGCCGCTCAACGCGATCATCGGCTTCGCCGATTTGATTCGGCTGGAGACGAAGGGGCCGCTCGACCCGGGCTACAAGGAGTTCGCCGAGACCATCAAGCAGTCGGGCGCCTTTCTGCTGAGCCTGATCGTGGACATCCTCGACATGTCCAAGCTCGACGCCGGGCAGATGAAGGCGCACCAGAGCATCCTGCACCCCGAACCGCCGATCCGCGAGGCGGTGGGGATGCTGTCGCTTCAGGCGCGCAAGAAGGGGGTCAAGCTGCGCCTTGCGCTGCCGCCCGCCTTGCCCGCCGTCTGGGCCGAGCGGCGGCGCGTGGTGCAGATCGTGCAGAACCTGACCTCCAACGCGGTGAAGTTCACCGACAAGGGCTCGGTGACGGTCTCGGCGGCGGTCGAGGGCGACATGCTGCGCATCAGCGTCGCCGACACCGGGCGCGGCATGACCGAGACCGAGATCGCGCTGGCGCTGGTCCCGTTCCAGCAGGTGCGCTGTCCCGATGGGCGCGAGACGCTGGAAGGCACCGGCCTCGGCCTGCCGCTGGTCAAGGCGCTGGCCGAGTTGCAGGGCGGGCGGCTGATCGTTGAAAGCGCGCCCGGCGCCGGCACCACCGTCAGCGTCACGCTGCCGCTGTCGCTGGTGCAGGGCGACGCCGCCGGCGCGCCGCCGGAGAGCGTCGCCACCTGACCGCTCAGCCCTTGCCGCCGTGGCGCATCAGGTGCAGGTCGCGCCAGGCCAGCAGCTGATCGGCGGCGGCGGCGCGCCCGGCGCGGCGCAGCGCCTCGGCCTGTTCGGTCAGCGCCGCGTAGTCCTCGGCGAGACCGTCACCTTCGTGCGATCCCGCGTCGCAGGCGTCGTTCATCACGCATCATCCTTCAGTCAGAGCATGCGCGGTCCGGCATCGGCGCGCCGTCATCTTATTGACGTTGACGTAAGGGGAATATAAGAAATCGTCACATTCTGTTCGAGTCATTAATTAACCAAAAGATAAAAATTCAACGCAAGGCCGCCATGCGCCATGGTCATGGCGCACGCCGGGGCGCCGCGGCCCGCGCCGATGTGGACGGCGCCGCGCGCCGCTGCTATGAGCGCGGCCATGATGATACCGGCGCGCAGTCGAATTAGCCGCCCGGCCTCCCGCAGCGGAGCGCCGGGATCAGCGCGGCGCGGCGCCTGACCGGGCGCGGCCGCATCGCAGCCGCCACGCATCCAGACCATTCGCGGGGAAACCATGTCCGCAGACCCGACTGCCGCCAGCAGCGCGCACGACTACAAGCACACCCTGTTCCTGCCCAGCACCGCCTTCCCGATGCGCGCCGGGCTGCCCGCGCGCGAGCCGGAGTGGCTGGCGCGCTGGGCGCGGATGGACCTCTATCGCCGCCTGCGCGAAACCTCCGCCGGGCGTCCGCCGTTCGAGCTGCACGACGGCCCGCCCTACGCCAACGGCCACCTGCACATCGGCCACGCGCTCAACAAGATCCTCAAGGATTTCGTGGTGCGCTCCCGCCAGATGCTGGGCTTTGACAGCGCTTATGTGCCGGGGTGGGACTGTCACGGCCTGCCGATCGAGTGGAAGATCGAGGAAGCCTACCGCGCCAAGGGCCAGAACAAGGACGCGGTGCCGATCAACGAGCTGCGCGCCGAATGCCGCAAGTTCGCCGAGGGCTGGGTGGACATCCAGCGCGACGAGTTCAAGCGGCTGGGCGTGACCGGCGACTGGGACAACCCCTATCTCACCATGACCTTCGACGCCGAGGCCGCCATCGCCGAGGCGTTCCTGCAATTCGTGATGAACGGATCGCTCTATCAGGGCAGCAAACCGGTGATGTGGTCGCCCATGGAGCAGACCGCGCTGGCCGAGGCGGAGGTCGAGTATCACGACCGTCAGGTGGAGACGGTGTGGGTGAAGTTTCCGGTTTTGGGGCTCAATTATGACGTAAGTGCGCGGCCAGAGCTTTTTGACGAACGCAGGTCAGAGGATTTGATGATCCAAGAGGCAAGCGTGGTCATCTGGACCACTACCCCTTGGACCATCCCCTCCAACCGCGCCGTCGCCTTCGGCACCGACATCTCCTACGGCCTCTACGAGATCATGGAGGCGCCCGAAGACAACTGGGTGAAGCCCGGCGAGCGGCTGGTGATGGCCGACGCATTGGCGGAAGGCGTTCTGTCTCGCGCGCGAGTGTCCAGTTTCAAACGCCAAGTGGATATCCCGCCGTATGTCCTCGCCGGTCTCACCTGCGCCCACCCCCTCGCCAAATTGGACCCGTTCTGGACCTACGAAGTCCCCCTCCTTCCCGCCGATTTCGTCACCGACGACACCGGCTCGGGCTTCGTGCACTGCGCGCCCTCCCATGGCGAGGACGACTACGAATTGTTCCGCCAGAAGGGGATGCTCGACCGCATCACCCACAACGTCGGCGTCGCGGGCGAGTTCGTGGACAGCGTGCCGTTCTTCGCCGGCCTGCACATCCTCGACCGCAAGGGCCGCGAAGGCCCGGCCAACAAGGCGGTGCTCGACAAGCTGCGCGAGGTCGGCGCGCTGGTGGCGACGCAGCGTCAGACGATCTCCGACGCGCATAGCTGGCGCTCCAAGGCGCCGGTGATCCGGCTGAACCGTCCGCAGTGGTTCATCGCCATCGACAGGCCGCTCGAAGACGGCATGGGCGAGAACGGCGACACCATCCGCGAACGCGCGCTGCACTCCATCGACAACCTCGTCAGCTTCACGCCGCCACGCGGAAAGAACCGGCTGCGGGCGATGATCGAGAACCGCCCCGACTGGGTGGTGTCGCGTCAGCGCGCCTGGGGCGTGCCGCTGACCTGTTTTCAGCACCGCGAAACCGGCGAGCTGCTGCGCGACCCGGCCGTGAACGCCCGCATCGTCGCCGCCTTCCGCGAAGAAGGCGCCGACGCCTGGTTCGCCGAGGGCGCCGCCGCGCGGTTCCTCGGGAACGACCACGACCCTGCCGACTGGACCATGGTCAGCGACATTCTCGACGTGTGGTTCGACTCAGGCTCCACCCACGCCTTCGCGCTGCGCGACCGGGGCGGGCAATGGCCGGCGGACGTGTATCTGGAAGGCTCCGACCAGCATCGCGGCTGGTTCCATTCCTCGCTGCTGCAGGCCTGCGGCACGCGGGGCCGCGCGCCCTACAAGGCGGTGGTGACGCACGGCTTCACGCTCGACGAGAAGGGCGAGAAGATGTCGAAGTCGGTCGGCAACACCGTCGCGCCCGACAAGGTGGTGAAGGAATACGGCGCCGACATCCTGCGGCTGTGGGTGGCGACGGTGGACTACGCCGACGACCAGCGCATCGGGCCGAACATCCTGAAATCGGTCGCCGACGGCTATCGCCGCCTGCGCAACGGCTTTCGCTACATGCTGGGCGCGCTCGACGGTTTTGACGAGGCCGAGCGCGTGGACCCCGCCGACATGCCCGAGCTTGAGCGCTGGGTGCTGCATCGGTTGAGCGAACTGGATGCGGAGGTGCGTGAGGGCTATGCCGCGTTCGCCTATCAGCGGGTGTATCAGGCGCTGTTCAGCTTCATCACGGCGGACCTCTCGACGCTGTATTTCGACGTGCGCAAGGACGCGCTTTATTGCGACGCGCCCGACAGCGCGCGCCGCCGCGCCGCGCGCACGGTGATGGACCTGCTGTTCGCCCGCCTCACCACATGGCTCGCGCCGATTCTGGCGTTCACCATGGAGGAGGTCTGGCTGGAGCGTCATCCCGGCGACGACAGTTCGGTGCATCTGCAACTGTTCCCCGACACGCCCGCCGCGTGGCGAGACCCGGCGCTGGCCAGCCGTATCGAGGCGCTGCGCCGGGTGCGCCGCGTGGCGCTGGGCGCGCTGGAGATCGCGCGGCGCGACAAGCGCATCGGCGCGGCGCTGGAGGCGGCGCCGGTGATCCACATCGAGGACGCGGCCCTGCGCGAGGCGTGCGCGGGCGCCGACATGGCCGAGTTGCTGATCGCCTCCGCCGTCACCGTCACCGGCGAGCCCGCCCCGGAAGGCGCCTTTCGCCTGCCCGAGGTTCCGGGCGTCGCGGCGGTGGTCGCGCTGGCCGGGGGCGCAAAATGCGCGCGCTGCTGGAAGGTGTCGGCGGACGTGGGAAGCCATGGCCACCCCCAGACCTGCGCGCGCTGCGACGCGGCGCTGTCGGCGCGCGGCTGAAGCGGCGGGCGTCCTGCGCCGCCACGGGGGCCTGCGAGGGGCTTGCCGCCGCGCCTGCGGGTGATCGCGCGCGGTCAGGCGGCGTCGCTCCGTGCGCCGTCCGCGCCGCCCCGGCCCGCCCGCGCCGAGGCCGCCGCGCGGCGGCTGCGCGCGGCCCGTCGCCGCCTCAGGCGGGCGGCAGCGCCAGCTCCTCGCCCTCGGGCGGCGGCGCGAAGGCGGCGGCCACGGACGCCTCATCCGCTTCGGCCAGCGTCGCGGGGCGCCACTGCGGCGCGCCGGTCTTGTCGATCAGGATCGCGCGCACGCCTTCGTAGAAATCCGGGTGCGTCATGCAGAACCGCGCCAGCCGATACTCCAGCTTCATGCAATCGACGAAGGCCAGCCCGGCGCCGGTGCGGATCTGGCGAAAGGCGATGCGGGTGCAGGTGGGCGACTTCGTGCGGATCGCCGCCGCCTGTTCCGCCGCCCAATCCTCGCCCGCGTCATCGAGCGCCGCCAGCACATCCTCGACGCTGTCGCCTGCGAAGCACTGGTCGATCAGCGGGCGCAGGTTGGCCAGCGAGCCGCCCGCAGGCGCCTCGGTGAACGGCGCCAGCGCCGCCGCCGCCGCCTGCGCGGGGTCGGCGCCATACTCCGCAGTCGCCAGCGCCTCCAGCGCCGCGCCCTCATGCGCGCTGGGGATGTAGCGGTCGCAGATCCCCGCCGCCACCGCGTCCGCCGCGCGCAGCCGCGCGCCGGTCAGCCCCAGCCACATGCCGACCTGCCCGGGCAGGCGCGGCAGAAACCATGTGCCGCCGACATCGGGAAACAGGCCGATGCCGGTCTCGGGCATGGCGAACAGGGTGGCGTCGCCTGCGATGCGCAACCGCCCGTGGATCGACACGCCCACACCGCCGCCCATCACGATGCCGTCCATGAACGCCACATAGGGCTTGGGATAGCGGCGGATCAGCGTGTCGAGCCGGTATTCGTCGGCGTAGAACTGGAAATTGGCGGCGCCGTTCCCGCCCCCCGCTTCATAGAGCGCGCGGATGTCGCCGCCGGCGCAGAACGCCTTCGGCCCCGCGCCGATGATCGCGACCACGGCGATATCCTCACGCCCGCGCCAGTGCAGCAGCCGCTCCTCCAGCATCAGCGCCATGTCATGGGTCAGCGCGTTGAGATGGGCGGGGCGGTTGAGCGTGACAAGGCCCAGCCGCCCGGTCTCCTCGAACAGGATGGGGGCGGTCATGCTGTCGCTGCCTCTTCGTTTAATTGCTGAGCTTCCCACGCTTTGTAGGTCAGCCCTTCTCCTTCAAGCCGCCATTCAATTGTTCCGTTCGCTGGACGGCCGTTGACCACAGCTGCTGCCGCGCTTGGGCTGCGAAAAGCATAGCTTTTCTCAAAAACACATTTTCCGCCCTCGTCACGCAAGACCCCGGTTTTTCTGAGTTCTTCGTGCATTTGCGCGTAGCCACTATCCCACGTTCCTTTTCCCGCCCAAGTGCGACGCGCAATAGATCCCGCTTCGACGATGAAATCGCCATCGGAAAGCATGGCCGTAGCATGTAATCCATGCTTCTTATTGATCAGTTCAAACCTTGGTGAAGTTTCTGTAACTGCCGGGACATGTGCAGAATTATTCCTCTTGGCATACTCAACAAACATATCAACACGAAGCGCCGGTAGAACCATGAGTAGATATTCTAAAAAAGACTCCATGTTTGATTGTGCAGCCTCGGAAAGGCTTGACCGTGGCGGCGTGTTTCCGTTCTCAAGCCGCATTCTCCCAACCTCTTGGCAAAACTCAACCAATCGAGATTCAAGATACTTGATGTGTGCTTTATGCAGATTGTTTGCACCTGTCGTGATCAGAACAGCTTTCGTCCACCAATCTTTTCGTTGATCATGATTCTTGATCCGATCAGCGATGTTTTCGCTTTCACCGATATAGGCGAGTGGCTCGCCATCCTTTTCACCAATCAGCAGATAAACGCCAGTATAATGAGCTTCCTTGCGCGCCAATGCTGCGGCGATGCGCGTCCTAGGTGTCATCAGGACATGTCCGGTCCAGTTAAACACCTCCGCAGTCAGCATCCCATCGGGCTTGCCGTCGATGAAATAGAGTTCGAGCGAACGACCCTGCGCGGTCATGCCGCCTCCAGCAGCTTGCGGCTGACGATCACCCGCATGATTTCGTTCGCGCCCTCAAGGATGCGGTGCACGCGCAGGTCGCGCAGGCGCTGCTCCACGCCATAGTCGGCGATATAGCCATAGCCGCCGTGCAGTTGCAGCGCTTCGTCCACCACCTCGAAGCAGGCGTCGGTGGCGAACTGCTTGGCCATGGCCGAGCGCATGGTGGCGTCGGGCGCCTTGGCGTCGAGCGCGGCGGCGGCGCGCCATGTCATCAGGCGGGCGGCCTCCAGCCTGGTCGCCATGTCGGCCAGCTTGAACTGCACCGCCTGCAGCGCGCTCAGCGGCTTGCCGAAGGCGATGCGCTCGCGCGTGTGCGCCAGCGCCGCGTCCAGCGCCCAGGCGGCCCCGCCCAGCGAGCAGGCGGCGATGTTGACCCGCCCGCCGTCGAGCCCCTGCATCGCATAGCGGAACCCGTCGCCCTCCGGCCCCAGCCGGTTCTCCACCGGCACGCGGCAGTCCTCGAAGGTGACGGTGGCGGTCGGCTGGCTGTTCCAGCCCATCTTGCGCTCATGCTTGCCGAAGCTCAGGCCCGGCGTTCCCTTCTCCACGAAGATGCACGACACGCCCCGCGGCCCCTCGCCACCGGTGCGGCACATCACCGCGTAGAGGTCCGAGGCCCCGGCGCCGGAGATGAACGCCTTGGTTCCGTTGAGCACATAGTGACGGTTCCCGTCCGCCCGCGCCGTGGTGCGCAGCGCGGCGGCGTCGGAGCCCGAGCCGGGCTCGGTCAGGCAATAGCTGGCGACGAGATCCATGGCGCAGAGCTTCGGCAGCCAGCGCGCGCGCTGCTCGGCGTCGCCGAAGCGGTCCACCACCCACGCCACCATGTTGTGGATGGTCATGAACGCGGCGGTCGAGACGCAGCCCTTCGCCAGCCCTTCGAAAATCAGCGCGCCGTCGAGCCGCCCCAGCCCTGAGCCGCCGTGCTCGGGATCGACGAACACCCCCGCCAGCCCCAGCCCGGCGAGGTCGCGCATCACGTCGAGCGGGAAATGCGCGTCGCGGTCCCATGCGCCGGTGTGGGGCGCCAGCTTTTCCGCCGCGAAGGCGTCCACCATCTCCACGATCTGCGCCTGCTCGTCGCTCAAGCCGAAATCCATGCCCGCTCTCCCCCGTCGCCGCGCCGTTGTTCCCGGCCGCCATGCGCAGCATGGCGCATCGACAGCGCGGTGAAAACGCCGTTTTATGGCGCCGCCAGAGGAGAGCCGCCGATGTCGATCATCCCCGCCGCCTATCCCGCGACCCGCCCCCGCCGTCTGCGTCAGGCCCCGTGGACGCGGCGCATGGTGCGCGAAACCACGCTGACGGCGGATGACCTGATCTGGCCGATCTTCGTGATCGAGGGCCACGACCACGCCGAGCCGGTGCCCTCGATGCCCGGCGTCGAGCGGCTGACCATCGACCGCGCGGTGCGCGCGGCGGAGACGGCGGCGACGCTGGGGATTCCGGCCATCGAGATCTTTCCCAACACCCACGAGCGCCTCAAGACCTCCACCTGCGAGGAGGCGTGGAACCCCGAAAATCTGGTGTGCCGCGCCACCCGCGCCATCAAGGCCGCCGTCCCGGAACTGGGGGTGATGCTCGACGTGGCGCTCGACCCCTACAACGCCGACGGCCACGACGGGCTGGTGATCGACGGCAAGGTGGCCAACGATCCCTCGCTGGAGTGTCTGGTGCGCCAGACGCTGGCGCAGGCGGAGGCGGGCGCCGACATCCTCGGCCCCTCCGACATGATGGACGGCCGCGTCGGCGCCATGCGCGGCGCGCTGGAGGGCGCAGGCTTTCACGACGTGCTGATCATGTCCTACGCCGCCAAATACGCCTCATGCTTCTTCTCGCCGTTCCGCGACGCGGTGGGGTCGGGGGGCGCGCTGAAGGGCGACAAGAAGACCTATCAGATGGACCCCGGCAACACCGACGAGGCGCTGCGCGAGACCGCGATGGACCTCGCCGAAGGCGCCGACATGGTGATGGTCAAGCCCGGCCTGCCCTATCTCGACATCATCCGCCGGGTGAAGCAGGAATTCGCCTGCCCGGTGTTCGCCTACAACGTCTCCGGCGAGTATTCGATGATCAAGGCGGCGGCGGCGAACGGCTGGCTCGACGGCGAGCGGGCGATGATGGAGAGCCTGCAGGCGTTCAAGCGGGCGGGCTGCGACGGCATCCTCACCTATTTCGCGCCGGAGGCGGCGCGGGCGCTGCGCGGGTGAGGCCGCTCACCCCTGCGCGGCCTGCGGCGCCATCTCGGCCCGCAGCCGCGCCGCCAGCGCGGTGAAAAAGGCGCAGGTCGCCAGGCCCCAGACCCCGAGGCCGATGAACTGGCGCTCCACGCCGACGCCCAGATCGATCATGAGCCCGGTCAGTCCCGGCCCCAGCGCGGTGGCCAGCACCATCATCGCCACCGCCAGCGCCCGGATCGCGCCGATGTGGCGGCTGCCGTAGAGCTCCGGCCACAGCGACCCCAGCACCGCCACCGCCGCGCCCTGCGTGACGCCGAACAGCGCGAAGGTCGCAGCGATGGTCCACGGCGCGTCGCCAAGGCCCAGCACGATCACGCCCAGCGCCATCGGCGCCTGATAGAACGGCAACAGCCGCCGCGCGCCGAAGTGGTCCACGCCCCAGGCCGCCAGAAAACTCGCCGCGATGGTCACGCCCGCATACAGCGGATAGGCGGCGGCGATCGCGGCGATGCCCCAGCCCTTCACTTCGGCCACATGCGCCTGCTGGAAGAACACCGCCGTGCCGATGAACGGCGGCGCCAGCAGCGCGGGCGCCACCGCCCAGAACACCCAGTGGCGCAACGCCTGCGCCCGCGTCCATTGCCGCCCGGCCATGCCCGGCTGCTCGACGCTGTCGGCGATCTGGCGCGGCGTGCGTTCCCGCGCCAACAGCCACAGCATCACCGGCGCCATCGCCAGCAGCAGCGCCGCCGCCGCGACCCATGTCCCGCGCCAGCCGACGACGCCCGCCGCAGCGACCGCCGCCAGCGGCAACAGCGATTCGCCCAGCGAGAAGCCCAGCGCCGCCACCGCCATCGCCCGGCCCCGGTTGGCGTTGAACCAGCGCCCCATCGCGGTGATCGCGATATGGCTGAGCGCGCCCTGCCCCAGAAACCGCAGGCCGAAGATCACCAGCGCCAGCATCGCGAAGCCGCCGACCGACGCCATCGCCAGGCACAACAGCGCCAGCGCCCCCATCACCACCAGCGCCAGCAGCCGCGCGCGGAACCGGTCCGCCAGCCCGCCGGCGAAGGTCAGCAAGATCGCCGAGGCGACCGTGCCCAGCGTATAGGCGCCGCCCCAGCCGCCGTGGCTGAGGCCGAGTTCGCTGCGGATCTCCGCGCCGAACAGCGACACGAAGAACGTCTGGCCAAAGCTGGAGGAAAAGGTGAGCAGCGCCCCGGCGGTCAGCCAGCGCGCGTTTTCGCCCAGAAAATCGCGGATCTGCATCGCGCGCTGATACGCCGGCGCGCGCCGCCGCGCCAGCGGGGCGCTTGCGCGCGCGGGCGACGGCGGCGTAGAGAGTGACAAATCGGCAAGGGAGCACGACCCATGGAAAAGTTCACGACGCTCACCGGCGTGGCGGCGCCGCTGCCGCTGATCAACGTCGATACCGACATGATCATCCCCAAGCAGTTCCTGAAGACCATCAAGCGCACCGGTCTGGGCAAGAACCTGTTCGACGAGATGCGCTATGCTCAGGACGGCGCCGAGATACCCGATTTCGTGCTCAACAAGCCCGCCTATCGCGAGGCGAAGATCCTGGTGACCGGTGAGAATTTCGGCTGCGGCTCATCGCGCGAGCACGCGCCATGGGCGCTGCTTGACTTCGGCATCCGCTGCGTGATCGCGCCCAGCTTCGCCGACATCTTCTTCAACAACTGCGCCAAGAACGGCATCCTCGCGATCACCCTGCCGCAGCAGGACATCGACAAGCTGATGGACGACGCCGGGCGCGGCGCCAACGCCATCCTGAGCGTCGATCTGGCGAGCCAGACCATCACCGGCCCGGATGGCGGCTCGATTTCCTTCGAGATCGACGCGCACCGCAAGAAATGCCTGATGGAGGGCCTCGACGACATCGGCCTCACCCTTCAGAAGGCCGACGCCATCGCCGCCTATGAGGCGCGGCGCGCGCAGGCCGCGCCGTGGCTTGGGGCCGCCTGAAGTTCTGGCTGGCGGCGCTGGCGCTGATGGGCGGCGCGGCGCAGGCGGAAACCGTGCGCGTCGCGAGCTTCAACGCCGCGCTCAGCCGCAAGGCGCCCGGCGCGCTGGTGCAGGAGTTGCGGCTGGGCGACTCGCGCCAGATCGCGGCGGTGGCCGAGATCATCCAGCGGGTGCGGCCCGACATCCTGCTGGTCAGTGAAATCGACTTCGATCCGGGCGGCGAATCGGCGCAGCTGTTCGCGCAGGCGCTGCGCGCCGGGCGCGGCGGGGCGGAGGGGATCGACTACGCCCATGTCTTTGTCGCGCCGGTCAACACCGGGGTTCTGAGCGGGTTCGACCTTGACGGCGACGGCGCCGTGACCCGCCCGCGTGACGCGCATGGCTATGGCCTGCACGAGGGGCATTACGGCATGGCGCTGTTCAGCCGCTTTGCGTTTGGCGCGGCGCGCACCTTCCAGACGCTGCGCTGGGCGGACATGCCCGACAACCGGATGCCGCCGGGGCGCTATGCGCCGGAAGCGGCGGCGGCGCTGCGGTTGTCGTCGAAAAGCCATTGGGACGTGACGGTGGAGACGCCCGCAGGCCCGCTGCATGTGCTCGCCAGCCACCCGACGCCGCCGGTGTTCGACCCCGCCAACGCCGCGCGCAACGCCGACGAGATCGGCTTCTGGATCGACTATCTGAACGGCGCCGACTGGATGGTTGACGACGCCGGGCGGCGCGGCGGCGCAAACGGCGCGCCGGTGGTGGTGCTGGGCGATCTCAACGCCGACCCGGCGGACGGCGACGGCCGCGACGGCGCGATCCGCGCGCTGCTGGCGCATCCCCGACTGCAAGACCCGGCGCCGCGCTCGGAGGGCGGCGCGGCGGCGGCGACGCCGGGCCATCGCGGCGATCCCGCGCGCGACACGGCGGACTGGCGCGAGGACGGCGGCCCCGGCAACCTGCGGGTGGACTATGTCCTGCCGTCGCGCGATCTGCGCGTTCTGGGCGCGGGCGTGTTCTGGCCCGCGCCGGGCGACCCGCTGCGGCGGCTGGTGGGCGAGGGCGCGCCGGTGCGCAGTTCCGACCACCGGCTGGTGTGGGTGGACGTGACGCCGCCCTGAGGCGCCGCTTGACCCCCCCGCGCGGCTGGTTTCTACCTCCGCAATCCTTCCTCCCACAACAAAAGGCGCGTTCCCGATGACCGACCGCTCTCTCCTGATTCTGCCCGGCGACGGGATCGGCCCCGAAGTGATGGCCGAAGTGCGCCGTGTGATCGACTGGTTCGCGGCGAATCGCGGCATCGGCTTTGACGTGGCGGAGGATCTGGTCGGCGGCTGCGCCTATGACGCCCACGGCGCGCCGATCTCCGACGCCACCATGGACAAGGCGCAGGCGGCGGACGCGGTGCTGCTGGGCGCGGTCGGCGGGCCGAAGTATGACGCGCTGGACTTTTCCGTGAAGCCCGAGCGCGGCCTGCTGCGGCTGCGCAAGGACATGGACCTGTTCGCCAACCTGCGCCCCGCGCAGTGCTTCGAGGCGCTGGCCGACGCCTCCAGCCTCAAGCGCGAGGTGATCGCCGGGCTCGACATCATGATCGTGCGCGAGCTGACCTCCGGCATCTATTTCGGCGAGCCGCGCGGCGTGACGGTGGGCAACGACGGCAAGCGCGTCGGCGTCAACACCCAGCGCTACACCGAGGACGAGATCGCCCGCGTGGCGCGCGCGGCGTTCGAGCTGGCGCGCAAGCGGTCGGGCAAGCTGTGCTCGATGGAGAAGGCCAACGTGATGGAATCGGGCATCCTGTGGCGCGACGTGGTGACGGAGGTGCACGCCGATTATCCCGACGTGGAGCTGTCGCACATGTACGCCGACGCGGGCGGGATGCAGCTGGTGCGCTGGCCGCGCCAGTTCGACGTGATCGTGACCGACAACCTGTTCGGCGACCTGCTGTCTGACATCGCGTCGATGCTGACCGGTTCGCTGGGGATGCTGCCCTCGGCGTCGCTGGGCGCGCCGATGGCCAACGGCCGGCCCAAGGCGCTGTATGAGCCGGTGCACGGCTCGGCGCCGGACATAGCCGGGCAGG
>Ga0210015_1002737_pt1 | contig 16065 bp, 14 predicted proteins | sample CryGeymeta201522_FD_185471 | JGI IMG/M metagenome (GOLD analysis project Ga0210015, IMG submission 185471) | Groundwater microbial communities from Crystal Geyser aquifers in Utah, USA - Crystal Geyser metaG 2015-22 (SPAdes) (version 2) | ecosystem: Environmental > Aquatic > Deep subsurface >... | reverse complement strand
TTGGCATATTCATAGTAGGTTAAGTGGGTTACCACCCATGATAGCAGAAAAAGGGGCTTCGGGGTTTGAATTCGGGGAACGGTACAATAGTAGGTCTTTTTGATAAAAATATGTTATAATGAAAAAAAATGTTTATTCTTTTACTTCTTTTTTATGAAGAAAAAAATGATGGGTTTAGTGGTTGTTGCTTTTGTTCTTTCGGGATGTTCTTTGGGTAACATTGGTACGAATACAAAAAACATAGGTACTTCCTCACCTGTAGGTGAGACAGAAACATTCTCAACCAAGGCCCTTCCTGGAAGTTTGTGGAAAACAGAAGATGGAGGGAAAACATTTGTTGTAAAATCGCAGGTTGATGAGAAGTCGAGTATCACCAAGGCTGACATTCTTTCTATTGCTTATCATCCGAAACAGGCAATGACTATTTATGTGAGCTCTGTAGATAGCGGTATTTTCAAAACAGAAAATGGAGGTAATACGTGGACACCTATCTCTTTTCCTCCGAAGAAGATCTACAGCTTCATCCTGGATAAGAATGATCCTGACAATCGTATGTTTGCTTCTGGTATGGTGAATAATTGGGGGAAAATATTTCGGACTGATGACGGAGGAGTAACATGGAGAGACGTTTATACTGAACCTGGACAGAACACGCCCATCACTGCTCTTTCTCAACATTTTCGAGACAGAAATGTTATCTTTGCTGGCACTGCGACAGGGACAGTGGTGAAAAGTACTGACAGCGGAGAAACATGGAAAAACATCGGTTCCAATATCAATGGTTTGATTGGAGAAATTGCCTTTGATTCAGAAGAAAATCAGGTAGTATATTTGCTCACTTTTAGTGATAAACTGTACTATTCTCCTGATGGCGGTATGAAGTGGATCAATTGGGAAGAAGAAAAAAGCAAAGAAGCATCAATGGTGAAGCAAAAAATATCAAACCTGAATGCACAGGGTCCGATGCCGAGTGGTATCATATCGATTATGAGTGATCCGACGAGATCAGGCGTTATTTATGCAGGGACGAATCATGGATTGTATCGGAGTACTGATTTTGGGAAGTATTGGAGTGAATTCAATATCATCGAAAGTGCGAAGAAATTCCCTATCAGATCAATAGCGGTCAATCCACAAAATCCCAAAGAAATTGTCTTTGTCGCAGGGAAAGCATTTTACAGATCGATTGATGATGGAGCGACCTGGATGACGACAGGACTGAATGTTGATCGAGGTGCTTCGTTTGTGACATATGATCCTTTTGATCCTCGGTATTTACTTATGGGACTGCGTAATTTTAAATAATATATTAACGAATTATTTTATGAAAGCACTGATAGAAGAGAAGAGAGGAGATTTCGAAAATGCCATTGAACATTTTCTGAATGAATCATCAAAGATTCGCACGGGTAGAGCCCAGCCAGGACTCGTAGAGAATTTGATGGTGGATTATTATGGAACGAAGACGCCTCTTAAACAAATAGCCAACATTATGATACCAGAGGCTCGTCAAATCCTCATCCAACCATGGGACAAGGGAGGACTTACTCTCATCGAGACAGCTATTCGTGAATCTGATCTTGGATTAAATCCAGGGAATGATGGCATTGCTCTCCGTATTACTCTCCCTGCGCTCACCGAAGAACGTCGTCGTGATCTCGTGAAAACACTCAATAGCAAAGCAGAAGAAAGCCACATCACGATTCGTACGGTACGTGAAGGAATTTGGAAAGATATTCAAGACAAAGAACGATCTGGTGAAATCTCAGAAGATGACAAATTTCAGGGTAAAGATGAGCTTCAGAAAGTAGTGGATGAATACAACAAGAAGCTCGAAGACATCCGCGAAAAGAAAGAAAAAGATATTCTTACCGTATAATTTATAATCCCTCTCCTCTATGCTTACTGTTCTCATTTTTCTTGCACTCCTTGCATCGCTCGTACTGTTTCATGAACTCGGTCACTTTATCGTCGCTCGAAGGAACGGCATCAAGGCTGACGAATTTGGTTTTGGTTTTCCGCCACGGATGTTTGGCGTGTACAAAGATGACACGACTGGACGTCACAAAATCGTGTGGGGGAACAAAGACATAGAAAGTCCGCATACGGTGTATTCTTTCAACTGGCTTCCTCTTGGTGGTTTCGTGAAAATTAAAGGTGAGGATGGCCAGAACCAAGAGGCAGATAGTTTTGGTAATAAATCAGCCTGGATTCGAGTGAAAGTACTCGGTGCTGGAGTGTTTATGAACTTCGTTTTAGCTTGGGTGCTTATTTCTGTCGTTTTCATCTTAGGACTTCCTCAACCGATTGATTCGACGGAGCGGGCACAGTATCCTGATGCGAAGATCCAGATTCTCGAAGTGAAGAAGGGTACGCCTGCTGAAACCATGGGACTTCAATTGGGAGATGAGGTACTGATGATTGCTGGGGAGAAAATGCGCACTCTTGATGTTGTCAAAGAAACTATTCTGAAAAACAAGGGGCAGAATATAGACATCACCATCAATCGTCTGGGCAAAGAAATGGTGCTCTCAGGTACTCCTCGCACTGAGTATCCAGCAAATGAAGGCAGTCTCGGTATTTCTTTTTCCGAAACAGCTATTGTGTCGTACCCGTGGTATCAGGCATTCTACCAAGGAGCGATTACGACCTACAATATCACTATCGCTATCCTGCAAGCTTTCGGAACAATGATCGCTGGACTTTTTGGAGAGAAGACTGGAGCGCCTGTGGATGTGACCGGACCAGTCGGTATTGTGTATATGACGAAACAGATGAGCGATCTCGGCATTTCATATCTTCTGCAGTTTGCAGCACTGCTCTCTATCAACCTTGGTATCATCAATGTCCTTCCGATACCAGCACTTGATGGAGGACGTATTCTTTTTGTTCTTATCGAGAAACTCAAAGGTTCCAAAGTGAGTCACAGAACCGAAGGAATGATTCATCAGATTGGATTTATTCTCTTACTTCTCCTGATGCTCTTCATAACTATTCGTGATTTCGCTCACTTCCGTATTTTAGAGAAAATTGGTAGTTTCTTTATGTAATCGGTAAAAATTTCGTTTTTAACAGACAATAAACCCTTTATTTAAGGGTTTATTTGTTTTTACCCCTTGACATTTCTCTCTTTTTTTGGTAATATGGTATGTTTAGAGTTTAAAAACTTTTGAGAAGTATATATTATGGATTTTATACAAAAGAAGGGATTACTGACGATTGCCAAAGAAAGTGTTTTTCGAGGAGTCTCTTTGGGGATTATTTTTGTTGCTTTAGGTATTGTGTCGGCCCTTCTTCTGCAAGCACCGTACAAAGCCAGTGTGGATTTTATGCTTTCTTCGACTCAGGAGGGGCAAGACTATTATACCGCGACACGTTCGGCTGAATATATGGGGCGTGTACTTGGTGAAGTCATTTATAGTGAGAGTTTTGTGAAGGCTTTGACTGACACTGGTATTGTAGATGAAAACTTTCTTCCACGTGACAAGAAAATGCGTCTCGAAGAATGGTCGAAAATGCTCACGGTGAAAAAGAATCCAGAGCTGGGTCTCATCAATATTTCTTTTGCTGGATCAAGCGAACGTGAGGTATCAAAAATCGCGCAGGCAGTCATCATAGTACTCAATGAAAATGGAAATAGTCTTCTTGGTGCCGGAAGTGAAAAAATCAAAGTGCAATTGCTCTCTGGTCCGATTGTTGAGGGTAATCCTTCATCATCGCTCCTTTCGCTTATTGCTGTCGTGGGGCTCGCTATAGGATTTTTCCTGAGCTTTTCACTACGCTTGATACGAGAAGAATTTCGTACCGATAGATTCCTTTCATAAATGGGATATCTCGCTTTGCTCTTGAGATAAAAAATCAAGAGTAATCGAGATAGTCTATTTCGGATTATCAAAGTGGTTTTTTAACAACAGGAGGTGTGCCGTGAAGCAACTCAAGTTGGGTCGCCACACGGTGACCTATTTTTCAACCAACCAGAGAAGGAGAAGGTCATGAAAAAACTTATGACTGCCACCTTGATGGTGGTAATGGTCCTGTGTACATTCTTCGGAATGGCAAACGCACAGGCGGAAGTGTACACGGTGAAAGCCGGTGATACACTGAGTAAAATCGCCGGCAAGAATTGGAAGGTGATCTGCAAGCTGAACAGGCTTGCAAACTGTTCGAAGATTTTTGTCGGACAGCAGATTAATCTTGGCACTCGTATCAGTGTTAAAGCTGTAAAGGTAGCGAAGTTAACTGAGTTTCGTTGGACACGCGTCGGGGGCGCGCCACTCACCAATTGTGGTGGCAAGTCTGAAAGCTCACTAAGCGAAGAGGCTTGGGTAAAACTTGGCCTTATGGACAGTGAGAAGGAGGAACTCCGTGTGATGATGATGTCAAAAAGTCATCAAAACACATTTCTGCAACCAGGGGAGCACTACCAAGCAGTGTCATTTTGTAAGAATGGACAAGTATCGTTCAAACAGAGTGTGGTCACTGCCTGGCCCAAAGGCTCGGTAGTTGTACAGGCTCGGACGTATGTTCTCACCACAGGGAGGAAACTTCACTGGGTGCGGAATTGCGGTAACTGGGTGCTTGATAACCCTGTTCCGATGTCGATACCTGTGTCTCAGCCACCCCAGCCGATTGTTCCTCAGGAGGAGGAAATTGTACAGCCATCACCGCCCGCAGTTGAGCCAGAGCCAGAGCCAGAAACTTCTCTTTCGCCGTTTCATATGACGGAAGAGGAACAGTCAGGCAAGCCTCGCTGTGAAGCGCAGGCTGGTGCCGGGGTCTATGCCAATCAGGTCTATCAGGGCAAATGGCTGTATGGCGAAACCATCTGCTACGTCTGGCAGAATGGTGAGTGGCAAGCAGGCCCTGGTCTCTATGCTATGTATGGTGCGGGGCATTCGCTCACCTCTGCATATCATGGTCAGGAACTAGGGGTTGGCTTCCAGGTGGGTGTCCAGAAGAACTGGGTGAATGATCGGAATCGTCGCACGACGGTTGATCTGAAACTCCGTTTGCTGAGCGACAAGTCTTGGGGTGAGAATCCTGAGTCTGGCTACAGCTTTACCCAGAAAGGGAAGAAGCTTGGCGTGTACGCGGGCTATACCGAACGACTGAACAAAGAGGGTGACCTCGCTGGTCTCGTCGGTGAATACTGGAAGTCCTTCGGACAGACAGTACACTCGACATGGGCTGGACAACCCGTCCAGGATCGTGGCTCCGTCGGCATCTCAGGCTTCTATGAAACGAAGCTCTCGGATGATAACAAGTGGCGTCAGCGTATCATCGGCGGAGTCGTACATACCAATTGGGACCAGCAAAACTGGCTCCGTGGAACGTATGAAGTCCGTTACGATGATTGGCTTATGTTCGGTCCACAGATTACTCTGCCGATTGGGGTGAGCGATCTTAATCAGCCTCTCACGCATAGCGATCTGACCACTGTCGGCGCGTTCGTACGTGTCGAACTCGGTGGTAAGGTTCGCGAAGCCGATGCCGATAATAGGGGAGCTCAACTCGAGTTCATTCCTGCAGAAGCGACTGATCCACCCAAGTAAGAAGGTGGCTCGGCAAAACTTTCATTCTCATCCAAGGTGTATAAAAAGTGTATCCGTCAATGTGAAAACATACGAGATATCAGGCCTGGCAGGAAGAAAAAGTTTGCTTCGAAATTGATTATAAGGGACGTTCACACAATGTGTGACCGTCCCTTTTGCTTTTATAGAGCAACCAACAAAATATTCTTCTGAGTATTGAAAGAGAAAAGGAGGCTTTTAATAAGCTATTTTTTACCCCTTGACAAAAAGTCTTTTTTGGTGTAGTATGCAGGGTCTACAAAATTCCTTTGTGGACCATTGAGTGTCCACACTCAATGAAATCTGTTCCCGTGCAACCATAGGAGGTTATCATGCACAAAGCTCTTTCCCTCTCCCTCGCAACTGCCTTGGTTGCAATCGCTGGCGTCGCTTCTGCCGAGACCTTCGCGGTCAACGGCGGAACTATCACAGCCACCAAGTCCGGTGATGACGTGACCATCACGGTCACTAGCATCCCCGCGGTCACCTTGGTGCATTTCCAGTACCAAGGCATTAAACTGGTCGCTATAAAGGACAGTGTCGGTGTCCTGACCAAAGTGTCGGAAAATGGTGGTCGTTTTCAACTGAAGGACGCCACCGGTAAGTGGCTCTTGATCACTCCCTCGGGTAACCCCTACAAAATGCAGGGGGTGGTCCAAGAGTGCCGAAAGTCCAAGGCCGGCTGTGCCCTCGAGGTCAAAAGCTGACCTCACACAATGGGCGAAATATCGCCCAAAAAAAAGAGCCCACATTTTCTATTGAATCTGTGGGCTCTTGACTTTTATACGAAAATAGAGTATAATATGAGGTTACATATAAAAGTATTTTATTGGTATTTTATGGTATGGCGAGCGGAAGAAGGGTGATCTCTTCTTTTGCTCGCGGTATCAGAAATGATGCCACAAGGTCTGTTCTTTTCAATTTTTCTTGGAGGTTACCATGATGCGAATCATACTTTTCCTGTCAGCAATTCTGCTTTCAGGCTGTGCGACGATTGGTGGTAACACCATGGCAGTCGCGAACGATGGAGGGACGAAGACGGAAGTCTCCCTCGACCCGATAAGTTTTATCGGAATCAAGGAGACGGAAGCTATCCGTTCTGGACAGTTCTCTGCAGTGCTCGGGAATTTCCCTGACGCACTGTTTGCAGAGATGCATCCACTGCGGATGCGTTACAACGCCATTGCGTTTGGGAAAACAACCGGAAAGGAATATCCGGCCCAAGCGCTCTACGCTGGCTATGCCGAGTGTGCTCTGAGACTCGTGTTTATCGTCGAGGGAAATCCTGACGAACCAGTCGTCGGGGTATTCGCTGACACGCGGATGACGAGACTCTGGAGCCTCTATGGTGATGAGATCACTCTGGAGATACCTGAGAAGCTCACTTCCGACAGTGTCTATCGCAGGGATGTGGTTCGTGCTGGCGGTACCGAAATCTCGCGATTGAAAAAAGTTGCAACAGACGGCAAGAGCGGACTTTCTCAAGTGTTCGCAGGGTGGAATACGGTGCGTACGAAAGCACTGCCGTATGACATCCGGACACCGCTTGCAGAGAAGTTCGTCCGCGGCATCGCTCGCGAAAACCCCGAGCTCAGTTTTTCTGAGAAATTGGTCGGCAACGGTCATTTCGGAGTGACACTCAGCTGGTTCTCAACAGCGATGGGCGTGGCCTCAGATGTGCTGGTATCCGCTGGTGCCTCTGACAAGGGTTGGGACGAACAGTCCGAGCTCAAGCGGGGGTATCAAGGCATGATCGCCCGTATCGTGAAAGCACAGTACGAAGGGGCGGTCAGAAACGGGATGCTTTGCGGTAAGAAAGCAAGCATTCCATACTAACGAAGTCGGCGGATTTTTCTGGAACAACAGAAGAATCCGCCACACTTTTTTCTGAAAATAGACAGTTGGAAGAAATCTTAAACAGTTTTTTAGGGAGCCATTCGTCAAAATTGCTTTGACGCGGATCATCGAAAAACTTTTTAACATTTTTTACAAATACGCTTTTAGCAAGAGGATGAAGAAATGAATGTAACTTTATGTCTATGGATCAGCAGAGCATCTTTCAAAAAATCAAGGAGAGAATAACCAAGGATGACGCCACTTTTCTTTTGATAAGCGTGTGTTTCTTCCTTGTTTTTACTTTGAGAATGATACTCGGATTCATTCCATGGTATCTTACTCTTCTCATGATACCGATGTTTCTTGCATCACTTCTCAGGCCAAAAGGAGGTCTGTTCAGTATCCTTTTTCTGACAGTTCTTTTCGAACGTTTTTTTACTTTGGAAGGGATTCAGCTTGGGAACCATCTTTTGAAGTTGTATCCTCTCGATATTGTTCTCCTGGGTGTTTATATAGGAGTCTTTATCAGGATGATACACAAGAGGTGGACACTTATAATGAATACAGCCAATCTCATTTTGTTGTTTTTCTTTTTGATCGCTACACTGTATTTTGTTTCAAGCGTTATCGGATTTGGAAGTCAGAGTACTTTGGTCGCCTTCAGTACATGGAAGAATTATGTCTTTTATGGAATGATCTTCTTTATCCTGCCAAGCGTACTCGAAAATATTGCTGATGTGAAGTATTTTGTACGTTATTTCATTGCTTCAGTGATGTGTGCAATTATTTTTTTGGTGATTGGGATTCTGCGTGGTGGGGGACTATGGACAGAATTCACTCCGCTTTCGACTTCTGGCATTCGTTTGTTGGCTTTTCCACACGCATTTTATTTCTCACTGGCATTTCTTGGATTATTTGTGACAGAAACTTTTTGGGCGAACAGTAGGTATCGGGCATTTTTTTGGGTTATCCTTGCTATATGGATGTTCGGTATTCTAGGATCGCTTATGCGTCATATGTGGATTGGGATGTTCCTTGCGCTCTGTTTCTCTTACATCGTGCTTTTTGATCATTTGCTTCGAACGAGAGTCAAAAAGATGTTTCTTATTGCTTTTTCCTTCGGAATTATTCTTTTTTTGACGTCTTTTTTCTTGACACTAACCATGCCAAATAGTACCCTTGGTCACTTTACTCAATCAATTGTAGAAACTGTATCAACACGTTTTTCATCTATTGGAAAGAGTACGGATACCAGTATTTCGTGGCGTGGATCGACGTGGAATAGCGCCTTTTCTGCTCTCTCAGAAAGCCCGTTTCTGGGGCTAGGTTTCGGAGTGCGTATACCGGTAGAATCAGGGGATTACCATGATTTTGTTGAGATACGAAATATCCATAATTCGTGGCTCGCTCTTCTCGTGCAGATGGGTATAGTAAACTTTATACTCTTTTTCATTTTTCTCTTCTCGCTTATTTGGAAAACATTCAGAGTATATACCACGCATCCATTTCTTTCTGCGCTACGGATTGCACTGTTGACAGTGATTGTTTATCAAGGGATTGTTTTCCTTGCACAACCATATTTGGAAACGAACCTGATGGGTCTTTTCTTTTGGCTTTCGCTTGGTATGATGAATGTACTCCTTGCTCTCGTGAAGGAAGAGGTACGTAACGAAAAAGAAGTATGAAAATTCTTGAGGTAAATAAATACGCGTATTTGCGTCGTGGAGCTGAACGACATTTTCTGGATGTGATTGATTTATTAAGAAGAAACGGTCATCAGGTTTCTGTTTTTTCGATGGATTATAAGCGGGAAGGTTTTGAAAGAGACGCGAAATATCAGGTGAGTTACGTCGGTTATAACGATAATGATTCGACATTGCTCCAGAGACTCGTAGGGGTAGGGAGACTCTTCTGGTCTTTCGAAGCGCGAAGAAAAATGAAGGCACTCCTCTGTGATAATGCTCCAGATATCGTGCATCTTCATAATATCTATCACCAGCTTTCTCCTTCAATTTTAGGACCGATCAAGTCTGCAGGGATTCCGATAATGATGACAGTACATGATTATAACCTCATTTCTCCAGACAAAGATGCCTACTATCCCGAGGTAGGAAAACGGTATTATAAGTTTCTCTTTATGCGGAAGTATCGTTTCGGGAAACGGCTTTTGCTCGTACTGAAGAAATATTGGGAAGAGTGGATGGGGTTTTATGAAAAAGATATCGATATATATATCGTACCGAGCCTTTACGTGAAAAATGTTCTGATGCAAGCAGGTATAAAGGAAACGCAAATAATTGTCATACCGCATTTCATTGCAAAACAACCAGGAGAGATCTCTTCATTAGTAACGAAAGGAACGAAGAAGTATGCTCTTTATGGAGGAAGTATTTCTAAGGAAAAAGGCGTGGATACTTTGATACGTATTTTCGAAGTCTTGCGTATACCACTTATACTCGCAGGTGAGTGTGAGAATAATTTCACAGTACCGAGGAGTAAGTATGTGACGTTCTTAGGGAAACAAACAAAAGAGCAAATGGAAGTGCTGATGCAAGATGCTTCCTGCATCGTGAGTGGTTCGATACTTCCGGAAACTTTCGGACTCCTCGCACTCGAAGCAGGGAGTTTCGGCAAGCCATTCTTTGGGTTTCTCACAGGAGCATTTCGTGAGATTATTACTGATGGGGAGAATGGCTATCTTGCGTCTGATGAAAAAATGTTACAGCAGTATCTTCAGGATTTTTTTGAAGGGAAATGTACTTTTTCAGCTTCCATGATACAGAAGCAAGCTGACGATACCTTTGGAGAAATAGCTTATTTGAAGCATTTAGAAGAGGTATCTCATCTTCTAATAGACCAAAAATAATTTTTTGTGGTATAAAGTAGAGTCATTTTTTGGAGAATATTTTTTTCAAAAAAGACGAGGGCAAAGTTTTTTAACAAAAGGAGGTTGAAATGAGATTAATTTTTACCGACCATCGATTGGGTTGGTACAAGAAAGCTATTCTTTGGTGGATGATTCTAGGGGTACTCTCCTGTATTGTAGTGGTAGCAGGAGTGTTTGATATTATTTAATTAAGGAGGAGAGGAGGGGCGAATCGGCAGTAGCTCACAAAAAGGTATACAAGAGAATCTTCTTGTATACCTTTTTTCTTTTTTTCTATTCTTTTTCTTCTTTACTGAGACGGATGCGGGCATCGAGGACGCGGAAGTTTTCTTTGTCTGAGAAGATGAGGAGAGGGTTGATATCGAGCTCTTCGACTTCGGGGAAAGCGAGAGCAAACTCCGCCAGACGCATCAAGAGTTCTTTGAGTGTTCTCATATCGATACCTGCTTCACCACGTACGCCCGTGAGGAGAGCAGAGCTTTTGAGTTCCTGCACCATTTCTTCGATGTCGGATTCTTCGAGTGGTACAAAACGCATCGTGACATCTTTCAGTGTTTCAACATAGATACCGCCGAGACCAAAAACGAGAAGTGTTCCGAGCCCTGGTTCTTTTTTGAGTCCGAGAAGGAGTTCCTTACCTCCTTTTTCTGCCATTTCGACGACGAGTGCACCATCTATTCTCGCATCGGGAACATTTTTCTTCACGGTTTTCATCAGTGTATCGTATGCTTCTCCGATATTGTCTGGATCGATACCGAGAATGACACCACCCGCATCAGACTTGTGAATGATATCTGGTGACACAATTTTGAGTGCTACTTTTTTTCCGATAGCGCGTCCTGCTGTAATCGCTTCTTCCTTGGTTGTTACTTCGTATGTCGCGAAGAAGGGGAATCCGTATGCTTTGAGAATTTCGCTGGTTTCTTTTTCGGTTGGAGTGAGACGTCCATCTTCTCGTACTTTCGTAAGTATTTCTGACGCTTTCTCTTTGTCGATATTGGCGAGGGTGATATTGGGTACACTCGGCATCGTGCGCCATTTTGTTATTTGCGCCAGTGCTCCCAGAGCCTTCATACTGGATTCTGGATAAGAGAATACGGCGACAGCGTTTTCCCGGAGGAGGTCGATGCCAGCGCGGAAAGATGCTTTGCCTGCGAAGACAGCGACGATAGGTTTGTGGTAATGTTTTTTGATCGCAATGATGGCTTCAGCCGTTTTCACATCTTCGGTCATAGTCTGAGGAGTGACGATGACGAGCATCATATCTACATTGTCGTCTTTTACCACTCTCTCGAGAGCATATTGGTAGCGCTCAGCCAGTGCATCACCGAGCACATCAACTGGATTGCTTACGCTTGCAGAAGGAGGAAGAGCATCACGGAGTTTGGTTTTTGTTTCCTCGCCGAATTCTGCTATACGAAGACCACTTTCGATGGCTGCATCAGTCGCGAGGACACCGAGTCCGCCAGCGTTGGTAATGATAGCAACGCGGTTGTTTTCGGGGAGGGTGTTGTGAGAGAACACAGAAAGGAGATCGATCAGGTTTTCGAAACTTTCTGCTCGTATGATACGCGCTTGTTTGAAGAGGGCGGTATAGGCACTGTCACTTCCAGCGAGTGCTCCTGTATGAGAGCTTGATGCTTTGGTGCCTGCGGTAGTGGTGCCTGATTTGAGCGCGATGATTGGTTTGGCATCGGGTCGAGCAAGTATCGCACGTCCTGTCTCTATGACGGAAGAGGCGTCAGTGATGCCTTCGGTATAGAAACTCATCACTGAAACATTTTTATCAGCGGAGAAGAATTGGAGGAGAATATTTTCATCAATGATGGCCTTGTTGCCTATACTGACGAAATGTGAAAATCCGAGAGCCTCTTTGGAAAGATCAAGGAGGGCAGTGCAGAGAGCACCACTCTGAGAGAAGAAAGCAATATTCCCATCACTTGGTAATACTTTGGCGAAAGATGCATTGAGACCGAGTGATGGACGAAGGAACCCGAGACAGTTCGGACCGAGGAGGGCAATATTTTTTTCTTTGGCGATGGCGATAATTTCTTCCTCGAGTTTTCTCCCCGTTTCACCAGTTTCTTTGAATCCTGCGGAAATGATGATTGCGGACATTACTCCTTTTTCGCCCACTTCACGAAGTACGAGAGGGACGATGCTTGCAGGAACGATGATGATGGCGAGATCGATTTCGTGAGGAATGAGAGAAATGTTCGCATAGCAGGGGAGACCGAAGAGTGTTTCGGCTTTGGGATTGATAGGATAGATAGTGCCTGCATAACCATTATGGAGGAGGTTTTCAGTCAGGGTATAGCCGACGGTACCGACCTTGGTAGACGCTCCGATGACGGCAATAGACTGTGGCTCGAAAAGGGTACTTAAGTTCATAGTTTTTTGTTTTAGAGAGAGCTTAATCCTCTCTAGTATACCCGAAAAGTGCACCCTTGACAAAATGGTGAAAATTTGCTATCATATAACGTTTAAGAACTAATAGTATATTTTTATGAGCAGTCGCAATTTTTGGCTTTCTAAAGAGGTTTTTATCGGTCTTGCTTTCTTCTTTGCTATCACTGTTCCGGTAGTTGTTTTTGGTGGTGCCAAAGTGGTTTTTGTTGATAAATCTGCAAATGGCGCAGAAGATGGCACATCAGCCCATCCATATCAAAGCATTTCAGAAGCTCTCGATCATGTGAAAAAAGGAACAGAAGTGCGTATAAAAAATGGTGAATACAAAGAGAATATTACGATTCCAAAAGATGTGAAACTTGTTGGTGATAGCGAGAATCGTGACAAGGTCATTATCAAAGCTCGTAATGAAGACAAGCCGACAGTGCAAATGAAAGATGAAACAGAAATGAGTTATATCACGGTGAAGGGCGGACGACACGGTGTGCGTATTCTTCCTGATGCGAAAGCACATTTATACAATGTTGTCGTGAAGAACAGTAACCGCGATGGTATTCATATCGACTCTGCCAAGACTGACAAGAGACACAGAGTGATCCTTGATACCGTAGAAGTGACTCGTAATGATCGAGCTGGCATTTTTGCAGAAACACGTTTTATTACCCTTATCAACAGTTATATCACATTGAATAAGAGTGATGGAGTAGATTTTGCTATGGGTACCGAAGCCTGGCTGGGTGATAATAGTTTCAGTGGGAACAAAGGAAGTGGTATCAAAGTGATACTGGATAATTCTTCTCTTTCAAGTAAGAAAAATACTATCCGTAACAATGGTCATGACGGTATTGAGGTCAATACGTATGGTGCATCAGGGACACTTACTTTGAAGAAGGCTACTATCGTAAAAAATAATTCTTATGGTATTGCCCGTATCGCTCGTACCACAAAAGGTGCAAATACTTTTGGAGGTATCATACTGGGTGATGGTGTGAATGTAAATAAAATCGATCAAAATAATCAAGGATCTGTTTCACATATTATATACGGATTCTAAATATATTTTTCTTTGCCTTCTAAATTCTGGAGTAGAGAGTCTTTATGAAAATAGCTTTCATCGGTCAAAAAGGAATACCAAGCATTTCCGGCGGTGTTGAAAAACACGTCGAGAAGTTAGCGGTGCATTTAGCCGAGATGGGGCATAATGTCACGGTCTATACGAGACCTGCGTATACCAGTAAAACATTCAAAGAATTTCAAGGAGTGAAACTTGTTTCTCTGCCAAGCATCCATACGAAACACCTCGATGCGATTACTCATACGTTTGTTGCGACGCTTCATGCGCTCTTTCAGAATTATGATGTGATCCATTACCATTCTATTGGGCCGAGTATCCTCTCTTTTATTCCGAGGATCTTCCGTCCGGATGTGCGTGTTATAGCGACATTTCATAGTCGTGATTATTTTCATCAAAAATGGAATTTCTTTGCACGCTTTTTTCTTCACTTTGCAGAAAAAGTGATTTGTACGGTTCCAGAAAAAACGATTGTAATCAGTGAAACGCTGAGAGATTATGCAGAAGCAAAGTATAATCGCCCTTTCTCTCTTATACCCAATGGTGCAGATGTGACATCCGAACCAGATACTGAATTACTCAGTCAGTTTGGTATTCGTCCGAAGCGGTATATTTTGTCAGTGAGTCGCTTGGTAGCTCACAAAGGGATTCATTATCTTATCAAAGCATTCAATGAACTCGAAGATACCAATAAACTTCCGAACAACTTCAAACTAGTGATTGTTGGTTCACCGGCACATACAGAGGAGTACGAAACATTCCTCAAAGTGCTTGCCAAAGATCGAAGTAATATTGTTTTCACTGGTGAGCAGACCGGGAAGACGCTTGAAGAACTGTTCTCTCATGCATATCTTTTCGTCCAACCATCAGAGGACGAAGGTCTCTCTCTTGCTCTCCTCGAAGCGATGGGACACAGACTGATGCCGATTGTGAGCGATATTCCTGCGAACCGTGAAGCTATTGCCAATACGGGTATTACGTTTGCGAATAAAGATGTCAATCATTTGAAGAAAGAGCTCGCATATTTCATCAATCGTAAAGATGAAGTCGAGGCACTGGGCAAATTGGCTGAGGCTCGCGTACAAGAACAATATAGCTGGAGTGCTATCGCACGAAGAACACTTGAAGTATATGAAGAAGCACTAGGAAATTATACTACTCTCAAAGAACCATATGCTCGACACACAAAATAGATTTCATCAATCATCATTTGGAAGAGCTTTTATTGTGACGCTCTTTTTTGTGACGCTTGCTTCTGGCCTCTTTTGGCTCGATTTCTTCCGAAGCTATGAAACGGAAGTTTCTGTTTTGATGGTTTCTCACGTCAACAAGGGAGAAAATTCTGCTTCGATTTCGAGTAATATGGCAGAACTTGTTTCGACACTTTCTTTTTATAATAGACTTATTGAGAATAGTGATACGCTCGATGATGAATTTGCTCCCTATACTCCAGATCAGAGAAAGGCGAAATGGAATAGCATCGTTTCTGTTTCGAAAAAGGGAGAGAGTGGAGTGATGGTGATCCATGCCAAAGGGGAGACCAGTGAACAGTCGAAAACCCTCGCCGAAGAAACAGCCCGCACACTCTTTTCTGTTGCTGGATTGTATTACAATATAGAAACAGATATTGATATGCGAGTGATTGATGGACCCCTTGTTTCTTATACGCTCGGACATCCTTGGCTCTATATGCTTGTTGTATTGCTTTCGAGTATTGGTCTGACATCTCTTTTCTTCTTTTTTCTGAAAACAGTGCCAGCGTTTCTTGATTTGAAGAAAGAAAAGAAGGCTTTCCCTGATTTCTTTACGCCGCAACAGACGCATACAGCAGAAAAAGAAAATTATTTTGCATATGAATCATACAACGCTGAAGAAACACCGTTTATTGATCCGAAAAAATTCGTTCCAGAAAAACCAGAGACACTTATTTTTACGCAGGAAATTCCAGAGGTGAAGTCGGAGAAATCTGCTCTGACGCATACGAAACACGCGAGTGCTCCAGTGAATCTTCCTATCGCTTCTGATGAAATGGATTTGCCGTTTGCTGACGAATCATCCCTCCCATTTACTTTCGAAACAAGAGTTGAGGAGGATTATACAGAGGAGAGCAACCTAGTAGTGCCGGTAGAGACTCTGCGAGAAAGCGCTCCAGAAGCAGTGTCTACACCGATGCCTGCCTCCGAAGAAAAAAAAGAGATACCCGTGACCGAACCGACCGTAGAAGAATACAAACGTCGGCTTAACGAATTACTTTCTGATACTACAAAATAATGAAACATTCTTCTACAAAA
>Ga0210015_1002735_pt1 | contig 16073 bp, 20 predicted proteins | sample CryGeymeta201522_FD_185471 | JGI IMG/M metagenome (GOLD analysis project Ga0210015, IMG submission 185471) | Groundwater microbial communities from Crystal Geyser aquifers in Utah, USA - Crystal Geyser metaG 2015-22 (SPAdes) (version 2) | ecosystem: Environmental > Aquatic > Deep subsurface >... | reverse complement strand
CGGCTGATCAATCCCCTTAAGCGTAATTTTCCCGGTCACCAGACTTCTTTCTTTATCAATTAAGGCCACCGCTAAACCGCCCAGATCCTGGGCAAACCGTTTAATCGAATTTTGCGAGCCTTTATCTGGTGCCACAACCATCGTCCGGCTGTCCACCCGTTTCTTGAAAAAGTTATTGAACAACCGCCTCCCGGACATATTCATCACCGGACATTTAAAAAATTTAATTATTCCCGGATTGTGCAAATCATAGGTAATCACTTTCTCCAAAGGCAGAAGCTGGAGAATTTTCGCCACCACCTGGGAAGACAGCGGTTCGCCCGGCCGGAAAACTTTATCCTGCTTGGAATAACCAAACCAGGGAATTACCAAAATAATTTTTTTCACTCCCAGCCGCGCCAAAGCATCCCCAATCAGCATTAATTCCAGCAAATGCCTATCCGTCGGGTGGGATAAAGATTGCACTAATACCGCCCGGCTGCCCGGGTCGTTTTCTTTGATATATACCCGCGCTTCGTCGTTGGGAAATCGGGACAGTTCAATTTTCCCCAACCTTGTTTTTAAACTCCTGGCGATTTTTCGAGCCAGCGGCTGATTGGATGATCCGGAAAAAACCAGCATATTAAAATTGTACCGCCGCCCGACCTTCGGCAAACTGCCGGATTAAAGTATTTAATAATGTTTGATAAGGCATATTATTTCTTTTCGCCCTGGCTTTAACCTTAATCAAATCAGCCTGATTAACCCGTATTGTGATTCTTTTTGTCCTATTAAGTTCCAGGTAATTTCTAGCCGCTTCTTCAAACATTTTTTTGGTTGCTGTAAAGTTAGCTGCCTTAACATAGTTACCCTTTTTCAATTCTCTTTCAATTCTTTGTTCGAATTTATCAAGTTTAATGTTTTTCATATTCTGCCTTTTGTTAAATGTTTTTTAGTTAATTCCCGACTGGGATAAACTGTTTTCAAGAATATTGTTCCTTTTTTTTGATTAAAAACATAAGGGATTGCGTACACATAATTTTTTATTTTTACTACCATAATTCTCTGTTTCGGATATTTTTTAATATTTTTATGTTGCTGATCATTTAAAATATTCCCGTTATTTATCGCTTTGATCGCCTCTTCAAGGCCTATTCCCCGGGTTTCACGAAGAAGCAAATTTTTCTCCTCGTTAAACTCTATCTTTATCATCTTTATATCAAATTGTACATCCATTGTCAATACCTCACTAGAGTTTATACCACTTGGGCAGGAAGTGGCGCAACAAATCCCCGGCGTCGGCCACCGCCCGCTTACCGCTTAAATAATACATTTGGTTCAACTGATTACATTCCCCAACCGAATAAAAAGTACTGCCAATTCCCAATTTATCCAATTCCTTCCTGACAAAAACTACCCCCTGGCGCGTCAAATTAATTGAGCGGTGATTCACTTTCGCTACCCGCAGGCCTTTGGCCTGAGCCGCCAGAATAAACGCCAACCCCGACGCGCCCGAGGCCGGATTGACAAAATCAGAGAGCAAAATTTCCTGATTATCAATCGATTTAAGCTTGTCTAAATCCCGCCACTTCACTGTCACTGACAAATTTGTTTCCGGTTCGCCGATCAAGTGGGTCCGCTTGGTCACCACCGCCACTTCATTGTCAATCACCGCATCTGGACCCAATCCCAGCGCTAATCTTGTGGTCACCAACCCGGCCCGTTCCAAGCTTGTGGGTATGCCCACTGGATCATATTTAGTTAACATTTCATAGCCGGCTTTTGCCAGCTCAAAATATTCCCGGCAAAAACCCACGTCGTCATATTTTTTTGCGTCAGCAATCACCTGCTGGGCTAACTTATTAATTTTATCCATTAACTTTTTCGCCTCGATATAATGATGTTCCAAAATCATTACCCCTTCTTTGGGCAATGGAACCTCGCTTTTACCAATTAAACTAATAAACGAGTCGCCAAATTTAACTAAATGATCGACTTGGGTCGACCCATGAAAGTCCTGGGGAAATTTTAATAAAGGCAGAACATCAAGTTTTTCTTCTGGTTTAGGGTTGACGATTTGATATTTCATTATCTGTATTTATTTATTTCGTCTCTCAGTTTTTGCGCTTCCAAACGGGGATTGGCACTAAAAATAATTCCCCGGCTGGAATTAATTATCATCCCGCTCTTATTAGAATTTAAACCTGCTTTAACAACTTTTGCAACCTCTCCGCCCTGCGCCCCGATTCCCGGCACCAGCAAAGTCATTTCTCCGACAATCTTTCTGATTTGTCCCAGTTCTTCCGGATACGTTGCCCCGACTACCAACAAGCAATTATTATTTTTATTCCACTCACTCACTACGTTTTTGGCCACTTTTTCCCAGATCAAGTCCTGAAACTCACCACTGCCCGGATTGGAAGTCTTACACAAAATAATTATTCCCTTATCTTTTCTCTCTAAAAACGGCTGCAAAGCTTCTTTACCAAAATACGGATTAACTGTCACCGCATCGAAGCCTAATTCATCAAAAATTGCTTTCACGTATCCTTGATTAGTATTGCCGATATCTGCTCTTTTCGCATCAGCAATCGTTACCACCCCGGGGTGGTAACGTTGAAGATATTCAACCGTTTTCTTGAGATTTTCCCAACCCTTAATCCCCAAGGCTTCATAAAAGGCAAAATTGGGTTTATAGGCACACACCAAATCGTGAGTTTGATCAATAATTTTTTGATTAAACTCCCACTCTCCCTGGTCCAATCCCACGCACAACAATGAATTATTTTTTTTAACGATTGCCTCTAATTTCTCCTGAAAGTTCATTTTTGCGCCTTTTTAGCTAAATATTCTTTACCATGGCCAACATTAGTATTGATCGGCCGATTTTGTTTACAAAATGGGCACTCGGCTTCGTCAAACGCCTGGGCTTCCAATACATCTGCCGCAACAAACGGTGCGCCGACCGTTGACTCATTTACATTTACTGGATCTCTGTTCACCATCACGCACACCGCTATTACTTCAGCGCCGGCCTGCCGGACCGTATCCACAACTTTTTTTACCGATCCGCCGGTAGTCGTCAAATCTTCCACCACCAACACTTTCTTACCCTTAATTACCTGATCGTAGCCCCGCCGCAACACCTGATTATCCGTCTCGTCTTTTTCCGTATAAACGCCAAATACTTCTTTCCCTTTTATTTGCGATAAATGATGAGCGACCCATTGCGATAAAATTATTCCCCCTAAGGCCGGTCCCACTACCGCTTCAATGTCTTTATCTTTAAACATCTCCGCCATTGCCCGGCAGACTTCACTGGTCTCTTTGGTATGCGGATACAACGCGTCTTTATTAATATAAACACTCCCGTGCTTGCCGGAAGTGTAAACAAAGTGATCGTCGGTTATCACCGCCCCGATCTTTTTTAAAATATCGACAACTTTAGCCATAAAGTCCTCCTAATTTTTAATTGGCCCAAATAATAAATCATAATATCTATCGGTTTTGGCCATCGCTTCCATATTCGGCACGCAAAGATCACATACAAAAGTAGTACCGTAGGGAAAATTTGTTTCTTGGGTTGGACTCAATAATATTACTTTATTCCCCGGATTTTTACTGCCACAAAGTTTGCATTTCTGGCCTTGATAACCGCCTTCCTGCACATACCATTCTATTGGCTCTTTTTGTTCACAAGGCGCAGTATGGATTAGAGTGGCTTTTAATTGTTCATCCATGAGCCCCTCCGACTAATTCTTCTAATTTATTAATTTTATTCTCTTCCATATACTGCCGCAAATCTGTTTTAATCTTTTCGTAAATCCCAAAACCGTGGCGGTACCAGGCCGAGCCAACCCCGACTAAACTCGCTCCGGCCAGCATAATTTCCACCACATCTTTGGCCGTTTCCACGCCGCCCATGCCTAAAATCGGCAACTTAACGCTGTTATAAATGTCCCACACACAGCGGACAGCCAGCGGCCGGATGCCTGGGCCGGACATACCGCCGCACAAATTCCCCAGCATCGGTTTTCTCTGTTTAATATCAATCACCATGCCCGGACCAACAGTATTAATCGCCGAAATCGCGTCGGCGCCGGCATCTTCCGCCGCTTTGGCCACTTCGCCGATGTTATTCACATTCGGACTTAACTTGGCCAAAATTTTTGTCTCTTTTTTTAACGCTTTCCTCACCGCTCTGACTGCCGCCGCGGTCGACTCCGATCCCATTCCCAACGGCTCGCCCAATTCATCAACCGTGTTCGGACAGGAAAGATTTAACTCAATCATTGCCGGATAAATTTTTTGGACTTCCTGAGCCAAATAGACAAAATCCGCCACTTTAACGGCAAAAACACTGCAAATCACCGGGATCTTGGTTTCCTTGATAAACTTGGCCCATTCGCCCGCGCCTTTATTAATTCCCGGATTGCGCAGTCCCACTGAATTTAAAATCCCGTGTTCATACTTAATTACCCGGGGCATCGGGTTGCCCTCGCGCGGTTCCATGGTCATGGATTTGGTCGTCACCCCGCCTAAACCATTCTTCTCTGCCTGATAATGGGCCGATACTTCCTGCAGAATCCCCGACGGCATCACCAAGGGATTATTAAAATCTATTCCTAAAAATCTAACTTTTAAACTCATAAATTGACCTTACCATAAAGCCGCCAATCATTAAACGGCGACCAACCACACTTGGTTTTTAATTCAGAATTTTTAACTATCCACGCCTGGTCCGGATCGAACTTAATTTTTGTTTTCTGGTAAGGAATATTAAATATTTTTTTGGGATTATCGTAAAGCCATTTTTTGACTTGTTTAAAAGTACACTTTTTTTGCTTCACTCCTAAAAGCATTAATCCTAATGTCGTTTCCAATCCCGGCACTCCAAACGCCGGCGGCTCCTTAATTTTTTCCGCCCTTGTGTGCGGCGCATGATCTGATTCAATCAAATCAATTGTGCCGTCTTTTAATCCCTGCCACAAAGCTCTTTGATCATTTAAACTGCCTAAGGGCGGCTTCATTGCCGCCGCTCCCTGTTTTAAAAATAAATGGTGCGGGGTCACACCAGCCGTAATTTTCATTCGTGATTTTTTGGCCTTTTTCACCATTATCACTTCCTCTTTTGAACTAATATGACAAACGTGTAAATTCCGGTTAAATTGCTTTCCCAGCGCGATCGCCATCTTTAACTGCTCGCCTTCCGCATGGACTAAAATCGGTTTAGGCTTAGACCAACTTGCAAAAACCTTTGTCAATAAGTTAATATCTTCAATCAGCATTTCGCCAGTGGTGTGATTACAGTAAACTTTTAATCCAAACACCCGGGGGTGCCGAGCAGCAGCCGGAAATTCTTTTAAATTTAAACCATTAGTTCCAAAATGGAAACCAATACCACAGACCGCTTTTTTGGACAGCTCAATTTTTTCTTTCAAGCGCGCCATGGTCAATGTCGGCAGTGTATTATTAGGCATGTCAATAATAAAACTAAATCCGCCGGCTTTAGCCGCCTTTGATCCGGTCAGAAAATCTTCCTTGTGTGTCGCCCCGGGCTCACGCAAATGAACATGGATATCAATTAATCCCCGCCAGTTAATTAGGGACATAAAATTTGTTTCAAAATTGCCATCCGCACATACAGGCCGCTTCTCATCTGCTCAAAATATTTGGCGCGCGGATCTTCATCAACTTCATACAAAATCTCACCTACCCGCGGCAACGGATGCATGACAATTGCTTTTTTCTTCATCATCGTCACCATGTGCCTGGTTAAAACAAACTTATCCTTTAACCGCTCGTATTCTTCCAGTTTCCCGGACTTTTCAAACCACTCTTTCTGTACCCGGGTCATGTAAACTACGTCGGCCTCAGACAAAACACTGGTTAATTTATCAGTTTCATTAAACTTCACCTCACTCTTAATTTTGGCCACAAATTCCCGCGGACACATCAGCTCTTTTGGCGAAACAAAAGTAATCTTTACTTTTTTTGCGACCGTTGCCAACAGTTTAGCTAAAGATTTGGTTGTCCGGCCGTATAACAGATCACCCACCATGACTACGTGTAAATTATCCATGGTTTTAAAGTGATCATAAATCGTGTACAGGTCCAACAGTGCCTGGGTCGGGTGTTCGGCTGTACCTGAACCGCCGTTAATCACCGGTACGTAAGAAATTTGGCTGGCTATTTCACTGCTATTATTGTCCGGATGTCTAATCACGATCGCGTCGCAACCGGTTGTCTGATGAATACTTTTAATCGTATCTTCCAAAGTCTCGCCTTTAGCTACCGATGAATATTGGGCCATGCCGTGAACGGCAATAGTATAAGCTCCCAAGCGGCGGGCCGCCGCCTCAAACGAGGTAAAAGTTCTGGTTGATGGCTGATAGAATAAAATCGCCACGCATTGACCTTTTAATGGTTCATAAACTTCATGTTTTAAAACTTTGGCTTTCATCACGTCGGCAACTTTAAATAATTCATCTACCTGAACCCGGGATTTTATTTGATCCACGGAAATATAGCTATTATTAAATAACCAAAATTTAGGCATATAAAAATACCATTAATCCTTTCTGGCTGTGGAGCCTATTTTCTGCTTCTTGAAAGACAACTGATTGCGGCCCATCGATCACTTCGGCAGCCACTTCCTTGCCTCGGTAAGCCGGTAAACAATGCATAAAAATTGCCTTTTTAGACGCTAATCCCATTAGTTTGGGCGTCACTTGAAATGGTGGGAAAATCTTTAAGCGCTTAGCTTTCTCCGACTCCAAACCCATACTCACCCAAGTGTCCGTCACCATCACTTCCGCTCCTTTGGCCGCTTTGACCGGATCATCAATCTGCACGATTTTTGCTTTAGTTTTTACCGCTATCTTTTCCGCTTCTTTAACTATAGCCGGATTCATAAAATAACCTTTTGGGGCCGCGCATCTGAATTCATTCCCCAACAAAACAGACATTAATAATAGTGAATGAGTCACATTATTATTGCCGTCGCCAAAATAAGCTAAAGTCAGCTGTTGATATTTTTTTAACTTCTCCCATATGGTCAAATAGTCTGCCAGAATTTGACACGGATGCTCTAAGTCAGACAAACCGTTAATCACCGGTACACTTGAACCATCGGCCAACTCCTGAATGGTGCTGTGTTTAAACGTCCGCGCCATAATCATATCAGCCATTGAGGCAGTAACGACGCCGATATCGTGGGCAGATTCGCGCGCTCCCATTTGAATATCTGCCGGGCCCAAATAAAGCGCATGGCCACCCAATTGTGTCATGCCGATTTCAAAAGAAATTCTGGTCCTTAAAGACGGTTTTTCAAAAATCATTGCCAGAGTTTTATCTTTTAGAATCGGTTTATTTTTACCTTTGGTTTTTAACTCTTTTTTCAATCTGGCAGAAAGTTTTAAAATCTCTATCAATTCTTTGCTAGAAAAATCGATGACACGCAAACAATGCCTCATATAAAAAAATCACCCTTGCGGGTGATCTCCGTTATTATTTTTATTATAAAAAATCCCAGAGTTTGATATTTCATAGCTCTGGGATTTAAGGATACTAAAAAATAAAACAGCTTGTCAAGCACCAGTTTTGTAAAACTCCGCGTATCTGGCAAAGAAATCTTTGAAATTCTTCACCCATTCCTCGACAAAAATCTTTTCAGGAAAAAGCGGAGTTAAATCCGTAATTAATTCAATTGGCTTGATATTTTTTATTTTTTTCTCCAGATCCAAAAATGCCTGCCTTGTGGTACGGCTAACCTTTGCGTCTTTTAATAATTTTTCCTCTAAAGGTTTCGCCTGCTGCTGCATATACCAAACCAAATCAAAATAATCACGAGCCGCCCCCCGCTCAAGACAGGCAATCATTTTCCCGGCCATCAAAGTGGCTTTATCCCAATGGGTAATCACCATGCTTTTCCCATGACGCACCACCGGAGTTTTAACAATTATCGCTATCTGCTTCTGCGGGCTGACTTCTAATTTAACGTGCAATTTTTCCGACTGATTTGCCGATAAATCCAAATCATGTAAAATCGGCAATCTTACCGTCCACCTCTTAATTAACTCTCCTGCCTGGCAATAAACATCACCGGTTTTTAACTGCAGCTCGCCGCGGATATATGACCCTAAATCTTTTTTAAAATTGGCTAAATTTAAACCCAGACTGTTATCCAAATCAATATCTTCAGACATCCGATTTAAACCGTAAACCACCCGGGCGCATGATCCGCCGTAAAACGCCAGTTGCCGGTATATTTTATGGCCATAAATAAATTTTAAAAAATAGGGTATTAACGCATCTTTAACCACTATCCGCCTGGTTTCAGCGTCAGCCTGCCTTATTTCCGGTTCGGCTAACAGTTTTCTTAATCCTTCAACAATCGCTTCCATAGTGGTATTTTTTTGGACCGGCTGGCCCTGACCCAATAATTATAATCTTTAATATCACTGGCGGAAAATTCTTCCCAATTGAATCTTAAATCCCAATTAGGACCGTGACGAAAATAAAAATAATCAAACAAGGCTTTTCCTAAACCGGCTTTTTTCATCCCTACCCCCCAAACATTTTTTTCTTCATATCCGCCGAATAACTCCGGCTTGATATGCGAATAGCTAAAATTCCCAAACCGGTTGGTGACTGACTGGGTATTTTTTGTCGTCACTCCGGTAATCGGATAAGTCGTTTCGGTTAAAATACCGCCAAGCTGCAGCACGTAAACCGAAGACAAATAAGAAAAAGGCTGGATCACGCTGCTTAAAAAACCGGCAAAGTCCGGATCGGCCTGATGAGCCAAACAAAAATCGCGGGTAATGTATAAGTCTTTTTTTAAGCGGATAATCCGGCCGCTTTTGCTCCAGCGGGCTAAAGTCTGGCGGGCCGTCGCTTCCGAATAATCATAAAGCTGCCGCACCGCCATTAAATTGAAATACGGTAAACTCTCTAGCTTCTCTTTATTTTCATTCCGGTTAATATACATATTATGTATATTATCTAATATGAAATATCTTCTGTCAAGCGGGAAAATTATTCTTCAGGAACTACGAGATGATCCGTTCCTCCGCCTTGATTAATTGGATCTTCCTCATGTATATTTTCATATTCAGTTCCCGATTCCCCAATAACAATGGTTGTCGTATTACCAGGATCAATCTCTAACTCTAACATATTTTTCCTTTCTGTAAAATTTTTATTGCTTCGCTGGCAACAAGGGCGCAGGTTTGTTCCATTTCGTCGGTCAACTCGAATTTATCCCGCACCCGGTCGGCCACCACCACACAGATTGCTCCGGCGCGGACATTAAACAACGAAGCTAGAGTCAACAAACAGCCGGCTTCCATTTCAAAATTTTTGACATTAGCCGCCTGCATATCCTCAAAAATCTTGGCTTTATGGCTGGGCAGGTAATCATTCAAGCTAGGCCTTCCCTGACCACAATAAAAAGTGTCGGTCGAAGCAGTAATGCCGACGTGATATTTCACTTTATGGATTTTGGCGGCTTCAATTAATGCTTCTACAATTTGATAGTGGGCTACGGCCGGATACTCGGGAATGACATAATCTTTGCTCGCCCCGTCCAAACGGACCGCGCCGGTGGTAATCACTAAATCGCCCACCTTCGTCTCTGATTGTAAACCACCACAAGTTCCCACCCGAATCAACGTCTTAACTCCGATTCTCACTAACTCTACCAACATCATCTCTATGGCTGGTGATCCCATACCGCTGGAGATACAGGCCAATTTCGCTCCCTGGTACTCGCCTTTCATGGTGTGGTACTGCCGGTAATCGGCCACTTCCTCGGCCTTATCCCACAACTGGGCAATCTTAGCCACCCGTTTGGGATCGCCGGGAACTAACACATAAGGTGGAATATCTCCCGGCTTCAACCGCGTGTGATACTGTAATCCTTGTACTTCCGGCTTCGTGGCCGAGCTTGACTTAAAAGACATAAACTAAATTAACCTTTTTTGCTTTAATTTTAAATCTTTTTTTATTTTCTCAATCTGTTCTTTTAAAACAGGAATGTCTCTCTTTACCACTTCCCAAGCTAAATCCAATTCTATTTCAAAATAATCATGCACCAATTTATCCCTCATTCCTGCAATCTTTCTCCATTCAACCTCAGGATATTCACTCTTAATATTTTGAGGAATATTCTTCACCGCTTCGCCGATTATTTGAATTCTGTGGATTGCCGTATCCTGAATTGGAATCGTTTTTAAAAATTTATTCCGGTTAAATTTCTTAACATGCTTTTCAATAATCTCAATGCTCTCAAGAATATGATCCAGATAAACTAACGGATCTTTTGTCATAGTATCAAAATTTGCTCCTGTATTACCCTGTCTTTAATCAAATGATTAATAGATCCATAAGTTAATACATCAACTTCCCGCTCTAATTTATCGCTCAATTCCTGTTCTAATCCGACTAAGTCTAATAAACTTTTCCTGCCTTTAAATTTTATCAGTAAATCGAGATCACTCTTTTTTGTTGCCTCACCTCTGGCAAATGAACCAAAAACAGCCGCCTTAATCACCCCGTGTTTTTTGAAAACGGGTTTTATCTGTTCTTTTATCCTTTTTAATCCCGCCGAACTTGACTTAAAAGACATAAATAGAGTATAGTCTAAAAAATTATGCATCGCAACGAATCCGCAGAGTTTAATCCCTTTGTAATAAATCCGCAAATGTTCGGCGGAAAATTAAGAGCCTGTACCAACTCAATTTTTTTGCGCCGGCGCCAGCCCTGAAGCTGAACACCATATTGCCCACCGCGCCCAAGTTTCCGTCGCGGTAGTGGAAAAACAAGCTTTACCGCTAAAAAAACCAGACGATGTTCAAATATTGAATCTTGGCAACTTTAACTTACAAGGCACCGGTGACGCCTATCGTGATTTAATTCATGACGGCACTCTGGAAGTTAAAAACAACCACGCCGATACGGTCATATCTTTTTGATTTCCATGTAACATATTACACTTTTACCCACGATCGTACTAAAAAGTGTCAAGGTGTTTCAACTGTTTCTTCAATCGTCTGAATATTTCTTCTGCTTTAATTCCAAACCATGGCTTCGGCAATAACTCTCTGGGTAAAAATGGGTCGAGCTCAACTACCGATAAATACTGGCTGATAATTTTCCGTGCCTCTTTTTGATTTAATTTTTTATCTTTGATTTCCCTCCACTGCTCTACAATATGACAGTAACGATTATTTAACTTCTCCAGCTTCCACATCTTTTCTGCTTTTTCCGCCTGGCCCGGGCCCAACTCTTTGGCTGTAAATACCGATACCTCTTCGGTCAAATGTTCTGATTCCAAAAATTCAATCATGTCTCGTGCCACATCGTGCGGGGAAACATAAACGCTTTTCTGCCACTGGCCAAAACCCAGTTCGACTAACTTATCTCTCAAACTATCCCTCATCTTCCTTTGTTTTTCTCCCACATCAAAAACCACAATCCGCCACCAGCCGTCCCATTGTTTTTCCTGCCATTTCAGCATCGGAAAACTGCGAACCAATTGTTTCTTGCCTGAACTTGTCAACTCCCAAAACACCTCGCCTTTTTTAATATTTTTACTAATCAAATCTGTTTTTAACATCCTGCTGACAGCCGTCTGCAGGGCATTTTTTGAATACCAAGACGGGGTGTAAAAACCAAGCTTTCTCGCATGATAGGCCCGTGAGCCGCCCCCAACCACCTCATCCAATAAATCCCCCAAAACTGCCAGTCCTAATAAAATTCTGTCCCGAGAGCGCAATAATTTAGCCATAAATTAACTATACACTTTTTACTACGATCGTACCAATAAGTGTCAAACAATACCAAGGGATTCCGGGCCGAAAGAATCAGGCAGTAACTTTTTCAAACTGGTAGTTTTTAAAATTTCCCCTTTTAAGTTTCCGGAAATAATTTTACAGTCATCGCAGTGTTCGCGGATGCGTTGCCGGCAGCGGCCGCAGAACATACCGCCGTTTTTGGTCACCACCGCAATCGCTTTAATAAACTTGCGTCCGTATTTTTTCACCATCCCCTCGCTGACTGCCTTGGAAACTAAAGAAGATTCGGCACAGTCGCACAAACCTAAAGACGCATTTTCCGCATTGCAGGATGAAAAAACTTCTCCGCCCACGGTTAACAAAGCCGCCCCGACTTTGTATTTTGAATACGGCGAATAAGAATTCTGAGCCGCCTCGACTGCCCGCTTAACTAAGTCTTGATCGGATTTGCTCATGAATCTCCTTCGCCGGTAATAACTTTCCTTTTTTAACGCAGTTAATTATCTGCCATTTTTTTCTTTTTGCCAACTGACAGTACAGTTGGTAGGTTTTCTGCTGGTAGTCAAAATCCTTTTCTGCCGCGTCTTTTTTCCGAGAAAGCATCAGCTTTCTGGTTATCGCCGACGGCACATTCAAAAAAATCACTTTATCCGCCTGCGGCAGTTTAAAAAATTTATTTTCCAACCAGTCAATCCACTCAATAATTTCCCGCTGTTGTCTGCCGGAAAACTTCGCCCCCTGATGCGCCTGGCTGGAACCGGTGTAACGGTCCAACACCACAGTTTTGCCATCTTTTAACCAACTCTTGATCAACGGCTTGGCAAAAAAACGGTCGGTGGCAAACAAAAACGCCAGCACGTAAGGATTAATTTTCTGCCCGTATTTTAAATGCAATAAATATTTAATGATTTTCCCGAAAAACTGGTCATAGCGGGGAAAAGCCAGCCGGCAATCTGCTTTTAATAATTTTACCTGCGTCGACTTGCCTGATCCGTCAATCCCTTCAAAAACGATTAACATTAATATCTCCAACCTAATTCGGCTAATTTTTTCAGGACTTTTTTAGCTAATTTTTGTTTGGCTCCCTTGTTGGTGACAAAGTTAAAATTATCAGTGTTAATCGGCAAAACCACCACATCCAACAGATACTTGGTCCCGGCCAGCCAAGCTTGATTCACCCGCTTCATCACCAGAAAATAATTATCGTCAATCGTTTCAAACGGCCGCAAACTGGCATGCGCCCGTTTTAAGACAACATTATCACTGGCAGTTAAATAGACCAAAACGTCGGCCGCCGGCAAGTGGGCCCAATCCAAACTATAAAAATAGTCAACATATTTTTGAAAATGTTTCAGCTTCATCCGGCCTAAAATTAAGTTTGTCAGCGCGTAGCAAAAATCCATTTCCGGATGCACATCCTGAATGAAAATTTTATTTTCCGCTCCCAGCCTTAATTGATGATACTTTCTTTGAATAAACCATTTTTGCGATTGAAGCAGCGCCAGCGACGAATCCTGATAACTTTTCTTTAAATAAGGATTATTATGCCAATCTTCCAATGAAGCCATCACCGGCAGTTTCCTCTTTTTCAACTCTTCTGCCAAAACTTCGACTGCAGTCGTTTTCCCCACCCGCATCGTGTCCGCGCCGACTTCAATCCGGGGATAACGGTCTCGTGAAAAATTAAGCGGCCGTCTTAAATACGGCAGGCCAATGGCCTGTAAATAAGTCTTTAAATCCGGGTCCAATCCAATTTTTTTAGGCAACCGCAATCGCCTCAGCCAATCTTCGTTTTTTGTCTCGGTCACATGCAGCAAGTGATAATGTTCAGCACAGGCCGCGCCGTATAAATCGGCCGCGCCGACCACCAACTGCGACTCTTTTTTTCTTTTGGCAAAAGTGAACTTGGCCGGATTGGTACAATAACCGTTGGCAAACCTAAAGTCACAGCGCGCCCTCCCCTCAATCACTTCATCAGCCAAGCGGGTTAATTTTTTGGTCGGCCCGAACTCTTTCCGGTCAGAATCCAAAAGCAGACCGGCCGCGTAAACATCAATCCCTTTTTTAATAAACCGCTCAATTACTCTGATTAAAGACTGGTGGAAAAAATTAGTTTCATCAATCACAATCCTTTCCAGTCCGGCGATTTTCTCCGCCAGTTCCAGTAATTCTTTCGGCCGGTCTTTATTCACTAAAATCGCCCGGACTTCACTACCGTTATGGCTTTTTAAAACCGGCCGTCCGGTATAGCGGTCGTCAATGTTCGGTTTAAAAGCCAAAACTCTGCGTCCCTGACGATATTTCTCAATCAGCCAAGTGGTCTTATCTGACCACATCGGCCCGTGCCTGACAACTAGCTTTCCCCGCTTCTTTATCATAAGTATTTTATAAACTACAAACAGAAAAGGCGCAAGCCGGACAGGTAGCACAGCCTTCGGCTTTGAACAATTTTGTGCCGCACTGCGGACAGTTATCTTTTTTTTGAATTTTAATCTTTGAATTTTGAATTTGTTTCGGATTTCGTGCTTCGAATTTAGTGTTTTTGTTGTACCCAATATTAAGCACTTGCACCCTCCGGCTGGTATCCCGATAAACCGTCAACCCCTTACAACCCAACTCCCAAGCCAGAATATAAGCCTTAATTACATCTTCAACGCGGGCATCGGCCGCCAAATTAATAGTTTTGCTGACCGCATTATCCGTATATTTCTGCCAGGCCGCCTGCATTTTAACATGATCCTGAAACTCAATTTCATGAGCCGTCACAAATATTTTTTTAATTTCATCAGGGATTTCTTTAATTAATTGAAGTGTGCCGTTGGCGACAATTTGATCAATTAAACCGTTGCTTGTGTCTAAACCAACCTGTCTTAATTTAACCAATAAATCTTTATTAATCTCCGGCAGCCTGATCCCCCCTAAAGCTTCCTTGTAAAAAGCATTGGCAAAGTGCGGTTCAATCCCGTAACTGCAATTGGCCAGCATGGAGATCGAGCCGGTCGGAGCAATTGTCGTTAAGGTGGCATTGCGGAAAAATTTATATTTTCTTTTTTGCCATAAGCTACCTTTAAAATTTTTAAAACTGCCCTTTTCTTTCCCCAGTGCTTCACTGGTATTCCAAGCCGTCTCCCGGATAAACTTCATCATCTTTTCTGCCAATCCTAACGCTTCCTTGGAGTCATAAGGAATTCCCATTTTTACCAACAAGTCTGCCCAACCCATCACCCCTAAGCCGATTTTCCGGTTAGCCTTAACCACTGCCTCTACTTTCTTAAGCGGATATTTACAAACACTCACCACGTTATCTAAAAACCTGACGCCGATCTTCACTGTCTCGGCTAATTTAGACCAATCCACCTGCCCGCCGGATATATGTTTTGCTAAGTTTATTGATCCTAAATTACAGGCTTCATAAGCTAAAAGCGGCTGTTCGCCGCAGAGGTTAACCGCCTCCAACACCCCCACCCGCGGCGTCGGATTGTCCTGATTAATCCGGTCTAAAAAAATCATGCCCGGGTCGCCGTTTTTCCAGGCATAAGAACAAGCCAACTCAAAAATCGACCGGCTGGAAACAGTATTCACTACGCTGCCGGTGTGCGGATTAATTAAATCCCAGGGCTTGTCTTTTTTCACCGCTCTCATAAATTTGTCTGTCAAGCCAATCGAAAAATTAATCTGGTTTAAACTCGCCTCATCTTCTTTACAGGTAATAAACTCCAGAATATCCGGATGCGTCACATGCAAAACCACCATATTACCGGACCTACGGCCGCCGGCCTGCTGGAGAATTTCCGATGCTTCGTTAATAATCTTCATAAAGGCCACCGGCCCGGCCGCCTTCCCGCTCGTTCCGGCCACGGCATCGCCTTTCGGCCTGATCCGGGAAAAACTAAATCCCACCCCGCCGCCGTTTTTCTTTAAAAGCGAGGACTCTTTAATGCTCTCAAAAATTCCCTCGACTGAATCCGGCATCGGCATCACAAAGCAGTTTGCCAGCTGTCCATTGGCTGTTCCGGCATTAGCCAAAGTCCGGCCGCCCGGCAAAAATCTTAAGGTTGACATAACCGTGAAGAACCGATCTTCCCAAAGAGAACGGTTCTTTTTATCTGTTTCCGCTTTCGCTACCGCTTTCGCTACCCGCTTAAAACACCCTTTCGGCGTCTCGCCTTTCTGCAGATATTTATTCTTCATCACCACAATCGAAGTATAGGACAGTCCAATATCATCAATCACTCCTAAGCCTTTTTCGGCCTTGGCTTCCTGGCGCTGGCGTTCTCTGGCAATGATAAACGCCCG
>Ga0210015_1002715_pt1 | contig 16132 bp, 21 predicted proteins | sample CryGeymeta201522_FD_185471 | JGI IMG/M metagenome (GOLD analysis project Ga0210015, IMG submission 185471) | Groundwater microbial communities from Crystal Geyser aquifers in Utah, USA - Crystal Geyser metaG 2015-22 (SPAdes) (version 2) | ecosystem: Environmental > Aquatic > Deep subsurface >... | reverse complement strand
AAGGGAGAACCAGTTATTATTTTCAAAACATCGGTAATAGTTTTCTCTTCGTTATAGGCTGGAATAATGGCAGTAACTTTTATATTTTGTCTTTCTGTAGATTTATTAAAAATATCTTTAGTCATATTTACTGCCCGTGTCTTCTTTGTCGTTTCTGAAATTCTAAAATTGCAGTATCAAGTTGTTTTTTGTCAAAATCAGGCCAGTGGATTTTGGGAAAATACAGTTCGGAGTAAGTAGCCTGCCAGGGAATAAAGTTAGAGAGCCGTTGCTCACCCGATGTTCTTATAATGAAATCCGGGTCAGGTAAACCGGCAGTATCCAGGTTTTGATTTATTAATTTTTCAGTGATTTCCTTGGGTTTAATTCCTAAAACCATTAGTTTACGGAAGGTTCTGGTAATCTCGTCTCTCCCCCCATAATTTAAGGCGACATTGACAATTATTTTTTGATTATTTTTAGTCAAATTTATTGCTTTATTTAAAACTTTTTGTAATGATAAAGGAAGTCCTTGAAAATTGCCTAAAATTTTTATCTTTATCTCTCTTTTATTTGCCTCGTCCATTTTGTTAACGGCAAAATCTTCAAAAAGCTTCATTAAATAAGAAACTTCTTTTTCGGTTCTCTTCCAATTCTCTGTAGAAAAAGCATAAATGGTGACGATCTTTATGCCCAAGTCCTGAGCATATTTGATAATTTCTTCTATTTGCTCTGCGCCTTTTTTATGACCCATAAAAGTTGGTAGACCTTTTTCTTTTGCCCAACGACGATTACCGTCGACAATAAAACCAATGTGATAAGGCAAAACCTTTTGGTTAAAGGTTAATTTATTCATTTTTTTGATTTTTAACAGTTCCAGATAAACACGAATTTTTGTTATAAGCGTTCTTAGATAAAGCAATTGAAAACTCAAAAACTCTTTGAATCGCTTTTATAATTGTTTCTTGTTCTGCCTCGGATATATTTTCAAGGACATTAAACAAAAGCTTTTCAAAATCCTTTAATAGTTTCTCCACGAGTTCTTTTCCTGTGTCTGTTAATTTTACAAGAACTAGGCGGCGATCTTGTCTGCTACGGCTCCTCTCTATAAGTTTATCCCTATGCAATCTGTCAATAATTCCACTGATCGAAGGAAAAGAAACTGCTAATTCTTGAGCTAATTTTCCGATAGGCATCGCAACATTTTTCATATCCTTCAATATCAATAGAACCATTAGTTGAGATGTAGTCAGACCTGGTTTTACCTTGTCTATCAAGGGAGCAATTTGTAAATTTCTTGCGATTTTTGGTAAGAGTTCAAGGGTATGTTTTGTCTTCTGTTCAAGATTATTCATAATATACTAAGCTAATTATTAGCAATGTTAAGTATTATACAAGATATTTTTACCAAAAAACAGTTTTTGTTAAATTCCGTTTGCGTGCAAATTGGAATTGTTTGGGTATATAATGACGGGCATGAACAGACCATTTGCTGATCTTCTGTCGCGTCTGTCTTACGGAAAAAATAATTTAATAAGGACAAAGGAATCCTCCAATGGGTTTGTTGAAATATTGGCAAGAGTTTACGAAAAGGCGAGAAATGCGTTGGAATACCGCGCAGACAACTTGGTACGCCGGGCTGCCATCGAAAGAATCTTAAAAAGGAGAGTTCTTCTAAATAAAGATCCAAAATCACTTGCCGAAAATCTTTTGACTGAACTTAAGTGGGCCAAGTATTTGTCTCTTGAAGAGGTCAAAAAGGCTGAAAAGATTGATTTGGAAAAAATATTGACCAGATATATTTCCTATCTAAATGGAGGCATCCCCCAGGAATGGGTTATCAAAATTGCGTCTGCTGAAATCGAAGAGCTTATTAATCTAAACACCGATTATAAACAATTTACTTTCTTTGCTTTTCAGACAATTAGACAGAAGATAGTACTTAATGACGATAACCTTGACCTTATTACCTACTTTGCCGTTGATAAAGTTTATGCAGGTAGCGACGATGAGCAGGTTGCCTATCACATTTTAAAACTTGCCGGAGAGCCTATTCCCTCACAAGAAACCTTTGCCGAAGCCTGGAAGCTTTTTAACTTAGCCAAACACCACAAAGATATGTCCAGAATAACTAAATTTGTCAGGCGCCAGATGCCCCCGTTAATTTTACTTCGTGATATTTATTTTTATGAACCGGACAAGTTTAAAAATGTTCTGGTAAACGGCGATGAATTTAAGGTAAAGGCGGGAGAGGTGCTTAAGGTTCAGCTTGAACAAATGTCGGGAAAAATTACAACAGCTGGGGCCAGAAGCGTTCTTTATGTATTTTTAACTAAAATGATCTTGGCTTTTGGAATTGAAGTTCCTTTTGAAATATTTTTCTTTGGCCATTTAAATAAACTTCCACTAGTACTTAACTTGATATTTTCTCCATTCCTCATGTGGGTAACAACTATGCAAATACACCTCCCAAATAAAAAAGAGAAAATGTCTTTGGTCGAAAGAACTTGGTACCTTCTTCAAAATTTTGACCAGTTAAAACTGGAAGAAGATGTCTTAAAAGATGCCGTAGAGGAAAAAACCCAGAATTTGCTTTACTGGATATTTTCAGTGATTTATGGAATATTTTTTATAGGGGTTTTTGCGGCAATATTTTTTGTTCTTGGAAAAATTGGCTACACTCTTTTCAGTGAGCTAATATTTATCTTTTTCCTAACAGTAATCGCATTTTTTGCCTATCGTATTAGTCAAATCGCAAAAGTATATTCATGGAAAGGTATTGGCAAGGAAAGCCCGTCTTTCACGAGTATTATTTCCCTACCAATTTTGGCAATCGGTAGCCGCCTAAGTGTTGGTCTTTCAAAATTAAACTTTTTGACATTTACTTTTGATTTTATATTGGAAGCTCCTTTTAAACTTATTTTGGGTTTTGTGGATGACTGGGTCCATTTTTTGTCGGTCAAAAAAGAGGAGCAAATTTTAGAATAGATCGGCTTTTTTTGTGATGATCTTTTTATACTGTCCCAAATGTCTCACTTGTCCCGCTGGAGCCCTCCAATTCGGAGGGCGAAGGAGGATTTAGCCTTAAATTTGGTACACTAGGAGAAGTTGCCTATGGGACTAAACGGTACTAGACTCGTAAGCTCAGCCAGTATATGCACCCGAGGTGACTCGGGTGCCTCGAAAAGCCCTTTGTTTCCTTCCAAAACGTTATTTTAAAAAGCGAGGATTATAACCGTTCTTTACCCTCAAAAATCCTCCGTTCGAATCCCTACTCTGGAAGTTTCCCGTAGGATAGTGATAAAAAACTATCGCCAACTTTCGAGGCATTGCTTTATCGGGATAATGATGTTGATATTCGCCATAAGTTATAATAAACGCCATCTCGGATTAATAATCATTTATTTTATTTTCTCCAAAGCAACGAACAGTAAGGCAGATGTAGCCGCCATAATACTTCCAAAAATAAAAGGCGCACTAACTCCAAGATAAGTCCAAAGCAGTCCGGAAATAAGTGAGGCTAAAAAAAGAGTTAATCCAATTGTAGTTTGATATACACCAAAAACAGTACCAATTTTTTCTTGAGGTACTAAATTCGAAATATATGCTTTACTCACTCCTTCGGTTAAAGCCATATAAATTCCATAAACCGGAAAAAGAACCCAAAGTATAACAGGGGAATTCGTAAGGCCAAAAGAAAGATAAACTGCGGAAAAAAGCAAAAAACCCGTTAATAATACTTTTTTGGGACCGATTTTGTCAGAAACAACCCCAGCAGGTATAGAAAAGACGGCATAGGCAAAATTGAAAAGAACATAAGCCAAGACAACTAAGGTCAATGACAAGCCTAAATTCTGGGCCCGTAAAATTAAGAAGGCATCAGAACTATTACCCAAAGAAAAAATGAAACTAATTATTAAGAAAATCTTAAAGGAAGGATTAAGGTTGTGCCAACTTAAACAAAAAGGGGAAGAAAGGTTTGGCTCTTTCCATTTTTCTTTAACAAACAAAACGAGCAAAAGAAGACCAATGGTTGACGGAATAAAAGCTAGAAAGAAAATTAAACGAAAATTATTATCTAAATAATGAATTGCCAGTAAGGCAATTAGTGGTCCGACCACGGCTCCCAAGGTATCCAACGCCCGATGAAAGCCGAATGATTTTCCCCGTGCTGAGGCGTTTGAACTTTCAGTAATTAAAGCATCTCTAGCCGAAGTTCGGACTCCTTTACCAAAACGGTCTATAAAACGGGCAAACAAAACAAAAGGCCAACTATAAGCTAAACTTAATAGAATTTTGGAAATAGTTGAAAATGAATAACCGGCGATAACAAAAGGTTTTCTTTTTTGATACTTATCAGACAACCAGCCCGAAATGACTTTTAAGATACTGGCAGTTGATTCAGCCACACCTTCAATCAAACCGACAATGGCTACAGGTGCCCCCAAAACACTTGTAAGAAAAATTGGAACTATCGGATAAATCATTTCCGAAGCCACATCATTGAAAAAGCTGGTTAAGCCCATAACGAAGACATTTCTACTAATCCAATGATTATTTTTCACAAACTTTCTTTCTGACAATCTATATTATTATGTTCACTGTTCCACTTTTCTGCTTCTGCGATAAAGGATTGAAACTCTAAGAAGGTAGGGCCGATCGTGGCTATTATTTTTGTGTTAATGCTCTTCATGATTTTGTAAACTTCTTTAAGTAGAAGCTATTAGCCCTATAACTACAGGGCGATTCATGCGAGCCTCATCGCTACATTTTCAATAATATAATTTTACTACATCGGCCTGATTATTTCTTGAACGAAACGTAATTGCATAATCAAACAATCTCGTTATTGGTAAAATTTTTAGAATAAATCGGCTTATCTCTCTTGCCGTAAATTTAGGATACTCCAGGCAATTTACCCAATCAATTATTCTACAATTAATTCTTCCATTGTTCGAAAGCATATGGAATATAATTAGTCATATATGGTAAAGAAACTTTCTTTAAGTGGATACTTCCTTATTATCGGAGCTTTTCTTGTTTTCGGAATCGCTGTTTTTTTCTGGTTTAACAAGCCTAACGAAGACAACTTCAAAGCTCCCGGAAGAAATTGGAATTCTCCCAAAAAAGTAATGTGAGGCTAAAAGGCGAGGCCTTTTGAAGCTAAAAAAATTAAAGGTCCTAGATCGGCCCGCTTGGCCATTTGTTATCGACGTTCATCTCTTCAAAGCTCCCAAGGTTAAATGTCTACCCTCAAGAGTATAATCAAATAATGCTTTCCCTAATTAGAGACCCCAAATTTATGGTAATTTCCCTGGTGCTGTGGAATGAAAACAGACAGAAGACGCAGGATAATCTTGATGAAGTAACATTTTTAGTGCAGACATTCGGTGGAAGCGTGAGTGTTGTTGTTACTCAAAACGCAACTCGAGCCGATAGCTCTACCTATATCGGTAAGGGCAAAGCGCATGAATTGGCGAATGTTATCGTTGAAAAGGAAATTGATGTTGCGGTTGTTAATGACAACCTTAAGTCAAGCCAACTCTATACTTTAAGGAGAATTTTTGAAGAACAAAAGCCGGAGATTGAAGTTTGGGATAGAACCGACCTTATTTTGCAGATATTTAAGAAAAATGCCTCAACCACTGAAGCAAAACTTCAAATCAAACTTGCCGATACCCGCCATAAAGGTCCGGAGTTATACGGAATTGGGATTACGATGTCGCAACAAGGAGGTGGTATTGGTACCCGCGGCGCCGGTGAAACAAATTCAGAAATTATGAGACGGCATTGGCGAGGTGAAATTAAAAACATCGAGAAACAGCTTGAAAAATTGACTACCAGTCGGCACCGGCAAATGGAGAACCGCAATCAAACCGAGATTCCAACGGTTTCCATTATTGGTTATACCAATTCGGGGAAAACCACGCTGTTTAATTTATTAAGTAAGAAAAATAACCTAACAAAAGACGCTCTTTTTGTCACTTTGGATAGCGGTGTCGGTGAGGTATATTTACCTAAGGTTGGCCAAAAGGTGTTTGTGACCGATACAATCGGCTTCATCCAAAATTTACCGGCAGAAACGATTAACGCCTTTAAATCGACTCTCATGGAGACTCTCAACGCCGATCTTTTGTTACACGTTATCGATATTTCCGATCATTTAATGCTGGACAAAATTACAGTGGTTGAGGAGGTTCTATCCAGCTTAGGAATCGATACTAAGAAACAGTTATATGTTTTTAATAAAATTGATCGTCCAAATATTGTAAACAAGGACGAATTACAACAACGTTTTGCTTCCTTTAATCCGCAATTCATTAGTGCCCTAAGCGGGGATGGTTCCCCGCAATTAGTAGATGAGATTCAAAAGGAATTATTCTAGACCGGCCCGCTCAGCGGATTCAATCTATGAATAAATACCATCTAGAAATTTTAGAGGAACTAAAAAAACATAAAGGTCAAGGGACTAAACATCAAGGAGAGTATATTGGATCAACAAAGCCTGGCTACTCAATTAAGACTTCTATAAAGAAACAAATTATTAAAGATTGGATTAAAAGACATGGTGATTTATCTCTAAAAGAATATACGAATCTTCTCGACTCACTTTGCAATGGAAAATCCCATGACGAAATTTCAATTTCTGGAAAACTACTGGAATCTTTACCGAGACTAAGAAAGCAAATAGAACCGGATCTATTAGACAAATGGCTTATTAAAGTAGAGGGTTGGGCGGAGGTTGATTCGATATGTCAATCAAATTTTACGAGTGAAGAAATACTAATCAAATGGAATGATTGGGAAAAGTTAATTTCAGAATTGTCTAAAAGCAGGAATATTCATAAACGTCGAGCTAGTCTAGTTCTGTTAACTGGGCCAGTAAGACACTCATCGGATACTCGTCTAGCACAACTAGCCTTTACCGTTATTAATAGACTAAAAGGAGAGAGGGATATTTTAATAACAAAAGCGATTTCATGGTTGTTGAGAGATTTGATAAAGAATCACCGTAATATGATTCAAATTTATATTGAAGAAAACATTACTCAACTCCCAAAAATTGCTATTCGTGAAACAAAAAGGAAATTATTAACAGGCAAAAAGTAGTTATAAGGACTAAAAAGTCCTAGACCGGCCCGCTCAGCAACAAAGAGTGAACCGACGCTAAAGTGTGAGTTTGGCTCGTAAAATCAATATTTTTTGTAGGTTCGAACTCTGGAACTTCGGCTTTTATTTCCGAGAGACACTTTTCTATTAAAAAGAATGGTTTGTGACCGTCTATCAGCAACTTTTTATCTTTCAAAATTAGGTTCGATCCTAAAGTTGCCAAAATACTCGTCTTTGTTTTTAAATCTCCACGGTTGAACCAATATCTCGATTATTCTTTTATTCCAAAAAAGATTTTTGAATAACCATTTTTCTACCTGCTTTTTCCGAAAAGTTCTTTTTGGAGTTATCTTCCTAAAATTTAGGAAGTAACTACTGAGTGAATTAAATTACGTCTTTTTTTCCCATTCTTCTGGCGTGATTTCTTCTCTTAAACTCGAGTTGTTGATAATTTTGTAAGGAGATTATTTACTTGAACCTAACTTTGAGGTAAAATACTGACCATGAATGTTTACTTTGTAAGGCACGGCGAATCAGAAGGAAATGTAAAAAGTACCCACCAAGGAGAAAATGTCCGATTATCCGAGGGAGGGATTAAACAATCACAATTTTTGGCCAAAAGGTTAAAAAGTAAAGACATCAAGGTTATTTATGCCAGCCCTTCCTTGCGTACGAAGCAAACTGCAGAAGTAATTTCTAAGGAACTACGTCTGTCTGTCGAATACTGGGAATTTCTAAAAGAAAGAAGAAGACCGTCTGAGATAGAAGGATTAAGCTACGATCACCCCAAGGCTTCAAAAATATTTGAGATTACCAAAGAGAACCAGTCAAAAGCCGACTGGAAATACTCTGACGATGAATCTTTTAACGACTTGCTTAATCGTGCCAAAGAAGTAGAGAAGCGTTTATTGGAACACGATGACGGGCAGAATATCTTGTGTGTATCTCATATAGGCATATTGATCATGGTCATTTTACATATGATTCTCCAAGACAAACTTAGTCCCGAGGTTTTTTGGCAATTTTACTACCATTCAAGGCTAGAAAATACAGGCATATCTCATTTGGCATACACCAAAAAAAACGGTTGGAAACTGTTAGCGTGGAACGATACCTCTCACCTGTAAAAATTAACCCATCCGGTTGAAAAAACGCATCTTTAGTCTATAATATCTTTCATGGCTAAAATTGTAGTTATTCACGGAACTCCCGGGGCTGGAAAAACTACTCATTCAGAAAGATTAGTTAAGCTTTCTCGCGCGGACTATCCAGTCTTCCATATTTCTGCCGGAAATAGATTAAGAGACATCCGTACTGGAGTTATCCAATCGACATTCGGTCTGGAGATTAATAATCCAAGCGCCCCGGCCCTTCTTGATCACCGAATCGTAAACGGGGTTATCTTTGAGTACATCGAGCAACATACGCGTAATTCTATCGTTCTGGTCGACGGATACCCGAGATTTGTCGACGCAATAGAACCATTCATAGAGGCGATTAAGACAGGTGGTCACGAATTGCTCGGATGTCTAAATTTGAGTATTTCTTTAGAAACATGTATGGCTCGACTTTCAGGAAGAGGTGTGAGACGAGGAGAAAGAATCGGTGTTGATATAGACTCTGTAGAAAGACGGTATTTTGAACATTCAACTTACACAATCGAAGCAGTTAAGGCCTTAAAAGAGATAACTCGGGTCATCGATATTGATGCTGAGTCTCACCAAGAGATTGTTTGGGAGTCTTATCTGCGGGCATTCCAAGAATTAGCCGGTAATAGACAAGGTTATTAGACTTCACAAAAAAAGTAGTATAATGCCCTATAGTCTTATGGTTGAACGGCTGACAGATAAACGAACAGTGGTTGGAGTCCCCTTTTATGACGGGGAGGGTATTGACGTGCTGGATGCCTGTTTAAGAAACATAGACGGTTGCCTCGGCGAACTTGGCGTCGACGCCGAAATTGTTGTCGGAATTAATGGCCCACGTGTCTCCCAGGGCCAGATTCCGCTTTCTTATGAAATTGATAAATCAAGATTTAATGCTAACGTAAGATTTATCAAGACCCCCCCAGGACTGGTTAATGCCGAAAAAACGATTGGACGCCGTGCAAAAGAAGATGGTTATCAACGAATTTTTTTAACTGATGCGGATATATCAAGACTTCCAAGAGCGTTTTACAACATGTGGCATGAAGGTGATAAACCAGTGGTTGGGGCAAATTATGCGACTTACCCGCTAGAAGTGCTGATAGGGGCTGGAATTAAGTTATCACCCCAAGAAATTGCGTTTATGAGGATTTTTGAAGCAGATAAACATCCGTTAGCAAGAGAATTTACCACAGTACACAGACCACAAAAGAGACTCAAAGGTAGCTTGCTCCTTGTCGACACAAAAATTATAAAGATGATGTTTGGATGTCAAGGTATCACTTCCGACAGTCGGATGAACAGTTTGTTGGCAGCCTCCGATAAACAAGTGGTTATGAATGCCGCGTTTATGCATTTTGCGAGAATTGATCTAGCGGATCATGTACAGGCCAGATTAAGGCACTTTCGTGCGGCAATGGCCGAGAACAACCTTGACGTCTTCGCCAGAAAATCTTTGATTTATTCTCAAGAAATGGCAAACGAAATAGCTGTAAATATCGTCGCCAAGTACCCCGGGGCAACTAGTATTGCGTCCGATTTTTTACTTCAATGTGCACTTCGTTATCAGGTTGCCGAGCTATGCAGCGCAGTAGCTGCTGGAAAAAAGTATGAACCAAATCTGCCCGATTCTTCCTCGGCCAGTGGCGACTTAACAATTGAGGTACACACTTTCAGTGAAGCTTCTCGAGTAATTGCAACTCTTTTTGGACAAGTAGATTGGGATTGTCTTGATCATCCCGTGACTAACGGAAAAGGGATCACCCAAGGCCAATCAAGAAAACCCATTGATTTGGGACCGTTTTTAAACTCAGAACCGCATAAACAGTTAATTCTTAGTCACTTAGGTCTCGACGAGAAAGCCGAGATTTAACAAGATAAAATGTTTAAAGATTCAGAAATTAGAATCGGAATAAATATTGGTAAAACAGGTCGTGAAGACAGGGGAATTACAGTCTATACGCAAAACATTTTACGTGAATTTGGGCAATTTGGTGGAGAGTATCGTTTTGTTCTGCTTCACTATCCGAACAGTGCCCCTCAAAACAAGTTTGGTATTAGCGAAGCAGAGTTTAAATCGCTTTCATTCTCTGATAAACACGATCCATGGTCAACAATAGTCTGCGAGCAATTACTTAATCCTTGGCAACAAAGAGAACTTGGGCTTGATGTTGTTTGGCATCCCCATAATCGTGGCCAATTTATCGTTCCCGTTGGGTATGTTTTAACCATGCACGATATTCTTCCGATTGTCAAACCTGAATTGGCCGGCCAGTACCTGAACAGAACCAATAAAAAGGCTTTGTATTTAAGTAGAACTTACTCCGCCAGGAGAGCCGATGCAATAATCACAGGTTCGGAGTTTAGTAAGGCCGAAATTATTGAACACCTTGGAGTAACCCCGGATAAAGTTGTTGTAATACACTATGGGATAGACTTGGATACCTTCAAACCAAGAGGAAGTCAATCAGAATACGAAAGAATAAGAAAAGCCTATTCGTTACCTGATCGGTATCTTTTAACAACAGGCAGCTATGCGCCCCACAAAAATATACATACCCTTGTCGATGCTTACAACCAAAGCCATTTACCTGGAAAAGGAATAGGTTTCGTGGCAGTTGGACCCAATGACGCAACTGGATATAGGGCAGGTTACAATCAACTGAAAGAGCATGTTCAGAGTCTGGGTTTAACAGGCAAGGTGAAATTACTACCTTCTGTTCCAATCGGGGATCTCGTCGCTATTTATGGCGGTGCAGAAATTTTTGCGACCGCTTCACTATATGAAGGTTTCGGTTTCACCCCGCTGGAGGCGATGGCTTGTGGAGTTCCTGTGGTCGCGTCTAATGTGTCAGCTATTCCAGAAGTCTGCGGGCAAGCTGCTTTATACGCGGATCCATATGATGCTTTGGGGTTTGCTGAACATTTGAGTGTTTTGATTGAGGATGAAGATATGAGGCAAAGATTAATAAAGACAGGCCTATCGCAAGTTCAGAGATATAATTGGCAGGTAACGGCCAGTAAGACTCTTGAAGTTCTTAAATCCGTTGCTATCGCGAGGAAATAAAATATGTCTATACTGAAAGAATTGCAGGGAAAAGATTGCGAATTATTGGCCGAAAAGAAACGGGATTTAGATCTCCACGTACTTTCAGTTGTGAGTTCAACTGTAAATTCTCTCCCGGAAGCACACTTTATATTAACAGGTAGTTATGCTATTGAGGCATTAACAGGAAATAGACTGGAGCATCGAGATATGGATGCTAATATTTATGTCGCAAATCTTGGTTATGATTTGCCAAAAATCGAGGCTCTCATAACGGGAGAAATTAAAGAACCAGAAACTCAATTTCGAGCTTATAAAAAAACTGTCGACAGATTGGAGTACGATGTTGATGTGGTATCCGGTCAAATTGCTCCCAGAAGACTTGAGATTCAATTTGTTGAAATAGTGAGTGTTTCGGGAACAGGGATATTAGAATTTAGTTTAAAAGAAAGGACGGATAGAGTTTTAAAAGTCCCCACTGTGTTACTTCCTCTTGAAGATTCTAAAGGGAGGGAATTTTTGTTCAGGATAAAATCATTACCTTACTCGATTGCAACATGGGCGATTCGTATTTCCGGTTTCGCACTCAATCCAAAAAGATCTCTAAGGAGTGAAGATAGAGGGACGTTTAAGTTGTTATTGTCACAGGGTTATGATTATCAAGAGGTTATTTTAGTAATCGAAGGTCATTCTCAAAGGCCGATAGACAAGACAGGAAGTCAAATTTTTGAGCAAGCATTAAAATCTCTAAGTATTGCATAAAAATGAGTAGATTTCCCGAATCATTATCGACAAGAAATTTTCCAGACGGGACAATAATCTTATACCGCGAAGATTTACAAAAAAGGGTGCCAGACGAAATTCCAATAAATGAAGTTTGGATACGCCAAGATTATACCCCTCCCGGTTTTGACATCGAGAAGAGTGATATGGTAATTGATATTGGAGCGCATATCGGTGCCTTCACAATTTATTCTGCTAAAAGAGCTGGGGGTGGTTTTGTTTATAGTTATGAACCAAGCCCTATAAATTTTGCAATTCTACAAAGAAATGTAGCAATTAACAGTTTAACAAATGTTCACCTGTGTCAAATGGCAATTGCCAGTGATACAACAAGTAGGCAATTAACTTTTGATGAAACTAATGATGCGGGAGCAAGTTTCTTTAGCACAGGGGGAGTAACAGAACTGGTTCATTGTATTCGTTTAGAAGATATCTTTGAAGCCAATGCCATTGCGAGATGTGGATTTCTGAAAATGGATTGTGAGGGAGCAGAGTATGAAATATTATTCTCTACCCCTCCAGATATTTTTAAGAGAATTCGCCGAATCGCTCTTGAGTATCACGTTCGAAGCCAAATACCCAATTGTGACCCAAATGCTTTGATAGATTTCTTGAAAGGTCACGGTTACGTTGTCGTTAAAAATAAGCCAAAGACCGGTTTGGGGATACTTTGTGTAGAAAGAAAGTTTTAAGAATTTTTCCTAAACGAGTAAATGCAGTAACCGAACCCGGTGGGCTTAACAGGTACGGTATAACACGTGGCTTTGTTTGTAAAGAGCCAGGCATTTGGTCAGAATCGTGTTTAAAGCGTCAATTTCCAAAAGCACAATTGGATAAAATATTTCGCAAAAACAACCTTTCTTTGTATTTTCTTAGAATTGACTCCAAAATTAGTCAGTGGTAAAAAATTACGAAAGTGTAAGATTTTTCTTATTTGCTAACTCATATTCTGGAAAAATAATTGTCTCCCTTTTAAGGGAAAGGTATCAAAACAAGAAATTATTAAAAAGAGCTAAAAGGCTCTCGCAAGTTTTAGACTTTAGCTACGAACAGCTTAGGAGTTTTATTCTTCGACAATCAGAGCCAACATGCCCATACCAGAGAGTTCCCTCTGATTTAAGAATATATCTAGAGATCGAAAAGGAGTTAGCCAAGCTAATCGAAGAAAAGTTAGACGAATATTCTACGGCCAAAGAAGATTATCAAAGAAAATTGTTATCTCCAGCCTTTGAAAGAGCGGCGGGTAACCTGATACAGGATTTGGACGACGATAGGAAATTTCAGGAAGCTCTAGAGTTACGAATTCAAAAATATGCTTACGTTTATTATAAAATCGCTTATAAATACAAACTACCAACGATGAGGGTCGTTCCCTTTATTCTCAGAATTATTTCATAAAATATATCAAACTATATCAACAATAAATTGAGACAACCTTTTTTATAGTGTCTCATTTGTCTCATTTGGCTTTAATTGTGATACACTAGGGGTAAGGTTATGGGATCACAAGGGTCCCGACCGATATGCTCAGCAGAAGCAATATTTAATTATTATGCAACAGGGTAATGGTAATAAAATAAGAACTTTACAAAAGAAACTGGATCAGTGGAAATTTGCTGATGAAAAATTTATTCCTGTTAAATTAAAGTCCCTTAGTAATAATTTAATACATATTATTTCTTGGTTAGACATTATTTTAGATACATTAATTGGGATTTATTTAACAGAGGGATTAAAAGAAAAATTAACCAGCGAAGAACGTTTAGAGATTGTTTCGAAATCAAATACTTTAATTAGCCCCATGAATTTTAAAAAAAAATTAGATTGTGCAACAAATTTAAAATTAATTAGTACTGGATTTGGCACTAAAGTAAATAGGGCTATTGAGTTAAAAAACGCTTTTTCTCACCCACACATTGAAAAGTATTTTTTAAAAATCCAGAAGTTACAAAGCAACAAAGTAGAATTAGAGAAAGAGATGGAAAATTTAAACTCTATAACTGAAGATATTGACGCATTAAAACAAGGGCAAATTAACTTTTAGTGACAACTAAAATTATGATGTCTAAACAGGTCTTGACCGGCCCGCTCAGTAATTCGATTCAAAATTTGTGTGATATAATACCGCGAATGAGAACAGAAAGAAACGAAAAAAGTATAGATATCTATTTAACCGCAAAAGAAGTTAATGCAATACAAGAGGGACAAACAATTAGCGACCGACCTGGCGTGACAATGCCCGATGCGAAAGTAGAAGTTTTACCTTAAGTGCCTTTGAGCCAGACGATTCATTAAAAGACAGATATTCTAACGACAGATTAGCAAAAGGACTTTCGGCGCCATTAAGAGGCAATCTCCTTGGAAATGGAGATTTACAGGTAATAGTTCCTGCGATTGCATTAACCGATGTAAGAATTAGTAGAGTTCATCTTCCGCGGGAAATGATTAAAACCCCACTGGTTGAAGATGGAGATAAATTAGTAGAACAGGTTATCCCAAAAGGTGGAGTTCGTGTCCTTTTTGGGGGCTCGCTACGAATAGTAGACGTAGACAACTACTGTTATCCGTGAAGGCTGGGTAAAAAGTTACCAAGTAGTAATTCGACTACACTCACCATAGATCAACCAGTGCCAGCACTTCGGCAAAGTTTATGGTGAGCTTGTCGAACCACTCGGTGCAAGCCAAGGCGGAGACTCTTATGACTGTAATGCTTCAATAACATATCTTTTTGAAAGAAAACAGCTTCAGAAAATGGTATAATATAGGTATGAGAAACTGGAGTACTGATACAAAATTACTATCTAAATTTCCGGAAAAGTATACCATCTGGAAATTGGAACAACTAGTAAATTTTGGTTTGGGAAAAGCCCGTCTAAGCCGAGCCAAACTTAAAAAATATTTACCCAGATTAGACATTGACCCTCAAAAAAAGAAATATTTGGAATTTATTCTTAATGGATAAGCAGAAGATTTTAACTAAAAAACAAACGCTTTTTCTCGAGCTCTTTTCAAAGAATTTAGAATTGGTTAACCAGTTCTATCTCACAGGAGGTACTGCTCTGGCTGAGTATTACATTCCTTATCGTTATTCAGAAGATTTGGATTTTTTTTCCGAAGACGAAGTTGATATACAATCCATCACTATATTTTTTAAATCCATACAATCAAAATTGGGGTATAAAAGTATGGATATTAATACCAGCTACAACCGCAACTTATTTTTTTTAGATTTTGCCAATTCCTCATTAAAAGCTGAGTTTACCTACTTTCCTTTTCCACAAGTTGAGGCATCACAAAAACACGAAGGTATTAAGGTTAACAGTATTCTGGACATAGCAGTTGATAAATTATTCACGATCTATCAAAAACCAAGAAGTCGTGACTTTATGGATTTGTATATGATTCAACAGAAATACAAATTCACTTTAGATAATTTGCTTAAAAAAGCACGCATAAAATTCGATTGGAATGTTGATCCAATTAAGTTGGGTTCACAATTTTTATTAGTAACTGAATTAAAAGATTATCCCAAGTTGATTAAACCATTGAAAGAGAAAGGGTGGCAGGACTATTTTATTAGCAAAGCGAAAGAATTGGGAAAAAAGATTCTTTCAATTTAATACTTGGTTATTATTGCTTGAAATTATTTACCGAGACCGGCATGCTCAGCAAAAGGAATAAATGAAATGCGAAATTCATCCCTGTCCTCATCACGTTCTAGTCGAGAATGAAGGACGTTGTAACGATATAAGAAACTGGTGGGATTATAAACCTTCGATTTGCGACCATACTCCCAAGTAATTTAGGAACTTTAGGCGATATTGCCAGAGGAGCAGAACAACTGAAGCACTTATTAGATAAGAATGAAGAATAGATAAAGATGTCAATGGGTTTCTCCCTCCGAGGTGGAAGGATAGAAAAAATTGAAAGGTCCTAGACCGACCTGCTAAACATAGAAATTTTATATGAAAGACAAATGTTCTCAGTGTGCCCTTTGTTGTTCTTTATTTTTAGTGAATTTAACCGAAGAAGAATACCGGTCAGGCAAATACAGAACTCAGTTTGAAGA
>Ga0210015_1002711_pt1 | contig 16149 bp, 16 predicted proteins | sample CryGeymeta201522_FD_185471 | JGI IMG/M metagenome (GOLD analysis project Ga0210015, IMG submission 185471) | Groundwater microbial communities from Crystal Geyser aquifers in Utah, USA - Crystal Geyser metaG 2015-22 (SPAdes) (version 2) | ecosystem: Environmental > Aquatic > Deep subsurface >... | reverse complement strand
CATGCAGTATTAGATCTGCTGTAACAGTTCACGGGGGTCAGGGATCAGTTGTCAGACAACCTTTTTTTCAAAGACTTCCCGGATTATTAAACTATCGGACAACATCAAGAGGTTGATAACACTTCAAAATTAAAGTTTTTCCTGATCCCTGACAACTGACACCCGTGAACTGTTACCCTCTTTTTAACTGATTAACGTAGAATTCTAGCTGCCTGATTGTGTGCTGCCAAATATTCGGATTTTTTGTCGCCACAAATAAGCTAGTGGCCCCGTTAAGGGATATGAAAATAAAGTTTGCAATTTCCTTGAGATTCAACCCTTCCTTCAACAATCCTGCGTCTGCCGCTTCTTTCAACCAGCGGTACAGCAAGTTCGAGAATCCTTCGAATCCTTTCGAGATTTTATCTGTCATGTTTACAGAATGTCCAGAAAACTCAAAAAGCATGGGCACAAAAAAAGCCCCTTTTTTGAAAACCTTTGCCCCGATGTAGTTCTTCAGAATGTTTTCTGTGAGTTTCCCTATCCGATCAATTGGGTTCGAGATCTCCCTGGTTCCTTTAAACACCTTACTTCTCCAGATATTGACAGCTTCGTCATAAGCTGCATGCCAAATTTCTTCCTTACTCTTAAATTGGCCGTAAATTCCACCTTTTGTCAAACCTGTTGCCTGAACGATATCTTGCATAGATGTATTGTAGTATCCCTTTTCCGAAAAAAGCCGTAGCGACTTTTCTACGATACTTTTTCTCGTTAGCTTTCCCTTTTCTCTTTTCATAATAGATGTATGCCTTTGATTAATTATACCAACCAGTTGGTTTTTTATAATATGATAATAAATAAAAGTTATTTGATTTGTCAATATCTTTTTTCAAAAATATTCCTTGAAAATACTTAGTGTCTCTGGTAGGCTAACGAAACTACCCAGGCACAAAGGCACAGAGTACCAAAGGCACAAAGAATAGTTCAGTTACCATTTATCAGTTACCAGTTATCGGTTAATTATTAACTGTAAAACTGTTAACCGTAAACCGTATTTTTAGTGCCTTTGCCACTTTGTGACTGAGTAGTTACGATTACATAAAAAACCATAAAGGGGGGATATGTATAGATGAATTCTAACGTAAAAAAGCTTTTGGATTTAAGGGAGCGCAAGGGCAGAATCCTTCAGATGGGAGGTTCAAAGAGCGTAGAGAAACAGCATGAGCGCAGTAAACTGACAGCCAGAGAAAGGATTGACCTCCTGTTCGATGCCGGCACATTCATGGAGGTTGATGCACTGGTAAAGCACAGGTGTACCCTTTTTGGCATGGAAGGTAAGGAACTCCCTGCAGACGCAGTAGTTACCGGAAGCGGAAAGATAAACGGGAATAATGCCTTCGTTGCAGCCGAGGACTTTACCGTTATGGCAGGGACATTTGGGGAGATGCATGGTAAGAAGATATGTAAAGTCATTGACGCAGCGGCAAAATGCGGTTCCCCTTTTATCCAGATAATCGACTCAGGGGGAGCAAGGTTACAGGAAGGACAGGACTCCAGCGAGATATATGCTCAGTTGTTTAGAAGGCATACTCTATACTCAGGTGTAATTCCTCAGATCACCCTCTTATTGGGCAGTTGTGGAGGAGGAGCTGCATATGGTCCCGCGTTAAGCGATTTTATCATTATGGTGGACGGTATCAGTCGCATGTACATGGGCGGCCCTGCCTTTGTAAAGACGATGCTGGGAGAAAACAAGACAGAGGAGGAGTTGGGCGGAGCAAAACTTCACAGTGAGATAACAGGGCTATGCGATTTTGTTGCGAAGGATGACAGAGAGGCGATTGGAATAGTCAAGGAGCTTTTGAGTCTGCTCCCTTCGAACAATCGGGAGAAACCGCCGATTGTAAAGACAGAGGATGACCCGGGTCGCCTCAATAAAGGTATAATAGACATCCTGCCGGAGGATTCCAGAGTCCCCTTTGATATGTACAGGATAATTCGGGAGATTGTTGATAACGGGTACTTTCTGGAATACAAAGCCAGGTTTGCAAAGAATATGATAACGTGTTTTGCAAGGCTCAACGGCCAGCCCGTCGGTATCCTGGCCAATAACTCCATGGTTATGGGAGGCGTGATAGATGTCGGCGCTGCAAACAAACATGCCCGTTTTGTGAGGATCTGTGATGCCTATAATATCCCCATAATCCATATACAGGATTCGCCAGCGGTGATGATTGGGCAAAACGAGGAGAAGCGGGGCATAATAAAACACGGATCCAAGATGCTCCATGCCGTTACCGAGGCTTCAGTACCCAAGGTAACCCTTGTCATCAGGCATTCCTATGCTGGGGCACAACTATGCATGTGCAATGTACCTCTGGGGGCTGATTTTGTCTTCGCCTGGCCCACGGCTGAAATAACCCTTGTTGGGCCGGAGACAGCGGCGAGTATCCTCTTTGCCAAGGAGATTGCCGGGGCAGAGAACCCCAAGGAAGTGGAAGAGAAACGGATAAAGGAATACAGGGATGTCTGGGTCAACCCATATATGGCAGCCGAGAGAGGATACATCGATGATGTCATAGAGCCTGAGTCAACCAGGGCTGTGCTGATAAATGCACTTAACTTGCTGAAAGACAAGGTAGATGAGAAGCCATGGAAGAAACACGGGATTATCCAATTGTGATTAATTAGTTCACACTGAAAAATAGGACTTTTAATAGTATTTTGTCGTTCTGAACTTTACGAAGCCTGCATTTTAACCGACAAGGACCTGCCAGGATTTTCGTCCGACTCCGGGGAGAGATTCTTCTGGCTGGTTGAAAGAATTGTTCGGAGGGAAGGGGTTGGGGAGAAAGGATGAGAAGCCTCCTGAGGACCATTGGAAGCATAGAGATCCTGAGACGGAAACCAAGCTGCTTGACGCGTATTATAAATTCAAGGGATGGAATAATGAAGGCATTCCTACCAAAGAGACGCTGGACAAACTGGGCTTGGACTACGTGAGCGAAGACTTCCTGCAGAGGGGGAGGATGCAGGATTTGGATGGAAATTCCGAAGGGTGAAAGATTCTCCGACCTCAGCTTAGAACAGGCTGCCGAAGTCGGGGCTGAGGTGCTGGCTACTGCCTGCCCATATTGCATCACCAATTTTGAGGACAGCAGGTTAAACCGGGAGGATAGTAAGGCCATAGAGATTAAGGACATCACAGAGATTCTCCAGGAAGTGATTTAGAGGATGAAAAAGCTAAACAGGCAAGAAGCGATTGGTGCATGGATATGAAAGGTGTAGCACCGAACATAGTCTGCGATCGCTTTTCGGACGAGGGATGGGTCAGGACCTCAGTTCATGTGCCGTGCGAGATGCAGCTTACAATCTATGTAAATCGCCAGGAACTGGTCACCATCCTCTGCACTCCAACCAGGCTGAATTGCCTTGTCCTCGGATTCCTGTACACAGCCGGAATCATCTCAGGCATCGGCGACGTGGCGAGTATGCGGGTGTGTGAGGAGGAATCGCTGGCCGATGTGACGCTGAGCAACCCCGAGTATAAATTGCCAACGAAGCGGACACTCATCTCTGGCTGCGGTGGCGGTGTGGCTTTCAAAACTCAGGGACAGAGGGTTGATTCGGGTCTTGTTGTTACACCAACGGAAGTGCTGTCACTGATGAAGCAGTTCTTAGAGCAGATGGAGCTGTATCGGCTTAGTGGCGGCGTGCACGCCTCAGCTCTGTCCGATACCAGGAACCTGCTAATCGTGGCTGAGGATATCGGACGACATAACACCTTTGACAAGATACAGGGCGAATGTCTATTGAGGGGACTATCAAGCAGAGATCGACTGCTACTGAGCACCGGTCGCGTTTCGTCCGAGATGTTGCTCAAAGCGGCAGAGATGCAGGTCCCGGTTGTTGTTTCGCGGACCTCGCCGACGGAGCGCGCCATTTCGCTTGCTCGTGATCTGGGCATTGCCCTGGTTGGCTATGCGCGTGGCAGCCGCCTGTCGGTGTATTCCTACCCGGAGCGACTTGGTCGCTCACCATATGAAGACAGCTAACCCTGCCAAACCGGACAGTACGGACGCATCAAACCTGATGAGGTGATAGAAAGTGGAAAAAGAACAAATTGAACAGCTTTGTAAAAGTTTTGCAGACAGTAATTTTGGAGATGTTATGGTTGTCGGTGGAGGGATCAGCGGTATTCAAGCCTCTCTTGATCTTGCCGCTGCGGAATGTAGAAAAACAATAGAACACATAGGGCTTAACCCAGAAAGGTTAAGTATCAAATTTATGTTTTAACAATACGCTCAGGGGCATAAGGAGGTATAAGATGGATTTTAGTTTTACCAAGGAACAGGAAAGGCTCAGACAGGAAGTTCGGGACTTTCTTGAGACAAAGGTAACAGATGGAGAATTTCAGGTCAAGAGCAATGGTTGGGTCGAAAGCCATTCGCAGAAATTTTCCAAAGACATGTCCAGGAGAGGCTGGATAGGGATGACATGGCCTAAAGAATACGGAGGTCATAACCAAAGCTATATAGACCGGGCGATAGTTATGGAGGAGATGCTGACATATCAGGCTCCCATTGGTTTTCACTTCCTGGCTGATAGACAGGTTGGCCCTGCCATAATCCATTTTGGGAATGATGAACAGAAGAAAACCTATCTGCCAAAGATAATAAATGCAGACATATCCATAGCCATCGGTTTGAGCGAACCGAATGCTGGCTCGGACCTCGTATCGGTAAAGACTACCGCAATGGAACAGGGCGATTTTTATGTAATAAACGGTCAAAAAGTCTGGACCAGTGGCGGCCACAGGGCTGATTATATCTGGTGTCTGGTGAGAACAGACCTGAATGCCCCGAAACACAAGGCGTTGAGTGAGTTTATCGTAGACGTGAAGACTCCGGGTATAACCGTGCGCCCCATCATAAACATGGCAGGGGTCCACTCATTCAATGAGATATTCTTTGAGGATGTTAAAGTGCCTAAAGAGAATCTTGTTGGTCCAAAAAATCGTGGATTTTATCAGCTTATGGCACAGGTGGACTATGAGAGGGCAGGACTTGAACGCCTCATGCAGAACTACCCGCTGTTTAAAAACCTTGTGGAATATGCAAAGAAGGAAAAGAGAAACGGTAATCCTCTGTCAAAGGACCCCTTTATAAGAAACAAGCTGGCTGAGCTGGAGGTTGAATACCAGGTTGGGAGGCTCTTTTGTTACCAGGTTGCATGGACACTGTCGCAGGGGCGTATCCCCAATTATGAGGCGGCCTTGTGTAAGGCATTTTGTACCCAGTTTGAACAGCGTCTGAGCGATGCTGCAACAAGGGTTCTAGGACTTTATGGCCAGCTCATGCCTGGTTCTAAATATGCTCCCATGGATGGGGATGCAGCAGATTCATATCTGTGGAGTGTTTCCTATACCATACAGGGTGGAACCTTAGAGGTTCTGAAAAACATCGTGGCGACCAGAGGGCTTGGACTGCCCGTAGCAAAATCTTAAGTTCTGACGTAACTACTCAGGTAGGCACAAAGGCACAGAGCACCAAAGGCACAAAGTTAGGAAAAAACAACGAAACGACCCTGCTCCGCTCTGCTTTGTGCCTATGTGCCTTTGCCACTTTGTGCCTGAGTAGTTACGTTCTGACAAAACCATAGGAGGGAAATAAATGGATTTTAGTCTTAATGAGGAACAAGAAATACTCAGGAACATGGCCCGGAACTTTCTGACCAAAGAGTGTCCCAAATCCTTTGTAAAAGAGATGAACAATGATGAGAGGGGCTATTCTCCTCTCCTGTGGAGGAAGATGGCGGAGTTGGGATGGATGGGATTTGTCTTTCCTGAAAAATATGGGGGTATGGAAGGAAGCTTTTTAGACTTAACCGTCCTTATGGAAGAGATGGGCAGGGCATGTTTACCCGGACCCTTCTTCTCAACGGTTATCCTTGGGGGGATAAGCCTTTTGGAAGGGGGGAATGAGAAACAAAAAGAGAGGTTCCTCCCCAAAATAGCCAAAGGAGAGATAATATTGACCCTTGCCGTTACAGAGGTCTCAGGGAATTATGAACCTGAGGGCATAGAAACCAGGTCTGTTAAGACAGAGGAAGGGTATACCATAGATGGCACCAAACTATTTGTACCCGATGCCCACATAGCCGATTATATTCTCGTTGCTGCGAGGACCGAAGAGGGTAAGGGCAATAATGGTATTGCCCTTTTCATCATAGATACCAAAAGCCCTGGCATCACTGTTACTCCCCTGAAAACAATCTCAGGAGACAAGCAGTGTGAAGTAAGATTCGAAGGGGTAAAAATAAAAGAAGATGCCCTGATTGGGGGACTGAATAATGGATGGTCTATTATTCAGAAGGTCTGGCCCAAGATAGTGGTGGCCAGGTGTGCCGAGATGGTTGGCGGTGCGCAGGAGGCACTGGGGATGACTATAAATTATGCAAAAGAAAGGGAACAGTTCGGGAGCCCCATAGGAACCCTTCAGGCGGTTCAGCACTACTGTGCGGATATGGTTGCTGACGTTGACGGATGCCGTTACATAACATATCAGGCTGCCTGGATGCTCAGTTGCGGGCTTTCCTGTGACAAAGAGGTAGCAATGGCAAAGGCCTGGTGTAGTGATGCCTTCAGAAGGGTTACTGCCAAAGGTCACCAGATTCATGGGGCCATTGGATTTACTGAGGAACACGACTTACATCTCTACTATAAAAAAGCCAAGACTTGGGAACTCTTCTACGGAGACAGTAATTTTCATCGGGAAATAGTTGCACAGCAGATGGGGCTGTGAGGCTCTTTCCAGACAAAGAACCCCGTGCTTCCGCACGGGGTTTCCTGCTTTTTTACCCCTCTATCTCGGCTCCTTGCCAAATATGTTTACAAGCACAACAGTTCCCAGACCGCCAAGGTTATGGGTACAGCCTATTTGAGCATCTTTTACCTGTCTCTCCCCTGCCTCTCCCCTCAAATGCCACCAGAGTTCACAGATCTGGGCAACACCTGTAGCACCTATGGGATGCCCCTTTGCCTTAAGACCCCCGCTGGGATTGCATGGCTTGGTACCATTAAGCGTTGGGTGCCCCTCTTCTATCCATTTGCCGCCTTCGCCCTTCTTACAGAAGCCCATGTCCTCATAGGTTAGTAGCTCCGTAATGGTAAAGCAGTCATGGAGTTCAGCCAGGTCAATATCATCAGGACCAATGCCCGCCATTTCATACGCCACCTTAGCAGCTTCCTGTGTTGCGGGAAACTCTATGAAGTTCTTCTTCCACGGCAGGAATAGAGGGTCGGTCGCCAACCCGGTTCCCAGGAAATAGAGAGGCTGATCCGTATACTCCTTCGCCCTATCCTGCCTTGCCAGAAGGATAGCCGCCGCTCCGTCGGTTGTAGGACAGGAGTCAAACAACCCTAAAGGCCACGAGATGATGGGGGCATTTAATGCCTGCTCCACAGTGATCTCAAAATTGAAATGGGTATAAGGGTCTAACGTGCCGTTATGATGGTTCTTCACAGCTATCATGGCAAGGTGGTCTCTTTTCGTGCCAAATTTATCCATATGAGCTGTAGCGAGGGAGCCAAACCTTTGAGGGGCTGATGCCCCCCTGGGGTGCCACCATGAATGATAGGCAACACCGGTTTGAGCAATGAGTGAGTCCCTTGATGGTATGTCCCGCATCTTTTCCGCGCCGACAACCAAAACCAGATCGTACACCCCCGCTGCTACAGCAAAAGCAGCATTTCTCACTGCATCACTGCCTGTACAGCATGCATTCTCCATTCTGCTTACAGGTCTTGGAAAGAACCTTATGGGCTCTGCCAATCCGGCTCCTGTAACTATCTCTCTCCGAAACCCGGTTCCAGGGATACATGTCCCCAACCACGCTGCCTCTATATCCTTCTCATCTATCCCTTTATCAACGCTTTTTAGACATGCCCTGTAGGCGCCTACTATCATATCTTCATAGCTCTGATCGAACAGTTCCCCGAATTTAATCATTCCAGCGCCAACAACGGCCACTGGCAATCCTTTTTGCTTCGCCATAACAAAAGTCCTCCTATCCTTTCACCGGTCTGAACTTATACCCATACCTTACCAGCCCCAATTCCTGACCACATCTTCTAAAGATAAGCTCCACTTTACCACCTACCGTCACATCCTCCGGTTTGCAGTCAGTCATCATTGAGGAAACATTGCCGCCATATTGCCCTTTTGCCCCTTCCATCTTGGCAGTACAAATGGGTATGGGAGCCTGTTCCGGACTTACCGCTACAACGTACTGGAAATTGAAGGTTATTATATTCCCCCTCCTGGGAAGGGGAACCTCTTCAAATTCCTCTCCCCTGCAGTCTATACAGTAGTGCCTCTTGGGGAAATTCAACGACCCGCATCCTTTACATTCCAACGCCTTTAGCTTCAATTCATAGTCCTTTTCTCTCTCTCCGGAAGGCTGGGTCACAATGGCTGACATAGGCTCAGGAAGCCCCTTCACCTTGAGGAGACCGATAGTCTTTTGATAAGTGTAGTAATCTATATACTCCTTATTTTCCAGGTAATACTGAACAGGGGCCGTCTTGCCTCTTTTTGCATTTATGTCTTCTGAGACGAGGAGAGAAAAGGCATCACTCCCTGCCCCTGAACCATAAGATGCAAGAAGTATCCTCTCACCAGGTTCAGCCTGATCAAGAGCTGTTGCAAGTTCAAGGAAAGCAGAGCTGGAACCCGTATCCCCGCAAAGAGGAGAAACAATGGACGAAGGCATCTTAACGGACTTTATCCCCAGTTTTTTGGCAGCCGAGGCAGGAGACTGGGCATCAGGCTGGGTAAAGGCTGCATACTGAAAGTCACTCCCTGTTTTTCCTGTCTTCTTGAAAAATCCTTTGCCAGTATCAACAATAATCTTTGAATAGCCAGCAAAACGCTCGTACCTGGGGTCATCATAACGGTTTACAAATTGACTGCCATCACTCCTCCATGTGCCGGTAAAGCTGGTAGAGAGGGAATACGAATCTTCAAATTCCGCTATCTTACCACCGCTGCCCAATAGACATGCCGCAGCTCCAGCCCCCAGGGAGTGTTCCAGAGAATCTCCAGGCACTCCCAACTGCCAGTCTGTCCCTATCACCAGACCATATTTCCCTCTTCCCGCCTCTAAAAAGTCCATACACGACCTGAGGGCGATTGTACTCGACCTTGTGGATCCACCAAAGTCGGCAATGGAAGCACTTTGAGACATACCTAATGCCTCTGCTATGATTACAGCCATAGACTTACTGATGTATGGACTGGATACAGAGCCTACATACAAAGCACCTACCTCCGACGGGGCTACTCCTGCATGGGCAATAGCATTCTGGGCAGCCGCTACTGCCATGGTAGTAGCATCCTCATCAAAACCTACCACGGATTTTTCATTAATCCCCGGGGCCCTGCCCCCCCAAACCCTGGCTATATCTTCCCTCTTTAACCTGTATTTTGGGATATAAACCCCATACCCTACTATACCAACAGACATTGTACCCTCCTCTTTATCCCCTTAGAAAAGGATTTTCTAGGGGGAATTATCTATTTCTTTCGGACATTTTCGTTAATATACTTTATGATATCATCCATAGAAGACCCGGAAATAAAAACCTCATCAACCCCCATTTCTCTAAGCTTTGGGATATCCTGTCTGGGAAATACCCCACCTAAAATAACCAGTACATCTGTGATGTTTTTCTCCCTTAAAAGGTTTATGACCTTGGGTGTGTGGGTAAGCTGCTCCCCGGAAAGAAAACTCAACCCTATGACATCTGCATCCTCCTCTATCGCTGTCCTGACAACCTTTTCCGGGGTCTGAAACGCCCCCATAAAGATCACTTCCATACCCGCATCTCTAAGTGCCCTGGTTACCACCTTTATTCCCCTGTCATGGCCATCCAGACTGACCTTAGCCAATACAACCCTTATCTTTGTTCCAGGTTCCATACCATCCCCTCTCTATATAATTTACCCCAGCAAATTCCTGGAAATTACTACCCTCTGTATCTGATTGGAGCCATCGTATATCTGCACGGACTTCGCATCCCGCATCCTCCTCTCCACCGGATACTCCTTTGTGTATCCATAGCCGCCCATGATTTGAACGGCATCCGTGGTCACCTTCATTCCCACATCGGCAGCATAGCACTTGGACATACAAACCAGGGTCTCAATGTTTTTGAAGCTTTCTCCATTTGTGTCCATCACATATGCGCTTCTGTATATCAAAGACCTGGCGCTTTCTATCAATATCGCCATATCAGCAAGCATAAACTGGACGGCCTGAAAGCTGGCTATGGGTTTTCCGAATTGAAACCTCTGTTTTGCATACTCCACCACATAATCCAGGGCACCCTGGGCATTACCCAGCGCGGTACATCCTGCTCCCCATGCACGCATCATGTTGGCAATATTGAGCAGCAGGCTCCAACCTTCATTAACCTTTCCAACGATATTGTCCTTAGGCACCTTTGCGTCTTCGAAGATCAGTTCGACGGTACCCGTGCCTGCAAACCCCATCTTGTGTTCTTTTTTACCTACGCGGAAACCGGGCGTGTTCTTGTCTACCATGATCACGCTGATGCCTTTTGTCTTTTCTCCTCCTGTCCTTACGAAAACAAGATGCATCTCTGCAATCTCACCGGTAGTTATAAATGCCTTTGAACCGTTTATTATGTAATAGTCTCCGTCCAAAACGGCCTTTGTCTGCAGAGAACCGGCATCAGAACCATGGTTCGGTTCTGTCAGGGCAAAAGAGCATGCCTGTGTCCCCTGTTCAAGCCTCTTGAAAAACCTCTCCTGTTGCGCCTCCGTAGCCGCCTTCAATAGTATATGTAAGGCGGCGCCTGTGGTAATCAACATCTGGGGTGCAGAGGCATAAGCCTTTGCAAGTTCCTCTACAATAACACACAGGGTTGTGGTATTGGCATCAATACCCCCATGCTTTTCCGGGAGAACCATCTTAAACAGGTTGTTCTCTTTATAGACCTCTACATAGTCCATAGGAAACTCATCGGTTTCATCTATCTCAGCCGCTCTCGGCGTAATCTTTTCCTTTGCGATCTTCTTCACCATATCACGGATCATCTTCTGCTCTTCAGTCAGTTGAATCATTCTCTCTTCTTACTCCTTCTATATAGGGTTCCAGGATTCAAGTGTTTTTTTAATGGTTTATCAAAACGTAACTACTCAGGCACAAAGTGGCAAAGGCACATAGGCACAAAGCAGAGCGGAGCAGGGTCGTTTCGTTGTTTTTTCCTACTTTGTGCCTTTGACGCTCTGTGCCTTTGTGCCTACCTGAATAGTTACATCAAAACTTGCCCAGCAGATTTCTAGATATAATTACCCTTTGAATCTGATTGGTCCCGTCGAATATCTGTACACCCTTTGCATCCCTCATCATACGTTCCAGAGGATAGTCTTTAGTGTATCCATACCCACCAAGTATCTGAACGGCATCCGTCGTCACCTTCATTGCCGTATCAGTCGTAAAACACTTTGCCATCGAAACCATAGGCTCGATCTTGCCAGAGGATTCTGTCCCCTGATCTATCATCCATGATGCCCGGTAGATCAGTGACCTGGCTGCTTCTGTCAGTATCGCCATATCTGCCAGCATGAACTGAATGGCTTGAAAGCTGCCAATAGGCCTTCCAAACTGGATCCTTTCCCTGGCATATCCAGTTGCATATTCAAGCGCCCCCTCAGCAATTCCCAGAGACGTGGACGCGGCTCCCCATGTTCGCATCAGGTTGCCGTACTCTGTGAGTATCTTCCATCCCTGTCCTTCTTCTCCCAGCAGGTTTTCCTTCGGGACCCTTGCGTCCTCAAAGATGAGTTCCACAGTGGGATTCCCCCTAAGACCCATCTTATTTTCCTTCTTCCCAAAGCTAAACCCGGGTGTGCCTTTCTCCACTATGAATGCGCTCATGCCTCTGGCCCCTTCCCCTGGCCGGGTCATAGCAAAAACCAGATAAAAATCCGACACCTCACCTGTGGAGATAAATATCTTGTTCCCATTGAATACATAACTATCGCCATCCAGGATAGCCTTGGTCTGAATAGATGCCGCGTCAGATCCGGAATTGGGTTCAGTCAGCACAAAGGCGCATATCTTATCAGCAGAGGCAAATTTGGGAAAGAATCTATTCTTTTGTTCTTCATTACCACCCCGCACAAGTACGTTCAAAAGCGCCTGGGTTGTAAATACCGTCAGCCCACATGCCGGGGAGACCTTTGCAATCTCTTCTATAACTATACAAAGCGTTGTATTATTGGCATTTACGCCCCCGTATTCTTCAGGCAAAACCAGGTTCAGAAGCCCGTTTTCTCCGAAAACCTTTGCAATATCCCATGGAAATTCGTCTGTTTCATCTATCTCAGCCGCCCTTGGAGCCACCTTATCCTTTACCAGTTTCCTCACCATATCCTGCATCATCTTCTGCTCTTCTGTAAAATGGATCACGCTTTTAACCTCCTGATTTAATTAAAGCATACTACAATAGGGTTCCAGGATTCAAGGATTCTAGGGTTCAAGTGTTTGTTTTCTAAGGTATTTAATAAGTACCTTTCACTTGAACCCTTGAACCCTAGCATCGAAGTAGTCCCCATTAAAACCCCTTAAAATTGGGTTTCCTCTTATTCAAGAATGCATCCATTCCCTCTTGTGCATCTTCTGTTTTAAAGAGTCCGCTCATGGCGTCCATAGCATAGGTCAATTCTTCTCCATGGAGATCCCTATTGACCGATGACTTTATGAGCTCTATGGCTATTGGAGCCTTAGATGTGATCTTCTTGGCCATCTGCATGGAGGCATCCATAAGCTCTTCATGAGGCACTACCTTGTTTATCAATCCTATTCTCAATGCCTCTTCAGCAGATATCTGGTCACAGGTCATGGACAGCTCCTTTGACTTCGCTCTGCCTACCAACTGGTGTAACCTGATGATGGCAAAACCAGGAGCCAAACCGATAGCGGCCTCCGGCACACCAAACTTTGCCTTTTCAGAGGCAATAATTATATCGGATGAGATTGCAATCTCCAATCCTCCACCCAAAGCAAGACCATTCACTGCAGCAATAACCGGTTTTGGATACTTCTCTAAGGCAGCCAAAAAAGACATAACATCTCTCATGAATTTACGAATACTCGGCGTATCGAATTTAAAACCGCTTATGTCTGCCCCGGCACAGAAAGCCCTGTCAGTTCCTGTCAGGATCAGAACCCTTACATCTTTGTCGTTTAATGCCTCGTCATACGCTGTCTTCAGGTCTAGCCGAAGTTGATCGCTCAAGGCATTTAACCTCTCCGGATAATTCATAGTTATAACTGCAACACCATCCTTTTTTTCATACAAAACCACTTTTAAATCCATAAAAAATCCTCCTTATAAAAAAATAGAAATTTTCACAGCCCCAACTCTCGGGCAATAATAACCCTCTGTATCTCTGATGTGCCTTCAAATATTTCCATTATCCTGGCATCCCTGAAGTAACGTTCCAGAGGGTACTCTCTCATATAACCATAACCCCCATGTATCTGTAAGGCTTTATACACAACCCTATTCACCATCTCAGATGCATTCAGTTTTGCCATAGAGGCCTCTTTAATGCATTTTTCACCCCTATCATTCATCCATGCTGCCTTATAAACGAGAAGGGATGCCAATTCAATTTCCATAGCCATATCCGCCATCATGAACTGTATGCCCTGAAATTTGCCTATTGGCTGACCGAACTGGCGCCTCTCTTTCGCGTATCTCAAGGCAGTATCAAAGGCGGCTTTGGCCAAACCGACACTTGCTGCCCCCACTATTATCCTGGTCTTCTGAACCGTGGACATTAGATGGTAAAATCCCTTCCCCAATTCTCCCAAAAGATTCTCCTTTGGAACCCGGCAGTCCTCAAAGGAAAACTCTGCTATGTCCTGAGCACGAATCCCCAGCTTTTTCAAACCCTTTCGGGTGAGACCCGGGGATTGGGTATCCACCAGAAAGAGGGTCATTCCTTCATGCTTCTTCCCCTTCTCTGTCCTCACTGCTACAATAGCATAATTGGCCATTAGACCATTGGATACAAAGAGCTTTGAACCATTGAGGATATAACTGTTACCATCTTCTTTTGCCATCATCTCGATTGAAGATACGTCGGAACCCACATTGGGCTCAGTCAAACAAAAACACCCGACAAATTCTCCTTTTATAGCCGGCACCAGGTATCTCTGTTTCATGTCCTCTGATCCAAAATTAAATACCGGAGAGGTGCCGACTGTATTCTGGACAACCAACCCGGAACCAATACCGGCATCTGCTTTAGAAACCTCTTCCACAAATACGCAAAGGGCAATGGTATCCGGGCCTGTACCTCCGTACTGCTCAGGATAGGGTATACCCAGGAAACCCAATTCACCTGCCTTTTCAATAATCTGCCTGGGATACTCTTCCTTCTCATCATATTCTGCCCCTAAAGGGGCAATCTCCTTCTGGGCAAACTGGGCTGCTGTCCTTTGAAATATCTTGTGCTCCTCACTAAGTTCAAAATTCATCTTCACCTCCTGATATATCACATCCCCTTAAATTTCGGTTCTCGCTTCTCCAGAAAAGCCGTTGCCCCTTCCTTATGATCTTCTGTATCGGAGCAAAATCCCTGGGTGTACATCTCATATTGTAAAGTGGTCTCCAGATCAAATTTATCAAAGGCATCGTAAATCGAACGTTTAGCTATACTTACGGCAAGTGGCGCCCTACTGGCTATCTTCACAGCCATCTCTTTTGTGGCGCTCTCTAATTCCTCTGGCGGAACTACCTTATTGACCATCCCTATACGTAGTGCCTCATTCGCATCTATGATGTCACCGGTAAAGACAAGCTCACATGTCTTCTTTGTGCCTACTAACCGGGACAGCAAGTAGCTTCCTCCATAATCCTGCACAAGACCTACTTTAACGAATGCCTGACCAAACCTGGCATTTTCTGAAGCAATAACAATGTCACAGGCCAGTGCCATATTACATCCTGCCCCCACTGCAACGCCGTTTACCATTGCAATAACCGGAATATCCATCTTCCTGATCTTAAGGGGGTTATTCAGAAGCTTTTTAAATCCAGCCCTTCTCTCAGCAACCTTCATGCCTATTCTGCCTTTCTGGGCGCTTACATCCCCGCCAGCACAAAAGGCCCTCCCTGCCCCTGTAATTATCAGAACCCTTATTTCACTGTCTCCTGCAACTTCGTCCAGCTTTTGTCCAAATAATCCCTGGGCAGGCCAATCCAATGCATTGAGCCTATCAGGACGATTAAGGGTTATAGTGGCAATATTCCCTTCCTTTTTTAACAAAATGCTTTCTTCTGCCATTTCATCCTCCTTTGAATAAGAACGATACGCAGCTCATACTAAAAAATGAATCCTTATTCATTGTATACAGAAAGAAAATTTATAATGCAAGAAAAAAAGAATCTCTTTATTTCCACCCTTCAGTCTAACGTCTGAAGTCTAAGGTCTACTGTCTGAATCACAGCACTATACACAAAAAGGTGTTGATTTCTCTTGCAGAAATTGATAGATTTTTCAGTATAGTTTAACTACAGAATCTGGATTATGGAAGCTACTAAATTCGGATCATCTCCAAATTATAGGTAGTGTCTATCCATAAACTCCCCCTCCCCTGGAGGGAGGGGGCTGGGGGGAGGGGGAATAGATTTGCAACTCACCGTGATTTATCATCTTTTTCACCCCCACCCTAACCCTCCCCCATCAAGGGGGAGGGAATTTAGGGTATTTATGGATGGGTACTAGGTAACGTCACTAGTCATTAGTCATCGGTCATTGGTTAAGTGTGGGAAATTGATCGCTCTTACCAGTGACAAATGACTATTGACTAATGACATTCACTATAGTTGATCGATGATAAGGATTCAAGGGGTCTAGGATTCAAGGATTCGAGTGAAATGATGACCTTTAGTCGTGACAGACTTACGAAAACCGGAACTCCGATATAAGAAAAAGAAAAAATTCAACTTTTTTCAAAAAAACTCGATTTTTGCCAGTTTTCATGTAATCACAACCTTTGCGCCAGATAGGGTCTCATGTGGCGTTATTTGGACGTGGCTGCACGAATACAAACAGACATATGGGGGGG
>Ga0210015_1002706_pt1 | contig 16178 bp, 15 predicted proteins | sample CryGeymeta201522_FD_185471 | JGI IMG/M metagenome (GOLD analysis project Ga0210015, IMG submission 185471) | Groundwater microbial communities from Crystal Geyser aquifers in Utah, USA - Crystal Geyser metaG 2015-22 (SPAdes) (version 2) | ecosystem: Environmental > Aquatic > Deep subsurface >... | reverse complement strand
GTGTCCGCTTCAACCCCGTTGATGGATTCGGCGGGATAATACCCCGATTTGACCAGCACCATTTGCTCGAATGACTGGAGGGCGCCTTCCGGCAGGGTCGCTTCCAACCGCAGCGGGTAGATACCCGGCTCGGTCAGCGCATGGACGCCCTGAAGCGCCACCCAGGAGCCATCCTCTATTTGGAAGAAATGCAAGGGGTGGTCAATCAGCATTCCCCCCAGGGTTACGGGTTCTGTCACGGTGATATGGATCTGAACCGTGGCGCCTTGCACGGGCGGAAGGGGGGTCACCTCCACCGAAGCAAAGGCGGCGGGCAGGCCGGTCGGATTGGCGTCGGAGTTGCCGGAGGGGAGATAAAGCACATCGCCAGACAAGCCGGCCCAAGTCCCGGAAAGTTCGTTGATCTCGGTCAGGGTCCACGGGTCGGTATCCTGACGGACAGCCAGTTCGAGCATCGTCTCGCCTGCGTTCAGGTTCGAACGGGCCGGCCAGTCCGGTTGGTTCTCCTGTCGCAGAATAACCAGTTTGGCGCCCGCATATAGTTCCGTAGGGCTGACGATATGGTTCAATTCTCTCAACAGCGTTTCGTCAACACGGTAATGGCGGCTCAGGCTGCGCAGCGTCTCCCCAAACGGGACGATTTTGGTGATCAGCGTGCCGTTCAGGCCTTCCAAGCCGGGGATGACCAGGCGGTCGCCAACGTAGATGTCGGCATTGGGCAAACCGTTGGCGGCCATAATATCCTCGACGCCGGTGTTGAAGAGCGCGGCGATGTCCCAGAGCGTATCGCCCGCCTGGACGATGTACACTGCGCCAGCCGGTGAAGGCGATGGCGGCGCGGGCGTTTGTGCAGAAGCCGGTGTCACTGAGAACGCCAGAATCAGGCTGAGGGCTATGATGGAAAGGCGTTTATTCATTGATGAAAGTTACCTTATCCCCGATTTTGAAATCCGTTATCCGCTTGGGGTGGATTTCCAGGATGTATTTTGCGGGACGCTTCGGGAAGTAAGCAAGATGCCAGGCTTTGGCGTGGAGGGTGTCAACGACGGTGTAATCCGCGTTGATCCAGATGACCGCCAGGTCTGTGAAGACGGCCAGCATGTGAATGGCTGCGTCCAGGCGGCTCTCCCGTCGCTGGACGAGGAGCAGGCCCTCGTCCGGCGCGAGACGATGGCGAAAGGTCAGTCCGCGCAAGCGACAGAAGAAACTTTCGCAATAGCCAACCGATAGGAGTTGTTCGAGGGCGCGGTTTTGATTTTGTATTTGGATCTGGCGGGGCATGATGGTTCGCTGCAAATGAGAAACGGGGCGTTTTGTCCACCCCGTTCTGTTTTTTCGTGATCAGGCATTCTTCCTGCCGAGAACGGTGTCTATGCTGCTCAATAATTCCTGTGGGCTGAAGGGTTTGGCGATGTAATCGTCAACCTTGGCGATGTGGAGACCGAGGACTTTGTCAATGCTCTGGGCCTTGGCTGTTACGACGATGACCGGGATATCGCGGGTGGCCTCATCGGCTTTCATCTGCTGGTATACTTCCCAACCGTCCATGTCGGGCATCATGAGATCGAGCAGGACGAGATCTGGTTTTTCTTTGCGGACCATTTCCAGCCCCTCGCGGCCGCCCGCGGCGCCTTTGACATCGAAACCACGGCGGCCAAGGATGAGGCGAATCAGGTCAATCATTTCTGCTTCGTCTTCAATGCACAAGACACGTTTTTTTGTAGAGTCTGCCATCGCTATCACCTGCTCTTGAGTGGATTTTATCCAAGGCGTTCAGGTGGGCATATTATAGCACGCTTCGATTGTGAACAAATTGCCAATTTGTCCTCCAACTGAATATATTAGAGCTTTGTATAAAATACTCACCTGCACTGGCTTAGTAGTGTATAGGTTGGTATAATCAAACCAGTTTAAGAGGAGGTTCGTGTGAATTCTCGCGGCCAGTCATATATTATCTATCTCCTGCTATTCGTTGCGATTGTAGCGATGGTCTATTTCAATATAAAGCAACAACCAGGTACTCAAGAACCATTGACCATCAACCAGTTGGCAACTTTGATTCAGCAGGGCAAGGTCTCGCGCATTGTGATCCAGAATGATAATCAATTGCAGGTCATTTCTCCGGGTGATAATGGGACGATCGAACGGGCGGCCCAAAAAGAAGCTGAAACGACCCTCGTAGCGCAATTGATTGATCTTGGCGTTACACCCGCGCAGCTCGCTCCCGACAAGATTCAAGTCGAGGTTAAACCACCCAGTTCATGGATGAGCATCATGACCCTTGCGGGCTACGTTTTGCCTTTCCTGCTAATGGCCGGGTTTTTATGGTTTATCTTTCGCCAGGCGCAGGGCAGTAATAATGCCGCTATGTCGTTTGGTAAATCACGGGCACGCATGTTCAACAGCGACCACCCGACCGTCACGTTCGAGGATGTCGCCGGAGTCGAAGAATCGAAAGAAGAATTGAAAGAGGTGGTCGAATTTCTACGCGAGCCGCAGAAATTCATCCAACTGGGCGCTCGGATCCCGAAGGGCGTTCTACTGGTCGGCCCGCCCGGAACCGGTAAAACTCTATTGGCGAAGGCTGTTTCTGGTGAGGCGGGCGTCCCGTTCTTCTCGATCTCCGGTTCAGAGTTCGTGGAGATGTTCGTGGGGGTGGGTGCGTCTAGGGTGCGTGATCTCTTCGAGCAGGCCAAGCGACATTCCCCATGTATTGTTTTCGTGGACGAAATCGACGCGGTTGGCCGCCAGCGCGGCGCGGGTTTGGGTGGTTCGCACGACGAACGCGAGCAGACCCTGAACCAGATGCTGGTCGAGATGGATGGCTTTGACACGGATAACAATGTCATCGTCATGGCGGCCACCAACCGCCCCGACATCCTCGACCCGGCGCTGCTGCGGCCCGGCCGTTTCGACCGCCGCGTGGTGCTCGACCGGCCGGACATGCGCGGGCGTGAAGCGATCTTGCGTATTCACGTCAAGGGCAAGCCGTTGGAACCGGAGGTTGACCTGGGGACAATTGCACGCGGCACGCCCGGATTCGTGGGCGCTGATCTGGAAAACACCGTCAACGAGGCGGCCATCCTGGCGGCTCGGCGTAACAAGAAATCTATTGGCCAGCCTGAACTGGAAGAAGCCATCGAGCGCGTGGTCATGGGGCCTGAGCGCAAGAGCCGGCTGATTAGCGCCGAAGAGAAACGCATCATCGCCTACCACGAGGCGGGTCATGCTGTTGTGATCAACGCCATCCCCGAAGCCGACCCGGTCCAGAAGATCAGCATCGTGGGGCGTGGACAGGCGGAGGGCATCACCTGGTATCGCCCGGAGGATGATCGTGTGCTGACCTCGCGTAAGAAACTGATTGCACAACTGGCCGGTCTACTCGGCGGCCGGGCAGCGGAGGCGCTCATATTTGATGACATCACCTCCGGCGCTTCGAGCGACCTCGAGCAGGTGACGAAGATCGCACGCAATATGGTCACTCGCTGGGGAATGAGCGGCGAACTGGGCCAGATGACTTACGGCCAGAAAGAGGAATTGATCTTCCTCGGCCGCGAAATTTCGGAACAGCGCGATTATTCTGAAGCAGTTGCGCAGAAGATTGATATAGAAGTACGCAAACTTCTTGATGAGGCATTCGCGCAAGCGCAAAAGCTTTTGAAGAAATATCGCACGGAATTAGATTCGGTCGCCAATCGCCTGCTCGAAGTGGAGACCCTTACGCGTGAAGAATTCGAGAAAATCTTCCCTCCGCCGGTCCCGAAGAAGAGCGGCACGCCGCAGGTGGCAGGATGAAGTATTTGGGTAGAACAAGTAGACAAGTAGCAGGTAAACAAGTAGGCAAGTAGGCAAGTAGACAAGTTGATAGACAAGTTGATGAAGTAAAGAGCCTCCTGGTTTTTTCCAGAAGGCTCTTTTACTTCTCCCTTAGTACTTGTTTACCTGTCTACTTGCTTACTTGTTTACCTGTCTACTTGCTTACTTGTTTACCTGTCTACTTGCTACTCTCTTTGTGCTGCCTCACCAGTTCGCGGCGCAGGACCTTGCCGACGGTCGTCTTGGGCAACTCGTTGCGGAATTCGATGTGGGTGGGGACTTTAAAGGCGGCCAGGCGTTCCTTGCACCAGGCCTTGATTTCGTCCTCGGTGAGAGTCTCGCCCGGCTTGACCACTACCCAGGCTTTGACGGTCTCGCCGCGGTACGGATCCGGGATGCCCGCCACGCCGACTTCCAATACTTTCGGATTGGCGCTGATGGCTTCCTCGACCTCGCGCGGCCAAACTTGATAACCGCCGGGCTTGATGAGTTCCTTCTTGCGGTCAACGATGTAGAAGTAACCATCTTCATCCATGCGGGCAATGTCACCCGTATAGAGCCAGCCATCGCGCAGCGTGTTGGCGGTCTCGGTAGGCATGTTGTGGTAGCCTTTGAACACCTGAGGTCCCTTGACGACCAGTTCACCGATCTCGCCGATGGGCATCTCGGTCTTGCCGTCGTCCAGGCTGATGATCTTGGCGTCTACGTCGGGTAATGGAAGGCCGATCGAGCCGGTGCGGTTCTCACCATGCACCGGATTGCAGTGTGTGGCGGTCGGCGCTTCGGAGAGGCCGTAACCCTCGACCAGCTTACCGCCGGTCAGGGCCTCGAATTTCTCCTTCGTTTCGCGCATCAAGGGCGCCGAGCCGGAGATGCAGGCTTTGATCGAGCTTACATCGTACTTCCCAGCCTGGACATCTGCGTTGTTGTTTATGGCGTTGTACATGGCTGGGACGCCGGGATATATGGTTGGGCGTAGTTTTTGAATATCTCCCAAAATATCCTTCATGGCGCGCGGATCAGGCTCCAGGACCATGCTTGACCCGGCTGCCATTGCAAAGAGCATGCCCGCCACCATGCCGTAGACATGGAAAAGAGGGATAGCCATCAACACCAACTCGTTACCCTCACTCAGATCGGGCATATAAGATTTTATCTGGAGTGCGTTCGCGACCAGGTTGCGGTGCATGGCAATCGCACCTTTGGATATGCCAGTCGTTCCACCGCTGTATTGGAAAAGGGCGGTGTCGTCCGGGCCAATATCCATCTTGGGCCGGTCGGATGGTGAGTATTTGGCAAGCAGATCCTGGAACCAGATATCGCCTGGTTTCAGCTCGACGCGGAAACCGCCCTTCTTCTCTTTCACCAGGGTGAACAGCACACGCAGGATGGGCGGGAGCGTTTCCTTCAGGTTGGTGACGATCAGCGTCTTGATTTTGGTTTTGGGCTGCGCCACCTTCATCTTTTCGTAGAAGTTGCTCATAACGAGCATGATCTCGACGCCAGCGTCATTGACCTGGTGCTCGATCTCCGGTGGCGTGTACAATGGATTGGTGGCGACGACCACCCCGCCGGCCTTCAAAATACCGAAGTAAGCCATGACGAATTGCGGCGTGTTCGGCATGAAAACCCCGACCCGGTCGCCCTTCTTGACGCCCAATGCAGCGAGCGCAGCGGCAACCTTGTCGGTGAGCAAGTCCATCTCTTTGTAGGAGATGGTTGCCCCCTTGAAGATGGTGCAGGGCTTGTCGGGATATTTTCTCGCCGACTCTTCCAGGAAGTAATACAGTGGAACAGCAGGGTAGTCAATGGTGCGCGGAACACCTTTGTCGTACCGCTTAAACCAGGGATGTTCTTTCATACTTTTTTCCTCCTTGCATAAGAATTGGATGTCACCGTATATAAATAGTATAGAGGCAAAGGTGTCAAAAGTCAACTGGTTTTCGTAACTAATTATTCAAAATGGTGTTGCTTGCTTCCCCTTTTTCGATTGTTCGTGGAAGAGTGGCGCGGATGAATGACGCGAGCCTGGAAACGGTCACTTCCCCGGGGTTGAACCAGTGGATCTCAGGATCGTCTGGCTTGAACCAGTTCGCTTGCCGCCGGACGAAGATGCGCGTTGCCCGTTTGATCTCGAGGATGGCCTGCTCGCGGCTCATCTTCCCCTGCAAGACGGCCACGCACTGGCGGTATCCAATCGCCGACATGCTGGGCAGGTCTGGCGAGTAGCCGCCTTCGAGCAACTTCTGTACTTCGTCCAGGAGTCCGTTGGCGAACATGGCCTCGATGCGAGCATCCAACCGCGCGTAAAGTTCGGGACGAGGGCGAATCAGTCCGATGGTCAGCAGGCGGTAGGGCGCTTCGCCGAGGCCGCGCTGCGCTGAAAAGCGCTTTCCGGTGACAAGGATGACCTCCAAGGCGCGGATCGTCCGGCGGAGGTTGCGCGGATCTATCCTTTCGGCGGCGGCGGGATCGAGCGTTGACAATCTGGCATGCAGCCAGTCACGGCCCCGGACTTGGGCCAAGGCCTCCAACGCGGCGCGCAGGCGCGGGTGCGGACCCTGAGCCGGCGGCGTCCATTCATGCGTCACCGCCCGGACGTATTGCCCCGTCCCCCCGACCAAGAACGGCAGCCGTCCGCGCTGGTGGATGTCTGCGATTGCCTGGCGTGCAGCCTTCTGGAAAACGGCCAGGCTCCAGGTCTCGTCCGGCTCGGCCACGTCAATGAGATGGTGGGGCACGCGCGCTCGTTCGGCCGGCGTGGGTTTGGCGGTGCCGATGTCCATGCCGCGATAGAACAGCCGCGAGTCTGCCGCGACGATCTCGCCGTCCAGTTGTTCGGCGAGTTGCAGGCTGATTTCGGTCTTGCCAACCGCGGTCGGGCCGACGATCACAATCAAGGGGAGGGGAGACCCTAAAGGTTTCTTAAAACCTTTAGGGTCTTTATCGTCATGAGAGCACATTCTCGAAATGCGTGATGCGCGGCGGCTTCCCGCCGGGTGAACCTTCGACGGCAATTACGTCGCATTGCCAGTCGCCATCAATTTCGTGTTCCTGGAGGTAATGCTCCGCTGCGGACAGCATGTGGGCTTGCTTGCGCGGCGTGACCGAATCTTCAGGGTAGCCGAACGCTAGAGAGGTGCGCGTCTTGACCTCTACGAACACGATCTGGCCTTCGCGCTGGCAGATCAGGTCAATTTCGCCGTATGGGGTGCGGACGTTCGTCGCCAGCATTCTGTAACCCTTTTTGACAAGGTATTCTGCAGCGATTTGTTCGCCCCAGTGGCCAATTTTTTGCCGTCGGTTGCTCATCCTCGGAACTTCTCCACCAGGCTTCGCAGGTAAGCGAACAATCCACGCTTGCGTGGCGCGGCCTGGAAAACCAAACGGTTGTAATGTTCGAGCATGATCTGCGAGGTTCGTTCGATTGCGTATTGCCTGGAGGCTTTCCTCGCAGCTTCTCCCATTTTGCGCCGCAAGCCGTGATCCATGCACAGGCGGGTCATCTTGGCTGCAAAGGCCGCCTGGTTCTCGCTGGCAAGAAAACCGGTGATACCGTCCTCGACCGTATCCCCCACGCCGACCGATTGGATGCCCAGCACGGGAAGGCCAGTTGCCATCGCTTCGATCACGGACAGCGGATGTACCTCGGTCACTGAGGCTGTGACGAAGGCATCGCACATCGCCAGGTAAGATGGCAAGTGTTCATAATCTAACATGCCGACGAAGTGTATCCTGCTCGACACGCCGGTCTCGGCAGACTGGCGCTTGAGCGCCTCCTCCTCCGGTCCGCCGCCGACCAGGATCAAATGGGCGTTTTCGATTGCCTCCGCCAAGCCTGAAAAGGCTCTTACCAGAAAGCCGAGATTCTTCTCTGGCCCCAACCGCCCGGCGTAGACCAATAAGATATCCTCGGGTTTAAATCCGATCTTTGTACGTTGGGCCGGCTCGCTGGTCTGGTGGAAACGTTGAAGCTCGACACCGTTGGGCACGACTTCGATATGACAGGTCACTCCCAATTGCCGCAAAACATCCGCCATGCCGGCTGAAGGTGAAATCACCAGGTCTACCGCATCATAAAATGGAGGCATGTATGCCTGTAAAAATGTTGCACTTATTTCCTCCGGCAAGAGCGGGAGGTAAGCCTGGGCGTAAAGATCGTAGCGGGTATGGTTGGTGAACACGATCGGGATGCGCAGCGGCCGGCAGTAGCGCAAGGCAAGTCGTCCGCTCAAGAAAGGATGATGAACGTGCACCAAGTCCATCGTCTGGAGCAGGAGTTTTGCCTGGCGGCTGTAGCGGAAGGAGAGGTAGTAGCCTGTATCCACCAGCGGGAGTCCCGGCGAGCGGACGATGTTCGGCTCGTCGTCCTCGTGCTCCAGGTCTCCAAACGTGAACACGAATACTTCGTGGCCGGCCTGTTCGAGGTATGTTCGAGGTAACGTTTGTTCAAGGCGATGTAGTTCGTAATGCCGCTGATGTGTGGCTTGTACACATCCGTCATCATGCCGATGCGCATTTTCTTAATTTGGCTCTCCGTTCTGGCAATTGTAGGATAAATTGGCAATTTGACCTACCGAACCATCTTAAGTCAATGAGGATGCCCTGTCAAGGTAGGGTATAATTACACTGCCTGGGTCGTTATGGCCGGGATGAATTTTGAACACGCAATCATTATCCAAGGCAGTCTATGGCTAGCATTCCTATTTCCTTACCGTCGGATTACTGGCAATCCGTAAGCATCAGCAAGCAAGAACTTGAATTCATCAATAACTATCTATTCGAGAACGAGATACCGCTCACCGAAAAAGAGTTGTTGCCAGTTCTCGTCGAGGCGCGTATTTCCGCCGAGCGCGCCTCCCTGCTCAAGAAGCAGCGGGGGGAAGGGAAGGTGTATCTACCCAAAGAGCGATATAAAGCCGGCGATAAGCTGGTTTTTCCTGCCCTGGATTGGCAGAAGGGGAAGGTGGCTGCTGTGCGTCCCGGTGTGAACCCGGAGATTGGCGAATTCGAGGTGATCGAGGTCGAGCTCAAGGGCGGAGGCAAGCGTAGCTTTGCCGCCAGCCTGAACGACCACAAGCTCAATCAGCCGCTCGACAACCCGCGCGATGATGATTTGTTCAGCCAAGAGAGTATTCTGGCTGTCTACGGCCTGGAACTCGAGAAAAAGTTAACCGCCGCGCTGCAAAGTGACGAGGGTCTGGTGCAGATTGCCGGGCGTTGGTTCCCGCGCGCGCTTTTGGTGGACGTGAACGTCGGCCATCTCAACCTGGCCGAGGCAGTTCTGGACGAGGCCAACGGTAAGCCCTTGTCGACCCATGCCTTGCTGGAGCAGGTCGAGTTGCCTGATACTGTCAACCCCAACCTGATCGAATTTTCCATGAACTATGCGCTCCAGGAAGACGAGCGCTTCGACGAGGTCGGGCCGGCCGGAGAGGTGCTGTGGTACCTCCAGCGACTGGAGCCGGAAGATGTCCGCCAGACGCCGGTGCAGTTGCGCTATACGCCCATCGAATATGATCGCTCTGTGCTGACGGATGAAATGTTGGCCCTGGAGGCGGAGCTAAGCGACGAGTTGAGTGATGCGGATATCCCGTCTGAGCCTGTGGACGAGGTGATCGTCAGCCTCACATATCCCCATTGGCGGGCGGGCACGTTACCGGTCTCGGCGCGGGTGCGCACGTTGTTTCCAACCGCGTATGAATCGCCGCGTGTCCGTTTTACCTTAGTGGATGGTCAGACAAAAGAGACAATGCCGGCCTGGGTCGTTCGGAAGAATCGTTATGTTTACGGCTTGAGCGAGTGGTATCGGAAGTATAGTTTGATCCCTGGCAGCATGGTCGCTGTGCGTAAAGGCAAAATGCCCGGTCAGGTCATCGTCCAGACCAGGAGCCGCCGCCCGACGAAAGAGTGGGTGCGCACTGTTTTGGTCGGTAGCGATGGCGGTATTGTGTTTGCGACGCTCAAACAGAACATCGCGGCTGATTACAATGAGAGGATGATCATTGCCGTTCCCGACGTGGACAGCGTAGACCAGGCCTGGGCGCAGGCAGCCAAGGAGCGGGCGCCGTTCGAATTATTGGTCAGGAATATCATGCTTGATTTGTCTAAATTGAATTTACAGGGCCATGTCCACGCTCAAGAATTGTACTCGGCGCTGAACATCGTCCGGCGCTGCCCGCCAGGCCCGCTGCTGGCAACGCTGGCGACGCAACCGGCCTTCGTTCATGTCGGCGATATGCACTTTCGCCTCGAAGAGCCTGAATTATGGTCGCCGACTGCGCGACCATAATGGTAGCCTATTGGCTGCCATAGCGGAGTGTAAGAATGAACGAAGTCAAGAAATTCAGCTTGGTCAAGCCCACCCTGCAAACACCTTTCCATATTGATTTCGAATGGTGGCAGGAGAATGACCGCAACTGGCGCGTCGAATTGCGCAGCCTGTTGTGCGCGGAGCACCAGGCAGCTTTCGCCGAACTGCCCGAGGATCAAATGATTGATTGGATTGACCCGGAAACGGCCGAGGTGCAGCAGATGGATGGCTTGGAGCACGCCCTGATCAGCCATTGCGCCCGGCGGGAGGGCTTTCTGGAAAATACCACGATGGTTGATGCCGTCTTTCGTTTGCTGTTAGCCAACGGCAATGCGCCCATGTCGGCGCAGGAACTCGGCGCGCGCCTCAACCGTCCAGCGGATATGATCTTTGCTGTTAGCCAACGGCAATGCGCCCATGTCGGCGCAGGAACTCGGCGCGCGCCTCAACCGTCCAGCGGATATGATCTTACGGACGCTGGCCGGCCCGCGCGTGTATAAAGGTCTGCGTCCATTCGCAGTATAATTTGTTCAAGCCCCTGTAGCTCAATGGACAGAGCAGTAGCCTTCTAAGCTATTGGTTGTGGGTTCGAATCCCGCCAGGGGCGCTCATTTATCGTGTGTTGAAGTGTCATGTGTCAGGTGTTACTGGAACACGTGACATAGTTGTCCGCTGCACAGGCTGCGCTGGTTGAGTAAGGAGTAGTAAGATGGCAACCCTGATCTGGAAATCACAAGCCGCTGCCGAGAAGCCTTACGTCACGCTTCAGGCCATTGGCTGGCAGGTAAACGTCAAGTCTTATTCCTGGAGCCCGCCGACGGATGTCTACGAAACGGAAACCAGCTTTGTAGTGCGGGTCGAGGTGGCCGGGATGCGGCAGTCCGATTTTTCGATAAACATCGAGAAGAATTACCTGGTCATCAGCGGCGTACGCGCCGATTTGCCCGAGCGGCGCGCCTATCACCAGATGGAGATCCGCTTTGGAGAGTTCAGCACGGCGGTCGAGCTGCCATCCAGTGTGGATGTGGAGCGAGCCGAAGCGGAGTACGAAGATGGCTTCCTGACCGTCGTTTTGCCTAAGATCAAACCTGCTGAAATTAGAATCGTAAGTTGAGCATTTGCTGATTATGGTTGCCGAAGGAGCAACCATTATGTCTGCCTCACGCTGGTACGCGAATTTGATAGAATTCCTTGAATGGGTAGGGACTGCGGACACTTCGTTGGAAGAAATGTTCCTGCCTTCCATTCTGACGCGCCTGCAAAAGAAAGAAGAGCCGGAAAAACAGCCGGAGCAAGAGCCGATCTCCGAGGAGGTGGTGAAGTACCCGGACGTGCTGCCGATCCTGCCCCTGCGCGGCGTGGTTGTTTACCCGCAGACGGCTATGCCGTTGACCATCGGCCAGCCACGCTCGATCAAGGTCGTGGACGATGTCTCTTCTGGGGACAGGCTCATCGGTCTGGTGGCGGCGCGCAACCCTGAGCTTGAGAATCCTGGCCCGGCCGACTTGTACACACATGGCACGATCGCGGTCGTCCACCGCTTATTCCGCGCCCCTGATAACACCCTCCGGTTGCTGGTGCAGGGATTGGTGCGCTTCCGGCTGGGTGAGTTCATCCAGCAGGAACCGTATCTCAAGGCGAAGATCGAGTTAGCCCCGGAGCATGTCGAGACCGGCCTCGAAATTGACGCCCTGGCGCGCAATGCCCGCGACCAGTTCGAGCACATCGCTGAGATGAGCCCGTCAATTCCAAAAGAATTGGTGATGTCCATTACCACGCTGGAAGACCCATTGCAGACGGTCTACACCATCGCTAATTTTCAGCGCATCGAGTTTCAAGATGCCCAGCAGCTTCTGGAGCTGGATTCGACCCAGGAGAAGCTGCATAAATTGGTCGGCCTGCTGGTGCGAGAAGCGGAGGTGCTGCAGCTCGGGCAGAAGATCCAGAACCAGGCGCGTTCCGAGATCGAGAAGGTTCAACGCGATTACTTCCTGCGCGAACAGTTGAAGGCGATCCAAAAGGAATTGGGCGAGAAAGACGAACAGACCGTCGAGATGGAGGAGTTTCGCCAGAAGATCGAGGCGGCGAAAATGCCCGAGGAAGCCGAAAAGCAGGCCAAACATGAGCTGGATCGCCTGTCTCGGTTGCCGACGGCCGCGGCCGAATATGGCGTCATCCGCACTTACCTGGACTGGTTGGTCACACTGCCCTGGTCGCAAGGTACGACGGATAACCTGGACATCGCCCATGCCCGCAAGATCCTGGATCAGGATCATTACGGCTTGGAGGATGTCAAAGAGCGCATCCTGGAGTTCCTGGCAATTCGCAAACTGCGCCTGGAGCGCAAGGATGAGGAACAGGCCCCATCCAAGGATCTTATCCGTCGCGAGCGCGAGGGTGTGATTCTGTGTTTCGTCGGGCCGCCTGGGGTAGGGAAGACTTCGCTGGGCCAGTCCATCGCCCGCGCCATGGAACGCAAGTTCATCCGCATTTCGCTGGGCGGGATGCGCGACGAGGCGGAGATCCGCGGCCACCGCCGCACGTACATCGGCGCCATGCCCGGACGCGTCCTGCAGGCTTTGCGGCGGATCGAGTCGCGCAATCCGGTCTTCATGCTGGACGAGGTGGACAAACTGGTCTTCGACTTTCACGGCGACCCGGCCTCGGCCTTGCTCGAAGTGCTCGACCCGGAACAGAATGTCGAATTCCGTGACAATTACCTGGAGGTCGCTTACGACCTTTCCCAAGTATTTTTCATTACCACCGCCAATACATTGGAAACCGTCCCAACCCCGCTGCTCGATCGGATGGAGGTCATTCATCTCTCCGGCTATACCGAGAATGAAAAGATTGCTATTGCTAAAGGTTACCTGGTGCCGCGTGAGGTGCGTGAAAATGGCCTGCATCCTGAGGAAGTGAAGTTCACCCGGAAGGCGTTGAGCACGATCATCAACCAATACACGCGCGAGTCGGGGGTGCGTAACCTGGAGCGCACAATTGGGTCGGTGTGCCGCAAGATTGGAACGCGCATCGCCGAGGACAAGAAAGGGCCCCCTAGCGTCACGCCAAAGGTCCTGAAGGAATTGCTGGGCCATCCCATCTTCCTCGCGACGGAGGAGATCAATGTCCGCACCTCGATTCCGGGCGTGGCGCCCGGCCTGGCCTGGACACCCTTCGGCGGCGACGTGTTGTTCATCGAAGCGACGCGCATGCCAGGCTCGAAGGGTTTCCAGCTTACGGGTTCGCTCGGCAACGTGATGCAGGAATCGGCGAAAGCGGCGCTGTCGTACGTCCGTTCACGCGCCGAGGACCTGGGGTTGGACAAAGATTTCTTCGATAAAACAGACATCCACATGCACATCCCAAGCGGTGCGCAGCCGAAGGATGGCCCCTCGGCAGGGGTGACGATGGCGACTTCGTTGGTCTCGCTGATCTCCGGGCGTTCGGTCAAGAAGGGCGTCGGTATGACCGGCGAGATCACCCTGCGCGGCCAAGTATTGCCCGTAGGGGGCATCAAAGAGAAAATGCTGGCCGCCCATCGCGCCGGTTTGAAGACTGTGATCTTGCCCAAGCGTAACCAGCTCGATCTGGAAGATGTACCTGAGGAAGTAAAGAAGGATCTCAAGTTCATCTTTGCCGAATCGGTGGATGACGTGCTGGCCTCTGCTTTGGAGAAAAAGAAATCGGTTCGTAACTCCCCTCAACCAAAACCCTCGCAGAATGGGAAGGGCGATGCTGAAAGTATTGCTGGCTGAAGATGACCGCACGATGGTCTCTCTCCTGGAAATCCTCCTGAGAATGGAAGGTTTCCAGGTAGTCGTTCTGGCCGGTGAGTGCAGTGACATCCTTGAGGTCGTGCGCAGAGAGATGCCAGCTATTGTCCTGATGGATATTTTCCTTGGGGATACGAATGGGATTGATCTCGTTCGCAAGATAAGACAGATTCCTGAACTGACGAACACGAAGGTGATCATGACCTCAGGCATGGATCTGCGGGATGAATGTCTGGCCGCCGGCGCGAGTGATTTTCTGCTCAAACCTTATATGCCTGAAGACCTGGTTCAAAAGCTCAAATCTATAAAATAGGCCAGGCGTGTGAGTCGACCGATCCGAATACGTGAATTTTGCTTTCCAGGTGATTATCCTGTGGTTCGCGAGCTGTGGTCCTCGGCTGGCCCCGGCATTCACCTGCGCCGCTCGGATGAGCCAGAGGAAATCCAGAAAAAGCTCCAACGGGACCCAGACCTGTTCCTGCTGGCCGAAGACGACGGTAAGGTGATGGGTAGCGTCATAGGCGGGTTTGACGGCCGCCGGGGGTTGGTCTATCACCTCGCGGTCGCCGAAGACTACCGCAATCAGGGCGTGGGCGCTTTGTTGATGGAAGAGTTGGAAAAACGCTTGCGGGCAAAAGGCTGTATCCGCATCTACTTGCTCGTCACCCGCGACAACCCGGAGGCGATAGCATTCTATGAAAAATACGGGTGGGAGAAAATGGATTTGCACATCTATGGGAAGGATATTGCTTAGATGACTTTGCGCTTTGGCATCCTGACTGCTTCTGACCGTTCAGCGCGCGGCGAGCGCCCGGACCTCTCCGGCCCGGCGCTGGCCGAGTTGATTGCTTCCCAGGGCTGGGAGGTCCTCTGCCAGGCCGTCGTTCCCGATGACTTGACCGTTCTGCGCGAAACGTTGATCGCCTGGGCCGAGCGCGGCGACCTGGACATCATCCTGACCACTGGCGGGACGGGTTTCGCGCCCCGCGACGTTACCCCAGAAGCGACGCTCGCAATTGTAGATCGCCTGGCGCCTGGCCTGGCTGAAGCCATGCGCGCCGCCAGTTTGCAAGTCACGCCGCATGCCATGCTCTCGCGCGCCGTAGCCGGTATTCGCGGTCAGGTGCTGATGATCAACCTGCCGGGCAGCCCAAAGGCGGCGGTTGAAAATTTGCAGGTGGTGTTGCCCGTGCTGACCCACGCGGTCGAGTTATTGCGTGAAAACCCCTTGGCGGAAAAGCATCACTAGCCAATAGACGGTGCAGAAGGTTCATCCCTTGCCACTCCCTGGCCTCTGGCTTATAATCCCGCCCGTTTGCAATTCCCATCACCCCATACCCCTCTGCCGACATGCCCTGAACGGCCCAAAGGGGAGAAAGGGGCAGCGGCGAGAAAAATAAAAGTGAGGAAGTATGATTGATGTAAATGATCTTCGTAAGGGTGTCACCTTCGAGCACGATGGTATGCTCTTCCGTGTATTGGAGTACAGCCACAACAAGCCCGGACGCGGCAATGCCACGATCCGCATCAAGGCGCGCAACCTGCGCACAGGCACCACGCTTGAAAAAACCTTCCAGTCCGGCGACCGTGTCCAAGATGTGCGGCTGGACTATCATAATGTTCAGTACCTCTACACCGACGGCGAGCTTTATCACTTCATGGACAACGAGACATTCGACCAGCCGGCCGTGAAAAGCGACCTGGTCGGCGAATACGCCGGTTATCTCCAAGGGGGCATGGAAGTCAAGCTTACTTTCTACGATGGCGAGGCCATAGATATTGAATTGCCCACCTCGGTTGATTTGAAAGTGGTTTCGGCCGAGGCTTCGGTGCGGGGCGATACCGCCACAGGTGTGGTCAAAAAGGTTAAGACCGAAACCGGCCTCGAGGTCCAGGTGCCGAACTTTGTCAACGAGGGCGATACGATCCGCGTGGACACTCGCACCGGCGCCTATCTCACACGAGCCTGATGAGAACACCTGCTGGAACTGAGTGCAAATATTTCTACGGCGACTATTACCGCGGCCGCCAACAAGAAGAGTGCCGCTTGCTGGCCGCCTCCGGCGCGCGCTGGACCCGGGATCTGTGTCGCACCTGCCCGGTCCCGTCCATCATCCGCGCCAACGCCTGCGAGTTCATGGTCTTGCGCGCCGAAGTGACCCGCCCGGTGACGGCCGCCTTCCAACGCCGTGTGCAGGTCAAGGCTTTCTGTGAAAAGACGCAGCACGCTGGCTTCGATCCACATATCGGCTGTGGCGAGTGCCATCCTTTGCCGC